>WNFB01005847.1_pt1 | contig 11007 bp, 12 predicted proteins | sample 5400501 | NCBI WGS metagenome assembly WNFB01 (sample SAMN13153341, study PRJNA577476) | soil metagenome | isolation source: 200 cm saprolite under Douglas fir tree site 2 hole 1 | place: USA:California | collected 2015-04-18 | reverse complement strand
TATCTCGTATTCGTCAGTCAACTAGTGCAGTGACGGCCCCTCTTCATCTTCCCGCGGCTCCGGCTGCGATTCCGCCACCGGCAAATCAGCTCGCTGCCAACCGTCAGTTCCTTCGGGATACCAGGCCACATTGGAATAGCCGTAGGAAGGCGCCCGTTTCGCCGCGTTCCATGACATCCAGCAATCGGCCTGGCAGTAGATCACCAGCAGCTTTGCGTTGTTGCCACCGGTGGCGCGGCTAAGCCCCTGCCGCAGATAATTTTCCGTCGCCGCAGCGAGCTTTCCATACCCGGTGTCCGGCAGCCAAACGCTGCCAGGAATATTGAACCGCGGTTTCTCGCGCCAGATCGTGCCCGCGGGAAGCTGCGATTTCGGCAACACGTCGATGAAAGCACCCGCACCAGAAGGCCAGATCGCTTCGGCCTCTTCAGTCGCAAGAACCCGCGCACCGGCGAGCGTTGTGGGAACAGGCGCGCGATAATCATCCGTCCGGTATCCCTCGGGCTCGGGAGCGTTCCCTTGCGTATGCGCCGGAACCGTGAAAGCGAACGTGGCGAGGATCAGGCTCGCAGGCTTCCACGTCATGGCTGCTTCGTTGTCATCTCCGCAGTGATCGGCCTATCGTTCTCGTCGAGTAACGGCACGCCAAAGTCGAGCAGTATCTTGTTGATCGCCGGCTGGTTCTCCTGGATCAGACGGTTGAGCAGCCGTTTCCAATTCTGATCGGCGGGGCGAACACCCATACCGATGCGATAAGCAAGCCTCGGCCCCGACGTTTCCTTGACGAGCGGTGTGACGTGAAGTGGCGGGTTTGCCTGCCTGGCATAATATCCTGCCATCGGTCCCCACAGAACGCCGGCGTCGATCTCCCCTGACATCAGATCATTGATCATTGCCACCGTCGAGGAATCGAAGCGCGTATCGATCATGAGCGGATACGATTTGGCATTCGTCATCAGGCCGTAGGCTGCCATGTTGGTAGCAGGCGGCGTACCGGCAACGACGCCGATATGTTTGCCCTTGAGACGTTGGTCTTCAAGTGCCGCGACCTCATCAAGGCCGCTGCCTTGCTTGGCGACCAGCGCGTAGGCCGTGCGGTAATAGGGATTGGTGCCCTGGACAAGGTCGTCGCCCTGAGGGAAACCCATGATGACGTCGCAACGATGGGCGACAAGCGTCATCCGAACGAAACCGGCCGCCTGTGGAAAATACATGTAATCAAGCTTCTTCTGAAGCTTCTCGGCAAATAATTCGGCAAGCTTGTTCTCGAATCCTTCGCCCTTCTCGTTGGAGAATGGCAAATTGCGCGGGTCGGCGCATACTCTCAACACTTTTGGATCGACCAGTTCGATCGACAAATCGGTACCCTCAGTAGTCTGCGCTCGCGAGACCTCCCGGTCGATAAGCGTCGCAACAATCGCAAGAAGCGAAATCAATAGCCAGCGGTGCAGCGCGGCATTTGTCATCGCCGTCTTCTCCTTGTTGATCGGGCCTCCAGCCGGGCATCGACGAATTATCAAGTGTCTGAGGACGCGCCCTTCGATCAGCGCTTGCCCATGCAGGAATCCTCCACCTGCTGCGCGGTGGGAGGCTTGTCTTCATGCTTCGCGGGCCGCACGCGCCCCACCGCGTCGTAGGCGCGGGCACGAAGATAGACGTAGAGGTCGTCCATGTAGCAGGCGACGTTCGGGTTGTCGCCCAACGCCGGCATGACATTCCCCTGCGAAGTGCTGACATTCTTGCGACCGCTTGCGACCACTGCGAGGAAGTCACCGTAGCTCATCGTCTTGACTGAATTCTTCAGCCCGGGTGCGTAGGTTGATCCCTCGCCATCGGGACCGTGGCAGACGTGACATTCCGAGTGATAGCGGCGGTACCCGGAATACGTATACCAGTCGACGGTACCATCGGACGCGACCTTGAAGGTTGGGTTGCCTTCCTTGTCCAGATACTTGCCGTCCTCGGATTTGACTGCAGTCGGATCAACGGCGTCTTCGGCGGAAGCGAACCCTCCAGATGCCACGAGGGCCATCGTGGCAACCACAAGCCAGATTGCGCGCAAGAGCTTGTCCTCGACGTTCGAGTCCACAACGAGCCGGCGCGTGGAGTGGATCCACGCGCCGGGACGATTTGCTGGTTAGCTCACTGCGGCAGCGCGAACACCGTGAGCGTTCCGCCAAGCGCGGTGTAGTTGCTAAGGGCAGCATAGCCACCGACGGCGCCAAGGCCCGCGGTGTCCACGTTCCTCTCGGCGGACTCCAATGCACGGCCTACCGTTGCACGGCCCGCAGCGCCCTGCCACGCGGCGGCATTCTCAGGGGACAGCAGCCCCGCCGCCAGGCCGATGCCCGCCCAGCCGCCGACGCCCGACAGCACCGCCACGTACTGCTTCCCGCCTTGCTCATAGGTTGTGACGTTGCCGATGATGCCGGACGGGGTCTTGAACTTGTAGAGTTCCTTGCCCGTCTTGGCATCCACCGCCTTGAGGTATCCTTCAAGCGTTCCGTAGAACACCACCCCACCGGCCGTGGCAAGCGCGCCCGACCAGACCGAGAACAGTTCCTTGTTCGACCAGACGATCTTGCCGGTCTTGCCGTCCCAAGCGATAAAGTTGCCCATGTTGGACTCGCCGGGAGGCGGATACATCGAGAGCGTCGCCCCTACATAAGGTTGACCTGCCGTATAGCTGACCTTGAACGGCTCGTAGTCCATGCAGACGTGGTTGGTCGGAACGTAGAATAGCTGAGTATCCGGCGAATAAGCTGCCGGCTGCTCGTCCTTGGTGCCGAGCGCGGCCGGACAGATACCCTTGACGTTGTGGTCCTCGCCTTGCTTGTCGGTCGAATACTGATCGACGACCGTGGGACGACCGTAGGTCGGCGAACTCTTGTTCATATCGACGCCGCTGGTCCAGTTGACCTTCGGATCGTACTTGTCGGCGACTAGCAATTCGCCAGTGGCGCGATCGAGGGTATAGCCGAGCCCATTGCGATCGAAGTGAGTCAGCAGCTTGCGGGCCTGACCACCAACCTGCTGGTCGCTGAGGATCATTTCGTTGACGCCATCATAGTCCCATTCGTCATGGGGCGTCATCTGATAGACCCAGCGGGCCATGCCAGTGTCTACGTCCCGTGCAAAGATGGTCATCGACCAGCGATTATCACCCGGCCGCTGCTTCGGATTCCAAGTCGAGGGGTTGCCCGATCCGTAATACATCAGATTCAGCTCGGGGTCGTAGGAGTACCAGCCCCACGTCGATCCGCCGCCGATCTTCCACTGTTCGCCCTGCCACGTGTTGGTGCCAGAGTCCTTGCCGACCGGCTTGCCGAGATGCGTCGTCTTCACCGGATCGATCAACGTGTCGCTGTCGGGTCCCATCGAATAGCTGCGCCAGACCAGCTTGCCGTCCTTCATGTTGTAGGCGGTCACCGAACCGCGAACGCCGAATTCGCCGCCCGAGATGCCGACGATGACCTTGTCCTTGAAGATCATCGGTGACGACGTACCGGTCTCGCCTTTGCTGGGATCTCCGTTCTTCACCGACCAGACAAACTTGCCGGTCTTGGCCTCGAGGGCGACGAGTGTCGTATCGGCCTGGTGCAGGAAGATCTTGCCATCTGCATACGCCACGCCACGGTTCACCGTGTCACAGCACATCACAGGGATGACGTTCGGATCCTGCTTCGGCTCATACTTCCAGACGATCTTGTTCTCGTCCTTGAGATTGAGCGCGTAGACGGTGTTCGGGAACGGCGCGTGGACATACATCAAATCGCCGATCACGAGCGGTCCACCCTCGTGGCCGCGCAGGACGCCGGTCGAGAACGTCCACGCCACCTGCAGCTTGCCAACGTTGGCGGCGGTGATCTGCTTGAGCTGCGAGTAGCGATGGTTGGCATAGTTGCCTGTCGGCATCACCCAATCCTTCGGGTTTTGCGACATCTTGTTCAGTTCCTCGTTGGCATTGGCGGCGCCTGCGCCGCATGCCGCCATAACGCCAAGACAGGTTGCGAATAGCATCTTGCGCATAGCGAAACCTCCCATGTTGTTTCAAGTTTTATTGTTTGCGATGCGCCCAGCATCAGCGCTTGCTACGGAATGCATTTCCGAAGCCATTACGCTTTTGGTGTCTGCGTCCGCCAACTTCCATGAGACATCGGCAAATTCAGTGAACCGAAGTCCAATTGAAGCCGGAAACAATCAAATGCTATTCCCGTCAATTGGAGCGTGCAATAGAAATCATTGAGTGATGCGCCATGCGTGGTGCGACGCAAACGTGTTTTGGGTGGCAGAGCGCGAAGCAGAGGACGTCGTTTCGCGGCGTGACGGAGACCGAATGAATGATTCATCGCGCTATTATTTTTGCCGCGTTCGGAATGCTTGCCACATCGACACTCACGAAGGCGCAGCAGAGCCCGCTGACGGTCAGCGAAATCTCACCGGGGGGCTTTTCGTTCACTGGGGCGTGATGGAACCCATGACGCGCGGAGGGCCACTGCCAAGATTGGTTTCGTCATCGGAGCGGATGCGTTTGCGGGGATTGATTGGGGCGGCAGTGTTCGAGAGGGAGAGCACTGCTCGCAGCGATACGCGATACCTGGGGGCCACGTGTTCCAGACCGAATGGAAGGTCGACGGTTCCGGGATTTGATGCGGCGCAACATCGTCTGGATCGGCAGGGTACGACCGCGAACAACAGCGCGCCTCAGAAACATCTCACTTCCGCTTCGGCCTGAGCGCGTCGCAGATCATTGAGTGCGCTCGTCGCCTGCTCGGAAGTACGGAATTGTCCGCCAAGGTTTCCCCGTACCTGCGACATGCTTAGGACGGTTTCGGCTGTGACGTACCGATCATAGGGCAGCAGGGACGCTATGACGTCGATCGAGCAGGAGCATTGATCGATCGACTGCCGAGTTTCGCCATTCGCCTTCAGGCAGCCGAACACATACTCCGATCGTGCCGCCGTGGGATAATCGTTGACGTCGTCGGCGCGTGCGACAATGGCCGTTGCTCCCAGCGCGACCAGCCCGCAGACAATAAGTCGCATCGATCCGGCAAGTGTCATCGCGTGTCTCCTGATGCGGGTCGGAGGTATGCTATTATATGAAAAACAAGCCTATGCGGAGACGATTCATCCTCGAGCCCATTGGGCATCGCGAATTCTGACAACAAGGACACAATGAAATCTTTCACCTGCATTCTGCTGGCAACAGCCGCTTTCGCCGGGGTGTCGGGCGCTCCGTCCCGCGCCGCCGAAAGCATACGGCTTGCAGTGCAGAAGACCGGGACATTCGCTTGGGAACTTGCCGTGATCCGCGCTCACGGCCTCGACAGGCAGGCAAACCTCGCGATTCAGGTCAACGAACTTGCGAGCCCGGAGGCGGGCAAGATCGCGCTACGCGGCGGCAGTGCCGATGTCATCGTCTCCGACTGGCTGTGGGTGTCGCGCGAGCGCGGGCTCGGCGCTAAACTAACGTTCTATCCGTATTCAAGCGCGCTTGGCGCAGTGATGGTACCAAATGTATCTTCGATCCGGACGTTGGCGGATCTCAAGGGCCGCAAGCTCGCCGTCGCCGGCGGCCCGATCGACAAGAATTGGCTGCTGCTGCGGGCATCAATGAAACAGGACGGCATCGACCTAAAGTCAGAGTCCACGATCGTTTACGGTGCGCCATCGCTGCTGGCGGCGAAGGCGCTCGGCGGCGAAATGGACGCCACTGTCAATTATTGGAATTTCTGCGCCGCGCTGGAAGCGAAGGGCTTCCGGCGGCTCGCTGGTATCGAAGATCTTCTGCCGAAGCTTGGAGCCAAGGGCCGCACGGCGATGATCGGCTACGTCTTCGATGAAGAATGGGGGAGCGCAAACCGCGACGCAGTTACCCGCTTCATCGCAATGACCCGCGAGGCAAAGGAGATTTTAGCAACGTCAGATGCGGAATGGGAAAAGATCGCGCCGCTCACGGGTGCCGCCGACGCTGCAACCTTGCGTGCCTACCGCGATCGTTATCGGGAAGGAATTCCCCGTCGCCCGATCGCCGACGAAGAAGCCGACGCGCGCGTTCTCTACCGCGTGCTGGCGGCGATCGGCGGCCGCGAAATTGTCGGGCGGGCGCAAGAGCTTGCCCCCGGCACATTCTATCGCGCAATCCCCGGAGACTGAGATGCTCCGTCTCCTGTCATTCACCGTGTTTCTTGCCACCTGGTGGGGCGCCGCGCTGCTCGCTGGCGGAGAGAAGCTGCCGCCTCCTCCCGCTGTGCTGGCGGCAATCGTTGCGGAAGCCAACTCCGGTGCGCTGTTCTTCAATCTCGGCGTGACATTGGCACGCGTTGCCCTCGCCTTCACGTTGGCGATGACGCTAGGAGCTGCGATCGGTTACGTGATGGGCCGGATACGCCTTGCCGATCGACTCGGGGATCCTTGGCTGATCCTGCTGCTCAATCTGCCGGCGCTCGTCGTCATCGTGCTTGCGTATATCTGGGCCGGATTAACGGAGGTCGCCGCGATTGCGGCGGTCGCCATTAACAAACTGCCTATTGCTGTCGTCATGGTGCGCGAGGGAACCCGTGTACTCGACACGGCGCTCGACGAAATGACGGCGGTGTTTGCAATCCCGCGCTGGAGGGCATTCCGGCACGTCATATTGCCGCAACTGGCGCCCTACATCGCGGCCGCCGCGCGATCCGGTCTTTCTCTGGTCTGGAAGATCGTCCTGGTTGCCGAATTGCTCGGACGCCCAAACGGCGTTGGCTTCGAGATCGGCGTCGCCTTCCAGCTGTTCGACATCCCTCGTCTGCTTGCCTATGCGCTGACTTTCGCGGCGGTGGTGCTCGCCATCGAAACCGTCCTGGTACAGCCGTTTGAAACCCGGCTATCTAGGTGGCGGCCCCGTGCAGCTTGAGGTCGATATCGCACGCAAGGCGTTCACAAACGCGGCCGGCGAGCGGCACGACGTGCTCGCCGATTTCAACTTTGCGCTCGGCGCCGGAGAGGTTGCCGTGTTCGTCGGCCCATCCGGCTGCGGCAAAACCACCATGCTGAAGATCGTCGCCGGCCTCGACCACGACTATCAGGGCCGCGTCGCCTGTCCGGCAAGCGCACGGGTAGGCATGGTGTTTCAGGAGCCGCGGCTGCTGCCTTGGCGGTCGGTCGATGACAACGTGCGGCTTGCCGCGCCGAAGGCTAGCGATGAAAAGCTCTCCGCGCTATTCGCGGTTCTGGAACTGACCGCCCACCGCAACCATTTTCCCGGAGAACTATCCCTCGGCCTCGCCCGGCGGGTCGCGCTCGCCCGTGCGTTCGCGATCGAGCCGGATTTCCTCATCCTCGACGAACCGCTAGCATCGCTCGACGACGCCCTTGCCGCCCGCCTACGCGACCAGATAGCCACGTTGGTGGACAGCCGATCCGTGACGACACTGCTCGTCACCCACGACATGGACGATGCGATTCGCCTCGGCGACAGGGTGTTTCTGCTGTCGCCACGACCGGCGCGGATTCTCGCCGAACTGCCAATTCGCACACCACGCAACGCGCGCGGCGAAGCCGAGATCGCTGCGATCAAAGCAGAGATCGCACGGCGGACCAATGGCGATTGCGCGAAGGGAGATGTCTTATAGGCAGCGCTTGCGTCGCGTGTTAAAATACGTGTCGGAGGAGTTGGCCATGAAACGTGCGTTTGGAGGTGCAGCGCTCAGCCTTGGTCTTCTCGCCGTGACCGCGATGGCGCAGGACATGATGCGCGGCGTCGATCTGTCGTCGCCCGACATGGTCTCGGCCGAAATGACCCGCGGGGAAGTCGAAGCCGCGCTCATCATGGCGAGCGGCGCCGCGCCCGCCGATTTCACCGGAAAGAGGTTGTCCAGCCTCGACCTCTCCGGGCTCGACCTGTCCGGCGCGATTTTTCGCGCGGCACGGCTCAACAAGACCAAGCTTGCCGGCGCGAAGCTCGATCGTGCAATCCTCGACCAGGCATGGCTGCTCCAAGCGGACCTGACGGGCGCAAGCCTGAAGGGCGCGAGTCTGTTCGCCTCGCAGATGCTCCGCGCCCGGCTCGACGGCGCCGATCTCTCGCAAGCGCGCGTTGCGGCCGACCTTACCGGCGCGAGCCTCGTCGGAGCCTCGATCGCCGGCGCGAACCTGGGCGCCGACATGCGCAACCAGTCGATGGGCCTCATGCGCGCGGTGCTGAAATCCGCCAATCTGGAGCGGCTGAATGCACGCGGCGCCGACCTGTCTCGCGTCGATCTCGAATTCGCTTCGCTGAAGGGCGCCGACCTGACAGGTGCTTCCCTCAAGAGCGCCCAGCTCGGGGGAGCCGACTTGACCGGTGTCACGGTTATCGGCACCGATTTTGACGGTGCTGATCTCGCTTCAGCGAAGTTGATCGCTCCAATTGGCCTCGACCAGGCAAAAAATTTCGACAAGGCGAAAAATCGCGATCGTCTGATAAGGCAATGACGGCTCCAAGCGTTCCACCACGGGAGGATTGCCTGATGCGATGGATCCTGGCTTCGGTCGTGCTGTTGTTAGCGAGCGCCGGCGAACCTGCCGCGCAGGGCAAGGGCATCCGGTTCTGGAACCTGACCACCGCGACCATTTCCAGTTTTCAACTGTCTCCAGCCGGGAAGGACACCTGGGGGCCTAACCAGACCTTGAACGACAAGGACAAGGAAGTCGATCATGACGAGCGGCTGCGCATTACCGGCGTCGAGCCGGGGCGCTACGACGCCAGGATCAACTATCGCGACAAGCGGAAATGCTTGGTGCGGGACATCGAGATCAAGGCAGATTCGGTGTTCTCGATCACGGACAAGGATTTGAAGGACTGCAGCAAGTAACGCTGTCGCGACGGCCTTTTATGCCCAGCGCGAGGATCATCCCGCGGGGGTCGCTCCGCGCGCGTCGGCCTTATCGTTGCTGTGCGGATACTCGCAGCGCCACCGCACGGCGTTCCATTTTGGATGCTCACCGACCCACTGGGCGACGTAGGGCGGCGCGCCCATCGCACACTGCTGCAGTGAGACGGCTCCGGAAAACATCAGATGAGTCTCTTCGCAGGTCGCCGGCGATAGCACCGCGCAGACCGTCACAATCAGATCGATTGGATTCATGCCGAACACCCTTTGCTTCGGAGCCGCTGTTTAGCACAAACAGAAACGGCGATGGCGGGGCGGAGTTTCAAAAAGCTGAGAAATCCTGCCTCTGATACCGCCAGCGCAGGACCGCGAGGACCTGGGAAGTCAGAAATTAACCCCGAATATCAGCCGGGCCTGGTGGCGCTCGAAATTGACGAGATCCAGGGCGGCCGTCGATCCGGCCGCCCGGCCCCATGCCTGAATGCTCCAGGCGACCGTAAGCCTGGAGCGCTCAGACAGCTGCAGGTAGGCGGTCGGCCCGGCGAACAGCGCCTGCCCGGCAAACTCTTCCAAACCGATACCGTCGTATTTCCTGAGGTAGCGCACTTCGCCGCCGATGAGGAAACCTGGGCGGATCTGCGCCATCACAGCGACGGCGCCCCCGGCCGTCGATTCCTGCTCGGCCAATCCGGTGCCGAGGAGGTGTGTCCATTCCGGCTCGTAGAAGAGATTGAACGCAGCGACCACGCGGTTTGGGATCAATTCCCGATCGAGCGCCAGCGTCAGCTCGGTGCCGTATCTCCGGGCAACGGCTCCCGTCATGTCATCAATCCGGTCCGCATGGGTCTCCAGCGCGAATGTCAGACCGAACGGCGCCGCATCCCGGTCGAGAAACCTGTAGCGAAAATCGACGGAAACACCTTGCCAAGCCAGCTGGCGACGATCCTCAAAACCGGCGACGCCATTGATATCGTAACACGCGAAAGCGCTTCCGATCTCGATCCTGAAATTATCGGCGGGCACGAGCTCCAATTCGAGTTCCTGGTTGATCGCCCGATAGTTACCGCCAGTCTTGGAAAATCGTCCGGTGGTCTGGCTCTGGAATTCGCGTTCGCCGGCGCTGCCGACATCGGTACCGATCATGAAGCCAAATAGGTGTTCAGTATCGATGCCTTCCGCATGCACGCAGGCCGGAACCAGCGTTGAAAAACACACGATCGCAGTCCGAAACACTGCAAGACCAAGAGGCATACACAATCCGAGAACCGTTGATGAACATAAAACGACAGCATCACTGACCGAGAATAATCCTATCACAATGCGAAGATCGATGGCGAGGCGCGGAAACGCTCGATTCGCCTGGACAACGCGGCCGGACCGGCTCCGACGTTGGACCCGGATTGGACGAATGGCCCTGATAATTAGCTAGGACAGGTCGAACGGCAAAACTTGCCCTGCTCCATAAAAAACCGAAGAGCGCCGAAGCCTTCGACAGCCATTATTCTTTGCATTATTCTTCTTGCATTATTCTTTGCATTATTCTTTGGCTCACACTCAGATGGGGCTCTGAGCTTTACTCTTTCGACGCCAAAGACGTTTGAAGGCGGCATCACGGACACGCAGACGCTGCACGAGGCCGGCTGATTGATAAAGAGTTTGAGTGAGGCCAGCGCCTCGCAGAGAACAGGCAGGTCAGGCAGACGCCGCTGTTTTGACGTTCTGATCGGACGCCCTGCCGCGGCACGAAGCAAAAGCTCGCTCCTGGAGCCGGGCAGATCTCCCCTATGCAGTTTATTATTATTATTTGCGCGCTGCGCAGGCGTACATGTTGATTTCCATGCCCACAGGCACTTCGACAATTTTCGGAGTTTTCCAGGTCATTTGGGGCCTCCCGGGGATTATGGCTCGATGTTTGTGCCGGAGTGAAGTTAGGGCCACCTCGGACGTAACGCAAGTGCGGGCGCTACTACCGATCCGTTAATTAATCCAAACTTCGACCCGCGGACTATCTCAACAATCGCAGGAGCGCCCTTCCGGCGCTGGTATTTAACTCCTTGGCATCCAAGGTTCCATCCTTATCCGGATTTGCCGCATTGAAGCGTTGCTCGACGACAGCAAGATATTCGTCTGCCGTCAGCGTTCCGTCGTGGTC
>WNFB01005846.1_pt1 | contig 11007 bp, 10 predicted proteins | sample 5400501 | NCBI WGS metagenome assembly WNFB01 (sample SAMN13153341, study PRJNA577476) | soil metagenome | isolation source: 200 cm saprolite under Douglas fir tree site 2 hole 1 | place: USA:California | collected 2015-04-18 | reverse complement strand
CCGATCGCGCCCCGCTGCCGGAAGTGATCGAGGTAGTGCGGCAGGGGCAGATCCGACAGGCCGTCGGTATAGTTCGCCAGGAACATCTCCTCGCCCTCGAGATAGCGCTGCACCGCCTTGAGCCGCTGGCCGATATTGGAGTAGAGCCCGGTGTCCACGAAGGTGATCTTCCAGTCCTGAATATCCCGGCCGTAGAGGGTCAGCTCCTTGCCGCCCTTTGACAGCTCGAAGTCGTTCGACAGGCACTCCTCGTAGTTCAGGAAGTACTGCTTGATCACGTCGCCCCGGTAGCCGAGGCACAGGACGAACTCGGTGTGCCCGTAGTGGGCGTAGTACTTCATCACGTGCCAGATGATCGGCCGGTAGCCGATGTTCACCATCGGCTTCGGGATCGTCTCCGAGTATTCTCTGAGCCGCGTGCCCAGCCCTCCGCAGAAGAGCACCACCTTCATGCCTCGACTCCGCCTTTCTTGTTGTTGAGCGCCCGCTGTCGATGCCAGGCCACCGTGCGCCTGAGCCCTTCCTCGAGTGATATCGTCGGCTGCCATCCCAGACGGGCCTGGGTCACCCCCGGATCCGCGGCCCGCGCCATCTGGGCCGGCCGGTCCGGCAGCGCACCGAAGCGGGGCTCCACGTGGCAATCGAGCAGGCGCGAGAGCAGCGTCACGACCTCCCGGATCGAGGCGGTGGATCCCGACCCGATCTCGAGCGTAGTCCCCTCGAGCCCCGCGGTGTATCCAGATCGCAAGAAGCCCTCCGTGACGTCGTCGATGTAGATCCAGTCCAGTCGCCGGATCCCGCTCGACAGCTCCGGCACCTGGCCCCGCAGCAGCGCGCCGATCACCGACGGGATCACCTTCCACTCCGGCTGGCCCGGCCCGTACGTCATGTAGGTCCGGAGAATGACCACCGGCGTGCCGAACAGCTGGTGGAACATGCGCCCGTAGGCGACCACGCCGAGCTTGGCCGCCCCGTAGGGAGAGGAGGGGCTCACCTCGAGGGCGCTGCCCGCCGGCTCTTCGAGCGAGCCCACCAGGACCACCCGCCGACACCCCTGCTCCGTCGCTACCGTCAACAGGTTCACCGCGCTTCCCAGCAGACTCTGGAACGTCGGCAGCACGAGCCGCAGCTCCGGCGCGCCGTTCACCATCCCGCTCAGGTGGTAGATGACCTCCGGCTTGGTCTCGGTCAGGAGCCCCCGGACCGCCTCCACGTCCTCCATGTCGCACCGCCACCACCGCATCCCGGAGAGGTCGCTCGCGCGCGCGATGCGCGATACCGCGTGCACCCGCGCGCCGGCCGCGAGCAGTCGTCGGGTGAGGTGCGAGCCCAGGAACCCGCTGGCTCCCGTGACCAGCACCGCCCGTCCCTCGAACGCCTCCATCGTCACCCGTCCCTCTCCTTGCGCCGCGGGCCTCGCCGCGGCGGCGGGCTCATCGCCTCACGCTTCGCGCAGCAGGCCGGCGCCCTCGAGCGCCCGCGCCGCGGTCTTCATCGCGCCGAACGAGCTCCCCGATCGCTCCGCGATGTCGAGCAGGCTGTGCTGGCCGTCGGAGAGGTTCAGCACCCACAGCATCGTCATCTCGTCGGGCGCCACGCTCGACAGGCCCCCCACCGAGCCGTAGAGCCCGCGCTTGCCGAGCTGCGGCTCGCACTTCGGATTCTGGTTCACGTACGTCCGGTTGCTCTCCAGCACGTCGAGCACCGCCAGGCAGGTGTGAAGCGAGTCCGCGAGCGCCTCCGGGCGGACCAGGTCCAGGTTGTCCGCGGAGGTGTGGTACTCCGGGAACCGCCCGTGCGGGGTCCGCATCAAGCAGCCCACCGGCAGGTTGAACCCCGGCGAGCAGAACTGGCGCTCGTCGTATCCATAAGGGGTGAACTCCTCGATCCGATGCCCGCCACCCCGCTCGCGCAGGACCAGACGCGCGACCCGGTCGATTTCCGCGTCACCCCTCCGGCTCTTCTTGTAGGTGGGCTCGCCCCCGTCGCCCACGCACGCCAGCACGAGCCCGTGCCGGATCCGCGGAACCGACGCCTCGTTGGCGGCCAGCCAGCTGATGGACCCGATCGTCCCCGGAATGAACAGCAGCCGGTACGAGTACCGGAGCGACGCTTTCGCGAGGAGCCCGGCGAGGAATGCGGCCACCGCGATTCCCGACAGGTTGTCGTTGGCGAGCGATGGATGACAGACGTGGCAGGAGATCAGGACCTCGTCCTCGGTGGCCCCCCTTACGTAGCACTCCCCGTAGCTCAGCGATCCCGGCGCCAGCGAGGAATCGATGCACACCTCGTAGTCGCCCTCGTCCAGCTCCGCCATCAGGCGATGAGGGGCACAAAATCCCCAGCCCTCGCGGTAGTACGAGGTCCGGTACGGGATCCACTCCGGGTGGTCGGGAATCGTGAAGACGTGCTGTTTCAGCTCGGCGAGGGAGAGTCGGGCCCTCACCGGGACGCTGTAGCTCACCACGTGCAGGCTCGAAGCCTTGAAGTCGATGACGCGCTCGCCCCGCGCGTTCTTGACGTAGGCGTCTCGGATGTTCCACTCCCGGGGCACCGTCCAGTCGAACACCGGCGTGCCGCTGGGTACCTCGTGCGTCTTGAGGTCCGCGTGGACGGCCACCCGGCGCAGGGTCTTCCGGACCCCGTCCCCGGTGATGCTGCGGCAGAACGGGTACAGCTCTCCCACCAGCCCGTACATCTCCCGCCCGGCGCGCGTCAGATCGAGCGCGCTCCGGATCTCCCCGACCGTCGGCGGAGTCGGGCTCACAGCGCGAAGTCCGGGTACGTACGGTCGCGGTCCGCCATGATCCGCTCCGCCGCGGGCCACTCGATCCCGAAGGCGGGATCGTTCCACCGCACCCCGCGCGCGTGATCGGCCGAATAGGGCGCCGACATCTGGTAGAACACCTCGGTGTCGTCCTCGAGGGTCTGGAAGCCGTGAGCGCACCCCTCCGGCACATAGAGGGCCCGCCGGTTCCCGGCGCTCAGCACCGCGGCGAGGTGACGCTTGAAGCTCGGCGAGGCGGGCCGCAGGTCCACGATCACGTCGTAGATGGACCCGTGCGTGCACCGCACTAGCTTGGCCTCCTCGAACGGGGCGGCCTGATAGTGCAGGCCGCGCAGCGTTCCCGATTTCTTGTTGAACGACACGTTGCACTGCGCGACGTGGAGGTTCATCCTCCGCTCGCCGCCCTCACGCTCGCACCAGGTCCGCGCGAAGAAACCGCGCTCGTCCTCCCGCGGTTCCAGGTCCATGAGGAAGGCCCCCTTCACGGGGGTCTCCGTGAAGATCACGCGTAGACCTTGACGTCGGGGATCGGCACCACGAACTGGCCGCCCCAGGACCGGATCTCCGCCAGCTGCTCGATGATCTCTTCCCGCAGGTTCCAGGGCAGGATCAGGACGTAGTCGGGCCGCGTCTCGCTGATCCGCCCCGGTGGATAGATCGGGATGTGGGTGCCCGGGAGGAACTTCCCGTGCTTGTACGGGTTGCGGTCGACCGTGTAGTCGAGGAAGTCGGTGCGGATCCCGCAGTAGTTCAGGAGCGTGTTGCCCTTGCCGGGGGCCCCGTAGCCCGCGACCGACTTGCCCTGGCGCTTCACGCCGATGAGGAACTCCACCAGCCGGCGCTTCGTCTCGTGCACCTGCTCGGTGAACTGCGCGTAGCGGGCCAGATCTTGTAGCCCCGCCGCCGCCTCCCGCGCGGCCAGCTTCTGGACCCGCTCGGTTACCGGCTTGGCCGCGTCATCGGCGTGGCTCACGTAGATCCGGAGCGACCCCCCGTGCGTGCCCAGCTCCTCCACGTCGAAAAGCCGGAGACCGTGCGCCCGGAAGATGCGAACCGCGGTGAGCAGGGAGAAATAGGAGAAGTGCTCGTGATAGATCGTGTCGAACTGGTTCTCCTCCATCAGGCGGAGGAGATGGGGGAACTCCATCGTGACCACGCCCCCCGGCTTGAGCAGCACCTTCATACCCTTTACGAAGTCGTTGAGATCCGGGACCTGGGCGAGGACGTTGTTGCCGACGATGAGATCGGCCTGCTTCGCCCCGGCGGCCAGGTCGCGGGCGGCCGCCTCCCCGAACAATACGACGACGGTGGGCACGCCCTTCTCACGCGCGGTGGCGGCCACGTTGGCGGCCGGCTCGACCCCGAGCGCGGGAATGCCCTTCGCCACGAAGTTCAGCAGGAGGTAGCCGTCGTTGCTCCCCAGCTCCACCACGTGGCTCCGGGCATCGAGCCCGAGCCGCGCGGTGATCATATCGACGTACGACCGGGCGTGCCGCAGCCACGAGTCGGAGTAGGAGGAGAAGTAGGCGTACTCGGTGAAGATGCCCTCCGGAGCCACATACTCCTTGACCTGGACGAGGAAGCACTCGCCGCACACGTAGGCGTGCAGCGGATAGAAGGCTTCCGCCTGGTCGATCTGCTCCCGGCTCAGGAAGCTCTCGCACAGGGGCGACATGCCCAGGTCCACGAACGTATGCCGAACCGGCGATCCACAGAAGCGACAGGGAAACATCAGCGAATGAATCCTCCTTGTCAGGGTCTCACTTTGAGGCGGTGCCGGAGGCCGCCGGGCCGCCCACCTGCGGCTCGCGGGCCGTCCAGCGGAGGGTAGGGTCGAGCCGCCCTTGGTCCAGCAGGTGCTTGAACTGGGTGAGGCGGATGTACTTGCGGCCCTGGAAGCCGGCGAAGGTAAGCGCCTCCTGCTGCAGGGCGGCGTAGAGATCCTTCGCCCCGAAGGATGCGTTCCATTGTGGCCGGAACTCCGGCAGAGCTCGACCGAGCTTGGTGAAATCGACGCGGTAGCTCCGCGGATCCAGCCCGGCGCCGGGCCCGAACTCCACCTTGCAGCTGGGGACCGCGGAGCGGACGATCTCGGCGAGCTCCAGCACCTGATAGTTCTCGCCGTTGGAGCCCACGTTGAAGGCCTGGTTGTGGATCGCCTCCCGGGGCGCCACCAGCGCGGCCGCGAAGGCCCGCGAGATGTCCTGGACGTGCACGATGGGGCGCCACGGCGTCCCGTCGCTCATGATCCGGATGCGCCCGGTGGTGTGGGCCCAGCACACGAGGTTGTTCAGCACGACGTCGGCGCGCAGCCGTGGCGACACGCCGTACGCGGTCGCGTTCCGCATGAAAACGGGGCTGAAGCCGGCGCTGGCCAGCTTGGCCACACCCTCCTCCGTCCGCACTTTGCTCGTGGCGTACGGGGTGATCGGCCTCAGCGGAGCCTCTTCCGAAAGGATGTCCTCCCCCGCGGCGGCGCCGTACATGCTGCACGAGGACGCGTAGAGGAACCGCTGCACGCCCGCTTCCCGGGCCAGCTCCGCGAGGCGCACCGAGGCGGCGTAGTTGATGTCGTACGTCCAGTCGGCGTTCAAGTCGCCGAGCGGGTCATTGCACAGGGCCGCAAGGTGTACGACCGCGTCGAAGCCCTCGAGGTCGCCCACACGCAGATCGCGGATGTCCTGCCGAAGGGAGGGAATCCAATCCGCCTCCTCTCCGAACGTGCAGTCTTCGAAGTAGAAGGTGTCGAGCCCGACCACGTCATGGCCCAGCAGCTTGAGCAGCGGCGCCATGACCGAACCGATGTATCCGTTGTGCCCTGTCACCAGGACGCGCATCCAGCCATCTCCTCTCGTCTGTGATCTACGTTGGCGGCAACAGCGGCGTGCCGGCTTCAGAAGAAAGCAATCCAGGTGCCATGGCCCCCGGGCCCGATGAATCGTAATGGGCTGATTTACTTGACGAACTGGCACCAAATTCGGATGCAGTGGACCTCCCTGACTGGGCAAAGCCTTGCCTTCTCGTGCGGAAATCTGCGCAGGCTAAAGTGGGGACGGATCCATAGCCGCGGCGCCAGGTATTAAATCAGCTACTTGCGTGATGCCAGGGAGGTGCAAATGTTGCGCGGAACTACGCGGACGGTGAGTTCCGGGAACCCGGGGAGATCGGCTCCTGCCGGACGGCGCCCGAAGCGCGTCACCTGCGTGATCCGGTCGAACAACTCGATCTCGACGCCGACATTCATGATGTTCTGGGTCCGGATTACGCATTGCGCTTCTGTCACCTTGCTATCCCCCGCGACGCGTCCCTCGCGAACTTTCCGAGTGCAATCTCCGCCTCGGTTATCCAGCAGCATCGGGACTTGACCAACATGACGAATCGGCAATCGCCCGACGGTCACGTGTTCGCGCTAAACTTATCCCGATCTGATCACCCTGCGCAGCTGCGGCACTCGGCGGCACTATCGTCCGGACGTGAATCTGCCGGATGAACGTCGCGATTGCAGAATAGAGGCCCCACCGCAGCGAGCGTGCGGAAGTAATGCGCGCTACCCCACTCAGTTTCGGAAGATTCCCGCGAGCTGCACAAAGACGACCTCCACGTTGGCGCCGTTCATTGGTCGCGTAGGGCCACCAGGAGGCTTTCGCTGGAATATGTCACCTCGGAGCCTCCTCGTCGGCTGCTGCTTTCATCTTGCTCTACCTTTGGGTTTGGAACGATCGCTTCGGTACTCGGCCTTATCCAGACGTCCCCTGCCCGCTTGTGGTTGAACCAGCGGTAAACCAACCAACTGACAATTTCGGTCCTGTCGTTTCTCCGCCTCGAAGAACCGCAGGAGCAAGGCGGGCAGCACAATGCCGGCGGGAATGCCTCGCTTTTCCCAGTTGCTGATCCGAGAAAGCCGTCCCGCACTCGATTCGGGAGCCGGCACTGCAATGTCCCTCACCGTACCTCTTTGGCTAGGTGCAGCAAGTATCTAAGCGGGCATTCACGCTTTCAAGATGCCCAATGAGTACACCACCAACACGACGGACCCAAAAACCAGATCACTGACCCAAAGCTCGAGGATCAGATCCCTGCCGATGCGCGCGTGTCCGAACTTGATCATCGACGTCAACAGTGACGAACATTCGTATGTCGCAGCTCAGCTCGTAATTCCACCATCCACGATGATTGTTTGGCCGGTCACAAATCCTGCGTCCGGACTCAATAGAAAGCGCACAACAGGGACCACGTCGTCCACGCTTCCCAAGCGGCCGAGCGGTGTCCGGTTGATGATCTGTTGCCGCTGCTCTTGCTCGAGCCGGCCCGACATCTCGGTCTCCAGATACCCCGGTGCTACCGAGTTTACCGTGATCTGGCGTCGCCCAACCTCTCGCGCCAGCGCGCGCGTCAGTCCGTCAAGGCCGGCCTTCGACGCGGAGTACGCGGCGAGGCCAACGTAGCCTCGGGAGCCAATGATCGAACTGATATTGACGATCCGCCCCCCTATGTTTCGACGTAGCAGGGTGCGCAGCATCAGGCGGGACATACGTAGGGCACCCATGAGATTGATAGCGATGATGCGCTCCGATTCCACGTTCGGAAACGTCGCGAGGACGCCCTGCTGAGCCACGCCAGCGTTATTGATCAGAGCGCCATGCTCCATGCTAGAGTCTCTTCACTTTCAGCACAGGAGGCTCGCATGGCGATACCACCCCGCGGCAGACACGGTTTTCGCACGTCGTCGCGGACGCGTATCTCCTCACTTAGACGTAAGCTTGGATTTGCAGAACCCGGTTCACGCACGCCGCCAGGGTTTGTTCCTCGTTGAAGCAGGGGATGATAAGCGAGAGTTTCACGGCATTGGGGCGTTCATCTGTTCTCACTGTGGATTCTCCCTCTCAAGGGGGGCGACACTGGGCCGTTGCGGTTTCCTTACGATGCCCTCATTGGATACCCTTACGGGATAGTGGTCAGGCCACCGCTTCGTTAGCTCTGCGTTCTGCGCACCGAGATCCCTTGCCACGATCACGCTGCCAGGAAATCTATCGACATTGAACCACGATAAGGTTTCGAACAGGACTTCATGGCCGCGAGGAATGCCAGACACGCGATCGGGTACATCCTTAACAAAAACCAGCACATTGCCCTTTTGGCGATGTAGATCAACAATCACGTCAAGGTAAGGTTTGAAGCGCTCTCGAAATACTACGTAGTCCTGACGGAGCCAATGGCCACTGAAGAACACGTTCCCTGCCAGTAAGAAGCACACGATGAGTTGACCGACCCGCCTGTCCTTAGTCTTAATATCACTTACAATCATCGCTGTCGCGAGCAAGAGAAAAGGTAGCAGCTCGACGTAGAAGCGCGGGCCAGAGAAATAATAGAAGAAATGCAGAACTGGCAGGATAAGAAACGCGGTTGCGCTCCGCCAGTGAATACTCACTTTGTAGCGAAGCGCAAGAATTAGAAGCGGCACAATGATGAACGCTGGCACGAACTCTACGCTCACGCTTCGCAGGGTGCTCGACAGATGAAGGGCGGCCAATCCGGGCGTGAAATTTTCGACTAGGGCTTTCGGATCACCTCCGGCTCCGTAGACAATCATGCCTCTCTGTCCGAACCCAAGATCGTGTAACGCCCCGTTCGCGACGTGGTATCCGAACAGGAGCGGACTTCCGGTTGCCATATGGTTGTAATGAAGCAGAAAGAGAAGAGGTGCGACCGACCCCAGACCGGCGGCGAAGGTCATTTTGACTATGTCCTGGCCGTGAACCGTGCCTCTCAGAACAATCCAAATCCACAGCGAGAACGTCAGCGCCATGCCAGTCAATGGTCTCGTCACCATCGCCGTCCCGAGCTCAATCCCCGCTACAGTCCACCATAAGAATCTGCTATGGGAGGGCTTCCCTTCCGCTCGCACCAAGTGCCACGCAGCCGCTAATCCGAGTGCCATCGAAAGGGTATGTGAGTAGTAGGTTGATGCGGAAAAGAGAAACCAGTAACTAGTAGAGAGAAGCGTGGCGGCGAGAAGACCAACATCGGGGGACCGAAGCTGTTTGCCTAACAAGTATACGAAGGTAACCGCGAGCAGCCCCACACAGATGGGCGTGAACCAACGGAGTCCCAGTTCTTCGAATAGGGCCAGGAAAAGCGGCCAGCCCGGGGGGTATTGACCATTCAATCGACCGTCTAGCACATAGCTTTGGCGCGTGACAAAAAAAGGAGTGACTGACGAATCGATGGCTCTCGTGTAGCCGGGTTCGAGAAGCAGCTTACCTTGGAGCAGATATAACACTTCATCAACCACTACTGCATAGCGATCACGGATGGCGAAGTGTATGCCGGTCAACGCAACGAAGAGCGCGATCAGGAGCAAGAAGAGACGTTCCGTATTGCGATCGCGGGAGGGGGTGCCGGATGTGTCCTCTCGTTGAAGTGGGATCAACGACAGAATGAAGCTCCATCCTGACATCACGACGCTTGTCCGCCAACCGAACTCGTAGAGGGAAGTGGCTCGTGCGTGAAGGACCCCCGGAAGTGCTTGGAGAAGGACCGCACCGATAAACAACGCGGTGGCTATAGTTCTCTCACACCGTGAGGAAAGTCGCGGGGCAGCCTGGAAAGCTAGGCGGAGGAGTACGATTGCGCTCAGGAGGGAAATGGCTTTTACCGGCAATACGCCACATACTTGTGCCCCGTACAAACTGAACAGAAGAGTGCCGGTTAGGCAAGGTGAAACGATGCGAGACCATCGGCGGGCGAATCCGAAATTGCTCATCGCAATGAGCGGTAGTCCGCGCCGGGGACTATGAAGGTGCGCGGGCCACGAGGGCGTCGGGCTTCGGGCCACCCGGAGGCAGAGGCGGCCCCCGTGGCGGCGTCGACCGAGCGGCACATTCCGTCGACCAGTTCGTCAACACGTCCCAACGTAAACAACAGTGATCCTGGTGACCCATGTGGTCTGTGCGGGGCCCGGTGCCTCCGAGTCTGGTCAGTCCGACCGTATCGGTCAAAGACACCGCCGCCTTGTCTCCTCTCGCTGCTCATTCCGCTCACTCCCTGTGTAAGACGCGGGCTCAGGTCGGGGACCACGCGAGTCGCTCGATGCGCCCGAGAATCTGCCGAAAGAGAGTCGGCGTCAAGTGGCGCTCCGCCAGCTGCAAGATGAAGTATCGGGCATGGCGGATGAGCCGCCCGCCGGTCTTGAACAGCCGCTGTTGCAGGCTCGTCAGCGTCCAGCTCTGGATGGCGAGCGGCAAGACCAGCCGTCGCAAGAGATTGCCGAGGTTGTAAGCGATGACCCCGAGGAGCAACCGCACCTCGTTGGTTCGGAACCGGTGGCAGGAGAGCCGCGTCCAGTGGGTCGCGGTCTTGCCCTCCTGGATCCACTGCTCCGCCGTCCCGCGCCCGTTGTAGAAGCGGACCACGGCCCGGTTGGTCCCGGTCAGGGTGGTCACGATGAAGCCGACCCGCGGGAACAACTCGCCGAGGTGATGCTCGACCTTGGCGATCACCCGCCGAGGCCGGTCCCAAGACGCGGCCCGATACTGAAAGCTCCGGTAGCGCACCAGCGGGGCGTGGCTCGGTCGGCCGCGTGGCCGGGTGAGAAGGTCCTCGATGGCCCGCTCCAAGACATCGTTGGCCGGGAGGCGGATGGCATACGCCACACCCCGTCGCTCCAACGCTTCATGCGGGGCCGGGAGAACAAAGGCCGCGTCGGCGCGGACGACGACGGTCTGTCCCCGGGTTCGGTACCGGTCAATGACGGGGAGGAGCACCTTTTCCCACCCGTCAGCGCTGTGGACGTTGCCCGGCCGAAGCGTGGCGGCCGGGCAGTCCCCGTCCCGGTTGAACGCGAAGATACCTCGTGACATACGCGAGAGTCGACACCCCGCATGACGCAAGCCACCACTGACTGGCCGATGCGCGCCCGCTCATAACTGACTCAAGGCCCCAGACTGGAGACCCTGCTGGACTTCCGTCGGGGTCGCTTCCCTCCAAGGAGGGATCGATCCCGGTGGCGCACTGCCGACGGCGAACGATCGATTCCCGCCGGTGTGGGGATCTGAAATCCAGACCCTCGAAGAGCTCCGCGCCTTGGAGAGCACGACCAGGCCGAGAGCGATCGCGCCAAGCTTGAGGAGGGCTGCACCCCAACCGACCGGCGCCTGCTCCTCTTCCTCCTCCGGCGCAACTTCCTCCTCCGGCGCAACGTCGAGCTCGGTATCGTCGTC
>WNFB01011669.1_pt1 | contig 11008 bp, 9 predicted proteins | sample 5400501 | NCBI WGS metagenome assembly WNFB01 (sample SAMN13153341, study PRJNA577476) | soil metagenome | isolation source: 200 cm saprolite under Douglas fir tree site 2 hole 1 | place: USA:California | collected 2015-04-18 | reverse complement strand
ATGCGGATCGAGACCCGAGGCCGAGGAGGTGACGAGGTCTGCCGGGACAGGACGTGTGTCGCCCGGTCGGTCCTTCCGTGCGGCGGCAACAGCGGCTTCCACGGATTTCGCGAGGTCGGCGTCCGTGGCGCCCTTGTTGGTGCCACCCGAGGACGTTGCGTCGTAGCCGTCCTTGCCCGCCGCCGACGGCCGCGGGCGGAGATACTTCGGGTCGCGGAAGCTCTGCCCGATCAGCTCGGAGCCTACGATTCTGTTTCCGCTCCGAATGAAGGATCCGTTGGCCTTCCCTGGCCAGAAGAGATGCGCCAACCCGGTGACGGCAGCCGGGTAGAACCCCCCGAGGAGCACAGTCAGAACCAGCACGTACAGAGTCGAGCGAAGAATGAGCTTCATGCCAGCCTCAAGGCGAGGACGATCCAATCGATCAACTTGATGCCGACGAAGGGCACGAGAAGTCCTCCGACGCCGTAAATCCAGAGGTTGCGCGAAAGAATCCGCGCTGCCCCGAGGGGACGATACTTCACGCCCCGAAGGGCCAGAGGAATCAGGGCCACGATGATCAATGCATTGAAGATGACGGCCGAGAGGATTGCAGACTGCGGGTTGCCCAGCCGCATGACGTTCAAGGCATTCAAGACCGGGTAGGTCGCCGCGAACATCGCCGGCAGGATCGCGAAGTACTTGGCCACGTCGTTGGCGATCGAGAAAGTCGTCAGAGCGCCGCGGGTCATCAGGAGCTGTTTGCCGATCTCGACGACCTCGATCAATTTTGTCGGGTTGGAATCCAGGTCGACCATGTTGCCGGCTTCCTTCGCGGCCTGCGTGCCGGTGTTCATCGCGACCCCGACGTCGGCCTGGGCCAGCGCCGGCGCGTCATTCGTTCCGTCGCCCGTCATCGCCACGAGCTTGCCGCCGGCCTGCTCGTCCTTGATCAATTTCATCTTGTCTTCGGGAGTTGCTTGCGCCAGAAAGTCATCGACCCCGGCTTCGCGCGCAATCGTCTCAGCGGTCAGCGGGTTGTCGCCGGTGATCATGACGGTCCTGATTCCCATCTGCCGCAGTTGAGCAAAGCGATCGCGCATTCCACCCTTCACGATGTCTTTGAGATAGATGACGCCCAGCGCGCGCTTGTCATAGGCGACCACCAGCGGCGTACCGCCGGCGCGCGAGATGCGGTCGACGATCTCGCGCATGTCTGTGGGACACGCGCTGCCGTTTGCGCCGACGTACTTTTCAATCGCATCAACTGCGCCTTTGCGAATTTCGCGGCCGTTGAGGTCAACGCCCGACATTCTGGTTTGGGCGGTGAAGGGAATGAACGTCGCTTCGTGAATTCCAAACTCACGCCCGCGGAGTCCGTACTTCTCTTTCGCCAGCACCACAATCGAGCGGCCCTCAGGTGTTTCATCGGAGAGCGAAGACAACTGCGCTGCGTCAGCGAGAAGCTTTTCATCGACTCCTGACAGCGGAATGAACTCCGTCGCCTGGCGGTTGCCCAATGTGATCGTTCCGGTCTTGTCGAGTAGCAACGTGTTCACGTCACCGGCTGCTTCGACGGCGCGCCCGGACATCGCTAGCACGTTGTGCTGGATCATGCGATCCATTCCAGCGATTCCGATCGCGGAAAGCAGTCCGCCGATCGTGGTCGGAATCAGGCACACGAGCAGCGAGACCAGCACGAAGATTGTTTGCGGCGCGCTCGAGTAAATGGCGAAAGGCTGTAGAGTTACAACGGCCAGCAAGAATATTATCGTCAGTCCCGCGAGCAGAATGTTCAGCGCGATTTCGTTCGGGGTCTTCTGCCGCTCGGCGCCTTCGACCAGAGCGATCATGCGATCGAGAAACGTTTCGCCGGGATTGGAGGTGATGCGAATCTTGATTTGATCGGAGAGCACCCGCGTGCCGCCGGTTACCGCGGAACGATCGCCGCCGGCTTCGCGGATTACCGGCGCCGACTCGCCGGTGATGGCGGACTCGTCGACGGAAGCAATGCCTTCGACGATCTCGCCATCACCGGGGATGAACTCGCCGGCAACAACCAACACCACATCGTCTCTCCGCAACTCTGTTGCGCTCACGATTTCCGATTTACCATTCAGCAGACGCTTCGCGGTGGTTTCAGTTCTGGTTCTGCGCAGGTTGTCGGCCTGGGCTTTGCCGCGTCCTTCGGCCATCGCCTCGGCAAAGTTGGCGAACAGCACGGTGAACCAGAGCCAGAGAGTGATCTGCAATTCAAACACGACGCTGGTTACGCCGGGAATTGGCTTGATGATTCCGCCTATGAGCTGAATCGTGGTCAGCACGCTGCCGACTTCGACGACGAACATCACCGGGTTTTTCATCATTGCGCGCGGACTCAACTTGACGACGGAATCCAGGATGGCGCGTTTGACGATGCGCCAGTTCCAGACCGCTAGTTTCTTGGTTTGCTTGATCATTAATTTGGAGTGCGGCGACTTGTCGCCGCTTTCCTTCTGGTAAATTCAATCTCCTGCGGAGCTAACCCTGGCGTATCCAAAGCGGCGACAAGTCGCCGCACTCCAAAATCAAAATGTCTTCCCGGCGTTCATCAGCAAGTGTTCGACGATTGGCCCCAGGCTTAGCGCCGGGAAAAAAGTTAACGCGCCAACGATCACGATCACGCTTATCAGCAAGGTCGTGAATAGCGGTGTAGTCACGGGAAATGTTCCCAATGATGGAGGAACGATCTTCTTGCGCGCGAGATTACCGGCAATTGCCAGCATCGGAATGATCATGAAGAAGCGCCCGATCAGCATCGTGATGCCGATAGTCGTGTTGTACCAAAGAGTGTTCGCCGAAATGCCTGCGAAGGCTGAGCCATTGTTGCCGGCGGCTTCGGTGAAAGCATAGAGAATCTCCGACAGACCGTGCGGTCCCGGATTTGCAATTTGCGATGTGCCGAAGCCGGGAGAAACGACTGAGATCGCCGCGAAGACCAGAATCACCAGGGGAAAGACGAGGGTCACTAACATCGCCATTTTCACATCGTAGGACTCAGCCGACACCGCCAAAGACTGTTTCGCTCAGCATGATATTGGAAAGTGGAACCAGGCCACCCAGGGGCGTATACGAGTCATGCATCGAGTTGACCGCGCCGCAGGAAGTATCGGTTGTGACGGTGGCCCACAGCGCCGAATTGGCGATGCCGTAGCGAACTTCCTTGCCTTCCATGTTGCCGCCCGACTGCATTGAGCTGGTTCGTTGATCCACGCCCGCAAGCAAAGGATTGCCTTTCGTCTCTGCCCAGTAAGCCACGGCCACGCCGGCGAAAAACAAGACAGCCATCGCGGCAAATACCGCCCAGCCATGTTTCTGCGAGCCGGTCATGCGACCAAGCGTGTACGTCAGTCCGGCCGAGATCGCGAAGATGCAAAGCATCTCAAAAAGGTTTGTAAACGGCGTTGGGTTCTCAAACGGATGCGCGCTATTCGTATTGAAAAACCCGCCGCCGTTGGTGCCGAGCTCTTTGATGATTTCCTGAGAAGCCACCGGCCCCTGCGCAATCGTCTGCTCGGTTACCGCCTGTGATTCCTTTACCGTATTGCCTTGGGCGTCCTTGATCACATTTCCGGCAGCGTCCTTCTTGTCTACTTCGATCGTTTGCTTCTCAATTAGTTGCGCCGTGTCGTATGGCCGGAAGTTTTGCACCACGCCCTGCGAGACCAGCAGGAGCGCGCCGACGATGCAAAGCGGCAACAGCACCCACAACGTTGCGCGCGTCATATCCACCCAGAAGTTTCCGATGGTCTGCATCTCGCGGCGGGCTATGCCGCGAATGAACGCGACGGCGAGCGCGATACCTACCGCCGCGGAAACGAAGTTGTGATAGGCCAGGCCCGACATCTGCGTCAGATAACTCATCGTTACTTCGGGCACATAGCTCTGCCAGTTGGTGTTGGTCGTAAACGAGGCGGCGGTATTGAACGCCGAACCGACGTAAGCGCCGGTGCTGCTTCCGGCCGAATCTACGCCCGGCAAATGCTGCGGATTGAACGGCAGGTGACCCTGCAGACGCTGAATTATATAAAGCACCAGCATCGAAACTACGCTGAACAGGAGCATCGTTACCGCATACTCAGTCCAGCGCATCTCGCGGGTTTCGTCCACGCGCGTGACCCAATAGACGAATCGCTCGATTGGCCGCAGCACGGGGTCGAGAAATGTGCGCTCGCGATTGAATACGCGCGCCATAAAAACGCCCAGCGGCTTCGTCACCGCGATCACCAGCGCAAAGAAGAACAGGATTTGTAACCAGCCGTTGATAGTCATTTCAAAACTTTTCCGGACGCAGCAACGCGTAAATGAGATAGAGCAGCAGCAAAGCCGTCACCAGCAACCCCAGGAATGATTCGAGACTCATTGTTTCGACCTCAGCGCAGTCTCTCGCACCCGCGCACGTACGCTAGGGCGATCAGGAAAAAGAGAATCGTCGCCGCTATAAAAATCAAATCCAACATGATTAGAATTTCACGAGGATGGCCATCGTGTACCTTCGCTCCTGCTTGACGAGATCGGGCGCCCAGCCTGGCACAAATGAGCCCAGAGGGCCGGTGTTGCCGCCCGGCGGAGTTACGCCGCCTTTGCCCGACCAGTAGGGCACGTTCGATGCCCGGTGGTTGTACTCCATCCGAAACGTGATGTACTGGCTCGGCATGTAATCAAAAGTAATCGAGCCGTCCAGGCCCTTGAAGGGATCACCTGGATTCTCGGTAAAGTAAGGCGTGCCGGTGATTGCTGTTGCTCCGTTGATCGGCGGCAGCAGAACGAGATAGCGGCCCGGATTGTTGATGGCACCGCCCCCGAGGGTCAACCCGAACTTGTCCTTCTTGAACCAGAAGCGGTTGTAAGCCATGAAGCCGATGAAATACTGCGCCGGCGCGCCGGGCTTGCTGCTGCGGCAACTTACTCCGCCACCGTTTTCACAGCCCGCGTCGGCGGTGAAACTGAAGGCGGCCTTATCAAGGAACTTGTCTTTCTCGTCATAGTACTTGACCTGCACACTGTCGTCTGTGTGAAAGCGCTTGCGGCCGGGAATGCCTAACGTGTCCGCGCCGTAGTAATTGTTGAAGACGAAGGCGAGGTTGCCGTTTGGACGCCACGCGATCTGTCCGCCGATTCCAGGCGCTTTGTTGAATTTGCCATAAGACTGCCAGCCGTTAATTATCCACGGCTCGATCTTGAGTTTGTCGCTGGGAAAAAACTGAACGCGCAATCCGTTGAAGAACCACGGGGTGTTGGACGAAACAAACGAAGGCTGATAGGTCCAATTATCGAAGTTGTAGAAACTCCAAAGCCCGATATATGACAAGAAGATTCCCGCGTCAATATTGATCCCATGCATCTTGTCTATGTGATATCCACCGTAGGCTTCCGAGATGTAACGATAGGCGTTGTCGAGACCCCACTGTCCTCGCGCGACGCTGATGTCATTGCGCGGTTGAGTTTGCGAATACATGCCAATTTGGGTCATCACCCGGCCACGAACGTTGTCGTAATGAAAGTCGCCGCCGAGTCCCAACTGGGTGAGTTGCACCTCGCCGGAGCGGAAGATCTCGCTCGAGCCACCGATCGTGTTGTCCTTCGGATGATTGAAGCTGCTGGTGTAATTCACATCGAACCTGATTTCCGGCGTGAAGAATTTTGAATCCACCGCCAGGTCTTTCGTGCGCGCGTTCCCGGTCATCCATGACCAGTCAGCAAACGCGAACGGCTCTGACTTCTTCGGCTTGCCGGGGTTTGCGGCTTCCTGCCTTACTTCGCTTGATGAAGGTGTTGCTGGCGCCGTTGAAGCCGAAGCTGGGGAGTCCGTCGCTGACTTTGCCGTGGCCACGCTTGCATTTGCCCGAGCGAGATCCTCAGACTTCGCTGGAGTCCGCGATTCAAGATCCGCGAGGCGCCTTTCCAGCTTATCGATTCGCTCAAGCAGCATCCGCTCGCGCTCGCTTGAATCGGACGGTGTTGCAGATACTGCTGCCAGGGGCGACGCCTCGGCGGGGCCGGCAGTCGTGCTCGATGCCACCCTTGCTTGCTGAGCCCTGGTGGTGATGGCTCCGAACATCAACATTGCGAGAATGACGCTCGTACTCTTTAGTTGCTTAGTCCTCATGATCGGTAGTTCATTTGTCCTTTCATCAAAGCTCGCAGTCAGTGCCCCATCGACTTGCCAGATCGCAATCGTCAGGACTCAACTGACTCACCGTGAGCCTTGCTTCCGGCGGATAGTCGTCGTATTCCCAAAGGTATTCCGCCAAATGTCGTTCGGCGCAAGAGATCCAGTAAGAACTTTCGGGTGAGATCCGACCCTCGCTGCGACTGCCTATCTCTTCGACAACCTGTGGATCAATCTCGACTGTTATTTCGAGTTCATATTCGTCCGGGTCGTGAACCAGAAACGCGTACGGACCAGCCGGCGGCCTGCCTGAGCCGTCGACGTCGCTCGCGCGGACAATGCTGAAGCCGTTCTCGGTGATCAATTCGATCGGCCGATCGCGCGCCGCCTCGCCGTCATTTACAAGTTGTTCACTCTTAACTGCCATTTGCCCGTGCGAACATTTTCCCCAAACGGGGCGTCCACATGACCAAGGTTAAGACTGGATTCGTAAAGACGGAGTAAGAGGTTTGTAAAAAATTCGTAAGGACGGAGCGGCGCTACTCGCCGGGATTAAAACGATAGCCGATCCACGGTTCAGTGAGGATGTAGCGGGGGCTGGAGGGTTCGGGCTCGATCTTCTTTCGCAACTGACCAATAAAAACGCGGAGATACTCAGTCTGCTCCGTGTAGTCGCCGCCCCACACCGCGCCGAGCAGCTTCCGATGCGTGAGCACTTTGCCGGGATTACGAATAAGGTGGACCATCAGATCGTATTCTTTCGGCGTCAGGTGGACGTCCGTGTCTTGCAACGTGACCGTGCGGCGATCGAGATCGACGCGAAAGTCTCCCGCTTCGAGTACCTGCGAACCGCCGTCGTCTGCCGGGGCGCGCCGCAGCGTTGCGCGAATCCGCGCCAGCAACTCATCCATGCCGAAAGGTTTCGTAACGTAATCATCGGCGCCTAAATTCAACGCCTCTACTTTGGTTTTCTCGTCGCCTCTGACTGAAAGCACGATTATGGGAACCTCGGAAACAGCGCGCAGACGCCGGCACAATTCCAGCCCGTCAATGTTCGGCATCGCGAGGTCAGTGATCACCAGCGCGGGCGGCCAGTCATGAAAAGTCTGCAAAGCGGATTCGCCATCGCCTGCTACTCGGACGTCATAGCCATGCGTGGTCAAGCTCCGGCGCAAAACGCGGGTCAGCTGCGGCTCGTCATCGACAACCAGAATGCGTTGCTTTCCTTCCATGGTCGGCGTCCGTTTCAGAAGTTACGACTTGAATCTCAAACAGTTCGGGCTTCCTGGTTTTCGTTGGTGTTGTTTCGTGGATCGTTCACACGCGATAAGTCACGGACGATCCACGAAGTTACACGAAAAAAGAAACCCACGCGAACCAGGCGCCAATCTAGTCGCCCGTGGGAAGTTCGACCACGAACCTCGCGCCCAGGTGTCCGTCGGCGTCCTCGATCCAGATGCGACCCCCGTGCGCTTCGACAATGCCGCGGGCAATTGCCAATCCCATTCCGCTCCCGGACTTGCGGTTACCAATATCGCCATCGCGCATCGCGCGAAAGAATTTGTCAAAAACGCGTTCCCGCGTTTCCGTGGAAATCCCGGGGCCTTCGTCTTCCACGCTTAGTCTCATGGTTTCGTTGTCGCCCGGGGCAGCCCTAACGCGGATTGTGGTTCCCGGCGGCGAATACTTGGCGGCGTTGTCCACCAGAGTGTAAACCACTTCGGCGACGGCCCGCTCATCAATGCGCACGCTGGGCAACTCATCTTCGATCCACACCTCGATTTGATTTGCGCGCGTGCGCGGCTCGGCTCGCTTCAGCGCGACGGTGATAACTTCGGCGATCGAACTCCACTGCCGGCGTAGTTGGATCTCGCCGGCGTCAATGCGCGCCAGTTTGGTCAGGCCTTCGATGAAGCGATCGAGCCGGTCAGCTTCCTCGTCGATCACTTCCATCATTTCTTTGCGGCCTTCGTCTCCGAGGGGAGTAGCCGGCTCGCGTCGCGCTTGCGCGTGCAGGTCGTCGAGCAGCGTCGTCACCGAAGCCTTGATGGAAGTAAGCGGCGTGCGCAGATCGTGGGTTACCGCGTCGAGCAAGGCAGTTTTAAGACGCTCGCTCTGTTTGAGCGCTTTCGCCTGACTCGAGCGCTCGAACGTGTCCTGTAGTTCGTGGTAGAGCCGCTCGATCTCAAGCTTTGCTTCTTCGGCTTCTTCGGCCCGTCGTTTCGCGCGGGCCGAAAGCTGGCCGGCGGTCAAGGCGGTGATCATGAACGCGACGAACGCAATCCAGTTGTCAGGATCCCTGATGGCGAACGTACCGAACGGTGGCAGGAAGAAAAAGTTAAAGCTGACGACGCCGACGAGTGACGCGAGGACGGCAGGTCGCGAACCCCAGGCGGTCGCTACAAAAAGAATCACCAGCAGAAACGCCAGCGCTGCGGTGGTGGGATTTATCCGCTCGCCCCAGAGCTTCAACAACCCGGTGGCGCTCGCGATCCCAAGAAGCGCAGCGCCATAACCAACCCAACGCTTGCCCGAAAGCTTAGACAACACTCGGGACACCCTCCTTTCCCGGCGCGGCGACAAAGCCTGTTGCTGATCGCGCCGCGCGAAATCTATCCCGCACATTATCGCTGACTGCTTCCAGAAAGACGCCAAGCAGAGCCGGATGTTTCATGGATACGTTCAGCCCTTCGCGCAAGGTGCTGGTCAGGAGTTTCAGGAAATCGCTGATAGTGGGATTGAAGGAAACAAGACCAAGCCGCGTGTCCGCTCGCAAATCGATAACGCTGTCGACCAGACAACCGACGGCGCCAACCCGCTCCAGGAATGAACGGAAGTCTCGGCCATCACCTTCGAGAAAGGAGCGGATGAGCACGTAAGACAGCTCGGCGGTAAGACAGCCGACGGCTTTTCTTTGCTCAATGTAAGCCGTAATCTTTTCAGCTTTCCGCTCTGCCGCAACTGCCAGGTACAGTTCGCGCAGTTTCGAAACCACCTCCGGATAAACGTCATCGCTGATGTTTCGCTTTAGAACTTCAGTTACCAGGCTGACGCGCGATCCTCGTGTCCGGTTATCCGAGCAGGGGACCCGGTCGTTAAATCGCTCGAGGATGTCTCGACCGATTTCCAGTTTGCCGGAATCGATCGCATCGTCCACCACGCCGATGAAGAGATAGTATGCACCCAGGCTCTGTCTAACCTCGATCCGGTTAGATGCCAGGTGAAAGTAATCGAGACAGCGAATGATGCGCTCGGGAATGTTTATGAAGTGCGCATATCTGGGATCGCGCGCGATAGCTTGGAAGGCCAGATCAAGATCACGGTCATCGGCGATTGTTTCCGGCATCGAAGTCTCTTTGGCGAATTGTAATCAACTTTCCTGCCCGCGCCCATGTCTCTGGTTGCACGGGGCTGAAAGCCGGCTGGTTTCGGTCGAGTCGGGTGTGTCAGGGAATCTTCATATTTGCTCGGCAAACGAGCCGTTTGGATACTTGACGAAAAAGTAAGGAATGATATAAGCTGGCCTCGGTTAATCAAGAGATCAATGAAAATCTCAGCTCAAGAGGAGTACGGTCTGCGTTGTCTGGTTCAGCTCGCGCGAGCGGAAGCGGACGGCGAGTCTTTGACGCTCAATCAAATTGCGGAGCGCGAAGGCTTGTCGGTTGCCAACGCCGGCAAGCTGATGTGGATTTTGAATAAGGCCGGCCTGGTGCAATCGCAACGCGGAACCAAAGGCGGCTATTCGCTCGCTCGGCCCGCGAACGACATTCGGCTGAACGAAGTGATTCGCATTCTCGATGAAGACACGGCGGACCGGTTTTGCCAAACGCATGCGGGCGTACTGGACGTTTGCGTCCACACCAGCGATTGCGGCATTCGATCCGTGATCGTTGGGTTGCATGAGATTGTGCAGAATGCTTTGTCAGAGATCACGCTCGCCCAGTTGGTTGGCAGCGAGGCTAAGGTTGGGGCGCAACTGCACCAGATTCGAAAGCTGCAACAACAGTCAGGGATGCGACTGGCGAATTGAATAGTTGAGAGTTCAAGCTTCAGCTTGCCTCCAACACGACGAACAACCTAAAGGTTGAACTCCGAAACCTTGATATAAGTGGGAAACGATGAGCACTGCTGAAATTCTTACAAACCGGGAATACAAATACGGCTGGGTGACGGACATTGAGTCTGAAACGATCCCGCGCGGCCTGAGCGAAGACACGGTCCGTTTGATCTCAGCCAAGAAGAACGAGCCCGAGTGGATGCTGGAGTTTCGGCTGAAGGCTTATCGTCATTGGCTGACGATGAAAGAGCCGCGCCGTTGGCCCAACATCACTTTTCCTGAAGTCGATTATCAGGACATGATCTATTACAGCGCGCCGAAGCAGAAGATCGCGAAGGCCAGTCTGGACGAAGTCGATCCGGAATTGCTGCGCACGTTCGAGAAGCTCGGCATTCCGCTGTCTGAGCAGAAGCAACTCGCCGGTGTTGCCGTTGACGCGGTCTTCGATTCAGTTTCCGTTGCCACAACTTACAGAGCGAAGCTCATGAAAGTTGGCGTGATCTTCTGTTCGTTCAGCGAAGCCGTAAAGGAACACCCTGAACTCGTGCGCAAGTATCTCGGCTCGGTCGTGCCGACAAATGACAATTTCTATGCGGCGCTGAACAGCGCAGTCTTTTCGGATGGCAGTTTCTGTTTCATCCCGAAAGGCGTGCGCTGTCCGATGGAGCTGTCGACCTACTTTCGCATTAACAATTCTGAATCAGGCCAGTTTGAACGCACGCTGATCGTGGCCGAAGAGGGTTCGCACGTTTCGTACCTCGAGGGCTGCACCGCGCCCAAGTTTGATAAGAACCAACTGCATGCCGCAGTGGTTGAACTGG
>WNFB01005845.1_pt1 | contig 11008 bp, 6 predicted proteins | sample 5400501 | NCBI WGS metagenome assembly WNFB01 (sample SAMN13153341, study PRJNA577476) | soil metagenome | isolation source: 200 cm saprolite under Douglas fir tree site 2 hole 1 | place: USA:California | collected 2015-04-18 | reverse complement strand
AAGCGCGAGTTGCTGTGCCAGACCGCGCTCGATACCGAGTGTTCCCATCCGGCCGAACAGGTCCCAGGCTTCGAGTGACAGTGCGGCAAGGGCATAAATGTTGACAGCGACGCCCAATACGGCGAAGAGCGTCTTCTCAGGATCCTGCAACTCGACGGGTGCGCGCCGGACGAAGTAAACCGCAGCCGCGAACGAGGCCACCACCACGGCAAAAGCGGCGAAGCGAGCGTTCAGCAGGAACCGCTGGGTCGGGATCGGAAGCACGGCCAGGCGTACCGCGACAATCGCAAACAGCAGCAAGCCGGCTGCGCGCAGTGCCCACTGTCGAGCTCGCTGGCCACTCCAGACTAGGATGGTTCCCTCGACCGCCCAAGCCATCGTGATCCATTTGCCGTCGAGACGAATGGGGATGGCCAGGGTCGCAAAGGTAAGGGCGAGCCCGGCAAACAGCAAACTAACCAGCGGCCCTTCGCCAGCGATGGGTTGTGTTCCGGGCGCCCCGCCGACTGCCGAATGTGCTACCGGCGTCGCGCTTGCTTGGGCCGGGCGAGGCAACCCCCGCGCCACGGCTAGGTGCGCCGCCGCGAGGCCGAGCACAACCAGTGTGAGAGTCCACCGATGTCCTGGCCACAGTGTCGCCCGCAACGCCAGCAAGTAGGCCAACGCGTTGAGCACCACGACGGCCACTTCGCTGATTGCGAGTCTGCCCTCGCGCCGGCTGCGGATCACCGGTTGCGCAGCAAAGATCAGGAAGAAGAGCGTTGCGAACAGCGAGGTACGAAGAAGCTTCTCTGGCCGGTAGAAGGTCTCGTACCAGCCCCAGAAAAAGATCTGCGTCGCAAAGAAGGAAACCGGCGCAAGCAGGTACCAGTCACGGACTCGGGCCAGCAGTAGCAAGCCCGCGGCGAGGACAGCCAAATAGCTGAACAGGACTAACTGCTCGTCCTTACCGGTGCTGACCAGCAGCGGGGTCAGAAAGCCACCCGCTAGGGCCAGGAGCGCAACGCGCTGCGAGTCGCGTCCCACCGCCACCGCGATCATCGCTGCCGTCACCACAATCATCCCGGCGAACGCGGTGGACTGTTCGAACAGGCGGTAATAATGCCAGCCCGCCCATATCGAAAGATAAAGCACCGCAGCGCCTAGGCCGGCGATGCCCTCGGAGAAATACCGGTAGCCGCGGCGTAAGAGCCACCCGCTCCACGGAAGCAGTGCACTGCCGAGGAGCAGGCCGATCGCCACCCGCCCGCGCGGCCCCACCCAATTATTATCAAAGGCGTATTTGATGAAGAACGAGACGGCAAATAGCAGCGCCAGAATGCCCAGTCGGTTCAGCCACTTGCCCGCAATCAGCGTCTCCAGATCGAGCCGCGGGGCCGCGTGTCTTGCCGCCGCGAGAGGCTGCGGACTCGGCTTGGGTGTGGGAACGGAGGGAGGTCCCGGTGGCGTAGTGGCAGAGGGAACTGAAGGCCGCGCGGGCCGAGGACCCGGCGTGGGGATTGCAGTTGGCGCCGGGGGAAGCGCGGGGGTTGGCTCAGCCGCAGCCGCCGGCGGCCCCGCCAACTCGCGCTCGACTTGCACCAGCCGGCGGGCCAGGCCTGCGAGCTGTTGTTCGACCGCGGCGAGCTTCTGCTCAAGGGCGTAGAGGCGCTGCAGAACACCAGGCTCGGTTCCGGCGCGCGTCTCAAGCCGTCGCACGCGAGTGAACGCGCTGATTGCCAGGATGGGCGTCACAATCAAGGCGAAGACTGCGAGAGCGAGCAAGAGGAATTCCATCTCATGCATGAGTTCTACCACGCGCCCCAGAGTGAGAGCATTAGAGCACAGTAAGGGTAGAGCGGCAATCGTGCGGCGGTCAGGCCTGTGGCCCGACGCTCGGTCACGAGCAGTCGGCAAAGCCAAATTGCTTGAGAGGACGAGAGGAAATCAAACCAATCAAGTCTATAACCAAATTCCCGTTTTGAACGCCGCCTGCGAATCTTCAGATCGTCGTCGTTATCAATATTGATGCGGGTTTGAACGCAAGGAAGACGCTCCGGAGGTCCACACCCAGTGGGTGAGAAGCAAAATCAGCCTGGCAACAACGATTGGTGAAGACCGGCGGCCGGCTCACCAGGCATGTCGGCTATTACTGGGTGCTCCTGGCGGAAGGGCACTTGGGCCGGAGGTTGTTCGGCGGCATGCTGAGAATGTTAGAGCGCTGTCGTTGGCAGACGGCTAGCAAAACAGCAGAGAGGGCCATCGAGCTGCCCAGAAGTCGTCCAGCGGGGACGGATGTCAGCGGCGAGACAGGTTGGAGGCGGGAAATAAACCCAAAGTCGTCGGAAGGGACAAAACCAAATGCGATGGCCACCCCAAAGGGCCGTGCGGGTGTGCGCTTGCCTCGACAGAATCGCCGGCGTAGGATTTTGGGCGAATGCGGATTTGAAAACGGAAACTCCGGATTACGAGCTTTGGCCCACGCTAAGGGATGTGCCGAGTTGGGTAGTCTGGATCGTGGGAGGAGCGCAACGGCCTCAGGAGCAACGGCACCTGAACAGTCTAAAGAAAGCGGCCGCAACTCTAGGAATCGCCGATCGGGTGATGTTCCTTGGTCAGCGTCCGGATTTGCCGCGAATCCCGGCGGCTGCGGATATTCATTGCCAGCCCAACACCGGTCCGGACTCATTCGCCATCACCTTTGTCGAGGCGCTCTGGAGATGATAGACGAATCGTGTGGAATTCTCGTGCCGCCCGACGACGCGCAGGCATTGGCCGCTACTTTGCGTCACCTGCTCCAGGACGGCGCGTTGCTCAGCAGGTTGGGAGCCGAGGGGCCTACTCGCGCTCGATACCTCTTGTGCCTCAGCCGCACTCCGAGACCTGCACCGAGTTTTGGGAAGCCTGTGTGGTGATGACCCCGATCAAACAAATCGCTAGGCTATGCCTGCCACGGACGCTTCGGAATTGGTTGCGCTCACCTAGCCGCTCAGCCATGTGGGCCTGGTACGAAACCAAATATGCCCTCAGATTCAGGCAGATAGTTGAAGTACGTCCGGGGTGGTCGCTCCTATGTCATCCAGCAGCTTGTCGATTCGCTTACTGCGCCCAGACAACAGATCGCGACCAAATTTCAGAGTTCAACGCATTTATTGCGAGCTGCCGACCCGGAATGTTGCTTTTCGACATAGGCGCTCATTTTGGAATTTTTAGTTTCGCGGCTCTCCATTACGGCGGTGCAAGTGCTAGAGCTATCGCAGTGGATCCGTCACCCACGGCGTCACGCATCATGAGAATCCAAGCTGGGCTAAATAATCTGACCGGTAGATTGCGCGTTGTGCAAGCATCGGTCGGAGACCAAGTCGGTTGGCAGGAGATGGTCGCAGCAGGGGTTATCGCTGCAGGTTATTTTGTGGCCCCAAACAAAGAACATGCGAAACGTGACTTGACTCGCATTCGAGCCACAACACTCGATGAACTAGCGCAGGAATGTGGCACTTTGCCCACTCACGTGAAGATCGATGTAGAAGGATTCGAGGCGGCAGTCCTGCGAGGCGGCCGCGAAGTCCTGTCAGGGGCTAAAGCTCCCTTGCTGTTCATCGAACTGCACAACCGAATTGTTCGCGAACGAAACGGCGATCCCCTTGAGACCCTCCAGCTGTTAAAAAGTGCAGGCTATCAGCCGTTCGCAGTAGGCGGACGAACCATTGACGAAGGTCAGATTCTGCATGCGCCCCTTACAAGAATCACTGCCAGAAAACTTACAATTGATAATTGATCGGCCGACTCCTGCGAGTCGCTCCTGGGCAAGAACAAATGGGGGAATTGGCCGACGTGGAGAGAAAATTCGTAAAGCATCGGAGGGGCAAGCTGACCGCGAATAGTCCGTAGCCCAGAGCTAAAAGCTGCCCGCTACGTCGGCATTTTTAGGAAGAAGTAGACGCCGAGAAATGCAAAGATTAGGTCTGGTGACCAGGCCGCCAGCATCGGCGGCAGTTGGCCGACCGCCCCCATGGCCTCGAAGAGCGCAGAAGTCTCCCAATAGACGATGCCAAGAGCGACGCCCAGTGCGAGGCCGCCAACGGCGCCACGCGTGCCCACCAGAAAAGCAAAGGGAATCCCCAGCAGAACGATGATTGGCGCGATGAGTGGGAAGGCCAGCTTCTTGTGCCACTGCACAGAGAGCCGGGCCACGTCAAAGCCGGCCTGCTGGAGGTCGTGGATGTACTGGCGCAGCTCGAGCAAGTTCATCTGATAGTACTGGCGCACCTCCCGGTTGAAATAGCTCGGGGGTTCACTCAGCTCCTTCAGAGAGTAGCGCTGAAAGGGAATGTAGCGGGTGATCGTCGCGCCGTCAAAGTCGCGCACCCAGCCGGATTCAAGCAGCCAGGTGTTGCTTTCCGGTTCCCACTGAGCGCGATTGGCGAAGACGCGGCGGCGCATCTGAAAATTAGCGGGGTCGAGCTCAAACACGTTGAGTCCACCGAAGAGGTTGAAGTAAGGATCGAATAGCTCGTAATTGTAGACTTTGAAGTTTTCGCCGAAGATCCATTGGCGTCGAGGCTGATAGAAGGTCTGCGCCGGGCGGCCCTTGATTTGGTTGCGCAGGGCGTCCTGCCGCTGGTTGGCATACGGTAGATAGGTCTCGTCGAGCAGAAGCATGGATACGGCCAGGACTAGCCCCGCCACCAGCAGCGGCAGCGCAAGCCGGTACAGACTAATGCCGCTGGCTTTGAAAGCAACGATCTCGTTGTATTTGGACATCGTCCCCAGGGTGGCTAGAGCGGCTACCAGTGCGGCTAACGGCGCAAGTAGATAGCTCAGGTAGGCAGCAAAATAGCGGAAATAATTGACCACGACCAGAAATGGGGTGTGGTTGCGGGCGATGTCGTCGAGCAGTTCGAAGAAAGTGAAAGCCTCAAACATCAGGACGAACCCGACGAGGAATAGAAAGGAATAGAGACAGAAATTGCGGAGCACGTAGAGATCTATCAAATGCAGAAAGCCACTGCTGTACCCCATGCGGACGGGCGCCGCCAGGCCACGCCGCACCCCCGGTCCGTTCTGTATCCCCGCGCGCGCTGCCCCTTTCGGAGCGGCCACTAGATTCACGGCGGGTCGGCGTATGCGGCGCCTCCACCAGTCGATCAGTGTGTCCGCCAGGCGCGTTAGAAATCCTTCGCTGTGAATTTGTTCCATGCGCGGCAGCAAGGCAACTCCTAGCACCCCGGTGAGCAGGTTCGCTGCCCAGATGCCCAGCCATGGGGGCAGGTCGCCCTTTCGCGCCAAACCGGCGCCGATGATGAATAGCAAGTAATAACCGCAAATCAGCACCAGCGTGAGCAGGAAACCTCCGGCGCGGCCGCCGCGGCGCGGGCGGGCGCCCAACGGCACGGCCAAAAGCGCGAACACGATGCAGGCAACGGGAAATGCCAGGCGGCGGTGCACCTCCACCCGCGCCTCGCGCCAGCCGGGGCCGCGCTGGGCGAGCAGCCAGGCCAGCGAGCGCTCCTGGATAGTGGGCTGAGGGTTGCGAATGGCCGAAGGGTCGGTCAGATCGACGGGCCAATCGCTTTCGCCAAAGGTAATCACGGAGTACCGATTGGGTTCGCGGCGCGAGTACTGATGCGTGCTGCCTTCTCGGAGATGGAACTGCAACTTGCCCTGCTTGCGGTCGGCAATTACAATGGCTTCCGCTGCCAGCGTCAGGCGAGAACCGTTCTCCGCTCCGGACTCCGCCAGAAAAACGCCACGCCAGCGCGTGGCGGCGGCCTCGACATCCTCGACGTAGAGCACCAGGTGGGGAAAACGCTCGTCAAAGACGCGCGGCTGCACCTGAAAGGAGGCCTGGGCGGAGCGCAGGCGCTCTTCGAGGGAGCGATAGGTGTGGAGCGCGGCGGGACCGAGCCACAGGGTCATGGCCAGCGTCAGAAGCGCAGTGCCGAAAGCGAGTAAGCCGACAGGAATCAGTAGCCGGCGGGGCCGGATGCCCAACGTAGCCAAGGCAATTAGTTCGCCGTCGGCCGAGAGGCGTCCCAGGCCGATCAGCACGCCGACCAGCACGGCCATGGGCAGCGTGAACGTGAGCACCGGAGGAAAGGCGCTCAAGAAGAGCAAGGCGATGCTTCCCCAGTCGGCCGAGTGGCGCACTACTAGCTCCATCAGGCGCACCAGTTGGGGCACGAAGAAAACGAAGGTGAACACGCCCAGTCCCAGCAAAGCTGGGGAGAATACTTCGCGGCAGATATAGCGATCGATGAGGCGCATCGCTCGGGAGAGGCATTTTAGCATGATGCGAAATGGCACATGGGAGGTTGCGGCCGGATGAATCGCGTCCATCTGGTTTTGTTTTGGCACATGCACCAGCCGCAATATCGCGACCCGTCCACCGGGCAATACGTCCTGCCGTGGACGCGGTTGCACGCCCTGAAGGATTATTGGGGCATGGTGCGGGTGCTCAAGGAGTTCCCGAGTGTGCATGCCACGTTCAATGCGGTGCCAGCGCTGGGTGCGCAGCTCGAGGAGTATGCCAGCGGATTGTTCCGCGAGCCCTGGTTCGACATGGCTTTTCGGCCGACGGTAAACTTATCCACCGAGGACAAAGCCGAGATATTGGTCCGGGCCTTTCAGGTGAACCGCGAGAACCTGATGTCACGCTGGCCCCGCTTCGTCGAATTGTTTGAGCGCTCACAGTCGGGGGGTGGCAGGTCCGCCTTGGCGACTTTCACCGAGCGCGACTGGCGCGACCTGCAGGTTCTTTCGCAATTGGCTTGGATGGACGAGGAGTGGCTGGCTAGTGAACCTGTGGTCTCCCGACTTTCCCGGAAGGGAAGCAACTTCACCGAGAAAGACAAACAGCAACTGCGCTCGAAGCAACTGGAGTTCCTCGCCGGTGTGCTACCTGAATACCGCCGGGCGGCCGAAAGCGGCCAGATCGAGATCTCCACTACGCCTTTCTATCACCCCATTCTGCCGCTGCTCTGCGATTCCGATATCGCCCGGACCGCAAACCCGTGGACACCCCTGCCGATTCCGCCCTTTCGCTATCCCGAGGACGCCCGCGAGCAGTTGGCCCGGGCGCGAAAGTACCACGAAGACGTGTTCGGTCAGCCACCTGTGGGACTGTGGCCCTCGGAAGGCTCGGTGTCCGACCAAGCGCTTGCGATTGCCGCCGAGTTGGGCTTCCACTGGTTCGCCACTGACGAGGGGGTTCTGGGCCGTACCCTCAATATCGGATTCGGTCGCGACGCCGCGGGAGTGCCGGACAATGCCAAGAGGCTCTACTCACCCTTACGGGTGCGGTTGGGCGAACGCGAAATCACTGGTTTCTTCCGCGACCATTACCTCTCGGACCTCGTTGGATTCGTCTATAGCCGCATGGAGGCCAGCTCGGCCGCCGAGGACTTGCACCGCAGGATCCGCGCCATCGGCGAGCGGGTGGAGTTGAACAGGCCCTTGACGGTGTCAGTTATTCTAGACGGCGAGAATGCCTGGGAGTATTTCCCCGGAAACGGCCGCGAGTTCCTGCGCCAGTTTTACCGCCGGATTGAGAACGACCCCGACATCCGCGCGCTGACGGTTTCCGAGGCGCTGGCTGAGGCCGGGGACATTCCCACGGTCAAGGGAATATTTCCCGCGTCCTGGATCAACGCAAACTTCGACATCTGGATCGGTCACGCCGAGGATGTGACGGCCTGGAATCTGCTGCGGGACGCCCGCGAGTTCTACGCTGAGGTCAAGCGCAGCAGCGACAAAGGGTCTGCGGCGGCGCCCAACGAGCGACAACTGAGCGCTGCGTACGAATCGCTGCTGGCGGCCGAAGGCAGCGACTGGTGCTGGTGGTATGGCCCGGAGAATAGCTCGGTCAACGACGCCGAATTCGACGCCATCTACCGGAAACACCTCACCGAGGTTTACATCGCGCTGGGCGCCACGGCTCCCGATGCGTTGGCGGAACCCATCAAGCGCAAGGCCGAGCGCGCGGCCGTGGCGGCGCCTTCGGGCTACCTCCAAGTGAAGGTGGATGGGCGCGAGACCTCCTACTTCGAGTGGCTGGGCGCTGGGTTGTACTCAGCCGACCGGCGCAGCGGCGCCATGCACGGCCGGTCGTTTTTTCTGCACGAACTGCGCTATGGTTTTGATGAGAAGTTCCTCTACGTGCGTGCGGATGTGTTCAAGGATGCGATGGCGGGATTGCGCGACTGCGAGTTTCGCGTGACCCTGCGCGCGGGCGAAGAGGTGCGTGTGGTGGCCCGCCTCGAAGAGGGCGCGCTAGCCGGCTATCTGCTGGAATCCAAAGACGTCTGCCTGCTCGGCCCCGACGAAATGGTCTCGGTGGCTTTTGTCAAGATCTTGGAGGTAGCCATCGCACGGGAAATGTTCGATCTGCGCGGAAGGAGTTCATTGTCGCTGGGCGTAGCGCTGTGGCAGGGCGGGCTGCCAGTGGACGTGCTGCCGGCGGAAGGCTGGCTGGAAGTGAAGCTCGGGGCGGACGATTTTGCCTGGCCCACAGAAAATGATTGAAGTCGGCGGGCGCGACGAAGAAGCCCGTCATCGTGACGGCCCCCATCAACGATGATCAAGCGCGGTTGGCACCTGGCCGAAGTTGCTGGGCCCGAAGGTGAGACGCAAAGTATCGAAGTTAGTGTGATCGAAAATATTGAACAGCTCGCCGCGGAACTGGAGTCGCATGGCCTCCCGGATCCGGATGTTCTTGAAGGCCGAGAAATCCCACCTCTCGATGCCGGGACCACGTACGTGGCTGAAAGCCGCTGTCAAACGCTTGTCCCCGCATTCAGTCTACCTCTAGGTTCAAGCAGCGCAGTTCCTGTCTGGAATAGAGGCCGCCGTAAGACGACCCTGCAGAAGTTGGTGAGTTCTAGTGTCTGGTGCGCCATTCCGCTAGCTCTGCAAAATAGCGGGCGATGCCTATCAGGATTCTCGCAGCGACGACGGTGGCTCTAGGTCCGCTTTCGAATCAGAGCCCAGCTCTGTCCCGTATCAGGAGCTTGACAGGGGGGACTGACCGTTGTAAGACGAGTGGCCAACAGTGGGGTGGAAATATCGAGGCCGATCCTTAAAGTCCCTGAGGGAGGCGAACATGAGTAGGCGTGGGTTGCTGAGGGTAACGCTGTTTTCGTTTCTGGTGTGGGTAGTTGCCGCGAGCCTGGCTTGGGCTCAACTTCCCACATCAACGTTGAACGGGATTGTCACTGACCCGCAGGGCGCGGCGGTGGCCGGAGCAAAGGTGACGGTGACGAGCAAGGCCACCGGGCTGACGCGAGATGTCTCGACCGGGTCTGAAGGCCAGTACGTCATTGCAAATCTGCTGCCCGGCGACTATGACATTCGCATTGAGACCCAGGGGTTCGCCACGCGCGAATTCAAGGACGTGCGCTTGGAGGTTGGACGGGTCACTACGCTGGATGTGAAACTTGCGCTCGGACAGCTCGGCCAGCAGGTGACGGTCAGTGAGGCCGTCGCCCAAGTGGACCTGACACAGTCCACCGTGCAGGGCCAGATCAGCGCCACCACAGTGGAAAACATGCCGCTGAACGGCCGCAACTTCCTGGAGTTGGCCTTCCTGATTCCGGGAAACCGGCCAGCCACGAATTTTGACCCGACGAAGACAAATACGCTTGAAGTGTCCTCAGCAGGTGCCTTCGGTCGCGGCGGGAACATCAGCGTAGACGGCGGCGATAACAATGACGAGGTGGTGGGGGGAACGCTGGCCAATTTCCCTGAAGATGGCGTGGCCGAGTTTCAAATCGCCACGAACAAGTTCACCGCCGAAGTAGGACGGTCGGGCTCGAGCATCATCAACATCATCACCAAGTCAGGAACCAATGACTTGCACGGCTCGGGGTTCATCTTCTTCCGACACAAGGCGCTGCAGGGACTGCCGGCGGTGTTCGACCGCACACAACCGACGCCACACTTTGCGCGTGAGCAGTTTGGCGGCTCAGTTGGCGGGCCCATCAAGAGGGACCGCGCGTGGTGGTTTGTCTCTTCTGAATATCGCGACCAGGGCCATGCCGTTCCCGTCGGCGTGCGCGACTTCACTGCAAACCGGATCATAGGCGGCTCGGCGTCCGCGTTCGTGCACGACTATCTACTTTCCGGTCGTACCGATTTCAGGCTGACGGACCACGACAACTTGGCGGTGCGCTATTCCTTTAATCGTTCGCTGGACATTGACAATGGCAGCCAGCGGAAGCCGTCAGGCACAGCAGCCAATCGACAATCCTCGCTGAACCGCTTTAACTCGCTGTTGACTGAGTGGACGCGGATTATTTCATCTCGCGTGGTCAACAGTCTCATCTTTCACCCGGACTGGTTCTTGAATTCCATTCCGGCTTTCAGCCCGGATGACCCGGTGACCAATCCCGCCGGGCTCGCGAAAGGAAATGAAATCCGCTTCGCGAGCCTGCAAGACGGCGCCAACTTCCGCATCCCGCAGAGCACAAAGTTCAACCGCTACCAGATTCGAGACACGTTGAGCTGGGTGCGCGGAAACCACACCTTCAGGTTCGGGGGCGAATGGCAGCACTGGAACACCTTTGCGCTCTTTGATCTCTTTGGCAGCGGGAGCATCTTCACCACCGAGGATTTTGCCAGCCGCGTGCGCTCGAGCCACACCGGCCCGCCGGATGATCGTGATATTCCCATCGCAGTTGCGATCAAGAGCGCCGCCGCCACGCGCCCACCGATCGTGCCCTTCTACCCCAACTCCTATTTTGGCGCGTACGTGCAGGACGATTGGAAGGTGCGACCGAACCTTACGCTGAACCTGGGTTTGCGCTGGGAGTTTGACGACGTGGTAGGCGACGCCAGCAACTTGCACCCCTGCGCGTCTCTCACGGTGGTGGATAATACCTGCGAGTTCATCGAGAACATCCTCGGTACCCACCAAGGAAGAGACTTCAAACAGTTCGGGCCGCGTGTGGGTTTCGCCTGGGACCCGCTCAGGCGCGGCCAAACGGTGTTCCGTGGCGGCTACGGTATCTACTACGACCGAGTCGTCACTGAA
>WNFB01005844.1_pt1 | contig 11010 bp, 9 predicted proteins | sample 5400501 | NCBI WGS metagenome assembly WNFB01 (sample SAMN13153341, study PRJNA577476) | soil metagenome | isolation source: 200 cm saprolite under Douglas fir tree site 2 hole 1 | place: USA:California | collected 2015-04-18 | reverse complement strand
GGATAGACGACCAGCTTGCGGAACGGGTCGATCAGGGCCATGTAGATCGGCGTGAAGCGACTGACGCTGCGCACGTAAACGCCGAAATAGAAGCGGTACCCATTTGTCGTTTCGACAAGGGCGCTCAGCGCTGCGGCGTGGGCGGTACGGTTGATCAGCTCAAGGAGCTGCTCGTTCTCGAAGTGGTATACGACCCGGAAAAGTCCCTCGCACGTGCCCGCTGGCGCAAGGGACCTAGAGCGATCGGCGGTTGTCATGCGTGTTGCGAAGGTTTCCCAGGCGGTTGCTGCCGGCTCGCGATCCCAACCAACGAGCCGGCCGACGAAGAGACGGATGTTTAGGAGTACGCGCACGACCGGCGAGGGTGTGAGCAGACACGAGCTTGCCGTCCGCAAGAACTCATCCAGCGTGATGCCGGAGCGCGCCCGCGGCAGATCGACGACCCACACGTCATGAAGCGGCACGCCGGCAAGAAAGTCGTGAACCCGCAGTGGCAGCCGTTCGAACTCTTGCGTCGAGATCTGTGGCATCGGGCCTCCTTCGTGGCATTACTCTTGCTGTTTTTCGATTGTCCCGAAGATCGTTTTCAAGATGTCCTTGGTACCAGCGGGGCCAGTCACACGGACGCTCACCGGTCCCATATTCGATTGGGCTGTCAACTCGAATGTCAAGAAAGGGCAACATTCGCGCTCTGCTACAATCGCTTCCCACACAACCCCCATCCACTTTTTATCCCCGGGCACCCGGAAAAGATAACCGTCGGGGAGCTCCTCAGTTGCGATCACGGCGGACTCAAACCGGGCAAGGAGCGTTGCCACACGTTTGCGCAATTCTGCATCCGACAAACAGCAGGCTACCCGGATGTCTTCAGACATTGTTGTGCCTTCTCTTTCTTCGTGAGGGTTGGTTACTTCGATTTTAGAAACTGGCATCAGAACCAACTCCCCAGACCCTATTTTATGGCTGGCTTGCCGGCGGCACGATACCGTTCATCCGCAGGTATTCGACCATTTGCCCGTAATGATCAAAAGCATGAATCATGGCCTCGACCGTCAGCGCGAGCCGAGTTGTCTCGGTATCTTTCAAAGGTGAAATCGGAGAAGACTTGACCGTGGCATTCTTGTCGCCGATCGCGTCGATCGCTTTGCCAAGATGCGCGAATGACCCATTGAGGTAGTCGAGAATCTCCGCCTTGGTCCGCACGGTTTCAGGTCCCATCTCGTCCCCCGCACCGGTCGGCGGTTCCTCGCCCAGCGCGGCAGCCGCCAGGATATGGTTGGCCGCAGCCAGGTGTTTGACTTGTTGACCAAAGGTCCGCACACCCTTGAATTCGCCGTCGGTTGGTGCAAAGCCGTACTTATCGGCAGGCATCGCATCCGCGGCAGACACGATTAGCGTTTGTCCCAACTTTAGAAAGACCTGTAGTGCGTGTTTTTCCCGCTGCGCGTCGAGGTCAGCGGCGCCCTTGTCGGCTCGCTCCTGAGCGGCCGGAATGGTGGTTTGTGCCACAGGAACAGCGCTGGCAGGTTTTTTCGTTTGTGCCAGAGCGGCGTTGTTGCAAGCAAGTAAAAGCACGGATGCAGATATCCATTTCGTGTTCTTCATAATTATTCTTTCTAGGCGCCCGGATTTGTGGTGCTGATCAGCAGTCTTTGAAGAGGCTACAACTTAAAGTCGACTTTAAGACAAGCGGTATTTTATAAATATCTGTGAATTTCGGAATGCAGCGATATTAGAATGCAGCTATGCCGCAACTCACGATTTCCGAAGTGGCACAGCAGGTTGGACTGCAAGCTTCCGCCATTCGCTACTACGAACAAATTGGATTGCTTCCTCCCGCCCAGAGAATGAGCGGGCAGAGACGATACGACACCACAGCGCTTTATCGGCTGGCAATCATTCAGTGGGCAAGGCAACTCGGTTTTACGCTAGATGAAATCCGTCGACTGTTCTTCGGTTTTCGCAATGTTACTCGCGCCTCGGAACGCTGGCAAACGCTGTCTCGGAAAAAGCTCGCGGAACTAAACGATTTGATGGATGGGATAAAAACGATGCGGCGCTTGCTGAAAAAGATGACGCAAAAGTGTCGCTGCGACACTCTGGAGCAATGTGGCAAGGGGATATTTCGGAGCGGCTGCGCTGACGTTGCGGTGAAATCTCTGCCTTTGAAACGTCGACGAAGCCCCTGAGTACTCTCGACATGTGGAACTGGCTCCGGTGACCCTCGCACGTCGGCAATCGGAACATCGGGTCCCCGTCGCACTCTCGCGATTACGGGCGGATGACGGGTAACCCTTCCATAACGGGTTAGGGAAGGGTTGCCGATAATCCAGGACCTGTCTCGCATAGCAGCTCCAATCAAGACGCCGACTGTGGGACTTCTACGAATAGCGCGCCTATCAGCCAAGAGGATTATTTCCGCTATCGAAAGTAGAAAGAACCACCTTACCTTCACTCGGTTCCGTGAAGCGTGTACTATTCCCATCGGTCTTGCCGCACGGATCTTCCGGCCAGCAGAATCCGTGTTGGCGCACTTCGGATTGACCGCTGCGGGATTCCTCACGCTGCGTGCCGACGAGGTGTAGCTCCCATGCCTGGAACGTATCGACATATTTACCTAGATTTTAATGCTAGTACTCCCACTGCGCCGGAAGTCGGCGACGCGATGAGGATGGTCCTCGAGGAGCCATACGGTAATCCTTCGAGCGGCCACTGGGCTGGCAGCCCGGCGAGGGAGGCGGTGGACAAAGCTCGAACGCAGGTTGCTGGGCTGCTCGGCTGTAAAACCAATGAGATTGTATTCACGAGTGGCGGAAGTGAAGCTAATAATCACGCTCTCAAAGGGGTGTTCTTCGCATGTGGAAGAGCGGATGCTCACATCGTTACCACCCAAGTGGAACATCCGGCAGTGATAAATCCCTGTCGCTTCCTCGAACGGCTTGGTGCGACGGTGACGTACCTGCGAGTTGATGGCTTTGGACGCGTCGATCCTGAAGATGTCCGCCGGGCGCTGCGACGGAGCACCGTTCTTATTTCCATAATGCATGCCAACAACGAGGTTGGCACTATTCAGCCACTCGAGGATATTGCACAGATCGCGCACGAAGCTGGAATTCTTCTACATTGCGACGCGGCGCAATCGGTAGGCAAGATCGCTTTCACTGTTCAGGAACTCGGGGTCGATTTGCTATCGGTTGCAGGTCACAAGCTTTACGCTCCCAAGGGGGTGGGTGCACTCTATATCCGCGACGGTGTTTCCCTTGAGCCGCTGATACACGGCGCGAGCCACGAATCCGGGCGGCGAGCTGGGACAGAGAACGTGCTGTTAGCTGTGGCTTTGGGAGCGGCTTGCGACTTGGCCCGCACGTGGGAAGGCATGGACTCAGTTCGTGAACTTCGCGACCTCTTCTGGGACCTGCTGCAAAACAAGTTTGGAGATCGAGTAGTCCTGAACGGCCATCCTATCGAACGGTTGCCCAACACTCTCAACGTCAGCTTCGTGGCACAGGTTGGTGCGGAGATTCTGGGGCGCTTGCCCGGAGTGGCCGCGTCTACCGGTTCCGCGTGCCATGCCGGATCGGTGGAATTGTCCCCAGTCCTGCGAGCCATGGGAGTCGCACCTGAGATCGGAATGGGCGCGATTCGGTTCAGTCTCGGCCGCACAACGACCCGAGAGGAGATCGAAGCTGTAGTCGAGAACCTAAGTCTGATGGCTTGACTCGCGTGTTTCTTAGCAGAGGTCTAATCACGAGCTAAAGGTGTATGGCGGTACTCCATGGACACAAAGAGACATTGGGAAAACGTATATACGACCAAGGCGCCGGATGCAGTCAGTTGGTACCGTCGGCACCTTGAGACATCGCTTGCCCTGATTGAGCGGGCGGCGGATGCATGTGAGTCTTCCATCATCGATGTTGGCGGCGGAGAATCAACCCTAGTTGACGATCTGCTTCTTTGCGGATACAAAAACCTCACTGTACTCGATGTCTCGCAGACCGCAATCGAAATCACGAGAAAGCGATTGGGTTCGGCTGCAGAGCAGGTGCGTTGGTTGGTCGGCGATATCGTCGAAATCGAGCTGGAACCATATGCCTACGATCTCTGGCATGACCGAGCGGTATTCCATTTTCTTACGACACCAGAGCGACGTCTTGCTTACGTTCGGCAGGTTACCCGCGCTGTCAAGCCAGGTGGCCACGTGATTGTCAGTACATTTGGACCAGAAGGCCCTACGAAATGCAGTGGGCTCGAAGTGATGCGCTACGACGCCGAATCGCTTCACGGCGAGTTTGGTGGCCGCTTCCGCCTGGTGGAGAGCTCCAAGGAACTGCACCAAACACCATTGGGAACCAAACAGCAATTCCTTTACTGCTACTGCCGGCTCGAATGAAGTCTCACTGTCGTACTTTCTGCATCTCGCGAAACGGCAGGACGATTCCAGTTCTGCGGCAAGCGCGTTGCTAGAGCTCTTACGCGCCGCAGCACTCTAAACTTGGGCGCTGTTAATAGGCAATTTCGCCGCCTCCCACGCTGCGATGCCACCAGCAATTTCACCGACAGAATCAAATCCGCTGCCTTGCAATAAGCTCGCGGCGATGGACGACCGGTAGCCGCCCGCACAGTAGACCAGCAGGGGACGGTTTTTTGGCAGCGTTTCCAGATTTTCCACCAGCCGATTGAGCGGGATGCCCAAGCTGCCGCCAATGTGTTTCTGTTCTCGCTCGCGCGGTGCGCGGACGTCGATGGCCAGCGGCGGCTGACTCGATGACAGGAGTTCCGCCGCGAACTGCGCGCTGAGGCGCTCGATGAACGCTACCTTTTCCGGCCTCGATTCGAGGCTGTGCAATCCGTTTTGCAAATACCCGGCCACGTGATCGAACCCGATGCGACCGAGCCGGACGGCCGATTCGTTCTCCCGGCCAGGGTCCGCGATGATTACGATCGGATGCGTTCGATCGAGCACGGTTCCGGCCCATGTTGCGTACTGGCCGCCGAGTCCGATATTGATGCTGCCTGCCAGGTGCGCTGCAGCAAATTCGTCGGGATCACGCGTGTCGAGGATCTGCGCGCCATCCGCTTGCAATGCCAGCACGGCGTCGAGCGTCAGCGGGTTCATCTCGCGCGCCAGCGCTTCGTCCAGAGTGGGCCTCTCTTCGCTGTTCAGCACGGCGTCATAGGTGAAGTAGGGCGGAGCTTCCGGTTGATCGGCCGTCACGATCTGGATGAATGCTTCCTTGCTCATGGACTGCAGCGCGTAGTTCAATCGCCGTTGTTCTCCCAGGGTTGATACCGTCTCCTTGCTGATGGCCTTCCCGCACAGCGAACCCGCGCCGTGAGCTGGATAGACTAGGCTTTGGTCCGGCAGCGCCAGCAGTTTACTGTGCAGCGAATCGAACAACAGGCTGCCCAGTTCGGTTGCCGACCAGCCCAGCGCCGCGCGCAGGTCGGGCCGCCCCACGTCGCCGATAAACAATGTGTCCCCAGTCAGTACGGCATGCGGTTGCGTATCGTTGGTGTTCAGGTCGTAAATCAAGATGGAGATCGACTCCGGAGTGTGGCCCGGCGTTTCCAGGATCTTCAGGCGTACGCGTCCGAATTCGAGAAAGTCGCCATCGCGAAGAGGAGTAAATGCGTACGCCGCTTTAGCCGCGGCGCCGAGATAAATTGTTGCGCCCACGCGATCGCGCAGCTCCAAATGCCCGGCGACGAAATCGGCGTGGAGATGCGTCAGGAATACGTGCTTGATCTTGAGCGCGTGCTCGGCGGCAAACGCAATGTATTGGTCCGTGTCCCGTTGCGGGTCAACAACGGCTGCCGTGCCTGTCGCCTCGTCTCCAATCATGTAGGAAGCGTGCGCCAGGCACGGCAAATAGAACTGCTTGAAGATCACGTTGCGCTAACCTTCTTTGCGGAATCCTGCGTCGGCTGGGGAACGATCCGCAGATAAGGGCGGGGTGCTTTCCAGCCGCTAGGATATATCTGTTTGGCCTCATCGTCTGAAACCGCCGGGAGGATGATTACATCGTCGCCCTGTTTCCAGTTCACTGGTGTGGCTACTTTGTGCTTGGCGGTCAGTTGCATTGAATCGACGACTCGCAGCACTTCGTCGAAGTTGCGGCCCGTGCTCATCGGGTAGCTGAGCGTCAACTTGATCTTCTTGTCCGGACCGATCACGAACACGGTACGCACGGTGGCGTTCGTGGCCGCTGTGCGGCCTTCGGAAGTATCACCCGCGTCTGCTGGCAGCATGTCATAAAGCTTCGCCACCTTGAGTTCCGGGTCCCCGATCATCGGGTATTTCACCTTGTGGCCTTGCGTCTCTTCGATGTCTACGGCCCACTTACTGTGACTGCTCACCGGGTCCACGCTCAACCCGATGATCTTGCAGTTACGCTTCTCGAATTCCGGTTGCAGCCCGGCCATGTAACCCAGTTCCGTGGTGCACACGGGAGTGAAGTCCTTGGGGTGCGAGAACAAGATGGCCCAGCCGTTGCCGATCCATTCGTGGAAGTTGATCGTGCCCTGTGAAGTTTCGGCAGTGAAATTGGGAGCTTCGTCGTTTATGCGCAACATGAACTGCCCTCCTGAGGCGGGGCTATTATACATAGATCGACCGCGGCCGATTTACTAGATCTGTGGTCCGCCTTGTCACCTTTGGGATTCCTCCCGCATCACGGGCAACTCTGACGTAACGCGATTAGGTAAGGGTGGCCGACAATTCGGGAGGTATCTCGCCAATACTTTCTGACGGTTGGCGGGCCGTTAGAAAGTAACAGTATTATCAGTGACGGGCCATACTTACCCACGCGTCTGGCTCTCTGGTCTGCGGCGCGGTACCAGCGGTAATATGTGACTCATTTGACCGCAGCGTCTGGATGACCTTGCACAGAGTTCGGACAATCTTGTGGGAAGCCGAATGGATGCGCTAGCCCTACCCTGTTGCGAACGAAATTACAGGTCCGCTACTTTGAGTTGGGTGTTCCTGCCCTTCCATGATGCCTGGAACTGCTTCTCGACGAAGCCGGCATCGTAGTCCCGCTTCTGCGCTTTGAGCGCCTGCTGCAACCCGAACAAAGAACGCGGGTTGCGCGGGTGGTGGTCTAAGTCTTCGCGGAAAACTTTCTCCGCGCCTGCATTGTCTCCGTTCATCAGAAGCGCCGCACCGAGCGACTCGCGCACCGGGAAGAACCAGTCCTCCGGCTCGGAATACTTGAGAGTGTCCTGGACGGCCACAGCACTTTGCAGCAGAGCGATGGTGCCCGCGTTGTCTTTCTTCGCCAAAGCAATTTTCGCACCCAACACTTCTCTTGCGATCTTCAGGACATCTTTTGCCTTGTTGTTTACTGGCATGGCAAAGACCACGTCCTCCGGCGTATTCTTTTCCGCGTCCGACACGACCTGATACTCCGCCTCGGCTTCGTTCACCTTACTTTTAGCCGCCTGGGCCATGCCGCGCGCGAAATGCCAGAACACGGTCATGATCTTCATTTCCGGATCGGGCTTGGCCATCTTGAGGATTTCGTCCCACTTGTGGAAGCGCACATCCACCGCGATGGGGATGGTCATGAAGCCTTCCAGCGGCGGCATGTCCTTGACATGGGGCGCCACGTGGGCGGCCAGCACCTCGGCATTTTTGCTGGCTTCGACGTAGTCGCCATTCATGGCTGCACACATGGCGATGAAGTGCAGGTTATGACTGTAGTACATCAGGGGGTAGATGCCCTGCGCGCCACTCGCCTTGATGTACGCCTGGTCAACTGCCGCCGCTTCCTGGTTGGTTTTGACCGCTGCTGCATAGTCGCCCGTGCGGATGTAGACATGAGCGGGCATGTGAACGATGTGTCCCGCCGCTGGCGCCATGGCGGCCAGCCGGTTGGCCCCAGCCAGGGCCCGCTCCGGAGACTTCGAGGCTTCCACCGAGTGAATGTAGTAGTGGATCGCCCCTAAATGGTTGGGATCCCGTTTGATCACCGATTCGAGCGTCGCGACGATTTCTTCGGTGCCCTCGCGCGGAGTTCCATCCACCATCCACAAACCCCAGGGATGAAGGTTCATGCCGGATTCGGCGAACAGCGTAGCCGCGTCGAGGTCGTCAGGAAACTGCTTGACCAGTTCGCGCATGGCGCCGTGATAGGCCTCGGCCGCCTGCCGGCGGTCCGCCTTGGGATCGGCTGGGAACCGCAGCGCCATGGCCTTGATGTAAGCCTGCTCGGCGGGCGAAGCGCTACCCGAGAGATCAACCGCCTTCTGGACGGCCGTATGGGCCGCTGCGAAACGGTCGTCGCTGGCGGGATCGTTGTAGTTGGGTCCTACGGCCTCGGCCACTCCCCAATAGGCCATGGCCAGTTTGGGGTCAAGATCCGCGGCATGCTGAAACGAGCGCGCCGCTTCGTCATGGTTGAAAGCGTAGATTTGACGCAATCCCTGGTCAAAGAATTGTTGGGCTTGCGCGATGTTGGTTGACACCGTGTGATGCAAGTCGCCATAGCCCTGCATCAGAGTCGCTGGCTTCGCTTGAGTGTGAGCCGAATGATCCTGTGCGTTGACCATGCCGCAGAGAAACAGACCGAGCACGACCATACTCAGAACGCTGCTGTAAGTGTAATCGCGATATTTCGACGGCATAGGTTTTCTCCTTCATTCGAATTGATTTGAAGCCCTTGTCGCATCCTCGAACGCTTCGACGAGCTTACTATGCATCACGATGACGGCCCATACTTACCCGCGCGTCTGGCTCTCTTGCCTGGGGCGCGGTACTATCTGACTCATTTGATTCAGCGTCCGGATTACTTTGCTCAGAGTTCGGACAATCTTGTGGGAAGCCGAATGGATGTCCTGTCGACAGTGCTGAAGACGGTGAAACTGGAAGGCGCGATGTTCTACAACGCCGAGTTTTCAGCGCCGTGGAGCTTTCGCTCGCCGCCCTCCTGTCTCGTGGCGCCGTACCTGTCGCCGGAGCCCAGGCGCGTGATCATCTATCACCTGCTAACGGATGGGCAGGCTTATGCCAATGTCGAGGACGGGCAGCGAATTGCGCTCACTGCCGGGGACATTGTCGTCTTTCCCCACGGCGATCCGCACATCATGGGAAACGGTCGCGATGTCGAGCCGAGGGACCATACCAAGATCCTTCAGGAGATCTTGTCGCAGGGTCTCAAGCTGGCGCGCATGGGGGGCGGCGGCGAGATCACTAGGCTGATTTGCGGCTATCTGGTCTGCGATCCTCAACTCTGCAAGGCTTTTTTGGGCGGGCTGCCACCCATATTCAAGGTCAGCATCGGCAGCGACAACTCCGGCCAATCGCTGGAGAACTGCATCCGTTATTCCGTCGGGCAAGCAGTCAACTCACAGTCAGGAAGCGAAATCGTGGTCGCAAAGCTGTCCGAAGCGTTGTTCGCGGAAACCCTGCGTCGCTATGTGGACCTTTTGCCACCGGGCCAGACGGGATGGCTCGCCGGGGCCCGCGACCCTGAGGTCGGCAACGCGCTCGCGCTCGTGCATCGTCAACCATCCGACCCGTGGACCATCGCTCAACTGGCCAGGCGGGTGGGAGTCTCGCGCTCTGTGTTGGCCGAGCGTTCCGGCATTTCCTCGGCGTGCCACCCATGGCCTACCTCACACGTTGGCGGATGCAGTTGGGTGCGCAACTGCTCACGTCCACCAGTCACAGCGTCGCGCGGATTGCCGATGAGGTCGGTTACGAATCCGAGCCGGCTTTCAACCGCGCTTTCAAGCGCGAATTTGGCTCACCGCCCGCGCGCTTTCGAATGAAATCCAAAGTCGCCGCTGCCCATTAAAGCCCGGCCTTACGGCCGGCAATGGGCTTACCCGAGGTGGCAATCAAGTCTCCTGCTCTGGGACCTTGCCGCTACTTCCAAGTGACGGGCAACCCTGAAGTAATCCCAAGGTAAGGGTTGCCGACAATACGCCCAGAATTTCTCCTTAGTCTTCAGCCAATGGCGTTCAAGCACTCTGAGTCTGACGAACGTCCCCCAGAATCATCTCTGGGCAGTTACCGCATCATTGGAACCCTCCGCCAAGACCATCCTCGGCCCCCCGGGCGTTCGCGTTATAATCCGCGCGACTGGATGGGCAAGAGTAAGCCTATGCTCAGATCGGGCGCGCCGTGGTGGACGTATGTGGTAGCGGCAGTATACGTACTCACTTTCTTGTTCAATACGCGGCAGGAGTTCTGGGGACCTGCTAACGGAGGGTGGGTACCTGAGCCTAACCTTTTCAAAGTCGCGAGGGTGTTGCCGGGCGGACCGATGGACAAGGCGGGTATACAAGCGGGCGATGTCCTGGAAGCAGCAGATGGATACCCTCTCAACGGAGCTCCCAACTGGTTTCTGGCGCGAGCGCATTTTGAACGGAACCGCCCAATCGAGCTGCAGGTACGGCGCGGGGAACAGCACCTTGCATTGAAGCTGCTGATCGCTGAACCGGTCTGGCGGACTTGGAATCGTTCGCAGTATCTACCCCCAATCGCGCTACAAGTTGCCCGCTTCGTCCTGCTATTGTTGGCGATTATTGTCGGTTTCAGTCGCCCCCAACAGCCTAGCGCTCGTCTTGCCGCACTGATGTTTGCCATCGGAGCTGTTGCCGAAGGGTATCCCAGTGCTGGATGGGCCGCTGCGCTTCGTCATTTACCTGCCGTGCTTGCGATTCCTATCGGCCTCGCCACAGCCTCCTGCGTATTGGCATCCGTAGTATGGCTGGCGTTTTTTGCAAGCTTCCCTCGACCCTGGCTTTCCCGGCGGTTACGATGCGTGCTTGGGGTCGTCCCCGGAGTGTTTTTTGGAATTCCGATCGTGGCCTCAGTGATCGCCATGATCTACACGCCATCCGCTTTGGCCAGGCCTTGGCCGGTGGTGCTTTCGGCGCCCTCCATGGGCTTGATACAAGATGTTGCCGGCGTCACCCCGCTGCTGTTTCTCAACAAGTTCCCAATGTATCAGCCAATCGCACAGGCCAGGCTCTTGGAAGTATGGCTCGGGGTTACCCTCCTCT
>WNFB01006197.1_pt1 | contig 11014 bp, 9 predicted proteins | sample 5400501 | NCBI WGS metagenome assembly WNFB01 (sample SAMN13153341, study PRJNA577476) | soil metagenome | isolation source: 200 cm saprolite under Douglas fir tree site 2 hole 1 | place: USA:California | collected 2015-04-18 | reverse complement strand
CTCAATCCTACCCGTCGCCAGATTGCTCGCAGTGGTGCTGGCGCCCACCAGTTCCACCTGCCAAGCAGTCGCATTGTCGCGGGCACCAGCAGCATGCGCACCAGTGTTGCATCTACAATCACCGCGATTGCCAACCCGATACCAACTTCCTGTATAAAGACGATCTTTGACCCTCCAAACGCTCCCAGCACGACCGCCAGCAGCAGCGCTGCGCTTGTGATCAGCCAGCCCGTACGCTGCAAACCCGAAGAGACCGCTTCCCGGTTATCGCCAGTCGCATCAAACCGTTCCTTGATACGACTCAGCAGGAATACCTCGTAGTCCATCGAGAGACCAAAGGCTATGGCGAAGATCAGAACAGGCATCGTGGCATCGAGACTGCCGGTTGACTGGAAGCCCAGCAGATTCTGCAAGTGCCCATCCTGGAAAATCCATACCAGTCCGCCAAAAGTCGCCGCAAGTGAGAGTATATTGAGCACGATGGCCTTTATCGGCATTAGCACCGAACCCGTCATTAAGAAGAGCAGCACGGAAACTGCCACAACGATGATCAGGAAAGCATAGGGCAGGGTCGCGCCCAGGCTTGCCAGTAGGTCAACCTGGTATGCCGTAACGCCGTCAACCAGTGGGACGAGTCCACCAGGAGCGTGAATGGCGCGAACCTCTCGTACTATATCTGCAGCCGCTGCTGAATGATCTGCCGGCTGCATTGCTACCATAATCCTCGTTGCATCCCCATTAGCCAGTTGTGCTGCAGCCCCAGCTAACTGTGGATTATCACTTGGATGCGCATAGAGTTGCTGGTAGTCTGCCAGCGTGAGCGACGGGTTAACCGTCACGAGACTCTCTACGCTGATGACTCCTGGTATAGCCTTAATCTCATGTGCATAGGTGTCAAGGCTGGACAGGTTTGTGGCGGAGAGGGCATCACCAGGCGTACGGACAGCAATCACGAGCTGCGAGTTACCCTGCTGTGCGAAACCCTGGGAAAGTCTATCCGAGACAACTCGCGCTTCCTGGTTGGCGGGCAACACTTTCACGTCCGACGTCGAGAATGAAACGTGCAAGAAGGGCAGCCCTAATGTCACCAGGATAGCCAGCACTGCCAGCGCTACAACTACAGGCCGCCGCATCACCATTTCCGCGAGGCGATACCATGCACCTCTTGTCTCAGTAGTTGTGGAGAGTCGCTTTGATGCTGAATTTCGCCGGAATAGGCGTTGTATCGAGAGCGCATTGACGCGACGGCCCAGCAGCGCCAGTATCGCAGGCAGTATCGTCAGCGCGGCCAGCAATGCGACCAGTGTTGCTGCGATAGCGCCCATACCTACGCTGCGCAGGAACATTTCGGGGAAGAGCATCAACCCCAGCAGGCTTGTGCTGACCGTAAGCCCTGAGAAAATGATTGTTCGCCCGGCAGTCGCCATCGTTCGCTCCAATGCGCCTCTCACATCGCCATCGTCAGCTCTCAACTCCTCGCGGAAGCGTGTCACTATGAAGAGCGCGTAGTCGATTGCCAGTCCAAGTCCCAGCATGGTCACGACGTTTACAGCGTAGGCCGAGACATCCGTCAGGCTTGCCAGTACGCGCAGGATGGCAAATGCGCCCAGGATGGCAACCCCACCGATGAGCAAGGGAAGACCTGCCGCTACCAGCCCCCCGAATACAATGAGCAGCAGAATCGCCACAATCGGAAAGGTAAACATCTCTGCGTGTTCCAGGTCAGCGCCTACTTGCTGGTTGATTGCCACGTTTACGGGGACAATGCCGCCAACCGTGAGATGCAGCGCCGGAGAAGTAATCAGAGGCTCAATCGTTTTGTAGTTGCTCTCCTTCGTTGATTCGTCTTTCGCCGCGAGCTGCACCACCGCAAAGGTCTCGTGACCATCGCGCGAAAGAAAGCTGGTGCTGTGTGTCGAATAGTAGGAGCTGGCAGAAGCAACTTCCGGCCTGGCTTTGATTGTCGCCAGTAATTGAGTAGCAGCATCCGTGAAAGTGGGATCGGTCGCTTTCATCGAGCTATTGCTCATCAGGATGATGATATCGGCCGCCGAGCCTCCCAATTGCGTGTCGAGTAAATCCTGTGCCTTTGATGACTCGCTGGCTGGATCGTTAAACCCGCCGCTTTTTAGCGAACCAAAAAGTCCACTGCCGAAAATTGCCGCTCCTGCAACAATCAAGAGCGCCGTGAAAACTACTATCCACCGCGTACGGTAGAGTATTCCTCCAAGTCTTGCTAACATGTGATGTTCCTTTCTGAATGAACTTCATTCATTACATAAGAAAAAACGTTGCACTTGCATAATCAGGCTGGGGTACAAAAGCTTAAATTACAGCTCCAGGATGATCATCATTTCCCGGGTGCTGTAAAAACAATAGTCAATTTCCGGTGGGTTCAATAGCAATATAGTCGCTCTCGCCTTTTGGCTTACGTCGCACAAGCCGCGTGACATTCATCAGGAAAGAATACATGCGGCGTGTCAGGCCGTATTTCTTCGACAATGCCGCCTCGGCCGTGGCTATTTCCTGTGCTCCGGTCAGCAGTCGCGCCTTGCCCTCGACTGTTGGCCCCGTTACTTTGCCGCTAAGCGTACACGGAGCCAGCGTTACTCGCGCCGTGTGGCGAATGCGCTTGATTTTCCCCTCGTTCTTCCCCGATTCTACATAGATGGTTCCAGATTGCTCAGCGAACCATACAGGTGTATCAACCGCTTTCCCTGTCTTGCGGAAGGTTGTCAAACTGATATAGTTGTCTCTGGCGAGACCAGTAAATGTATTGTGTGCTTGAGCTAGCATCTCTTGCGTCATGGTGTCTATAAGCCCTCCTCTTAATGAATGAACTTCACTCATCTGAAGATATATTACGACAGCCGCCTCTTAAAGTTGTACTGAGTGAGCTTCATTCATATTCGCACATGAAAGCACAATTTTACGCTCGAAATGGGATTATCCGTCGCTTTTTACGCGATCTTCAACGCTATCTGTTTTTTCTTGCTTGCCCGCGCGTAACGGCGGGCCAAAGAATAAACGATCAATGATTTCGATAGTGCGTTCTCGATAGAGTTCTTCGCGCTCACCGCCTTCGACACAGAAACAGGTATACAGTACAGAGTGAACCAGTCCAAACAGGATCTCTGCATACATCTCCGTGTCGAATGGCGCGAGTTGACCCTGCGCAATTGCCTGACGAAAGAAATCGACGATGACCTTCGTAATCAATTCATCAGCAGCTTTATGTTGCCGGATCTCCTCTGTAGATTGAATATCTACTTGAAATAGCGGCATTAGTTCGCTATTTTCACGGCAGATACGAAATGAGGCTTCAATCATGGCGCGTGGCACCTGCTCAACCGGCAAGCTAGCAATCGCAGGGTCCTGGAATACCGCCGCTATTGATATTACCCAATCAAGTGAAGCGCTTGTATAGATATCACGTTTATTGTGAAAGTACAGGTAAACGGTGCCCACAGCAACACCCGCCGCTGCCGCGATATCAGCAATAGAAGTATCTTCATATCCCTGCTTTGCAAAAATCTCGCGTGCTGCCTCTATGATCGCCTGCCTTTTCGAACGTGTATCTTCTCGTGTTGTTGCCGTCATATAACTTCGATCCTGAATGAACGTCATTCATTTTATAACATGGAAAAAGAGAAATGTCAATAGCTAGCTTCTAATCCTACTTCAAGCAAAATGATGGCTCACCCGTCTATGTCGCCAATGTCGGTCCATTGTGTGCATTTGATTTTGGTAATATCAGCCAGGATATTCCGGTGGCGCAGTAATATCCATTGTCAATTCAGAACTGTTCGGACCCTCCATGTGGAAAAGGCCGAACAGCTCTCGCACTGGCGCAAAACTTCTACGATGGTGGGGACTGGCACCATGCCGGTGTAAGGCAACCAGGTGGGCTTCGGTGCCGTAGCCCTTATGTTGGGCAAATCCGTAAGCGGGATATTGCTCGTGCAGTTGGATCATGATACCGTCACGAGTAACTTTGGCAATGATCGAAGCTGCTGCAATAGAAAGGCACAGCATATCGCCCTTGATAATCGAGCGCTGTGGAAGTGCAATGCCGGGCAAATTTATTGCGTCGAGCAGCAGTGCCTGCGGTGGAATCGCCAGTTGCGCAAGCGCAGCGCGCATGGCGTATTTTGTAGCCTGCAAAATATTACGCTCATCAATCAGTTCGACCGGCCCGATGCCAACCCCTACCGCCAGGGCATATTGGATGATAACCTCGTAGAGTTGCTCGCGTGCCTGTGCCGTCAACTGCTTCGAATCGCGCACACCTGCCAGGCACATCGAACAGTCATCGGAGAGCGGTAAAATGACAGCAGCAGCCACTACAGGGCCGGCAAGCGAGCCGCGCCCTGCTTCATCAAGTCCTGCAATAAAGGAATAGCCCTGACTGAGCAGGGCCATCTCTTCCTCCAGGGTTGGTGCTTGCTTACTATTCTTCTGTGCTTTCGATGTTGCTGGTATCATCAACTGCTGTTACGCTCGCAACTTTAGCCGCCTTGGCAGCTTCTTTTGCGGCTGCCTCTTTGCTCGTCATTGGGCGAACTTCTTTCAGGCGTGCAGCCTTGCCGGTCAAGCCGCGCAGGTAGTACAGTTGCTTGCGGCGTACACGGGCATGGCGTAACACCTCGATCTTCTCAAGGCGCGGGGAATGGAGCAGGAATGTACGCTCGACGCCAACCCCATGTGTGATACGGCGTACCGTAAAATTGCGGTTAACGCCGCCGCCCCGCAGGCGCATTACCACGCCCTCGAAAGGCTGTAAGCGTTCGCGGTTTCCTTCAACAACTTTCACTTGCAGGCGCACGGTATCGCCTGATCTAATCTCCGGTATATCATGACGTAACTGAGCGTTCTCAACTGCGAACAACAGCGCCCGTCCGGCAGGCTTGGTTACAACTTGTTTATCAGCCATCTCCTACAATCTCCTATGTGCGCCGTGCTCAGCCCGTAGTAATGCAGTGGCAGCAAAGCGCCTGGCGCCAGAACCTATTTCGTTGCGTTAAGCTGCTTCATCAGGCGCGATTTGCGGCGAGCAGCATTATTCCGATGAATAACACCTTTTTTAGCGGCGCGATCCAGTTCGCTCACAGCGGCACGTACAGACGCTTCAGCATCCGCATCCTCTGCGGTTATGGCCTGGCGAGCCTTGGTTACCTGCGTTTTAACGAGTGATTTAATACTGCGATTGTGCAAGCGGCGCTTCTGCTCCTGGCGCATGCGTTTCTTCGCAGAGGCATTATTGGGCATCTAAGTACTATTCCTCCCCGAAACATCAGCCCTTTCACACGGGTGGGCTAAGCTACAAAAAAGCCGACAGATCGTCGGATCGAGTGCCCCTGGATTATAACAGAATTGCAATAAGCATGTCAAACGTCGTAGAGGTCGATTCAGGGCTTCAGTAAAGTTTTTACCGCGATTGCCGCATCCACGCCCTCACAAGCCTGATTTCCTCGTAGGAATACTCATCCCCTAAAAAGTCCTTGACTGGTCTGAGAGTATCGTCCCCCGCTCGTTGCAGTGCGTCTGCTATCACCTCATAATGCTCAGGTTGAATCAATTCTTCAACATCAATAGCCTCGCCTGCTCCGATGAGTTCGGTGAGATGACTCATAACAGTTCCTGGCGTCAGATTACGCTGCCTGGCTATCTCTTCGACACTTAGACCCTGCCGGTACAGTGCAAGGGTCAGTTGACGTGTAACGCTGCTATTAACAGGTGGAGCAAGATTCGGCATCGTTTGTGATTCCATACCCATACTCAGGTTATGCGTCATACAATACTCCCTTATCTCGTCTGTAAAAGTCGTAAAATAGGTCGCCAGTTTGTTGCTGCCAACACCTGGAATCTGGGCGAATTGGGAGCGACTTTGTGGACGCTGCTGTGCCATCGCCCGTAGACTTAGATCGTGGAAGACAACGTATGGCGGCAGACCCTGCTCATCGGCGATCCGTTTACGCAGCGCACGCAGGTGCTGGAATAACTCCTCTTCTCCTGCTGCCAGGATAGGTGCGTCGACAGTCTTTGCCGGGTGTTTCTCTCCATTTTGTACAGGTTTAACAAGTGTGGTAATCTCGACCGAGCGCTTTTTCCCCAGAACCTCCCAGGAAAGTGGATTCAGTTTGAGGATTCGATAACCATCGGCTGTCTCGTCCAGCAGTCCCTGGTGTAATAGAGCGCGACCAAGGCGCAGCCATTCGTCTGTACTCAATCCCTTCCCAATGCCATAGATCGGCAATTGGTCATGGCGATAAGTGCGTATTTTCTCGGTGTTTGCTCCTCGCAATACGTCGATGACCTGGCGCATGCCAAAACTTTGTCCTGTTTTTGCGACACAGAATAAGAATCTTATAGCATCGATGGTGCGATCTTCCATCGTGGTATCTGGGCGCAGGCAATTGTCACAGTTGCCACAATTCTGGTTTTGCAGCGTCTCACCAAAGTAGGCCAGCAGGACGCGACGGCGACAGGTGCTGCTTTCTCCATAAGCTACGACCTGTTGAAGTTGCTGGCGGGCGATGCGTTGTTCCTGCTCGTCTGGTTTTTGCGCGATCAGATACTCAACTTTGGCTCGATCACCGTGGCTAAAAAAGATGATACATTGCGCGGCCTGACCGTCTCGTCCTGCACGGCCAGACTCCTGGTAATAGCTCTCAAGGCTGCGCGGCAGGTCGTAATGGATGACTGCGCGCACATCCGGCTTGCTTATGCCCATGCCGAAGGCAATGGTTGCCACCAGTACTGGCACGTCATCACGAATGAAGCGCGCCTGGTGCTCGTTTCGTTGCTCGTTGGTCAAACCCGCGTGGTAGGGTAATGCACGAATACCATTGTGTTTCAAGGCTTCGCTGAGATCATCGACGCTTTTGCGGCTCTGGCAATAGATAATCACGGGCGCGCCAGGCTGTTCGCCCAGCAATTGCACTAACTCCCCGTACGAACCCTGGTGCTTCTGTCGAACTTCATAGTAGAGGTTAGGCCGGTTGAAACTGGCGATGTGAATATGAGGATGGCGCAGCCGCAATTGTGCCAGGATATCCTGGCGAACTCGTTCGGTGGCTGTCGCGGTCAGAGCCATCGCCGGTACGTGTGGATAGCGGGTACGTAACTGGCCCAACTGCCGGTACTCTGGGCGAAAATCGTGTCCCCATTCGCTTACGCAGTGCGCCTCGTCCACTGCCAGTAGCGACAGGCCCACGGTTTGCTCGACCTGGTCCAGTAGAGGTAGGAAATTCCCACTCACAAGGCGCTCTGGAGCTACATAGAGCAACTTCAGCCCGCCATTCAATGCTGCCTTTTCCCGCCTGGCTCGTTCGTCGAAACTCAGAGTACTGTTGACGAACGTTGCTGCGATACCATTGGCTCTCAGGCGGTCTACCTGGTCATGCATCAGCGCGATTAGTGGCGAGATCACGACGGTAAGTCCAGGCATCAGTAAGGCCGGAAGTTGATAGGTGAGCGACTTTCCTCCACCGGTTGGCATCAAAACGAAGGTATCTTGTCCTGATAATGCATGCTCGATGACTTCGCGTTGACCTGCCCGGAACGTTTCATGCCCGAAATACTGCTTGAGCGCCTGTTCGATCTTTTCCAATCTATCCTGCCTCTACGACAGACCATGTTTCACTCAATAAAGAATCACCGGCGTTCCCCACGGGATCTGCGAGTACAACCAGGCCACATCGTCAGGATTCATATTAACGCAGCCATGACTCCCATTATCATTATACTGGGTGGTACCAGGGGGATCAGCGTGTGGAAAGTTTTTCCCAGGCCCATAGCTATATCTCCACCAGCTATCGTGGAAGAAGTAGCCCCCAGCGTGATACTCCATCGCATATTGGATAGCCGTAGGTGGATACCAGAATGCCGACCCGGGCGGCTCGCTCGATTTGAACTGCGTTGGGTGTTGGCGCAGGATAATGCTCCAGAATCCGGGTGGGGAAGGCAACTGGTATTGTCCAGAGACAATGTAAAACGCCCTGACCAGTTTCCCATTATTGTAGAAGCGCAGCGTTTGTTCGATCAGCGAAACGACGAGCACCTGGCCAGCTTGAGATCCATAAACATTGTAGTGTTTCATCAAGCTAATGTCGGTGGCGTGCGCTTGATTCATTGGCGTCTTATCGTTATAGTCAGCCTCCATTGCCCTCAGGTGTAGGAAGTCATTGTTCAACTGGTCGATCGCTGACTGGTAGTCATCTATCGTTTGTGCCGACTGTACAGCAGCATCCGCGTCTGAGCCAATACCCTGCATATCGTACTCATAGTCCAGGTTGTAGCTGTTACCGTCGTACGCGTCATAGTATTGATGCGCCTTGCCCCAGTTCGTGACTTCTTGATGGAACTGTTTGAGCAGGTAATTGGCCTGACCCTGAACCAGCGGGAATTGGATGGACGCGGTATCGCTATCAATTTGCCCCGAAACCTTCAGATAATCGTTAATACCTTTGGCTTGAGTGAGCGCCGCCTGGTCGGCCTGGAGCCGCTGCTGGAAAGGTGTGGAGTTTTGCCCATACTTTTTGAGCAGGTTGATTTCTGCGCTGAACTCTTTCAGTTTGGCCGCGCCGACAAATGGAATAGCCTGCGTAGAGTAAACCGTTGTTTCTTGCAACTGCGCGTTGATCTCATCGATAAGCTGTGAGAAATCTGCCGGTGTAGTAGCAGCGCGGAAAGCCTGCAGGTCGTCCTGGTGCTGTTGGTTGAGTGCCGTCACATCCAGGCGCGATGCCTGCAACTGTTGAATGACCTGTTGTAGAGCAGTTAATGACGAATATGCCGGGCCCATCAAATGCAGCGCTTGTGTGGAATTCAAGGCATTCTCACCGATCTGAATATAATCTCTTGGGTATTGAGCCTTTGCCAGTGCTGTTTGATACTGGGTAAGCTGATTCGCAAAAGTCTTGGCCTCAACGAAATTCTGCGCCTGTCGCTCAGCCAGCGCATTCTCCAGCTTCTGAAGATCCTGGCTGGCCCGGAAATCAAGCTGCTGTGTTGCCTGCGTGATCAAACCATTGACTTCGACCGTTAGCAGCGCGTAACGCTGCACCAGGTTAGAGAAGTAGTCATTCACCGGCTGATCGTTAATCAGGCCGACTGGTGAGCTGGTATTACCCAGTTGATCTTCCTGGCTAATAATCGGCTGCAACATATAGTCAGGAACACCAATACTCTGTGCATGCGCAATAACGCTGTCGAGAGCGGCCTTTTTCTGGCTCGCTTGCTGTTGCAGTTGGGGATTGCCGTTACAGGCGCTTAGTAGGAGCATGATGAGCGTCGCCAGTGTTAATGCTAGCACGCCTTTGCTGGCCCGCCTCCGGGCAAAGCTAGAATATAACATTTTTTATTGGGCCTCTTAATTCTTCAGATAGAGATTTGTTGATAAAAGAATACACATAACCCTTTCATTTATTACATCGGTCGTAAGCTATAAACGTAACATAGGACTTCAATTTATCTGCAAGGGTGAACGAGGCGTTCATTCCTCCTTCACCCTGCAAGCTATCCTTTATCCCAACGCCTGCTCCAAATCCCGCATCAGATCTTCTTTATCTTCGATACCGACCGAGAGCCGCAGCAGCGTATCGGTCAGGCCCCGGGATTCGCGTATATCCTTAGGGATCGAGCCATGCGTCATAGAAGCAGGATGGCATACCAGCGACTCAACGCCGCCAAGGCTTTCAGCTAGCGCGAACACTTTGAACCGCCGCACTATTTGAGCGATATCAACAAAACTACCCTTGGGTTGGAACGAAACCATACCGCCGAAACCGCTCATCTGGCGTTTAGCGAGTTCATGATCGGGATGGGAAACCAGCCCCGGATAATACACCCTCTCCACTCGCGGATGCTCGGCCAGAAATCCGGCAACCGCTCGCGCATTCTCCTCATGCTGCCGCATACGTACCGCAAGCGTCTTGATGCCGCGCAGTATTAGCCAAGCGTCGAAAGGTGAGGGTACGCCGCCTGCCGCGTTCTGGTAGAATTTGATGGCCTCGTACGCCTCTTCATCGTTCAAGACGAGTGCCCCGCCAACCACGTCGCTATGCCCATTGATATACTTGGTCGTGCTATGTACAACAATGTCCGCCCCCAGCTTCAGCGGCTGCTGAAAATACGGACTGGCAAAGGTGTTATCCACAACAACCAGCAGCTTATGGCGGTGCGCAATCTCTGCGATTGCCCGGATATCCACCAGTCTGAGCAGTGGATTGGTAGGAGTCTCCAACCACACCATCTTCGTATTTGGCTGGATGGCCTTTTCGTAAGCATCCAGATCGTCGGCTGGCACATAGCTGGTCTCGACAGTATAGCGGCGCATCACACGCTCAAAGATTCGATAGCTGCCACCGTACAGGTCATCACAGGAGACGATGTGATCACCTGCACTGAGCAAGCTCAGGATAGCGCTTTCAGCCGCCATGCCGGAAGCGAAGGCTAATCCATACTTCCCATCTTCGAGTGCTGCCATACATGCTTCTAACACAGAGCGCGTCGGATTACTCGTGCGCGAATACTCAAAGCCTTAGTCTGGAAGATTGGAGTCATGATCGCACCTGTCGAAGGATCAGGCTCTTGCCCGGCATGAATTGCCTTTGTTGCAAACTTCATACAAAAACTCCTTTAGCTATAGCTACGCGGGTGGCTTCAACAGAAGCCACGTGGTATATATGAGTAACGCAAGGACTATAGCACTTTTATCCTCAAAGAGCAACGCCCCTACGATGCGAGGTTCCACCACAAATCGGGGGCTCAGGGTGATCTTGTACCTGGGGCGATGCAAGCATCCCCGCCCAACTCCACACCACTCCCGCCCCTACGCGGGTAGCCCCTGATTTGTGGTAGAACCGTTGATGGCGAAATCAGCGGGCGCACAGGAGATATGGTGCAACTGTGGCGCGTTTGCGCCGTATTTTTTTGGATTTTTCCCTTGCTCCCCTGGTCGAGGATGGCTCCCCAGGCGGTGTTCAAAAGTGTGAAATTTATGCACGTCACG
>WNFB01005840.1_pt1 | contig 11014 bp, 21 predicted proteins | sample 5400501 | NCBI WGS metagenome assembly WNFB01 (sample SAMN13153341, study PRJNA577476) | soil metagenome | isolation source: 200 cm saprolite under Douglas fir tree site 2 hole 1 | place: USA:California | collected 2015-04-18 | reverse complement strand
ACCTGGGCTTGCCCCACCGCGCCATTCCAACCGTGCCACACCGTGCCACGCCCCACCCCGCCACACCGTGCCTTGCCACTCCAAACCTGCCTAGCCTTGCCTTACCTCACACGGCCTGACCCTACCGGACCACGCCATACCTTACCCTGCCCAGCCTACCTAGCCTTGCGTCTCCCATCGAATGACAGAGAACCTGCCATGTGGTCCCTTGCGAGCTGGTCGGAAGTCCCCGACGCCGCAATAGTTACCAGCATCGTCTACAATGCGCCGGATCATGCTCTTGTCAATCAGGTCCTCTTCAATTTCAAGCTGAAACTCGATTGCCCAATGCTCAAAGATCGGTCTATACCGCAAGATACGCCCCTTTGTAGCAGGAATCACCACCGGACGAGAATCGACCTTCCAATCTCCGATGAGAGGGCAAGCAAACGGCTTGATGAAAATAGCCGCTGCAACGTCTGAAGATGCGCTTCGCCTACCGATCTTGTGGCGGCCAGATGCTGCTATGATCGATTGCCTGATGTTCTCAGCGGGGAAGTAAATACCAGCCTCGTTCTTGTAGAGACGGTTTGCAGCATCTTCCTCTGGAGATAGTTTCTCTTTCCTGGAATGGACTCCAGAGGTAGCTTCTGCTTGTGCTTCCTCATGAAATCGGTTTACTAAAAGCGGCGTCTGTCCCTCAATTTTTACACTAAATGGCGTCATAAATGTGTCTCTCCTTTTGAATTAACTAGCATCCTTCGATGCAACTATCTCACCCTGTGATTTAATCTGATTTGACTCCGATTTCAAATCAGAAGGTTTGTCAGCTTCCACCACTGCCGCGTACTCTTCAAGCTCAGACTGCCTTTGTTCAAGCTCATCCATCCGCTTTTCGATTCTCTGTAGCCTCTGCTGCAATGATACTTTTTTATCCATTGTCATACTCCTTTTGTTCAATCCTCGGTTCATCAAGTTCGTGCCGCTCTACCTCATATCGCTTTTTGCCACATCCGGTACATCGATACCACTTCCAGTCTGTCCATCCTGTGATGTAACATGGTCCTCCTATTCCCTGTGAATGGCTTCGATGTCTGTAGGTATCCGTATGATCAAGCTCGTATAGATGCTCAGCTTTGGCTTTCTTGCAGTAGCCAGATCGGAGCCTAGCCGGATGTTGTGGCAGGTCCTCACGCCTCAGTGGCACATCTTGAGGCTTAGGGCCGTACTCTCTATCTCGTTTCTTGCTCATGTTGCTCCTTGCTATTCTTCAGCACGTTTTCACAAATATTCGAGAGTGCGTGCATGAATTGCTGCTCTTCCTGCTGTTTCGCAAGTATAAGTATCTCTTGTCGTCTAAGCATCTCAATTGCAAGTCGCTCTTGCCAGAATTGACCGTGTTGATGTTCGTCAATCAGCTTCTGCTTGATCGTTTCTATAAGCGTGTCTTGAGCTTCAAGAACGTCCTGCCATGTGATGGTGGCACCCATGGCGTGCTCATAGTCCTGTTTTTCTTGCTCTAGACTCATAGATACTCTTCTCCTATCCACATAAGTACAGTGCCAACTATCAGTACTTCAAGTAGCACGACGATATACAGCTTGAAGTCGGGCATATAAAGCGCGATGAACATAATAAGTGCATTGGCTATGCTGTTCATTTTGCATGTTCCTTCAAGAATTGCTTCATTTGTGAGAAATGCTCTTCAAAGTTCTTTGTTACAGCTTCGATATGCGACCTGTTCGATTTGCCGTCTAAATCGTAGCTCTCGACTAGTACTTCCGCGTAGAATTTGAACATGTCGCATGATGTGTCTATTACATGCTGAAAAGCATTTGTTGCGCCTTCTCTGCTTATTATCAAGCGTTCTTCAGTCACAGTTCGATATATCTCCAAATGCTCGCCAATTGTCGGGTGTTTGCTCATGCACGTTGCTCCTGTGCTCGTAGCGCTATTCGCACAAAGAGACGATCCATGTAGATGCTGTATCTGATGAGAATCTTGATAATGTCAAATAATAGAGCAATAGGAAGCATTGCTGTAATAATGATGATCTTGATAATGTGATATAAGATGTTTGTCATACCTTGACGCCTTTCAATGTGCAGGATATGCAATAGCGCTCACTGCTGGTGTAGTGCTTTGTTTCTTGGGTGTCGCTTTCTTCTCAGTCGTCGGATAACAGATAACGCCCTGTTGTGTGTGGGCTGCTCTCTCCAGACGAGCTTTACATGCCTCAATATCGCGCCTACAAGCCTCTGGTGGCCTCATAATGAACTCATCAGGTTGGTAGGCTATGGTGTCACACTGTACTCTTGTTGAGCGAATGACGCCGTGTTCTGTGGCAATTTCAGTAGGCACGTACAACGACACCACAAACCTTGGAGCCCATGTGCTCACCAAGTTGAGGCCTGCGTCTGTGATAAGCTGTTCGAATTCCTGTTGTCTCACGTCAAAGCCTCCAGTCGCTTTTCCCACTTCTCTAGTAATGTTTCGATATCGCGACGTTCGATACACTTAATGTCTCGTCCATTCCAAGAGAAGCATCCTATGCACGTTTTGATGTGTTCTATAAGAGTAGCGTCAAAAGCTTCGATAATTCGCTGAATATAGATAGGATGTTCAGGCTCTTGTTGTGCTTGGTCGGTATTCATGTGTGCTGTGCTTTCTCCAGGTAAATACGGCGGTGTGTATGAATGGATGGGAGAAGCTGAGCCGATACCTCGACAGCGATGTAGCCAGAGATGAAAGACGGGCTCTCCGCAAAGTGGGCAGTTCATGTTATCCAACCTTTCTCAATAATTGTTCCTGTATCACAACAAATGTAATACAGTACCTGCGAGGTGCTATTTCATCTATGGTGAGCATCCTCTCTTTGCCTGATATCTCGGATGTGAGTATTTCAAGCTGTGCAGATATATCAGAGACGATATTGGTAATCTTGCCGTCATTCGTCAAATTTGCAATGTGTTGCGCATAATTGCCTATCATGTGCAACACTCCATATCGTGCGTATGGGATGCAATGCGGACAAGAGTCTGGCTCACGAGATACATTCCGAAAGTGGGCGTCCAGTGCTAGGTAGACACGTCTGGCATCTGCTTTAGAATTGCCGGGGATGATGGTGCAGAGTTGTTTCGAGTTCATGGGATAAGTCCTCCTTGGGTAAAAATGGCAAAAAGATACTAAGTCCGTAACTTATTGCTGAGTTTTGACGACTATGTACAAGGGGCATGGGGATAGCAACGGAAGGAATGAATAAAGGGAAATACATGCTGCTACCCTCCGAATACTAAGGCAGGCTGTACGCTACGGTGTCTTTTGGCAAGCTATCGTCTATACGAATGCGGATGCCCTTGATAATCTTCTTTCCATGAAGAAATGGGATATAGCCGTTATAGGTTGTCCGGTAGAGCATGAGCATATCTGCTCTTATCTCAGGCAATAGAAGATCTGACACCCAAAGCCCGTCTGGTACCTGACCCTTGTTGATGCGCATAAAATGATTAAGAGCGCACATGCAAAGGTCGATGCCATATAGATCTTTCTTGAAGGTCGGCCTCTTCTTCTTCTTGGTCCAGTCCGCATTGACGGCTGGGTGTGGCGTTGTCGGATTTTTGTCAGATGCAGCAGCAGATAGCGATGGAGGGGTATCTGGCTGCTTGGCGTTTTTAAGGCTGAATCGTGGATCTTGTATTAATCCCATGATACGATCCATTTCTACAAATAAAGAGACAGTAAATTGTATATCTACCTTGTGTAGTAAAAAAGGTTACTAGGTATTTACAGATTAAAAGGTTTGATGTACAATCCGTATGCGGACATGAGCACGCTGACCTTATAAGTATGCAAGCACTTGAACCTTATAAGTTGTAAAGTCGAATATACCACCCCTTTCTCCAAAAGGCAAGACTTTTTCTTTGATATTTTTAGATTGGAGCCCGATTCGTGGATGATGAAACCAGCCAGCCAATCACACCTGAGCATTTTCTTCCTGACCTACTTCATGGACGGAAGTCTGCGTTCCCGTCGCGCTTTGGCATCCTGCTTAACCAGATTTGTCAAGATGCGGGCGTCTCGCAAAATAGGCTAGGACGGGTTGCGCGGGAACTCTATGTCGATTTGATTGATGAAGGTCATATCCGCGCCGGCGAAAATCTCGGTTCGATGAAGCAAAGCGTGATCTCGCTTGTCTTCAACAGCAAGCAGGATGCAACTCCTGCACAAGTCTATATTTGGATCAAAGCACTGAAATTATTCCCTGAATTTACCCAATTCTGCGAGAAAAATAATTATGATCCTGCGGAACTAGAGACCAACCTCTGGAATACTACCGATTATAAAACTCCAGAAGAGCTAGCCAAGGCTTTCGAGTTTGCCAGAAGCTATGTTCGCCTCCCTGACAAATCGAAAGTGCAGACGGAAGATCTTGATCTTCGAGAGAAAGATACTGATATCGAGATGCCATCCGTACCACGTGCTGAGCCTAATTCTGATCTCTCTCCCAATGCCACCTTTGAAGTCCGCAGAGCGCTTGAAGAGCAACATTAGGATCAAGTCAGGTCAGAGATGATATTCGCTGCGAATATCAGTGCTTCCTGGCGGACAGAATAGTATGCATATGCTCCATCTTTGCGCCGTTTGAGCAGACCCGCACCATAGAGAATTCTCAGGTGGTGCGAGATTGTTGGCTGCGAGATCGTGAAGTGCGTTACGAGCATGTCGACCGTCATGGTGTCTCCATGAGTATTCAGAATGCTCAATATTTTCTGCCGTATTGGATTTGCCAACGCTTTTAGGAGATATGCGCGTGTTTCTGCGATATCCTCGTCTGATATTGTGTGAATTATCAATTTTTGAGTCCTTTCGACTTGTGTAACATTGATTTAATCGGCTTGTCAGGCCTATCTAGCTTCTAATAGGATAGCAGATATCCTGTGCTATCCTCCGGTCTTTTGCTATCGTGTCGGCCAAACGATCGAGTTATCTATGCTCAGAGAATCGTTTGGCCGACGACTGAAACAGCTTCGAGAAGAGATGTGCCTGTTTGGCAACTCTTCTGCTTCGATGACACGCTATAAACTCTTCAAAGCTTCTATCATTGCCTCCTCCCCTGCTATAGCTACCAACTCAGCTAAATCTGCATACATCCTTTCCATCCTGACCGTGACGAATTGATGTGTTGCAGATCCTTGCGACGGCCCATGCATTGCAGACTGAGCTGCTTCATACTCGCTGGTAATATGCTCCTTAAGACGTGCTACCTCGCTTGCATTGTTCATCAGAAGTCCTTTCTGGATACCCCTGTCCTTTAGACATGGGGAGGAAAGAAAGCTGCCCGCAGACAGGATTTAATCTTTCCTCTTCAACCACTTGAATTTTCTTGACATTCAGTTGAAATCATACTATAATACGAAGTATGAAAACGATAATTTCTGCAAAGCTCAAACTGAATACAACTCCAGAGCAGTTTGCTCAATTGCGTGCTACTCAACTGGCATATCGCGACTCGCTCAATTTTGTGAGTCAGTATGCTTTTGAACACGGCAAGACAAGTAGCAGAATCGCTTTGCATAAAGCCAACTATAGTGATATTCGCACTCGTTTTCACTTGCCATCCCAGATGGCTTGTAGTGTTTTTATACAAGTAGGTGCGACCTACAAAGGGCTCTGGACCAAGGTCAAGAAGAATGCAGCCGATCGCAGAGACGGTAGAACCAAGAAACGCTACAAGGGGTTGGATCAAGCGCCGAAGTATGTTTCCCCAACTTTGACGTACCAACACGGCAAGGATTATAGCTTCAAGAAAGACACCCAAGTGAGCATCCTGACACTGGAGGGGAGGGCTATCATGCCCTATGCAGGCTATGACAGGCATGTCGCTCTTATCCAGAAGGGTGCTGAGATCGGAGCCGCGAAGCTCTGGTACGACAAACCCAAGAAACAGTTTTACTTGCTGGTGAGCCTTGAGATAGAGATAGCCGACCCAACACCTGAGACCCACAAGGGCATTGCGGGTGTTGATGTGGGTGTCCGCTACTTGGCTGTATCTAGTAACACACGGGGTGATTGCACTTTCCATACAGGGAAGAGTGTTGTCCCTAAAGCGAACCATTATGCGAGACTGAGGAAGCGTCTGCAACAAAAAGGCACTCGCGCCGCGACCCGCCGTCTGGTGGTGATCAGTGGACGAGAGAGACGGTTGAAGGCTGACGCCAATCATGTGGTCTCCAAACGCATCGTGACCCGATACCAAAACAGTTTGATCGGTTTGGAAAGTTTGACAGATATTCGGGAGCGTACCCCGCGTCGCAAGCGAACCAAGAAAGGCAAGCAAGTGAGCACCAAGCAAAGGAAATCCAATGCCGCTTACTCTAAATGGTCCTTTGCAGAGCTGCAAAGCATGATTGCCTATAAGTCTCTCATGGTTGGGAGTATGGCTATCAAGGTAGATGCCAACTACACAAGCAAGGCTTGCCCGATGTGTGGACATACCTGTGATGCCAATCGCCCCAACAAGGGATTGATGTTTATCTGCCAAAACTGTCATTACACGCTCCATGCTGATCTTGTGGGTAGTCGCAATATTGCGATGCGAACGTTGCTCGTCCGGCAGGACTGGTCGAGCACGGGTACCTTGTCAGAGTGCCCCGATGTGTCGGACCGTGAAGCCAAAGCAGCACGTCTTTCGAGATATGCTGAGTTGCGGTGGAGTCTAGACACAAGCCCCTTGCTTTAGCTATGGTGTATCTGACTTGTGCCTCCATTCAATCAAAATGTGCTGCGATAATATTAAATGGGATGCTGTATGTTCTGCCTCCTTTCATAATGAATATACACAAGATCCAGGTAGATATATTAACGAGCATATGGCGATTTATTATCGGTAGAAGCATTACAATTTGCTCATAATTGGCAAAAATGGGAGAGTTCCCCTAGAACAAGTGTTTGTCTTGTATAACATGCTCAGAGCATTTTGGCAGAACTATAGTTGCAGAATTGGTAGTTTTGTTACGGTCTGTGCTAACGCAAAATTCTAGGTGTACACCTCAGCGAATATTTGTCCGGTCTGAAGATTGCCCAGAAATTGCCTCAATCAGTGTCGCATACCGACCAATTTCTAGAGATCTGTCCTGTAGTGTCAGATACAGGACGCACCCCCATCATACTGCGAATATGATGGGGGTTTTGTTTTGCCTAATGTCAGCAGTACTCTCTTACCTCTGGGAACCTTTTTGCGAATTGATTAAAGAGTTCTGGGTAGAATTGTTTCAAGAACACGAATCTGCCATACGTCCTTTTTGTTTCTCCCGCCCAGTAACTTACTCTCTGATTTTCAGGATCTAATCCCCACATCTTGTCATAGACGCGATTGTATCTTAGATTGCGAGATACTATATATGCCCAAATGTCGCGATAGGAGAAATGCGCAACAGGCAAGCATCGTACTACGTCATCCCGCTTATATTGGTAGACCGTCCCGTGATACTTGGCTGTCTTAGCGCGGCCCTCACTTTCCTCTGAACGCAAGCCAAGAATGACGCCATCAAAATGATGCTCTTCAAGTAGCGCCTTGATCGGCTGGTAGACGGTGCTTTCCATCGTAGCACGCTCTATACCTGGAGCATTCGGACCTCCTAATCTCTCAAATGTATCAAGCATCGGCTCTGTCTTCCATTTGATGATTTTGTGTTGCTGAGCTATGAGATCGAGGTACTCATAGCTCTCAGGAAAGGCACAATCTGCATCAAAATAGACGCCAGGAATATCAGGATTGATCGACCATGCAAGATGAGAAGCAACAGTGCTGTCTTTGCCGCTGCTCCAGGCGATATAGAAATTGTCTGACATGCTTAATGCTCTCTCAATTATGTTTTGTGCGTGTTCTACTTTCCGGTTGAATGCTGGCAACTTGGCATGCAATTCAAAGAGCAGTCGCTTTTCGTGTGGCATGGTGTTACGCATGTAATACTCCAACCTTCTGAGGTATGCCAGCACTTGCTTTTTCTAAGCGATCGAGTGTAACAGCCAAACGCCTGGGATGCAGCTCCATGCCGATCATCGTGCATCCGCGCTGATGCGCATGGATGGCTGTTCCTCCTCTGCCTACACACGGATCAAAGATTGTATTGCCTGATGTGAGCAAAGCATCCATGCACGCTATCCAGACCGGATCTTCATCAGCACATGGCGGCTCAAAATCAAGTGGCTCTTGACTGAAAAGCAGAAGTCGGCAAGGATGTACGCGATAATAGAACATTGGGAAAGATCTTGTATGAGCAAAACCCTTTTGCTTCCCTAATCCCACTATCTGCTCAGATGATTTATTCCCCATGGTCATAACGCAAAACGGGATATGCGTTATGACATCAAAAATACAGGACATCAAATGCATGTAATCTACCTTGCGTGACACTCCTGCTTTTGTGCGAAACGCCGTAGCATTACCTGCAATCCAAGGTGGATCAACGAAGGTTGCTACTGGAGAAACATTTGCATAGGTAAGTAACTCTTGTGCATAGCCTTCCTCCAAGTCCCCACAAGCAAAGAGATGCTTGTCTACTTGCCATATATCGCCAATGGAGACGGGATAGCGATCTCCTGCGTCTCCATACATCCACTGAGGCGGGATGTGTTTATGTTGCTCAGGAACCATCAGGCATCGCCCTCCCAGATTTCAGCTCCGAGTTGATACTCTGGAAATTCGCCATGCAGGCGATTCTCTAAATCTCCCAGTGTGTCAAATTGCTCCAAATCTCGTTCATTAACTTGGAGAGCATGGAATGGTCCAAGTTGCCCCATGACTGATAAACGATAACCTTGGAATGATGCAAGAGCGCCAATTCCTTCGCTCTCGATAAGTGCTTGTTGTAAATTCATGCTTGTATTGTCCTTTCTCCTCTCGTTACACACATCTCTTGATTGCCAGGATGCCACTGAGGCGCTCTGAACGCTGTGTGCTGCATGTCAAAGATCTGCCACTGGACACGAGCACCTAGTTGCCCGGGAAGTGGTCTCATAAGCTTGTTGTCCCGCCATTCTGACCAGTCCTCCGCCATCGGTGTGACCTCGACCCTCAGAAGATTTCCATTCCCGTGATTCCTCTTTTTTCCAATTGATGCAATACCTGTAAGCAACTCAGCAACTTTCTCAGCATCGCCATAGGCGTACCACGTTACCTTATCGCATATTAATGTTGGTAATGGCATATGGTATGCCTTGTACCTTCCTTGCTCTATCAAGATCTTTTCAACCTTGCCGCCAAAATCGATATGATCAGAAAGCGCCGCCTGGGTGTCGAACCTCTTATTCCAATATTGAGTATCGCGACCCTTCACATCAATCTGAGCTGAGCTACACGCCCAATACCAGAGGCTCCCATCCCTCAATCCCTCGCTCGGTACTATCCAATTGTCTCCTGTCCTCATATTCTGAATGCGAGGCAGAGGCTCACCTCTCATCTCAAGAGGCAGCCTCGCAAAAAACAACCTTTCTTTCGGGTCTGGGAGATAGTAGAACTCATCCTTGAAGTGCCGACGCAAGAGCTGATAGGAGAGTAGCCCGTCTAGTGCTAGATCTTCTGGCCTTGCTAGAGCGATGGAACCCGCCACATACGCTGTAATCTGCATTGGTTGCATGTCAATTCGTCCATTCGTCATGCCAGATGTGAGCCCCTATTTCATAGTCTGGCACTTGCTTTTGCATTGCCTCTTCTATGTCTCGCATGGAAGTAAAACGCTCTTTCTCTGTATTCATGAGAATGATATCATCAATGGCGCATTCATATGTGTCTTCTGCAACAAATTCAACAGACAGTTTCTTGCCGCTGCATTCTGCATAGACAAATGCCTCTACACCAGGATTATCCATTGCTTCTTGCAATGGCCATCGTTGATCATTCATCCTATCTCACTCAATGCCTTTAATATCTCATCACGGCTCTTATGTAGGTGCTCAGTGTAGGCTTGCCCTAGTGGCATCCCTACTGCCTTATCATTGGCATGAGCAAGCGGAGAGACGGATATCCAGTTGTCAAACTTCAACTCAACCTCTCCGCATCCGTGCCGACTCTGACCACCAACGAAAGGAGCCTTAGACCATTCGATAAGAGCAGAGGCAAACGCTTCATACTCGAGGTCGGCCACGTCCTGAAGCTGTAGCCAGCAGAAGAACTTTGTACCAGCAATGAGCACCTCTTGGCTATAGCGCATCTGCTGAGCAGTCCCTGGCTTTTCTGCTACCTCAGTGCCATCCTTGGCAGTCTTGGTCTTGGGGGCCTCTAGCAGCGTTCTCTGCTCTGCTGGTAGGTACTTCTGCCATCCTTCAGACTTGGCATCATCGGTTCGAGTGAAGGAATGAAGGTCGGTCATCTCGTAGATGCTCAGCTCCGATTCTGGCAACTGCCGATAGTGAGGCGGCAAGAATTCTACCATCTCAGCACACACTGGATACCACTTGCCTACTTGCAATTTTCCTTCTAGGATCTGCCTCCCACATGCGCCTCCAAACACACCCACAAGAGGTATAAGCTCACGCAGACGTCGTGCTTGTCCAATGTCAAGGCCTCGTCCGCTATCCTTGGTGAGAGCGCCGCCACTGGTCAGGAAGTGGAACGCGGGTGGTGAGAGCTGTGGATCACCTAGCTCTCTCAGCATGAATCGCATGCCCGTGTCTCGTAGCTGACCACGATAGGCATTACCTGAAATGATCGGCATTTCCAGGACCTTGCCACGCGCTAAGACCTTCTCTCGACGAAAGATAGAGGTTGTTCCCCCTGTACTATCCCCTAGATGGGATACAGCACTTAAAGCGCGTGCAATTCCTTCAAAACGATAACTATTTGTCATCAAACGTCCTCATCTTGATGCTCATCTATGAATTTCTTCCGTGATCCGAGAATGTCATGAACCGCTGGGGTTAAAACCCCGCAGCTTGCAGCTCGGCGCGTCCGGCTACAATAGGCTGCATGACATCAGCCCTAGAGATATTCACGGCGGCATTAAAGTCTGCAAGAGCAGCATACCCGCAGGCTTTA
>WNFB01005839.1_pt1 | contig 11014 bp, 11 predicted proteins | sample 5400501 | NCBI WGS metagenome assembly WNFB01 (sample SAMN13153341, study PRJNA577476) | soil metagenome | isolation source: 200 cm saprolite under Douglas fir tree site 2 hole 1 | place: USA:California | collected 2015-04-18 | reverse complement strand
TAACCGATGAGGGCGGGAAATGCGTAAAATCGTAGTTGTATTATTTAGCCTGTTATTGGTCCAATCGATTTCCGCGGCTGATGTTTATACGGTGCCAGCGAAAGCGGAAGCGATGTTGGTAAAGGCCGTGGCGTATTTAAAGAAGCATGGCAGACAGAAAGCCTTTAGCGAATTTAACAATCCAAAAGGGCAATTTTCAGACAAAGACTTATACGTCTCGGTAGTTGATCTTACAGGAAAAGTGCTTGCTGATGGCATCCATACAAAAAGGGTTGGTAAGAATATTTCCCAATATGAAGTTGACGATGAAGTTGATCATGAAGAGGATTTTTTTGAGAGAGTGGATGACCTGATAGTAGTTTGTAGCCCTTACAGCGGATAACCGCTGTTTAGGCCAAACGGCCCAATGGGCTGCTTGTCTCAGAGGATCAGGCATGACAAGAGACAAGCAGTCCATTTTTATTGAAGAATCTTCCGTAACTGACGAAGCCTACATTTTAAAAATGATATCTGGAAATATCAATAATTGGGATAGAAAGCGGGAATTCAAATTCACGCCGCGCGACTTTTCTCATGTTCAGAAATTGATTTATGAGTACGCCGGTATTCATCTCAGGCAAACCAAGCAGCACATGGTGTATAGCCGTTTGGTCCGGCGTTTGCGCGCAACCGGCGCTAAAACGTTTGAGCAATATCTGGTGTCGTTGGACGACAAGAGCAATGGCGAGTGGGAAAATTTTGTGAATGCACTGACTACAAATTTGACTTCTTTTTTTCGGGAATCACATCATTTTGATATTTTGGCCGACCATATTAAGACGACGGTAATCCCGAATAAGAAACGCTATCCGGTTTCACTGTGGTGCGCGGCCGTGTCCACCGGGCAAGAGGCCTATTCCGCCGCCATGACGATGGTAGATCTATTTGGTTCATTCACCCCGCCGGTGAAAATTTTGGCTACCGATCTCGACACGAATGTTCTGCAAAAGGCGCAGCAGGGCATTTATCCTGTGGAATGTTTGGAAAGAATTTCGCCTGGGAAAATCAAGCGTTTTTTTCTTAAAGGCACCGGATCGTATGCCGGTTTTGCCAAGGTACGGCCAGAACTACGATCGATCGTTACTTTCCGGCAAATGAATTTATTGGATGAGACCTGGCCTTTAGACCGGCCGTTCGATGCGATTTTTTGCCGCAATGTCATGATTTATTTCGACAAACCTACCCAATATAAAGTGTTAGAAAAATTCGTGCCGTTGTTAAAGGCCGATGGCCTATTGTTTGCGGGCCATTCAGAAAGCTTTCATCACGCTACCGATCTATTCGAGATGCGCGGTAAAACCGTTTATAGATTGGCGCGCGAGGCAACGGTGCGTGAAAAGGTAACAGGATAATCCTTGGCTGCTATGAATCATAAAGAAAATAAGAATTTGTCCCCGAACGGTATTTATATAGACCGCGAATTCGGTTTGCGCGCAACAAAAGTATTGCCGGGAAAATATTTTGTGACCGACAGCAATATTTCGATTGTAACGGTGCTAGGTTCGTGCGTCGCGGTCTGCATGTGGGATCCGGCAAATAAAATAGGCGGCATGAATCATTTCATGCTGCCGGTGCATAGTAACGGCCAAGCTATTGATTTCAGTCCATCCGCCCGTTACGGCGCCTATGCAATGGAGATTCTAATCAACGACTTATTGAAAATGGGGGCCGTGCGCAAAAATCTGGAGGCGAAGGTATTCGGCGCCGGTAAGGTGCTAAGCGGCATGAACGATATCGGCGAGCGCAACGCCCGTTTTGCGCTGGAATATCTGCGGCGAGAAAAAATACGCATCACGGCACAAGATCTGGGAGGCAACTACCCGCGCAAGGTGCATTTTTTCCCCGCAAGCGGGCGCGTATTAGTGAAGTTACTGCGCAGCCAGTATAGCGATGCCATTGCCGTTGAAAAGGCCTATGGCCGCCAGTTGGATAATACCCAAGTAGGCGGGGACGTGGATTTATTCCAATAACCCAATAACAGAAATTGAAATATTTATATGCCTATTAAGGTATTAATCGTCGATGACTCCGCGCTCATACGTCAGCTATTGACGGAAATCATCAATAGCCACGCAGATATGACGGTGGTCGGGGTGGCGCATGATCCGTTGATGGCGCGGGAACGCATCAAGACATTAAATCCAGACGTGATCACGCTCGATATCGAAATGCCCAAGATGGATGGGCTGGCATTTCTGGAAAAGCTGATGCAACTGCGACCGACGCCGGTAGTAATGATATCGTCTTTGACGGAAAGGAACGCCGGCGTGACTTTGCGCGCGCTGGAGCTGGGCGCGGTGGATTTTATTACTAAACCCAAACTCGAAATCAGTGAAGGCATTCAAGCCTACAGCGAATTGATCGCGGAAAAAATCCGCATCGCCGCCAAGGCCAAGCTTAGATGTTCTTCGAGATCTATGCCGAATCCACGTTATTCAGCGGATGCGGTATTACCGTCTCTTTTGAATAACTCCGCTTCGATTACCGGGAAATTAATCGTCATCGGCGCCTCCACCGGCGGCACCGAGGCGATCAGGGAAATTCTGGAATGCATGCCGCCCGATTGCCCGGGCATCGCGATCACGCAACATATGCCGGAGGCCTTTACCCGCGCCTTCGCCCAGCGCTTGGATAACACATGCAAAATAAGAGTCAAAGAGGCGGAGCAAGGCGATCGGGTGCTTGCCGGCCACGCTTATATTGCGCCCGGGCATTCCCATTTGTTGTTAAAACGTAACGGAAAGAATTATGTCACGGTTTTAAATCAGGGACCGCCGGTGAATCGGCATCGCCCAGCGGTGGATGTGCTGTTTCGCTCGGTGGCTAATTGCGCCGGCAAGAACGCCATCGGCATTATTCTGACCGGCATGGGCAGCGATGGCGCCGCCGGCATGCGCGAGATGAAGCAGGCCGGCGCTTACAACCTGGCGCAGGACGAATCCAGCTGTGTGGTATTCGGTATGCCTAAAATGGCAATTGAAGCCGGGGCAGTAGATAAAGTGTTACCTCTGCGCGAGATGGTCTCTGAAGTATTGGCTTATCTTAATAAAATCTGAAAAAGTCATCCCTGACGTTTTTGTTCGGCGCCTCCCTGCGCCAAGCAAAGATGGCGGCACTTTCTGCGCTGCGCTTTCCGGCTGCGCTTGGCGGGAGGAAGGTCCATCCTTATAATGCCGCCTCGCCCTAATGCCGCAGGAACCTCCGACTTGGTCAGAGGCCCGTTAATTCTTCGATAGTGCGCGCGCCGTCGGTTAAATAAAGGCGATTAATGGTAAGGCAAAGGTTGCTCGATATGCGCCTGCATCGCCTCGATGGTTTTCTGCTGGTTCTCAAGATCTTTCTTCACTTTTTCCAATTCCGCCACGCGCTCACTTAAACTATCGAGATTTTCCTGAACCTTCTTCAGGTTATCGATGCGCTGGTCCATCATCATTTTGTGGTCCCGGAGCTGTATGAATAAGGGTGAAATGATGGCTTGAAACCAATTTTTTGCGCTGGTGTTGGCTTCGTTAAACGCATTGCGCGCGTGGCTGACCAAGGTGATGAAGAATTTCTTGATGACGAAGTGTTGTTCGGTAATAGCCAGAACCGGGCTATTGCGGAATGTCTCACCTTCGGCTTGAGTGCGTTTCAGCTCATTACCGTAGGGAGTCAAGGAAAAAGCGGCCGGCTTTAATTGGGTGAATCCATATTCAGTATGAAATTTATGGTAAATGCTTTCCACCGCATTCTTAATCGGTTTAGCCTGTTTGTCCGCCTTTTCCATGGCTGCGACCGCGCCGGCGAAAAATGAAACAATACCGAGCCTGAGCCCGTTCGTCGTCCAGCTGTCCTGCATTTCGCGGCGTGTCTTTGTGATCAGTTTATCGCACTGATCCATGCTTAAATAGCTAAACAGAATTTCCGCCTGCTGCGCCAGTAACTCGCGCGTCGTCTGAAAACCTTGTAATTCCTTATCGTATTTTTCTTTTTCCTTGCGCAATTCGCTGACGGTAGCGCGTATTGCATCCAGATTTTTCCCACCCAGGTTTTTAAGCTCGGTTAACTGATCATTAATTGCTTTTAGCTTCCCCGCCACGAGCGCCGCTGTGTTCTGGATATGCCCGCTGATTTCGCGAATCAGCTTTTCGCGTATGAGCTTATGTTTTGCCGGCAAGATCTCCTGAGCCAGTTTATCTTCCAGCGCCAGCAAACCGCTTTTATGCAACATGGCTTCATCGGTTTTAATTTTTCCGATTAAGCCCTTTTGCGCCGAAACCGCGAAGATGCTGGTTTTATTAATACCAAGGATGCTCGCGGTCTCTTCCACTTGGCGCGCGATACTAGCTGAAATCTGGTTTTCGTCTTGCAGCTCATCCCAGAGAAAGTCGATTTTATTGAGTATGGCAAGCTTGCCGTTGTCTTTTCCTGTCACCATACATACGTGGTTATTCCATACTTCGAGATCGGATTTGGTAACCCCCGCATCCGCCGCCAGGATAAACAACACCGCATGCGCCTGCGGCAATGTGCTGAAAGTAAGTTCCGGCTCGGTGCCGAGAGAATTGAGCCCCGGCGTATCGAGCACCACCAGTCCCTGTTTGAGTAAAGGATGGGGAAAATTAATAATGGCATGGCGCCAGACCGGCACGTCGATCATTTCATTATTGCTCGGTATCGCGCCATTAACAGATTCATAAAGCCCTAATTCCTGGGCTTCGCGCAAACTGACTTTTTTGGTCCGCATAATTTCTTGGAACGCCTCGCTCACTTCTTGCGGAGCGTGCGGCTTATGGATATGCAGTGTGGTCCAGTGGATCGGGGCGTGTTTGTATTCAGCGATAGTGACGGTGGTTTTGCGGGTCTCTATCGGCAGTAGTTTAATGTAAGGGTCCTGCTTTTCGTCGTATAACAACTCAGTGGGGCACATGGTCGTGCGTCCCGGCGCGGAAGGCAACAGGCGCTGTTTGTAATCCGCGAAGAAAATGGCGTTGATCAGCTCCGTCTTGCCGCGCGAAAATTCCGCGACGAAGGCGAGGACGAGCTTGTCGGATTTTAGGCTCTCGATCAGCTCACAAATTTGTAAATCCTGCTGTCCGTCGCTGAGGCCCTGTCGTTCAATCCAGGCCTGATAATCGACTATGCTGGATACTACGCCGTCACGCCATTGTTTATAGTCGCGTAAGCGCTGATCAAAGCTGTTGGCAGGCATGGCGTTCTTTCCGATCCCGTTTGGTTTATCGCAATAAAAAGCGGTTGCAAGGCGGTATTTTTGCCGCGTTGCAATGCTCACTAATATATTAGCTGTTTAAAGCAAAACTTGGGCCAAACTGGTCGATGGGGGGGTGAAGGAGGCTAAAAAAATTAGCGTATTAAAGCCAGGCCGATATCGGTCGTACAAGCTCTTAACAAAATAGTAGTTACTTACGCAAGACTTAGGCCAAAATCACGGTTGCCTCCCGAAGCGGCGGCGTCTATAAGCACCACGCGCCGTAACGGGCAAAGGCCAGGGTGAGAGCGGCTGACCGAGAGGCGTACCGTTAAAGGTGCAAACATTTTTTCATTCCCGACCCGTGCCTCACACCTTGATCTTCCTTGCTTCCCTGCTACCATCACTAAAGAATGATCGGTTAGCACAGGGTGTTGTCATTCCCCTTATTTCACTTTTGCGGGGACAGATTTCAAGGGGCGCAACGGTCGAAACGCCGCAGATATCGTTATCCGGCCGTACACAAGGGCGAACATGAACATGTGGAAAACTGTCGTTGCTTCTATTTACTTACTTCTAGCCGCGTTTTTTGAGAACGCATTTGCCGCGCAAACACTGATAACATTCGCCGAGTTCGCACCTTCGGGCGAGGAGGTAGTAATCGATTTTCAATACGAACCACTGGGTGTTCTATTTCGGGCCGGAGTGCTCATAGGTAGCACGGACGAGATACCTAATTGTAAAACGATACCCACACACCTTAACAACAGCATATACCTGCTTCCAGAACCTCCAGGCCTTCGTTGTAGGCCTATCTTCAATGACGAATCATTTCCTGACGTGCGAATCATTAGCCGATTCGTTGATAGCGAGAATCCATTCGCAAGAAATATCTATGCACGAAAGGTCTCGTTTGATCTCATGATTGCAGTGGGCTCTGGAGCTACCATTCGGACCTTTAATGCAACTGATCAGCTTACAGATAGCGTGTCCTTGCAAGGTGGAGGGTTACATCGTGTAATGTTAAACGGAATTATGCACAAGATTACTATCGACGTGCCTGATGGTAATGCAAAGTTCGCCATCGATAATTTTAGCTTCGAATTGTTTAAACTTATTATCGAGCAGCCGAGCAATAACCAGATCTTTCGTTTGACGAATAACAATTTTCGGGAAACGGACGTTTTTTATAAGACCAACATCATGGATCGGCGCGTAGAATTCGTTAATAACATCGAGTATGCCACATCCGGCAACAAAGGACAGATTTCTCTCCCGCCACCGGAAAATTTCAACGGATCGCCCACCGATCCTATCAAGCGTGTCTACACCGCCAAAGGCGGAAAATCTACGGTGAATGCGTCGCTTACCGACAGCGGCATTAAGGCCGTTGCCAAACCCGTTACATTTTTCATCGTCGGAAGCGCAATACCGGATGCTGATATCACGGCGCGCCTTGTTTCATTGTATGCGCATGGTGCCACACCCAACCTTCTAACCGGAATTGCGGCGAAGGAAAGTAGCTACGCACAGTTCACTGATCGCCCGTTATACGGGGTTGCTGCAAGATGGCCAACGGAGAACGATGATGGCGGCAGTCATATTGGTTTGATGCAGGTTAAGACGACGTACGACCGTGCCTGGGACTGGCATGCGAACACGGAAGAAGGCAGGCGGCTTTTTATGCGGGATAAACTCCCGGCGGCTACCCGCAATGAGCGGCGTATCCGGAACGGCGACGCCAAAGACAATATCCCGGGTCATCCTGGCCTTCGACAGTTGACCGATGTCGAACTCGAAAATATGGCCGTACTGTTGTATGGCCCCTGCGCTCCCGGACCCGATGCTAGACCGGACGAATGTCCGGGTGCGCGGGTGACTACGCTCGCGGAAAAGGTAGCGAGGCAATACTACGCGCCTGCCTGTCAAGGCGGTACTATCGTTCAGCAACACAACGATCTTCTCTGCCAAGGCGGCTCATGGGAATGGGTCGTCAATACGGCCGGGAATTCAGGTGGCGTTAAATATGTCGACAGCGTCCGATCCAAGATCATACCAAAGTAAGGGCACCAAGGAGTATCCAATGAAAATGCTTAAACCGATCTCCATAACAGGCATTCTGGCCTTGGCTTTTTCCGCTTCCACCGCTTTCGCTGTTGCCGGTCCATGGAAAGACCCGATCTCAACCGCCGACTGGAGCATCAAGGCCAAGCCTTCAGTAATCGAACGAGGCTTCAGCAAAAAGGACGTGGCGCAATTCCTGGATAACTGGAGGGATACCTACAACGACGACGATCCGGAAATGGCCGAACCGCCGTTGGACCCGGAACGGGTTGACGACTTCAAGTGGCTCGACATTGACAAAGACGGCGTCTATGAACTTTTTGTGACGTATTATGAAAACCGAACTGTTGCACCCAGCATCTACAAGTCGGTGAACGGCAAGAAATCCGTACTTCAGCATGTGTCAGGGATGGTAGGCCGTAGTATCGACAAAGCGCTGGAAGACCTGGACGGAGATGGGGTGCCGGAATTGATAATTCAAAAATCAGCGGCGGCCGGATCAAGCGTTTTATTGGGCCTAAATATTCCTCGACCGATCTGGACCGCCGTCTACCGATGGAACGGACAAAAATTTGAGGATGCGAGCACAAGTTTTAAGGATTTCTATCTCAAGCGGCTGTTGCCTCAAGTAAAAGAGCGCCTGCGCGAAATTGCCACGCCGCCGCGTAATTATGCACAGCTCACGCCGGAAGAACGAGTTTCGTTTCAGACCAGTCAGGAAGTGGAGCTTGCGACACAATGGGTTATCCACGACAAAATCCTGCGCTTTACCGGCGAAGACGCGCGTGCCGGCATCAACCGGGCACGTGAGTGGACGAAAAGCCCGAATCGTGAGCTAAGAATTCTTGCTGTTGATGTATTTAAGGATGCTGGATTAGACACTTATATCGCCGACGTTCAGTTGCTCGCCTCGGATGCCGACCCCTATGTATCAGAGTATGCAAAAATGGTTTTAAAAGCGTCTTCCGGAAAGTAGTCGAGGAAGGGGTCGTGAGCGATCAGCGTCATCTGTCCCGTAGTGCAAATTGGGTAGTCAGCCTTCTGGGCTTACTGGTTTCCGCCGTGTCCGCCGCCGACGCTTGGAAAGACCCGATCTCAACCGCCGACTGGAGCGTCAAGGCGAAGCCATCGGTGATCGAGCGCGGTTTTGACAATGATGCCATGGCACGATTCCGGGACAATTTCATGGGGGTGGATAGGGATAAGCTGGGACCGGAGGACGACGATCTGCCGACTAAACCAGGGCAAATTGGCGACTTCAAATGGTTCGACATCGACAAAGACGGTGTCTACGAGTTATTCGTGACATCTTCTGCGTCGCGCGCTTTTTACGGTGGGCCCAGCATTTACAAATCGGTAAACGGCAAGAAAGTGCTACTCCAGAGAATCGGCGGTTGGCCGCCGAATCAGCGTATCGACGAGGCGCTGGAGGATCTGGACGGAGACGGTACACCGGAACTGATTATTCATCAGTCCCTCAGCACTTACCGCGGTGTGATGACTGCCGACATCTGGACCGTCATCTACCGATGGAATGGAAGATAGTTCGAAGACGCGAGTGCCCGCTTCAAGGACTTCTACCTGAAGCGTTTATTGCCGCAAGTAGAAGCACGTATTCGCGAGATTGCAGCACAATCACCGAATCCGGCAAGACTCACGGCGGAGGAACTGCTCAAAGACCAAGCCTTGCATGAAATTGTACTTGCGATGCAATGGGTAGTCCACGACAAAATCCTGCGCTTTACCGGCCAGGATTCACGCGCCGGCATTGATCGGGCGCGCGCATGGACGAAAAGCCCGAATCCTGAATTAAGAACTCTCGCTGCCGATGTGTTTGCTGACGCCGGTCTGGATACCTACCGCGCCGACATCCAATTGCTCGTTTCGGATCCCGATCCTTATGTATCAGAACATACGAAGTTTGTCCTGCAAACCCGCTCTCGCAGGTAACTCGGGGGAGAGGCAGCGGCCAATGTCGCTTATGGACGCTGCAACGAAACGGCAAGGGGCATCCTTCATGCCGTTTGCCAGATTACTAGCCAGCGTTCTGATCCTCGTCGTTTCCACCGTGTCCGCCGGTGGACCAGGGGAGAACCCTATCCCTACCGCCGACTGGCACGTGCAGGCCAAACCCTCGGTGGTCGAGCGAAACTTCGATATAAATTCCATGGATCACTTTTTGGATGGATTGCAACGTAGTCAAGTTGTGGATGACAATGTTTTTCGGGAGGTGCCTATATTGAATTTAAGAAAAAATTTCAATACGAGGGGATGGCAAGCAGGCGTTGCGAATTTTAAGTGGGTCGATTTAGATGCGGATGGAGTTTATGAACTCTTAATGCTGTACTGTTACAGAGCGGATTGCACAAGTTTGTACATCATAAAAAAGATAGGAAAAAAGTTTGGATTTCAGGAGATCAAAACAGCGCGTCAGGATGAATATATTTTTGACCGCGTGATCAGAATAAAGGATTTAGATAATGATGGACACCAGGAGTTGATTCTGCCGGTATACCTGTTCAACGAATCGAGCGGTACGCCTGTCTGGACCGCCATCTACAAACAAGACGGTAAAGTATTTCGCCGAGCGGACGAGCAGTTCAAAGACTTTTATAAAAAAATCTTGCTGCCGGAAGTCGATAGTCGTATTCGTGAACTCGATAATGAAAGACTGGAAAAACCTGATGACCCGGGCGAATCTAAATTCTTTGAAGAGTCGCTCGCATCAGAATGGGTTATACGCGATAAGATAGCGCGCTTCCTGGGCAAAGATCCACACGCGGGTATTTACCGCGCCCGCACCTGGGCCAGAAGCCCCAACGATTACTTGAGGTATCACGCCCTGGTGACCTTTCGCGATATCAAGGACGAGGTGGTCAAGGGCGATTTGCAGGCGTTGACAGCAGACCCCGACATGTCGATTGCTGAGGAGGCGAAGCGAGCGCTGGACGACCTTAACAAAAGCAAAAAGAATCCCTAAACCTATGAGACGATATTATCCACCGGGGTGGCGCTTTGATCCCGCTGAGCGGAGCGCCTGTGCTCGGCCTGCTGGGACTATGGGTCGGGCAGGTCCACGCGGCCCCTGGCAGGATCCCTCTCAATCGCCGACTGGCGCGTGCAGGCAAAGCCGTCGGTGACCGAGCGCGGCTTCAGCAAAAAGGACGTGGCGCAATTCCTGGATAACTGGAGGGATGTCTACAGCGAAGACCCAGAAATGGCCGAACCGCCGTTGGATCCGGCAAGGGTTGACGATTTCAAGTGGCTCGACGTTGATAAAGACGGCGTCTATGAATTGTTCGTGACGTTTTTCGAAACGCGATCTCTTGAAAACGGACCCACCATTTTTAGGTCGGTAAACGGCAAAAAGATGGTGCTACAGCGTTTGTACGGCATAGTACAAACTCCTAACAATATATTAGCTAACTTTGAATAAGCAAGACTTAGGCCAAAATCGGCCTCGGCGCGGGAGCGTATATGGGTTAAAAGGATTACCGTATTAAGGCCACACCTAGGTCGATAAGCGGTTGCACCACCAGCATCAGGGTGAGTTGCAGCAGGATTAAGACAATAATAGGCGAGAGATCAAGGCCGGAGATAGGCGGCAGGAGGCGGCGTGCCGGGCGCATAAGCGGCTCCGTCAGGCTGATGAGCAGGCCGGTCACCGGGTGATCCGCATAGGGGGCAAGCCAGCTTAGGATAATGCGCACAAAAATCGTGACC
>WNFB01005837.1_pt1 | contig 11015 bp, 8 predicted proteins | sample 5400501 | NCBI WGS metagenome assembly WNFB01 (sample SAMN13153341, study PRJNA577476) | soil metagenome | isolation source: 200 cm saprolite under Douglas fir tree site 2 hole 1 | place: USA:California | collected 2015-04-18 | reverse complement strand
CAAAGGTGAGCAGCCCAATGTGCCAGCCATCGCCAAACTCCACCACCCGCCTGAGAGCAGGCAGCGACTCCCCCCCGACCCAGATCGGCGGATGGGGCTTTTGTAGGGGCCGCGGCAGGACGTTGACATCTTCCGTCAGTTCAACGAACTGACCTGCAAACCGCGGCTGCTCCTGCGTCCACAGCGCCTTCATCACTGCCACATATTCCCGCGTGCGCTGGGCTCTCTCCTTGAAGGGGATCTGCAAGAGGTGGAACTCCTCCTCCAACCATCCCACTCCCACCCCCAACACAAACCGCCCTCCGGAGAGCACATCGATGGTGGCCACGCGGCGGGCGACATCAAAGGGATGGCGGTAGGGCACAATGAGGACACTGAGGCCCAGCCGCACCTTCTGCGTCGCAGCCGCCAAAAACGCCACCGTATCAAAAGGATCCAGCACCGCCATGTCCGTGTAGACCTCATAGGGCGGCTTGCCCTTGACGTACTCATCATAGGGCCAGGGCGTGGCAATCCGTTTGGGGATGACAATATGGTCACCCATCAAAATCGAGTCATATGCCAGCTCCTCTGCCAGGGCGGCAACCTCTTGCAGTGCCTGCCGCCCACACACCGCGGCCCCCATCGCGAGCTGTAAGCCGTACTTCATAGCGCATCCCTCCTTATCCTCACTTCGGCGTCGATGATGAGCGTCATACACTTTCCCTCATCGATGACTTTCATAAGAAACCCTCCTTTCTTGAGGTGAGTGTTCTCAGATGCGCAGGAAATCAAAACACCAGATGCCCCGCCCGTTCCTGCGCCTCAATGCGCGCAGCTAACTCTGGCGGAATCTCGATCTTGCGCTCCGGCGGAAATTTGCGCACGTCCAGGCGGGGCCGCAGATAAAACTCTTCCGGGGAATTGAGGCCCATGAGGTTCTTGGGTGGCTCCAAGAACCACTCCCGCCGCATGAAGCCTGGGCTAAAAAAGATTTGTCTGTCCTCCTCCGACCACTCTTTGTTAAGGATTCCGTGGATGCTGGCCGTCATCAAATCCAGGGGAAGGTGCCACCAGAGATCAAACAATACAGCATAGCCTCTGTCTCCCAACTGGGGATTCGCCCGCGCGGCGATGCGGGCATTGATAAACAGCAGCTTTCCCTCCCGATCGTACTCTTCAATTCGCAGAGGAAAAAACGAGCGCTGATCCAGCCAGTAAATCAGCTTACTCAGGTAGTAATTGGACAACCAGTCCGGTTTCGGCACCGCCTCCACCACATAGCAGGGCACGCCACCCTCGGCAGTATACGCTGGATAGTCCTTGCCCATAAGCTTGATTTCGCTGGCTGGAACCTCGACGTAGGCTCCCTTTTCGTCCGTCAACATGGCGCTGTGGCGGGTGACGGGAAAGCGCACCGTGTCGTACAGGGTATCGGTCCCGAGCATCCGCCAGGAAAACTCCCACGCGTCTCGGCCAATGAGATCGTCAATGGTCTCAGCGCTGTTGGCTAGCCTATCCTCCCGCCGGGGTTGGGGCTGGCGGCGAATCCGACGCAGCGAGGGTGTATAGGCAAACATGTCCAGCTTGGTCGTAAAGCCCTGGTCGGTCCGGTAACCGATAAACAGGGACTGCGTCCCATAGCGCTCAGGTGGGGACACGGACTGTGAGAGCCAGCGGAACAGATCCTGTCCAGGTTTGGTCTGGTACAGGTGATCAAGAAACCCGTTGGGGGGAAGATACAAGGTAGGGATGATACTCACCCGTTGATCGAGAAAGCCCGTGTGCGTTACCGTGACGCCGATATCGATGAGCGTTAAGTTCCAAAAGGGCGTATGGGGAAACTCCATGGAGCGAAGACCCATCTCCTCGGCGGTATAGGGCGGAGAGAAGGGGAAGCGTTCGGCGGGCAGGTATGGCACTTGGGGGTCGCGGGGGGTGTCGGTGCGCAGGTCGATCTGAGCCTGTTCTGTGGCTGACAGCTCGGTGATGGTTTTCCAGGTTTTGCCCTGCGTGCTGTCCTCGCCGGCGCGAACGGGTACGGAGAACAGGAACGTGAGCCCAATCCAGAAACAAACAAAAAGTTTTGTCATGGCTCGCCTCCTCCTACATTAGGCGGGGTTCAGAACTCATAACTGATTTCCCACCCGATATTATCCCACTTATCGTACTGCCCAAACGTGCCGTTCCGCCCGCCACCGTCATAGGTGGTGTAAATCAGCCGGCCGGTAATAAAGCGGGAAAACTTGTAGGAAACCACGAGCTTCGTCTTGGTGCCTTCGTAATGCTGCCCTGGTGCACCGAGAAACGGAAAGACGGTCACGCTGGCGCGCAGCCGGTCGCGGCTGAAGCGAAACGGCCGCTCGACGAACACCACCGGCAACAGATTCCACTCGTTGCCCGCCGTGGCTCCACCAAACCCGCTGCTCACAATACTCTTCCGCCAGCCGAAGGTGGTAAACAGCGACGGCTGCACGATGAAGGTCGTGTTCTCTGGGAGCGCAAACTCCAAGGCAATCGCCGCGCGCAGAGTATCCCGACTGACCTGCCCGCCGCCGGTGCCGCCGGAGAGCGCCGCCACCTGCCGGCGATTGTCGGCAAACTTGACTCCCGTGCTCAGCAACCCTTCCACTCGCAGGACCATAGGAAGATCACCCACCAACGGTACGCCGGAGAACGAGGTGGCGTAGTCTGCCGTCACACCAATATGATGGAGCCGCGTATGACGCGGCGTGAGGATCGGCCTGAGCGTCCCGTCGGTGGTGTCCGCGCCAGTGATGAAGAAGGTCGGATTATCGTTCCAGGCATAGAAATAAATGAGCCCCCACGTCAGCGGGTCCATCGAGATGTCCAGCCGCGCGCCATACGCGTGGTCGCCAAAGTCGCCGGCACTGGGCCGCTTACGTTTGTTAATGATGGCGTTAGTGGGCGGCACGGACGGAGGAAACCAGGGCGAGCCAGGCACCGGGAAGCGCTCCTGCTCAAAGTTGGGGATATAGAGCAGTTGCAGGGAATTGCCGCCAAAAAAGTAGGTGGCGTTGGCCATCCCCGTGGGCAAGCGGCGGTACTCAAAGGCGCTGGCTTCGAGTTGCACGGACTCGCGGAGATCCATAGGGTTAATCATGTCGATCAAGCGACCGTCCATCTTGCCCCAGGCGATCTGTTGTTTGCCGATGGCAATATCGAAGCTGTGCGTGCGGTAACTGATGAAGAACTCGCGCACGATGCGCTCGAAGTCGTGGTAATGGCGGGCGGTTTCGCTGAGGCGAGGCGCAAACAGTCCACCAGCATCTTGCCAGTTGTAGACGCCGTCGTAGAGAACGTGATTGACGCTGGTCAGTTCCAGGTTGTCGGTGAACTGATAGTGCAGCTCGATTTCCAGCAGATTCTGCAGTTGTAGGAAGCGGAAGCCCTTGTTACGAAAACCCACCTTTTGGTTGCGGTGGAGGTTAATGTCCGACCACTGGCGGAAGAAACCTTTGAAGGTCAACGCGGGAATGGCCTTCTCGATGGGTTGGCTCACATGGGTGCCCACCGGATCGAAAATCGACAGGGCACGGTCAAAGCGTGACCAGGCATCCCCTAGCATGCCGCCGTAGCAGGTCGCAGGCCGCCACAGCGGCACCACCGTCAACACGACCACACCACACCAGGCCGAATCCCCTCGCGAGAGAAACAATCCTGGGGGCCGCAACACAACGAGTCATAGGCACTCCTTTCGCGCCGCGCTCACGTTATTTGCCTTGCTGCAACATCTGGATGACGGTAAAGAACTCTGGCGAGAGGCGGCGGTTGTACAAGCAGCGCTCCTTGGACAAGAAAAGCGGAGACCGCCCAAGGGCAGGCGGTCTCCGTGGAGGGAGTCAGAGGGGTTCGGGTCAGTGGAAGGGAGCCACTGTTCCTCCTGTCTCACCACATGCTCTTTGGAGGGTACGCCAGGAGCATACACTCTCGCGCGAGAACTCTGACGAGCAGGAGTGCTCCCACGCGCTGCTACAACCCGTATACCTGTCTCACGTTTTCCCCGATCACCTTCTGGCGGGTCGCTGCTGACATCGGCTCTACCAGCTCATGGAGTTCCTCCATGTAATTCCCAGGGTGATCAAAGTGGGGGAAGTCGGAGGCCCAGAAGAATTTGTCCGCCCCGACAAAGTCCACGACATGGCCAAACGCCTTCTCATCCGGATCGCCAGAGATCCAGCACTGCCGGTAAAAATAGTAACTCGGCTTCTCTTTCAACCGCACCGTTTCGCCTAAGGGGCTGTTGTAGACGGCGTCCATCCGGTTCAGCAGGTATCCCGCCCACCCCGCGCCCGACTCCAGCACCACCACTTTCACCCTGGGGAAGCGGTCAAACAGGCCATACTGGAACAGGGCGGTAAACGCCTGCAACGGGCCCTGCGCGCCATGAACATTGTGGTGCCACAGCGCCCATTTCTGCATGTCGCGGAAGCGTTGGTGCACGCGCTTCGCCGGGGGCTCGCCGCTGGGATGGATTCCTACGGGGACATCCAGTTCTTGGACCTTGGCCCAGAAGGGATCGTAGTCCGGGTGGGCATGGGACTTGTACGTCGGTGTGAAGGGCACGAAAAACGCCCCCTTTGCCCCGCTCTTCACTGCGCGTTCCAACTCGCGGGCTGCCTCCTGGGGATCGCCAAAGGAAATATGCGCGATCGGGATGAGGCGGCCGTCGGAGTCACGACAGAAATCCTCGACCCAGCGGTTGTAGGCCCGGGCGTAGGCAGCTTGCAGCTCCAGATCCTCAATATCTTCCGCCTCCCAGATCAGCCCCAGACTCGGATAGATGAGCGCCTTCTCAAGACCTTCCTGATCCATCCGGGCAAGCCGTTCCTTCGGGTTCATGGCGCCAAACGGCGCTTGGTTCACGTAGGTCTTGTCTGGGCTGGGCCCGAGGTGTTCAGGGCGTTTGCCCATCGCGCCAAACGCCGCCAACTGCCCAGGGCGCATGTACTTGGCCGGACCGCCAGCGAGTTCGAGCACTTCCAGCCCCTCCGGGTTGGTGCGGATGCGAATCGCGCGGGCGCGATACTTGGGCTCGAGATAGGTTTCCCAGAGCTCGGGTGGCTCAAGAATGTGGCCATCTGCGTCAATGGCACCAGCATAGGGAAATGGTGTGACGTTGCTCATAGAATCTCTCCTTCTTTTCTTCCTCGGTGAGGGAAGCCCCTGTGTTCTTACTTTGTCATCATATCTATTGTCTCGGCAAAACTGAGTTCGCAGGGGGGAGCAGCTCGTGTACCACCTGTACCAGCTCTTCCGCTGGGTGATTCGGCCCCTTCAGCACCTTGACCATGTTCCCGGCCTGGTCGATGACGTAGGTAGCCACCAGGTGGTTGATCTCCTTGCCAGGCTCCCCGTAATAGTCTGCGCCATACTGATAGGCCACGGTAACGATCGCCTGGGTACTACCGGTTAAGAACTTCCATCCTGCGGTGTCCGCCTGATAGCGCCGGGCGTACTCTTTGAGCACTGCCGGAGTGTCGTGTTGCGGATCAACCGTAATAGAGAGGAGCACAACTTCTCTGCCCACTCTCTCCCCTAACGTCTTCTGGAACTGAGAAAACTTTCTGGACAAAAGAGGACACGGCCCCGGACAGCTGGTGTAGATGAAGTCGAGGAGCACCACTTTGCCGCGCAGACTGGAAAGTTGCACAGGGTTCCCGTCCTGGTCAATCAGAGTGAAGTCCGGCGCTGGCACCGGCTCCGGGAAGCTCACTTCCTGTTTCTCCTCCAGCTCGTCTGGCTCTGTCTGGAGAAGAGCCTCGGACGGCTCTCCCTCCCGTGCCAGAGCCGTCAGATAGAGGTTGTCCTGGGTCTTTTCCACCGTGAAGGTCACCTCCTGACCTCTGGCGATTCCCTCCAGGAGGCGTTCCTCCTTCACCTCAAACCCCATGGTCATCGCGCCCATGAAGCCGGGAATGGCTTCATGGGCAATAATCACCTGTCGCTCCTTTGGGAGAATGTCTTTGACTACGCCCCGGCCGATAAATGTTCCGGTCGGCTCGGTCCGCTGGCAGGCGACGGCCAACAACAAGACGAGGAGCGTACAGAAGCGAGACCAGAACGTCGTGTCCATGAATATAAGCTCTCGCCCCCAGGTAGCAGTGCCGATCGGTCTCCTCCTAGCGTCGGCCGCTCACCATGTTGCGCAACGAGTAGACCTGCTTGGCCCGGCCGGATGACAGCCCTTTGCGCACCACGTAACAGTGAATAAAAGTCGCGTGGGGTTTTTGCGCGTTGATCACCGTGTTACCCACGTGCAGGAAGACGTATTGCCCGAGGTTGTCGGAGTAGTCTACCTTGACGTAAGGAGGTTGCTTGGCTTCTTCCGTGGCATAGCTCTCGGAATACTTGAGAAACTCTTGCCCCAGGCGCAAAAGCTGGTCCTTGCGATCATAGGCCACCATCCACAGCGTCCAGAAGGTCTCCGCATCAACAAAGATCAGTTTGTGGCCGTAGGGGTGGTCAGGGCTTTTGGGTACTAACTCCAGCACGTGACTCTCTCGCAACTCCCAGCGGGTCTTATCGGGCACCCACAGGTTAGGGCCCCCGGCATCAGGATGGGTGGGAACATTGACTGTAGCCAGGACCCACGTCTTGCCCAGGTAGGCCCAGTTCTGCTCGTAGACCTTGCCGCCAAATCCATTAGAATCCTCGCGGATGAAATCCATGCCCATGGTTTCACTGGTGCGCTCGGAGGAGAGCACCCGCCGGGGCTTGCGCTGAGAAGGGGAGTACAACCAGCTGTCATTCTCCCGGTAGGAATCGGTGTATTCGGTCTGTAAATTGCGCGTCCCGGAGAGGTCGCGGGGACTGACAAACTCCATAACCGACTTGAATTTCACTCCTTCATAGCCAGGCACAAGGCAGTAATCGCCTCTGGCATACTCGGTGGAGGTAATAGTCATTTCGAACATCCGGTCCAGCCTTCCTCCTTCTCCCCGTGCCCAAGAGACGCTCGGCATGAAATAGTCACTGGAGCCGGGCCGCCAGTAGAGGTTCCAGAACACCTTGACCGCGGCCTGGGGATCATCCGGTCGAATCTCTGGAAAAGGGAAGCCGCCTCCATTAAACCCGATCAGTGATCCCTGTTCGTCCAGATAATAGCCAGAAGTGACTTTCGTTCCCCACTCAGGCGGAGCTGAGTAGTGGCCGGTAGCAGCAATCTCCATGTCCATTTCTGGATAGAAAAAAAACTCCCAGGCTGGCCGCGGGATGAAGGGCTTGAGGGCAGCTTGATCCGCGGCAGTGAGATGCCGCCCGGGCTGAAAAGTGGGCGTAGTGCCCCGGTACTGCTCCAGCCAGTCACGCAGCGCACGGTAGCTCCTTAGCTCCCCGGTCGGAGACAGGGCAGCCGGCGGCACGCCATTCTTGGCGTCCTGCGCTTTGCTTTCCTCCAGACCCTCGGCCAGAGACGGGCTGGTCAGGAGAACCACGCCAAGCAGCGCAGCAACGGTAGCCAGCATGGCTACACACAGTCCTTTCCTTTGTCGATCACGTTTTCTCCACATGTGTTTGCCCTCCTTAAAGCTGTATTTCTCGTCAAACGGTGCTCCTGTCAAAACTGCAAGATGATGCTGAAGATGGTCTCATGGCGGCTGTCCCCTGGGCGGCCGAATCGGTCTCCGATGGACCACGGCCCCGGGTCGTGCGAGCTTACGCGCCAGTAGAAATCCTGCGTCAGCCGGAGAATGATATGGTTCGACCACAGGTAATCCAGCGAGATGCGGTTGTACGCCCCCGTCGAAAACGGATCGAAGGCAAAGACAAACAGCGGCTGCCATAACCCTCCTGCCCCATAACTCGTGGAGGCGGCAAAGGTCATGACAATCTCATTCTGGTCCACCTTATCGTTGGTGACACTGCGGAAGCGGTCCGGGATCACCTGGCCAGCGAGGATCACCCGCCGTACCGAGGCCGGACCCCGGTAGAGACGGCTGTAATCCAGGTAGTAGCGCCAGAAGATCTGGGAGGTGATAAAGAAGGTGCGGAGCTTGTTAAGGGAGCGAATCCAGGTGGGCCGGTCAAAGGCCAGCATGATGACCGAGCGCCGTGCCGTATCATACAAGTTGCGGTCAGGATCTAAGGAGCGCGGCACGTTACTAGCAAAGCGCACCGGCACCCCCGTGGTCAACGCCGCCTCGACGCGAAAGACCGCCCGGGTGTAGTGCTCCTCAGAATAGTTGGCGGCAAAGCCGAGCACATGTGAGCGCGGGTTGACCGTGTTAATCACCGCGTGCAAGGTGCCAGCGGCGCCGGAGAGGGTAGGCACGTGACTGAGGCTCGTCAGGTCTGGTCGGTTCTTCACCCCCGTGTCGGCCGAGAGGAGGTACAGGTAGTTGAGGCTAAAATCGATGCCGCCCCAGATGCCTTTGAAGCGGATGCCAAACTGGCTGCTCTCCAGCGCCCGGTCGGGCTTGCGGTCGCGCCGCTCGACCTGCAAGTCATAGAGTTGCCCGTCGATGATCGCTGAGTTCGCCACGGTTCGCAGCCCCTGGCCGATGAACGCCCAGGGCCGGCGGGGGTCGGTCGTAATTTTATTGCGCTGAAAGTCCCAGGGAATCCACACCCCTTCGACAAAGGATTCTTCCAGCGGGCCAATCTTGCCGATATCGTAGATCGCCCGCACCAGCCAGATGGGAATACGCACATCTTCCCAGGCCTCGCGGCTCCAGTGCCAGCGCAAATCCAGGGGGTTAATGACGTCGAGGGCGCGAAAGTTGTCGGTTTCTCCCCAGGTCACCTGCTGGCGGCCGATGCGCAAGGCCAACGGCGGAATCGCCAGATCTACATAGGCCTCGCGCAGTTTGTACTCAAATTTGCGCTTCTCTTTTTCCTGCTGGGTGAACTTGTCACTGAACGCCTCACCAATGTCATAGATCGAGTCATACACCCCACGGCCGATCACCGTCAGTGTGGCGTCCTCCAGGGGGCCAGTACTGAACAGACCGAACGCTCGCCCCTCCCGCAGGAAATAATACTTGGCTTCGATCTGCGCGGTGTTGCGCTGCGCGATGAACTTGGCGTCCTGGAACATCGGCGTGCGCAGGATGTTCTTCGCCTCCAGAAAGCCCTCCACTTCGAGGTCGTGCCGCAAGGCGATGACGCCCCAGGATCGTGAGGGAGGGAGCAGCAGGGAGCCGAACAGCAGGAGGAAGCTCAGCGATTTGCGTGAAGGAGACATCGAGACGTACTCCTGAGTAATTTCGTTTCCCAAAAAAAATAGGGCAGGAGGAAGGAGGGGAACTCCTGCCCTGGCTGGCGCACTGCCATATGTCCCCTCCTTCGAGAAACGGACGGTACTGAACCTTTTATTTCATTTGTTTTACTTCTATGTCAATATGTAACCTCCTCAGCCCTGTCAAGGGGCGACAGGAGCGGATCGCAGACGAAAGGCAGGTGCGTATGTCGCGGACACGGGAACTGGTGGGGGAAGAGATCATTCGGGTGGCGACGCAGTGTTTCAGCGAACGCGGCTATCAGGCCACGACCATTGAGGAGATTGCTGCCCGGGTCGAGATCTCGCGGGTCACGTTTTATACCTACTTCAAGAGCAAGGAAGAGTTATTGCAAACGATCTTTGACCGTTCACTCAGCGCCTACCAGCAAGGGCTCGAAGCGATCCTGGCCGCCGACCTCCCTCGCCGAGAGAAGCTGCGCCGGGTGGTGGCCCACCAAGTCGCGTCGCTCACCGCGGACCAGCCCGCCATTCGAGTCTTCTTCAGCGAAGAAAAGACCCTGCCTCCACAGATCGCCCAACGCGTCCAGGAGGTCCACCGCAAGATTGATCGACTGCTGGAGCAGGAGATCGCCAGAGGCATCGATCATGGTGAGATCATTGATGTTGACCCGCGCTTGCTGATGTACGCCTTTGCCGGGATGTGCAACTGGCTCTACCGCTGGTATCGGCCCGGTGGCGCGTTCCCGCCGGAGATGATTGTCGAGACGTTCAGCCAGATCTTGGAATCCGGGTGTCTGCGTTCGCAGGAGGACACCAGGGAGTTGCCTGTCCTCGAGCGGCTCCACCAACTGGAAGAGCACGTGAGCGAGATGAAGGAAGAACTCAAGAAAGTGTCTCGCCACCTGCGCCTCAAGGGTGAGCAGTAGCGCGTAGGCAGCTCGACTCTTTTCAGCGAGCATCCGTCGACAGAAAGTCTAGTACAGCAGCGTTAAACACCTCAGGGTTATCCTCAAGCACCATGTGGCCTGCGTTGGGGGATTTCCATCCGACGGCTTCTCGGGATGCGTGTGACCATCTGCTCGCAGGTCTCAGAGGTGAGGATGTCTGTCTCGCTCCCACGGATAATCAATGTCGGGCAGCGGATTTTTTCGAGAAACCCCCACATCTGCTCTGGAGGGTCAGGTCTAAGGTTGGGATCAAAGATGGCGCTGTCCAAGCGCCATACGACCTTGTCATAACCTCCGGCAAAGCCGGAGGCTTGGAAATCGTGAACCGCTCAAAGCGGTTATGGGTGCTATTGGCGGAGCCACCCAAGGGGGCTGGGCCGGTCAAACCTGGAGCCACCCAAGGGGGCTACTCCTTGCACCTCGCCACCTGCTCCAACCGTCTCTCCTCTGCCTCTGGTGCCTGCATATACCGCCGGCTCACTGCCTCGTCCCGTCCTACCGTTGAGACACACTACCCCCGCGCCCAGCAAGGCTCCCCCACCAAATGCCGCTGCCGCCCCCCCAAGGTCCGCGCACTGTGAAGGGCGCTCTTCCCTTTGCGATCCCCCACCCCCTGCGCCACCGCATCCTGGGGCGGCATCGCCATCAACCTATGGACAGGAGCGGGCGGGAGAGGGCCCGCCTCGGTCGGGCTCTCCGTCTGGCGGGCGCGTGCCCGGCACACCGCGCCCCAGTGTCCCCGCCCCTGCCCCTACAACACCTTGCGCCGCTACGTCGGAATAAACACCCCAGGCTATTTGCATTCCCACTTCGTATGGCCTAGGCTCTGGGAGTCGTTCAGGAACGGTCTCCTTGCCATGTTCCTTTGCGCGGTTCACGGATTGGAG
>WNFB01005836.1_pt1 | contig 11016 bp, 10 predicted proteins | sample 5400501 | NCBI WGS metagenome assembly WNFB01 (sample SAMN13153341, study PRJNA577476) | soil metagenome | isolation source: 200 cm saprolite under Douglas fir tree site 2 hole 1 | place: USA:California | collected 2015-04-18 | reverse complement strand
TAAGACTGCGGTGAGGATTTCATAAGAGCTTGAAGAGACTTGCCTATCTGGTCCTTGGCTTGCTTGGCGCGGGGCTGGCGGTGGCGGCCGTCGTGACTCAACACTCCAGCTGGTGGCAGCTGGCCGTTTTCGCCATTGCGCCAGACCTGGCGCTCGTCTACGGTGCTGCGCCGGGCCTAGCGCGCGGCCAGCTCCATCCGCGGGCTGTGCCCATCTATAACGCCGTGCACAGGTTCTGGGCGCCGGCAGCCCTGGTCGCCGTCGGACTTGCGACCGGACCAGGCTGGCTCGCGGGTGGCCTCGCCTGGGTCGCGCATATCGCCTTCGACCGGAGCCTCGGTTTTGGGCTCCGCACCCCAGAAGGATTCCAGCGCGATGTCGCTAGTCGAGCTGCCAGCGATGTTCGGGATCGGTCGTGACCAGCCAGCGGCGGGTCGGCCCTGCCATCACGTTCAAGTAGTAGAGGTCGTAGCCGGGTCCGGCAGCGACGGGGTGGTAGCCGCGCGGGACAAGGACCACGTCGCCGTCACGCACCCGCACCGCCTCGTCCACCGATCGATCGTCCGTATAGACGAGCTGCACCGCGAAGCCCTCTGGTCGCTTCGTGCGGTGGTAGTAGGTCTCCTCGAGGTAGGTCTCCGTGGGCGGATCGTCGGTGTCGTGCTTGTGTGGCGGGTAGCTCGACCAGTTCCCACCAGGGGTGTAGACCTCGGTCACCAGCAAGGATTCGGCGGGCCGGTCCTCCATGAGGATGTTGTGAATGGTCCGCTCCGTCCGGCCTGAGCCGCGTGTGAACACCTTCACGTCGGCGGCTCGGATGACCAAAGGATCCACTCCGCCCTTCGCCGGTGCCCAGCACAGGGCAACCTCGCAAGCATCCGTGACGGCAGACACCCTCAGAGTGCCGCCGGGCGGCGCGTACACGGAGTCGCCCGGCCCGTCGAAAACCGTCGACCGACCGCCCAGCGCAGGCCACTCGTCGGCGCCGTACGAAAAGTCGGCTCGCCCCGACAGCATGACCGCGCACACCTCGTGGCGAGGACTCGTCCAGTCGAGCGGAGTGCTACGGGTTAGCCCGTACACCTCGAAGCCCACGTAGTCCCACCCAGCCGACCTCGGGGTCACCGAGAGCAGCTGGCCATCCGGCCGAGGCTCCGCGAAGCTGTGCACGAGCAGTTTGCTCTCGCTCACAGGTACCAACGGCGGCGCGCTTCGCCGCTCTCGTGCTCCTTCTCCGCCTTCCGCACCTCGTCGCTCTCGGACACCTGTGCTACCGGCACGTCCCACCAGCTTTCGTAGTCCGGCACGCCCTGGTAGCGATCTGCCGGCACATGGATCACGACTGTGCGATCGATCGTTTTCGCGGCGACCAGCGCGTCGCGCAGCTCCTCGATGTTGCGCGCGCGGATGACGTGCGCGCCCAGGCCCTGCGCGTTCAGCGCCAGGTCCACCGGCAGCGGCTCGCTCTCGTGCCTGCCGGAATCGTCACCAAGCGACCCGTCGGTGCGGTGGCGATACCTGGTGCCGAACCCTTCCGTGCCTTTGGAACGTGATAGCGCGCCGATGGAGGCGAAGCCCTCGTTGTCGACGAGGACGACGGTGAGCTTCATGTCCTCCTGAATCGAGGTGATGAGCTCTTGCGCCATCATCAGGTACGAGCCGTCCCCGACCATGACGTACACCTCACGCTCGGGGTCGGCCATCTTCACGCCCAGCCCGCCCGCGATCTCATAGCCCATGGTCGAGTAGCCGTACTCGACGTGGTAACCCTTCGGGTCGCGGGTGCGCCACAGCTTGTGCAGATCGCCCGGCATCGAGCCCGCCGCGCAGACGACCACGTCGCGCGGCCTCGACAGCTCGTTGACGGCGCCTATGACCTCGGACTGGGCCGGCAGCGGTCCGTGGCCGAGATGGTAGAGACGCGTCACCTCCCGATCCCAGTCGGCGCGCAGCTGCTCGGCCATTCGGCGGTACTCGGCGTCGACCGTCCAACCCTCGAGCCTCTTGTCTAGCGCTTCCAGCGTGGAGCGTGTATCGCCCGTGAGCGCGAGGCCGGCGTGCTTGTGCGCGTCAAAGTCGGAGATGTTGATGTTCACGAATCGCACGCCGGCGGCTTGAAACGCTGTTTTGGACGCGGTTGTGAAGTCGCTGTATCGAGTGCCCACGCCGATGACGAGATCGGCCTGCGCGGCCAGGCGGTTCGCCGCCAGGGTGCCGGTGGCGCCGATGGCGCCCGCCGCCTGCGGATGATCGAATGGCAACGATCCCTTGCCAGCCTGCGTCTCGCCGACTGGGATTCCTGTCCTGCGGACAAAAGTTTCGAGGGCCGCCGTCGCTTCCGAGTAGATGACTCCGCCTCCGGCGACGATCAACGGCTTGCGCGCGTTGCGGATGACATCGGCCGCTCGATCGAGCGCAGCAGCACCTGGCAGCGGGCGGCCGATCGGCCACACGCGGCGATCGAAAAACGCCTGCGGATAGTCGAACGCCTCCGCCTGCACATCCTGCGGCAGCGCCAGCATCGCTGCTCCCGTCTCGGCCTGGTTGACGAGCACCCGCATCGCCTGAAGCGCGGCCGGAATCAGCTGCTCGGGCCGCGTGATGCGGTCCCAGTACCGGCATACAGGCTGGAAACAGTCATTGACGGTGACCTCGCCTCGCCAGGGTGTCTCGAGCTGCTGCAGCACTGGGTCGGGCCGCCTCGATGCGAATACGTCGCCAGGAAGCAACAGCACTGGCAGCCGGTTGATGGTGGCGGCCGCGGCGCCGGTGAGCATATTGGTCGCACCCGGGCCAATCGATGTCGTGCACGCAAGCGTCGCGAGGCGGTTGCGCATCTTCGCGAAGCCGGCGGCTGTGTGCACCATCGCCTGCTCGTTGCGTGCCTGGTAGTAGGTAAGCAGGTCCGGCTGCTCGAAGAGCGCCTGGCCGACGCCTGTGACATTTCCGTGGCCGAAGATCCCGAAGCAGCCCTCGATGAAGCGGCGCTCGACGCCGTCACGCTCCACGTATTGAACGGCGAGGAATCGCACCAGGGCTTGCGCCATGGTGAGCCGGATCGGTTTTGAAGTCGCTGAAGCCGGCTCCGTCACCACCGCGTGACGACGACCTTCTTGCGAGTGAAGAACTCGATCCCGTCAGTGCCGTGGATGTGAAGGTCTCCGTAGAAGGAGCTCTTCCAGCCGCTGAAAGGGAAGAAGGCGAAAGGCTGCGCGATCGGCACGTTGATGCCCGTCATGCCGGCCTCGACTCGTTCGCGGAACTCGCGACCGGCGCGTCCGGACTGCGTAAAGATCGTGGCCATGTTGCCGAGCGCCATCCGGTTCGTGTGGCCGATCGCCTCATCCAGCGTCGCCGCCCTTTCGACCGATAGCACCGGACCGAATATCTCCTCGTGGCCGACGGCCATGTCCGGCGTGACGCGGTCCAGGATCGTCGGGCCCAGAAAGAAGCCCGGTCGCGACATCTCGCCCCGCCCGTCGACGAGCAGCTGCGCCCCTTCGGCCACTCCCTTGTCCACGTAGCCGGCGACACGGTCCCGGTGATCGGCTCGGATCAGCGGTCCAACCTGGACGCCGGCCACGTCACCGGGACCAACCACCAGCTTCGAGGCGGCGTCAGCGAGTGGCTGCAGCAGCCTATCCGCCGCTGCGCCGACGGCCACCGCGACCGACCCCGCCAGGCACCGCTCCCCCGCGTTGCCGAACGCGGAGTTCAGGATTGCCGGCACGGCGATCGCGGGGTCGGCGTCCGGCATCACCACGATGTGGTTCTTCGCCCCGCCCAGCGCCTGGACCCGCTTGCCGGCCGCGGCCGCCGTCTGATAGACGCGACGCGCCACCGGCTCGGAGCCGACGAATGAGATCGCCTTCACATCCGGATGCGCCAGCAGCGCGTCGACCGCGTCGCGCGCGCCGTGCACGACGTTGAGCACGCCTTCGGGAAAGCCCGCCTCGAGGAAGATCTCCGCAAGGCGCATGCCGCCGAGCGGTGTGCGTTCCGACGGCTTGAGGACGTAGGTGTTCCCCGCCACCACCGCGAGCGGGAACATCCAGAGCGGAATCATGACCGGGAAGTTGAAGGGTGGGATCCCAGCGCACACTCCGACTGGGTACCGGTAGAGGTCCTGGTCAACGCCCGCCGAGACGTCGCGCAACGTCCGTCCCTGCAGGAGGGTCGGCGCTCCGCAGGCGAAGTCGACCACCTCGATGCCGCGGCGCACCTCCCCTCGTGCCTCGTCGAGGGTCTTGCCGTGATGGCGCGTGATGATCGCAGCGAGCTCTTCAAAGTGCTCTTCGAGCCGGGCCTTGAACTGGAACATCAGCCGAACCCTTTCCATCACGGCCGTACGTGACCAACCTCGATAGGCCTCGACCGCAGCCTTGACCGCCGCGTTCACATCCGTGGAACCGGAAAGAGGGACCTGCCCGATCACCTCGCCGGTGGCAGGGTTGTAGACCGGCAGCGATCCGACGCCGTCTGCCGGCTGGCGCCATTCAGATCCGATCAGGTTCGCGATCATCGCGTCTTTCTCCTATGTTGCCGTGCCGCGGGCTTCCTGGGCCAGCTCACGGGCGACCTGCTCGAGCTCCGGCTCGGTGCCCATCTTCTCCAGCTCCTTGGACAGCCGCTCGAGCTCCTCGCCGCCGGCCATCATCTGGGTGAGAGCCGCCAGCGTGGTCTCGTTCTTCGCGAAGGTGCCCATCAGGCGGCCGCGGTTGAGCAGTACGAACCTGTCTCCAACGGGGTATGCATGATGCGGATTGTGCGTGATGAAGATCACGCCGAGGCCGCGCTCACGCGCCTGGATGACGTACTTGAGGACGATGCCCGACTGGCGGACGCCGAGTGCCGAGGTAGGCTCGTCGAGGATCAGGACCTTGGCACCAAAGTACACGGCGCGGGCGATGGCCACCGCCTGACGCTCGCCGCCCGAGAGCGTGCCCACCGGCTGGTCGGGATCGCGCACGTCGATGCCCATCTTGCGCATCTCTTCGCGCATCACGCGCTTGGCAAACCTGACATCCAGGCGGCGGGCGGGCCCGACGCCGCGCGTGGGTTCGGAACCAAGGAAGAAGTTGCGCCATATCGACATCAAGGGCACTGTGGCCAGGTCCTGGAAGACGACCGAGATGCCCGCAGCGCGCGCGTCGCGCGGGCCCTGGAATCGCACGATGTGTCCTTCGACGAGAAACTCGCCTTCGTCGTAGGGATGCACGCCGGAGAGGATTTTGATCAAGCTCGACTTGCCGGCGCCGTTGTCGCCGAGTACACACGTCACCTCGCCCGCGTGCACCTGCATCGAGATGTCACGCAGCGCGATCACGTTGCCGAAGTACTTGCTCACGTTGCGAACCTCGAGGAGGGGCGGCCCGTCGCCGTTGGACACGGCTCCGCCGTCGATCATCTGCGCGCGCTCGCTGCCCGCCGCCTCACGAGCGTGTTGACGCCCACCGCGAGAAACAGGATGACCCCCAGAAAGGTGAAGTACCAGTTCGAGTCCCAATTGGCGAAGATGATCCCGATCTGGGCAAACCCGATGATGAGGGCTCCTATCGATGCTCCGATCGCTGATCCATAGCCGCCGGTGAGCAGGCAACCTCCAACTACGGCCGCGATGATGTAGAAGAACTCCTGGCCGACGCCCTGCCCGGATTGGATGCCCTTGTAGCGCAAGGCGACCATGATCCCGACCAGAGCCGCCGACATAGCGGTCCCCATGAAGAGGATGACCTTGGTGCGGGCCACGGGGACGCCGACGTTGCGCGCCGCGTTGGAGTCACCGCCCACCGCGAAGATCCAGTTGCCGAACGTCGTCCGGGTGAGCACCCAGGTGGCCACGATGGTGATCGCGATCCACCAAAGGACCGCGGTCTGGAAGTTGTAGGGCGCGAGAAACGTGCTGCCAAAGATCGCCTGCGCGCTCGAGAAACCTGGGGCCTTGTCCGTGATGTCGAATCGCACGGTGTTGGTGAGCAACAGCGTGACGCCGACGTTCATGCCTCTGAGGACGAAGAAAGTCGCCAGGGTGATGATGAAGCTCGGCAACTTGGTCCGAATCACGAGGAAGCCGTTCAGCGCCCCGATCGCGGCCGCGAAGATGAACACGAGGACGATGCCGACCCAGATGTTCAGCTCGTAGCGGGTGATGAGCAGGCCGAGCAGGAGTCCGGTGGTCCCTGTCATTACCCCGGCCGAGAGGTCGAACTCCCCGCCGATCATCAGCATGGCGACCGCCACCGCCATGATCCCGTAAGTCGAAGCGGCGTCCGTCCAGTTCTGCATCCCCGCAATCGATGAGAACTTGTGGCCGGGCGTGGAGTCGACCGACGCGAAGAGAAGGTACACGGCCACGGCTCCCAGCAGCGCGCCAAGCTCGGGACGCTGCAGCAAGCGAACGACCAGGCGCACGCCGCCTACGCGCTCGTCTGTGCCCACGCCCTTCGCCCTTGGGGCGGGTGTTGGAACGGGTGTGCTGGCCACGCTCATTGCTGCAACCCCTGGATAGGCCCTACCGGGCCGAAAGCCGGCCCGGTAGGCAAGCCGCTCCAGTCTATCGGGTGCCCTGACCCGCCAACGCCGCCACCTGCGACGCGTTGTTCTTGTCAACGATGCCGGGACCGCTCTTGACAGTGTCGAAGCCGCCGACTGTGTTGGCGTTCGACTTGTACAGCTTCAAGAAGATGACCGGGAGGTAGCACTGCAGGTACTGCTGCTGGTCGACGGCGAAGTCGATCTTTGCGCTCTGGATATCGGCGACGACACCAGCGCTGAGGTCGAACGTCGCGATCTTCGCCTTGGAGGACGCGCCGGCCACTGCGGCCTCCACGATGTTCTTGGCGACGTCAGGGTCGAGCGCCAGGATGGCGTCGATGCTCGAATCGGCGCTCAGCTTGGCCTGTAGAGTCGCCGTCGCCGACGAGACGTTCGACTTGGCGTTGTCGAGGACGAGGTCGGTCTCGTTGCCGCCGAAGCCTGCCTTGGCGCCCGTGCAGCGGTCCCGCAGGCTCGTGCTGGTGGCTTCGTGGATCACGCATAGAAGGTGATGACCGCCGCCGGCCTTCAGGCGCACGCCGGCCTGCTGGCCTGCGGCCGATTCAGGCTGGCCAACACAGGTGATGGCGCCGGAGTAAGCGATGTAGCTCTGGCCGCTCGAGGTGACACCACAGTTGTTGATGAGGACGAGCGGCAGCCCGCCGGCGGCCGCCTGCTTCGCGCAGTCGAGCACCGTTTGGCTGTGCGGTGAAACGGCCAGGCCGTCGGGCTTGGCGGTCACCGCCGCGCTGATGAACTGGCACTCCTGGGTGTCGTCATTGTTGCTGCCCTGGTAGTTGACGGTAACCCCGAGGTCGATCGCCGCCTGTTTCTCACCCTTCTGTACAACGGACCAGAACGTGCCGTTGTCGCCGTGCGTGACCATGTAGAAGGTGTAGGCGGACTTCGCCGTGCCTGACGACGGCGTGGTGCTGCTCGCGGTGTTCGACGTGCATGCAACCGCGAACCCACACGCGGCTGCAAGCGCTGCGTATCTCGATATCCGAGTCATGCGATCTCCTCCTGATTCTTGTGTTGGGAGCCGTGGAGCTCACCGAAAAACTCGAGGCTTTGCCGGGCGGAACGCACCGGACCATCTGAGGGTGCCGGTTCGGCATCGAGCGCGGTGTCCTGCTCGAGCACGTACCAGCCGTCGTAGCCGCCCGCAATGAGTGCATCGACCACTGCCCTGACGTTCAGGTCTCCCTGACCGAGCGGCCGGTAGAGACCGGCTCGCACGGCGGCTGCATACGTGAGGTCGCGCGACCGCACACGCATTGCCAGCTCTGCGTCCACGTCTTTCATATGTACGTGGCGCACGCGCGGGCCGGCATCGCGCGCGATCTGCGCCGGGTCTGCGCCACCCAGGTAAAGATGGCCCGTGTCAAGACACACCGCCACGTTGGTGATCTCCAAGAGTGTGTTCACCTCCTCCGATTTTTCAACAGCGGTTCCGGCGTGCGGATGGAAGGCCAGCCCCACGCCCTGCTCGGCAGCAAGGTCTTCCGCCGCTGGCAGCGCTTCCGCCAGCGCCTTCCAACCCTCTCGCGAAAGCGTTTGGTGATGGTCGTATCCGTCGTCGCGAAAAGCCGCGGCGAGAACCAGGGTCTCCGCGCCCGCGGCAGCCAGTAACGCGGCCTCCCTCTTGACCTTCACCAGCGCGTCGTACCTGGAGCTGGGCTCGTGAAGGACGACCGCCAGGAAGCCGGCGGCCAGGCGCAACCCGTTGGCGTCCAGCAGGGCGCGAAGCTCCTGCGCATCCGCCGGCAGATAACCGGGGGGCCCGAACTCGGTCGCATTGAAGCCCAATGAGCGCATCTCGCCAAGCACTCGAGCGGGCGGCATCTGATACCCCCATCCAGCCGACTCGCTGACCCCCCACGTGATCGGCGCACCGGCCACCTTCGATCGCGTGTTCATCCGAACTCCTCGATCCGTACCGGTCGGTGCTCGCGCCGCGAACGATCTGCCGCCAGCGCGACCACAAGCGCCCGCCGAGCGTCGGCGACGGTGCAGGGGCTTTCGCCGCCGCTGCCGACGGCGCCGAGGAACTCCTGCAACTCGATCCGGTAAGCAGGCTTGAAGCGCTGCATGAAATCGCGGTATCCAGGCGCGCTTGGCGGTTGAACACCGGGCTCCAGTGACCGCAGCGGTGTCCCCTTGTCCCAGCCAACCGCGACGCTGTCCTTCAGACCGAACAGCTCCATGCGCACGTCGTAGCCGCGAGGATCGTTCCGGGTCGCGGTCAGCACACCCAGCACGCCGCCGTCGAAGGTGAGTACGGCACAAGCCGCGTCCACGTCGTCGTGCTTCGCAAACATGCCTGCGTTGGCCTCGCCACTCGCGTACACCTCGACGACTGGCCGGCCCAGCACCCACGAAGCCACGTCAAAGTCATGGATGGCCAGATCGCGCCAGATGCCGCCGGACGCGGCCACGTACTCCTCGGGCGGAGGGCTGGGATCGTGCGTCGCGAGCCGGACTACGTGCACATCGCCCAGCGTCCCCGAGCGCACGGCCTCGTGGGCGGCGCGGTAGCCGGCGTCGAATCGACGCTGGAAGCCGATCTGCACCAAGTTCCCCGCGTCGGCGACATGATCGATCACCTCATCGGTCGCTGCCAGGTCGAGCGCGATCGGCTTCTCGCAGAAGGCTGGCAGGCGCGCATCGGCTGCCAGATGGAGCAGCGCCGCATGCGCGGGGGTGGCGGCCGCGATCACGATGGCGTCGATCCCGGCCTCGACGAGCGCCTCAGGACTGTCGACGCAACTGGCGCCCAACGACGCCGCAACGCGGCGGGCGCGTTCGCGATCTATGTCCGTGACCGTCAACCGATCGACCAGCGAGCTCTCACTCAGCCGGCGTGCGTGAAAGGCGCCGATCCGGCCGGTCCCCACCAATCCGACGTGCAAATGAACTCCTGACTCTAATGGGCTCCGGCCCCGCCGGCGACAACGAGTTGGACGGGATGCTGGGAACGTTCCCAATGGGAACGTTCCCGCTAGTATAGTCACACCGATCTCGATGTCAAGACCACAGCGCGCAGCGAAAGGCGCCAGATTGCGCGCCGCAGCGGGCGAGAGCGCCCGCCCGCCGACGATCATCCACGTCGCCGAGCGCGCGGGAGTATCGAAGTCGGTCGTCTCACGCGTGATGCGCGGGGAGCGATCGGTCAGCGCATCCAGTCGCGCAGCCGTGCTCGCGGCGGCAGAGCAGCTCGGCTATCGCGCGAACGCCGTAGCGCGCAGCCTGGTTCAGCGGCGCACCTACAACGTCGGCGTGATGGTCTCAGACCTCCACAACATCTTCTTCGCGGAGGTGCTCGACGGCCTGTACTCGGCTGCGGCCGCGCGGGGCTATCGCGCCTTGATCACCACGGGCAACCGGGATCCAGCCGCTGAGCAATTGGCGCTCGAGCAGCTGCTGGAGCTTCGCGCCGACGGCGTCGTACTCGCCGGCGCGCGGCTGGGCGGCGAGGCGATCGCGCGGGCGGCGCGCTCTGTACCGATTGCGCTGGTTGGGAGCGATTTACGCCTGCGCGATGTTGACGTCGTGGTCGACGACGATTTCCACGGCGCAACTCTTGCGGTCGCGCACCTGGTTGGACTGGGGCATCGCGACATCACGTTGATTGATGGTGGCCGGGGCGCCGGTGCGGCCCAACGGCGCGCCGGATATGAGTCGGCGATGCGTCGCGCCAGGCTCACCGCATTTGTGCGTGTGGAACCTGGGGACTTCACGGAGGAGGGCGGCTACGAGGGGGCGCGGCGCCTGCTGCGCGGCGGCCGTCGGCCGACGGCGATCTTCGCCAGCAACGACCAGTCCGCAATCGGCGCGCTGAACGCGATCGAAGAGGCGGGCCTCGATGTGCCCCGTGACATCTCGCTCATCGGCTACGACAACACGGCGCTGGCGGCGCTGCGCCACATCTCGATGACGACCATCCATCAGCCGCGAAGGCAGATCGGCGAGATGGCGATGACCGCGGTGCTGCGGCGGATCGAACGCCCTGCGGCGAAGGCGCAGCGGCACGTGCTAGCCCCCGAGCTGGTGCTGCGCGCGACAACGAGCAAGCCGGCCCGAAGCGTCAAGCGCTAGCTCGGATGGCATCGCGCCGCGAAACGCTCCGGCCGACGGTGAGCGCGGCGATCAACGCTGCGGCCAGCGACGCCACCGCATAAGTGACGAACGCGGCCTGGATCCCGGCCAGGGACCAGGCGATGCCTCCAAGAATCGGCCCTATCGTCACGCCGACGTTCTCGAACTCGCCGAACAACCCCATGACCAGCGCATGCCTCCGCCTGGGAGACGACTCCGAGATCCACGCGGTCGCCGCCGGCCAGAGGAGCGAGCCGCCGACAGCGCGCAGAGCAGCGCCAAGGACCACCGCCCCGAACGCGCCCGCGAGCGCATACACGACGAAGCCCGCGGCGGAGAGGATGCCGCCCGCGATCATCGTCCCGCGCCGGCCCCACCGATCTG
>WNFB01028499.1_pt1 | contig 11020 bp, 10 predicted proteins | sample 5400501 | NCBI WGS metagenome assembly WNFB01 (sample SAMN13153341, study PRJNA577476) | soil metagenome | isolation source: 200 cm saprolite under Douglas fir tree site 2 hole 1 | place: USA:California | collected 2015-04-18 | reverse complement strand
CACGCTAGTCGCGCGCGAGCGCCTTCGAGATGACGAGCCGCTGGATCTCGCTCGTGCCCTCGAACAGCGTGTAGATCTTGGCGTCGCGGTGCCATTTCTCGACCGGGAAGTCCCGGATGTATCCATAGCCGCCACAGATCTGGATCGCCTGCTCGGTGACCTTGACCGCCACCTCGCCGGCCTTCAGCTTCGCCATCGAGCCCTCGGCCTTCTTGAACTCGCCGCCGTTGCGGCCTTCCCACAGCGCTCGCCAGATGAGCGCGCGCGTCGCCTCGATCTCCGTCGCCATGTCGGCGAGCATGAACGCTATCCCCTCGTTCTCGATCAGCGCCCGTCCGAACTGCTTGCGCTCTTTCGCGTAATGGAGGGCGAACTCAAACGCAGCCCGCGCGATGCCCAGCGCCTGCGCGCCCACGATCGGCCGCGACAGCTCGAACGTCCTCAGGGCACCTGACGAGCGCTGGTGCGTGCCCTCTCTCGCGCGCGCCAGCCTGGCCTCGAGCTTCTCCATCCCGCCGAGAACGTTCTCGAGCGGGATGGTGCAGTCCTCGAGCAGGACCTCGGCGGTGTGCGAGGCGCGGATGCCCATCTTCTTTTCCTTCTTGCCCTGGCGGAGTCCTTTGGTGCCAGGCGGAACGACAAAGCTGGCCTGGCCGCGCAGCCCCAGCTCGGGCTCGACCGATGCGACCACCACGTGGACGTCAGCGATGCCGCCGTTGGTGATGAAGATCTTCTGGCCGTTGATCACCCAGTTGCCGTTCGACCGCACGGCGCGGGTCTTCATCGACGAGACGTCAGACCCGGCTTCCGGCTCGGTCACTGCGAAGGCGCCCAGCGCGGGCTTCTCAACCGTGCCGAAACAGGCTGGGATCCAGGTCGCGATCTGCTCCGGGGTCCCTTGCGAGAAGATGGCGGCGATCGGAAGCCCGGTGCCCTGGATCGCGAGCGCGATGCCGGCGCAGCCCCAGGTCAGCTCTTCGGCCACGAGGGCGGGCATGATTCCGGTGGTGTCGGCGTATGTCTGCTGCAGGAAATCGACGCCGTAGAGCCCCACCTCGGCCGCCTTCTTGACCACCGGCCACGGAAACTCCTCGGACTCGTCGTACTGGTGCGCGACCGGGCGGATCTCCTTCTCAGCGAAGCTATGGACCCAGTCTCTGATCTCGCGCTGCTCGTCGGTTAGCTCGAAGGAAACCATCTCTCTCCTTGACAACGGGCCGGTACTGGTACGTACCGTTCTGCGCCACGCACGCTACGCCGCAGCGCGTCATCGTGTCAAGGGCTACTCGCCCGTCCAGAGCGGCTTGCGCTTGGCCAGGAACGCTTCCACGCCTTCCTTGAAGTCGTGCGACGTGTAGCAGGCCACGATGAGGTCGGAGTCGGCGCCTTCCGGGATCAGCATGTCCCGAACACGCCGCAGTGCTTCTTTGGTAGCCCAGAGTGTGAGTGGAGCCAGCGACGCCACCTCGTCCGCGAGCGCCTGCGCCCGCACGGGCAGCGACTCCTCGTCAGGCGTGACCTCGGAAAGCAGGCCACACGCGAGCATCTCCTGGGCGTCCATGAGCCGTGCGCGCATGATCAAGTCCTTCAATCGGCCAAATCCGATGAGGACGGCGGCGCGCGTGTAATTGGCCATGGACAGGCAGTTGCCCAGCGTGCGGGCGATCGGGAATCCATATCGCGCCGACGGCGATGCGATGCGAAGGTCGCAGCACGCGGCGATCGCCGCCCCCGCGCCGGTGCAAGCGCCGGCGATCGCGGCGATAGTGGGCACGCGCACAGATTCGAGGGCGCTCATGACCAGGTTGCCCCGAGCCTCGTAGTCAAGCGCGTCCTGTTCTGTCTTGAAAGCGCGGAACTGACCGATGTCGGTGCCGGCGACAAAGGCCTGGCCACCGGCGCCCGTCAAGACGACCACCCGCACTGTGCGATCGGCGTTGATCTCATGGCAGGCAGTCTCGAGACGGCTGTACATGTTCCAGGTGAGCGCGTTGCGCGCCTGCGGCCGGTTGAACGTGATCCATACGACAGCGCCCCGGCGCTCAACGATCAGCTCGTCGGCCGGCACGTTCACGAAGCCTTCACCACACGCTTCTCAATGAGATTTCTGACGTCAGCTGATCCGTAGCCGAGCTCCGCGAGCAGGACGGCCGTATCCTCACCCAGCAGCGGGCCCGCGGTGTCGCGCCGGACCGCAGTTCGGGAAAAGCGCATCGGCGAGCCGAGCTGGCGAACGGGTCCGACCTTTGGGTGCGGCGCATCCCAGTAGTAGTTCCTGGCGAGCAGATCAGGGTCCGTGAAGACCTGGCCGAAGTCCTCGATCGGGGCGCACGGCACGCCCGCCTCCTCGAGCACCCGCAGCCAGTGCTTGGTCGATTGGGTCGAGGTGATGGACTCGATCGTCGAGGCAAGTGCTTCGCGGTTGCGATGGCGTCGGCTCGCGTCGGCGTAGCGCTCGTCTTCGAGGAGGTCCAGCACGCCGAGCGCCTCGCAAAGCGCCTTCCAGTTCGGCGGCGTCGTGGCGCCGATCGTCAACCATCCGTCTGCCGAGCGAAATGCCTGATAAGGCGCCGCGCTCTGATGAGCGGATCCGGACGGTTTTGGGATCTCGCCGGTGGCGAAGAAGCGGCCGGCCTCCCAGATCGCCATCGAAACCCCAGCCTCCAGCAGCGAGACATCGATGAATTGGCCCTGGCCATCATTTCGGCGCGAGTACAGCGCGGCGACCGCCGCCAGCGCGCCATACAGGGCGCAGACGAGGTCGCATACGGGCACTCCGACTTTGACCGGGTCGCCGCCTGCGGTCCCGGTGATGCTCATGAGGCCGGAGCGGGCCTGCGCCATGATGTCCATCCCCGGCTGGTCGCGCAGCGGCCCATCCTGGCCCCAGCCAGAGGCGGCCACATAAACCAGCCCGGGGTTGATGCTGTGGAGCGTTTCATAGTCAAGCCCCAGGTCTTTCATCGTCCCTGGGCGAAGGTTCTCGACGATCGCGTCGGCTGTCGCCACCAGCTTGCGGAAAATTTCCACGCCCTGCGGCGTCTTGAGGTCGAGCGCGAGCGACCTCTTGTTGCGATTCAGGCGCATGAAAGCCGAACCTTCCCCGTCGATCAGCGGCGCGGACTGGCGCACCTGGTCGCCACCGTCTGGGTGCTCGACCTTGATCACCTCCGCCCCGAGGTCGGCCAGCTGCATGCAGCAGAACGGGGCGGCCATGTAGTTGCCGACCTCGACCACCCGGATACCCGTCAGCGGTGCAGCCATTCGCGCAGTACCTCCTCGGTGTGCTGCCCGAGCGTCGGCGGCGGCATCCGGATCAGGCTCGATGCGCCGTCGATCTTCCAGGGCGCGCCGACCTGGTCGATGCGACCAGACGTCGGGTGCTCGATCTCGACGCGCATTTCGCGCGCCGTGGCGAGCGGGCTGGCGAACGCTTCGGCGATGTCGAGGATCGGCCCGGCGGGAATTGCGAACTGCTCGAAGCGCGCCAACCACTGCTCTCGCGTGTCCTCATTGAGGTGGGCTTCGATCGCGCGGACCAACGCGGGCCGCGCCGCCTGGCGCTGGGCGTTGGTCGTGAATCTCGGGTCGTCCGCCAGCTCGGGTGCACGGATGGCCTCGCAGAATCGGGCGTACTGCGCATCCGTCGCGACCGCGACGTTGATGAAACCGTCGCGGACCGCGAACGTGCCGTAAGGGGCGATGGTGACGTGGTAGTTGCCTTCCTGCCTGGGGACGTTGCCAGTCGCGAAGTACCGACCTGCCTGGTAGGTGAAGAGCGCGAGCAGAGAGTCGTTCAGCGCCACGTCGATGTGACGGCCGTTGCCCGTGGTCCCTCGCTCTACGAGGGCGGCGAGGATGGCGTTAGACGCAAACATCCCGGCCGTGATGTCGCCGATCGGCACGCCCACTTTTGTCGGAGGGCCGTCGGGCGTCGCGTTCACGCTCATCATGCCCGAGGTGCCCTGCGCGATCTGGTCATAGCCCGCCAAGGTCGGCTGGTTCTGGCCGAAGCCGCTGATCGACGCGTACACCAGCGCGGGCTTTACGACCTGGAGCTTCGCGGCATCCAGGCCCAGTCGGGCCATGGTGCCGGGCTTGAAGTTCTCCACCACCACGTCGGCTGCCATGGCCAGCCCTTTCGCCACCGCAAGGGCCGCCGGGTCCTTCAGGTCGAGGACCACGCTGCGCTTGTTGCGGTTGATCGAGAGAAAGTAAGAAGACTCGCCCTCGATGAACGGCGGCCCCCACTGCCGCGAATGATCGCCGGTCGGAGGCTCGATCTTGACAACGTCGGCGCCGAGATCGCCGAGCAGCATCGTGCAGTAGGGGCCGGCCAGCGCATGGGTGAAGTCCAGGACACGGATTCCGGCCAGAGGCAATGGAGCCAAAGCGCTGTTGATTGTCACTTGTCCCAGACTTGCCCGCATGCCCGGCGGCGCCTTGTGACCGACGCGGACGAATCCTCCGACCACCGTATCGATGCCGCGATCGGTGCCATCGCCGGCCTGGCCAGCGGCTTGCTGGGGGTCGGTGGCGGCTTTTTCATGGTGCCACTCCAGGTCATCTGGGCCAGACGCGACCAGCACCGCGCGGTCGGCACCTCGCTGGCGGCGATCCTGCCCATCGCCCTCGTGGGGGCGGCGACCTATTACTTCGGCCGAGGCACTCCCCAAACGGACCTGACTGTCGCTTTTTTCCTGGCCGTGGGCAGCGTGCTCGGCGCTTTCCTGGGCGCGCTCGCCGCGCGGCGGCTCTCGGACAACGCGCTCAAGGTGATCATCGCCATCCTGCTGGTGGCGGTCGGCCTGAAGGAGGTCTACGACGCCGTGGGTGGGGCGGCGCCGCACCTCATCACAACGACCATCCGGGCGCTTGCGCCGCGGGACTATGCGCTGATCGCTGTCGGCGGCTTGGTCGTCGGGGTCGCAAGCGGCGTCACCGGGGTCGGCGGCGGGATCCTGATCGTTCCGCTCCTCGGCCTCGGATTTGGGGTCGGGCAGCGCGTCGCCCAGGGCGGCGGCTTCGTCGACCTCCGCGCAGCGATGTGGATGGGTGGCGTCGGCGCGCCGGCGGCGATCATCGGCGCCGCGCTCGCGCTGTGGCTGCCGCAGAGGGCGTTGGGCGGCCTCTTCGGCATCTTCCTGTTGGTCGCGGCGACGCGCACCTGGCCTAGCCGCGGGCGTGGCGAAGAGGCGCGAGCCTAGCCAGGCGGCGGGGTCGTCGAGACTACTCGGGCGGCTTGGGTGCCGGCTCCGGCTGGCTCGTCACCACCGCGTGGTGCCGAAACTGCACGTCCGCGGGCGCCTGACTGCCGGCCCCTTTGGACTTCTTCTTCTTTTTGACCTCGCGCCCCTGCTTGTTGCGTCCTTTAGCCATGGGTCCCAGTTTCTATGACCAGGGCCAGTTCGCGCAAGAAGGATTCGACATCCGTCACCAGGCCGATCGACTGCCAGCTGCCGCGGTCGGCGAGCTTGGTCACGACTGCCGGGTTGATGTCGACACAAACGGTGCGCACACCTGCCGGCAGCATGTTGCCGGTCGCTATCGAGTGCAGCATGGTCGACAGCATCAGCGCCATCCGGACGCCATGGAGGGCGGCGCGCATGGCCCGCTGCGCCTCGACCATGTCGGTGATCACGTCGGGCAATGGCCCGTCGTCACGTACGGAACCGGCAAGCACGAACTCGACCTCGTGGTCGATCGCCGACTTCATCACCCCCGATGTGAGCTGCCCGCTCTCGACCATCTGTCGCAGGCCCCCGGCCGCGCGGACGCGATTGATTGCACGCATGTGGTGCTCGTGCCCATGCTCGATGGCGAGCCCGCTCTCGACGTTGATGCCGAGCGCCGTCCCGAACAGCGCCGACTCGACGTCGTGCACGGCCAGCGCATTGCCCGCGAACAGGACCTGCACGTACCCGAGCTCGATGAGCCGGGATAGGTAACGCCCCGCCCCGGTGTGGACGACGGCCGGCCCCGCGACGACGACGATGCGCCCGCCCGCCTTCCGGATCTGTTTCATCTCGTCAGCGATCGCGCCGATCAGAACCTTCTTGGGCTTCTCTGCCGAGACCTCGCTCGCCATGAATGTGAAGATCTCGGTCTGCCGCGATCGCTCCAGCGGCGTGACCCTCACGCCCTGGTGGCCGACAACGATCTCGATGCCGGGAGTTGCGGCCTGAAACACGATGCAGCGCGCGCGCCCGGCCTTGGCGTCGACTGCGATCGCGCAATCCATCTCGATGTCTTCGACCAGCGCCCAGCGGTCGCCGATCAGCACTTCGGTTGGAAGGTTGCTGGTCGAGTAAAAACCCTCTGGAAAGACGCCTTCCTTGGTGACCTTCTCCAGCTGGGCCGGCTTTTCCGACTCCGCCGTCGCGCCCAGCGCCCGAGCCTGGCGCACGATGCGGTCGAGCTGCTCGGCCGACGACGCCACCACCTCCATGCGACAGATCGAGGTGTCGGTCTTGTGCTGGCCGACCTTCAGCTCCTCGATGGTGAAATTGCCGCCCTGATCCATGATCAGGTCCATGACCTGGGGCAGGATCATCGAGTCGATGATGTGACCCTTGAGGACCAGACGAGCCGTGTGTCTCTGGTCGCTCATCGCAGCGCGCCGACCACGGCGTTGATTTCGTCTTTTGCTTTCGCGGCCTCCCGCGCCGGTTTCTCGGCGTACAGGACGCTCCGGCTTGCCGACACCAGGCACGAAGCGGGATCGCCGTTCCACGCCGCCCGCACGGAGCCCTCGAGGTCCCCACCCTGCGCGCCGATGCCCGGGATGAGGAACGGGAGCTGTGACGAGCCGCGCACGAGCGCGATCTCCGTCGGGGCGGTGGCGCCGACCACGAGGCCGACGTTGCGATGAACGTTGAGGCGCTCGGCGAGCTCAGCCACGCGCTTGTACAGCGGCATGCCGCCGGCGTCCAGGTGCTGCAGGTCCGCGGCGCCGGGATTCGACGAGCGGCAGACGACGTAGACCCCGCGATCCTCGTAGCGGGTGAACTCTTCGATCGAGTCGGCGCCAAGATACGGATTGACGGTGGCGGCGTCCATCGCCATCGTTGTGAAAACAGTGACCGCATAGGCGCGCATGGTGTTGCCCATGTCGCCGCGCTTGCCATCGAAGAGGAATGGCGTTCTCGGAGCTTCGTCGCGGAGCTCCAGGAGCGCCTGCCAGCCGTCCGGGCCGTACTGCTCCCAGAAGGCGCTGTTGGGCTTGTAGCAGCAGACGTGCTCTTCCGTTTGACGCACGACCTCTCGGCAGTGCCGGAGGGCGCCGGCCGCGCCGCCGTCGATGCGCTCGGGATCAGGGTCGAGTCCGACGCAAAGGAGCGTGTGGCGTTCTTTCGAGAGCGCGCGCAGGCGTTCGAAGTAGCTCATGGACACGTCAAATCGTAGCTACCATGAAGTCGTGGAGCGGCTGATCCGAATCGGTCTGGCCCAGGTCAACACCATCGTCGGCGACCTGGAGGGCAACACGCGCTTGATCACCGATTGGATCGGACGCGCGCGCGACCAGGGTGTCGACATCGTGGCTTTTCCCGAGCTGGCGATCACCGGCTATCCACCCGAAGACCTCGTGCTCAAGCCTGGCTTCGTGCGCGACAACATGAAGCAGCTGCAAGTGGTCGCCGGCGCGACCAAGGGGATCTCGGCCGTCGTCGGTTTCGTGGACGAGGATGGCGATCTCTACAACGCCGCCGCATTCATGCATGACGGCGAGATCAAGGCCGTGTATCACAAGGTCTTCCTGCCCAACTACGGCGTGTTCGACGAGCAGCGCTATTTCGCAGTGGGCCACCGCTGTCCGATCTTCGAGCTCTCGGGCATCAAAGTCGGGGTGTCGATCTGCGAAGACTGCTGGTATGCATCGGGCCCGATGGCATGGCAGGCTCACCACGGCGCCGAGCTGCTGATCAACATCAATGGGTCCCCATACCACGCGGGCAAGCGCGGGCCGCGTGAAGAGATGGTCGCTGGTCGCGCCGCCGACTACGGAGCCTTCGTCGCCTACGTGAACCTCATCGGAGGCCAGGACGAGCTGGTTTTCGACGGAGATAGCGTGATCTTCGGCCCGCATGGCGAGGTGCTGGCGCATGCGGCGTCGTTCCGCGAGGACCTGCTGATGTACGACTTGGACCTGACCACCACCGCATACCACCGGCCGCACGAGAAGATCCACTACGAGGCCGAGGGCGCAGCCCGGCTCGAGCTCGAAACGACCGAGGTGCCGCTGCCCGGGCGTGCGGAACGGCCCAAGCCGGAGCTCGTGCCCCGCATCGAGACCCCGCTCGAGGGTGCCGCCGAAATCTATGCGGCGGTGGTGCTCGGTACCGGCGACTACATCCACAAGCAGCGGTTCCAGAAGGTCGTGGTCGGGATGTCCGGCGGTGTCGACTCGGCGCTGACCGCCGCGATCGCCGCCGACGCCCTCGGCCCCGAGAACGTGATCGGCGTGCGCATGTCCTCGCGACATACGTCTGCGGAAAGCCTGGAAGACGCGGGCCTCGTGGCGGAAGCACTCGGTATGCAGCTAATGGACTTCTCCATCGAGCCGCCGCATCGCGGTTTCGAAGAGATCCTCGCCCCGGTCTTCCAGGGGACGAAGCCCGGTGTTGCGGAGGAAAACCTCCAGCCGCGCATCCGGTCCACCATCCTCCACGCGCTGTCGAACAAGTTCGGCTACATCGTGCTGAGCACCGGCAACAAGTCCGAGCTCGCAACCGGGTACGGGACGCTCTACGGCGACATCGCCGGTGGGTACGCCGTGCTGAAAGACATCACCAAGACGACGGTCTACGAGCTGTGCCGCTATCGCAACTCACTCGGTCCGGCGATCCCGGAGCGGGTCCTCACCAAGCCGCCCTCGGCCGAGCTGAAGCCCGGCCAGAAGGATTCCGACAGCCTCCCACCTTATGAAGAGCTCGACCCGATCCTGCAGGGTTACGTGGAAGAGGACCTCACGCCCGAAGAGCTGATCGCAGCCGGACACCGGCCCGAGACGGTTGCGCGTGTGATCCAGCTCGTCGACCGGAGCGAGTACAAGCGACGCCAGGCGCCTCCGGGCGTGAAGATCACGCCGCGCGCGTTCGGGCGCGACCGGCGCATGCCGATCACCAACCGATACGTCCCCAACGGAGTCCGACCCACGAGCTAGCGAGCCGACTGGGCATAATCAACGCTGATAGCAGGTATAGATAGGAGCTATATGGCGGGTACATTTGACGTCGTAGTGGTGGGCGGGGGGCCTGGTGGCTACGTCGCCGCCCTCCGCGCAGCCCAACTGGGAGCGGTCACGGCCATCATCGAAAGGGACCGGTTCGGCGGCACCTGCCTGGTCCGTGGCTGCATCCCCACCAAGGCGCTGCTGCAGTCATCCGAGCTCTACACGCTGGCCAAGGGCGGCGCCCCATTTGGGGTCGTGGCCGACAACGTGGGGTTCGATTGGCCCGCGGCTCAGAAGCGAAAGACCGCGGTCGTGGACCAGCTCGTCAAGGGCGTCGAGGGACTTCTCAAAGCCGGCGGCGTGACCATGGTCAGCGGCGCGGCCAAGCTGGCGGGCGGCGGTGCGATCGAGGTCGCGGGCGAGCGCCTGCAGGCCAAGAACATCCTCATCGCGACCGGGTCGGCGGTTTCCCGCATCAGCTGAAAGAGATTCCGAAGCGCCTGGCGGTGATCGGCGGAGGCGTAGTCGGCATGGAGTTCGCCGCCATGTTCGCCGCGCTGGGCAGCAAGGTCACCGTGCTCGAGATGCTGCCCCAGATCCTTCCGATGGTCGAAGCAGACCTCGTCAACGTCTACGCGAAGCACCTGTCCGGTCTTGGCGGCGAGATCCACACCGACAGCAAGGTCGCGGAGGTCGCCAAGGTTGGCGGAGGGCTGCAGGTCCGGTTTTCGACTGGGGCCGAAGGCGGCGCTGTCGACGCGGACCAGGTGCTTCTCGCGGTGGGCCGCTCGCCGTACACCGAAGGCCTGGGCGCCGAGGCCGCCGGCGTGAAGCTCGATCGCGGCCGCGTGGTCGTCGACGATCACCTGCGCACGAGCGCTCGGGGCGTGTGGGCGATCGGCGACGTGATCGGCGGCATCATGCTCGCGCACGTCGCCTCATATGAAGGTGTGTGCGCGGTCGAGAACATGGCCGGCCACGAGCGCGTCCCCGACTACCACGCGGCGCCTAACTGTGTGTACACGGATCCCGAGATTGCGCATGTCGGCCTCGGCGAAAAGGAGGCCAAGGATCGCGGCCTCGAGGTCAAGGTCGGGCGCTTTCCGTTCGCAGCCGCGGGCCGGGCGCTGACCCTCGGTCAGACCGAGGGTTTCGTCAAGGTGGTGGCCGACGCCGCCTCCGGCCGCCTGCTGGGCGTCCACATCATCGGACCTCGCGCCACCGACCTCATCGCCGAGGCGACCCTCGCCGTCCAGAACGGCCTCACCCTCGACCAGCTCGACCTCACGATGCACGCCCACCCGACCCTGCCCGAAGCCATCATGGAAGCCGCGCTCGCGGCCCAGGGCCGGGCGATCCACATCCCCAACCGGCGGACTCACCCGGCCCCGAACCCCTCCCCCACTCCCACCGCGACAGCAACCGCGACCACCGTCGCGCTGCGCAATCGTGAGCAGCAGATGGTCACGCCGGTCAAACCGCCCGCACCTCCCGTCCCAGCGTCATTCACGGCCAAGAAGCTCGAGCTCACGAAGGCCAACCGTGACTTCCTGCTTGGGATCCACCGGTTGATGCAGCTCATCCGGCGCTTCGAGGAACGCACGCAGGAGCAGTACACGAAGGCGAAGATCGGAGGCTACTGCCACCTCAACATCGGAGAAGAGGCGGCGGTCGTGGGCGGCATCCTGCCCCTCAAGCTGAACGACTATATCTACACGAGCTACCGCGAGCACGGCCACGCGATCGCCCGAGGCATCGACCCGAGGGCGGTGATGGCCGAGCTGTTCGGCAAGGAGACCGGCACGTCGCACGGGCGCGGCGGGTCGATGCACATGTACGGCGCCAAGC
>WNFB01023116.1_pt1 | contig 11021 bp, 16 predicted proteins | sample 5400501 | NCBI WGS metagenome assembly WNFB01 (sample SAMN13153341, study PRJNA577476) | soil metagenome | isolation source: 200 cm saprolite under Douglas fir tree site 2 hole 1 | place: USA:California | collected 2015-04-18 | reverse complement strand
CGATCCAGGACGTGAACAAGCGGGTGCTGGAGTCGCTGGTGCAGTCGGGCGCGTGCGACTCGCTGGGCGAGCGGGCGCGGCTGGCTTACGTCCTGGAGCACGTGTTGGCCCGGGCGGAGCGGGCTCGGCGGGACCGCGAGTCGGGCCAGACCTCGCTGCTCGACATGGTGGGCTCGGAGGAGGTGACGGCTGACGACTACGGCCTCGCCATCGACGTGGCGCCGATGGCGGGGGAGGAGAAGCTGCGGCTGGAGAAGGAGCTGCTGGGCCTGTATCTCTCCGACCACCCGCTGCGGCGGATCTCGGCCGAGCTGGCGAAGCTGTCGGACACACAGGCGGTCGAGGTGACGAGCGCGCTGCAGGACACCGAGGTGCGGGTGGCGGGGCTGGTGCGGGAGATTAGGCGCGTGGTGACGCGCAAGGGCCAGATCATGGCGTACGCAACGCTGGAGGACCTGACGGGAACGGTGGACGTCGTGCTGTTCCCGCGGGTGTTCGAGCAGACGCGACTCCTGTTCGAGCCGGACAAGGTGGTGGTGGTGGCGGGGAAGGTGGACGCGCGGGCGGGGAGCACGCGGGCGACGGGCGCGTCTTCATCGCCGGTCGAGCCGGAGCTCGAAGGCGAGGTGGAAACGGCCTCGGTGGTGGCGGACATGGCGTGGCTGTGGGACGACCCGGAGTGCCTGCCGGTGGCGCGGCGGCAGCTGCTGCACGTGCGGCTTCCGTCTGGCGATAACGGTTTGGCGGAGCGGCTGGAGGCGGTGCTCGCTCGGCATCCGGGGAGCGATGAGGTGGTGCTGCACGTGGTGGTTGGGAGCCGCGAGGTGACCGTGCATGCCGGTCGCTATCATGTCCAGGCCGGTGCGGCGCTGGCGGCCGAGCTCGACGAGGTGGTCGGGCCGGCGTCGACTCGTGTCGAAACGGTGCGACCGAAGGCGCAGTCTTCGAACGGAAACGGCCGCGGCAAGCCGAGTTGGAAGAGTTAGACGAGATAGAGGAGTGGAGATGAGCGAAGACGAGGATGGCGCGAAGGGCCGGTACGTGGTCGTGAAGGCGCTGGAGGATGGGGTGGTGATCATGGGCCTCACGCGGGGCAAGGACACGCGCTCGCACCACTCGGAGCGGCTGGACGCGGGCGAGGTAATGGTGGCGCAGTTCACGGAGCTGACCGCAGCGATCAAGATCCGGGGCCGGGCGGAGATCCTGACCGACGTGGGCCGGGTGGAGTCGGGCTCTTAGGGATTGACGGGAAGGCCGGCGGCCTTCCAGGCTTTGAAGCCGCCGATGAGGTCGGTTGCGTTCACCAGGCCGAGATCCTGGAGCGAAGCCGCCGCGAGGCTCGACGAATAGCCCTCGGCGCAAACGACGATCACCCGGATCTGGTGATCGGTGGCCTGCTCGATGCGGGATGGGGAAGTTGGGTCCAGCCGCCACTCGAGCATCGTGCGATCGATCGCGATGGCGCCGGGTATCTCGCCCTGATTGGCGCGCTGGGTCTCTGTCCTGGTGTCAACAAGCAAGGCGCCATGGGCCTGCTCAGCGGCGGCCTGGAGCGCATCAACCCTCCGAAGCCGGCGCCGGGCCTGCTCGAGCACTTCGTCGATGGTGGGCGGCATGACCTGGCGGCGAGTGTAGCTTCCCCGGCCCGATAGAATCTGGAAGCTGCAGCCCCGCCCACGTAGCTCAGGCGGTAGAGCATTTCCTTGGTAAGGAAAAGGTCCCCGGTTCGAATCCGGGCGTGGGCTCCCAAATTCAATAGCACCGTTTCCTTTCATCTTCTGGCTGGCTCCTTCTCTCCAGAAATGCGGTAAGGAGATGCTCTGCTAGACCGGTTTTGACTCCAATGTCACGAGAGCAACGGCGGTCTGGTCGCCATAACCGCTCGCTAGTGATAGCCGCGCGAGTTGCGCCCACTGCTATGACGAGCGCCCGCACCGGAGCAGCCCGACCAAAGTAACCGCCCAGCTCGAGCTGCAACTTGTATATCAGAGCGACCGCCGAGTCATCTTCCACAATAAGCACCCTCGTGCCTGATCAGCTCCAGGTGGGCAACTAGTTCCGGGTGGCCGCTTTTTGCTCCCGAGAAGTCGGCGCAAGGCCGGTTACCTCCTCCTCCGTCAGCGACTGAAGCTGGATGACATGATTGATCTGCGAGTCCCTCAATCGGTAGTAGATGGCGTTTCCAGCCCTACGCGTGTCGACCAGGTTCTTCATTCGCAGGATCGCCAGCTGCTGTGACACCGTGGAGCCTTCGGCGCCCAACTCCAGTTGGAGCTGGCTGACGCCCTTCTCGCCATCGCGCAGAAGCTCCAGGATCCGGATCCTGGTCGGATGCGAGAGCGCTTTGAAGAGCTCAGCCTTGAAGCTCTGAAGCTGTGCCAATTTAGGTCGGCCCTCCAGATCGAGATTGGCGTTGAGTGGCTACCCTACCACGATCTCTGGAAGTACTATGTCTTAAGGTATTCGAAAATTCATAAGTAGCGAGGTTTGCGGTGCTCCAAGGCGTCCATGCCGAGACGATCGTCTTCACCAGCTATCAGCAGGCGCGCAGCCTACGGCTGGATGGAGGATGGCCCTTGATTGGGACCGCGAGCGAGTTCGGGGGTCGCGACGTCAAGCTGCTGGGCACGAAACCGCGCCGGTTTCGAATCCGAACGACCGACCTGCGCGAGAGCGGCAAGGCCATCTCGTGTCAGCTTGACCTCCACGATGGGGAGCGCTTGTTTGCGCCCCTAATGAGGGTCGAGCTCAGCTTCGTTCAGGACGGCCCTAACACCAGAGTCAGGCTCAGGGGAGCTACTGTGCGCGACCTGACTCCGGCCTCTCCGATGCAAAGCGAAATGTCGCGCGCGCTGGCCAATGAATATGCCCGTGCCCTTCTCGGCCTGATTGCCAAGGCGATGGAGGCGCGGTCTGGCAAGAGCCATCCCGCTGCTCGTCCGCGGGCCGTCCCGCGAGCGCTTCTTCAGAAACACAAGTGATAGGTCGGGCTTGGCTTGCGTCCGTGGCGAGCGGAACACCTAGGTCCAACTTCGACCGCACATGCCACCTAGCCCGGATTGCGTTCGAAGAAGTAGTTGACCGGAAAGATGACCGGAGTTACTTTGCGATCCACGAGCGCGATCCGACCGATGTCGCTCGATCGGAGACGTTTGACGCACTCGGCATCGGGCATGGCCTCAAGTTGGCCGGGCCTGGGATTGACGCAGGACACAAGCAGCTTCACCACGGCCCAGCTGGCCGGCCGCTGGAATCGTCCCAGCGATAGCTGAGCTGGTTCACGACATCGACCACCCCGTCGAGCTCTTTCGTCAAGCGGCCCAATGTCTGGGCGTCGCCCTTGCGATCGACTTCACCCCGCAGCGTGACCACGTTGTCGTGAACATCCACCACAATTGGCTGCTGCAGCGTGAGCATCAAGGGCGGGATCATGGACTCAACGATCTCTTCCAGCAGTTCTTCATCGCTGCGTAGAAAAACCTGCAGGAGATCGCTGCGGCTGACGACGCCGGAGATCTTGCCGCGCTCGTCGACAACGATAAGACGCCGCACGTTGCGCTCCTGCGTCACACGTGCGGCCTCCACGAGGTGGCTATCGGACCTGATAGTGATCGGTGGGGAGGTCATAACGTCAGAAGCGACCAGCCCCTCCGCCTTCGTTCTTTCCTTGTGGCGACGTCTCGGGTGCAGAAGGTCGGTCTCGGAGGCGAGCTCTCCTCGTCGCTCCTTGAAAAGCAGGTCGGACTCCGATACGACTCCAACGGGGATTCCGTTGTGGTCCACGATCGGGACCGCACTGATCCGGTTCTCCTCGATGAGGCGCACCAGGAGCTTGAACGGCGTCTCGGGACTTGCCACGTGGACGCGGGTTGTCATCACGTCGGCCACGGTTCGATGACGCGGCATGGTGATCACCCGGGTATCCGTTCTGCAACGAGGGTTTTCACCCTTCAAGCCTCCCAGGCGACACAGCCCACCAGTAGGGTCGAAGGGCCTACGTCGAACAGGCCGGGTGGGGTAGATTCGGGCCGATGCGCGAGATTCGCGACCGCAAGGACGTGCTGCTCGAGGCGGGGCTCACGCTGGCGTCCGAGCTGTCCCTTCCCATAGTCCTCCAGCGAATCGTCGATCTGGCCGCGCAAGTTGCTGATGCCCGCTATGGAGCCCTTGGAGTGATCGGGGACGACGGCACTCTGGTCGAGTTTGTGACCACCGGTATCTCGGCCAAAGAGCGGCGGGCGATCGGCGCCCTGCCCACAGGCCGCGGCGTGCTCGGTCTTCTCATTCACGATCCGAAACCGGTTCGGATCGGCAACATCGGCGATCACCCAGTGTCGGTTGGCTTTCCACCCAGCCACCCGCCGATGAGTTCATTCCTCGGCGCGCCGGTGCAGGCCATGGGTCGGGTTTTCGGCAACATCTACCTGGCCGAGAAACGAAACGCGAGCGAGTTCAGCAAGGACGATGAGGAGTCGCTGATCGTGCTGGCGACCCAGGCCGGAGTGGCGATCGCCAATGCTTCGCTCTACGACGAGGTCCGCTCGCGCGAGCAGTGGCTCGACGCCCTGCGCGATATCACAACCCGGGTTCTGGGCGGGGATGAAGAGGCCTCCCTGCTGGAGAGTATCGCCGAACATGCGCGCAAGGTGGCGGGGGCCGACGCTGCCACGATCGTGAGTGTCAGCGACACACCTGGAGAACTCGTCGTGGCAGCTGCGGTGGGAACTCGATCGAGCGAGATGCGCGGTCAGACTCTCCCGGCCGACGGTTCGATTTCGGGCGCAGTCATGCAGAGCGGTCAGTCCTTGTCGATCGATGATGTGAGCGCTGATTCGCGCGCATTCCAGCCCATCGTGCGTCTTGGTCGGCATGGGCCGGCGGTATTCGTTCCCCTGCGCGTCCCTGGCGGTGCCGCGGGAACCCTGATGGTTACCAAGCTGAAGGGCAGCCCCCGCTTCGACGAGCGCAGAGTCCAGCTAGTGGAAACTCTTGCCGACCAGGCCTCGGTTGCAATCGAGTACGGCCGGGCGCAGACCGAGCTGCGGCGGCTGGGTCTGATGGAAGACCGCGAACGCATCGCCAAGGAGCTGCATGACGGCATCATTCAGTCCCTGTTCGCGGTTGGAATGAATCTCCAGGGAACCGCACTGATGGCAAGATCACCGGATGTGACAGGTCGAATCGAAAACGCGGTCGAAGAACTCGACAAGGTGATCCGGGATTTGCGCAACTACATCTTCGGGCTTGCAATCACGATCGCGCGCGACAGTCGAAGTCGATATCGACGCCGCCGTAGCCGCAAGCTTGAGCGGTCGCTCGGCCGAGATCATCCAGCTGACACGCGAGGCGCTTTCGAACGTGGCTCGGCATTCGCAAGCCACTCGCGCTTCGCTCCGTCTCGCCCGCCGCGGATCCAATGCCGTGCTGCTACTCGAAGACAACGGCGTGGGATTCGATCCACGCGGCGACGCCAAGGGTTTTGGCATGGCCAACATGCGGGCTCGGGCCGCGGGCCTCGGCGGAAGCCTCGAGGTGAAGAGCAAAACAGGCAAAGGGACAACTTTGCGAATCACGTTTCCAATCTGATTCGACTACTAGGGCCTTAAGACCCCTCGAACTAGGGACTGACGGCATTACGGCCGGCTCGCCATCGGTGCGAGCATTAGGAGAATGCCCAAGGAGAGAATCCGCATCCTGCTGGTCGACGACCACGAGGTCGTCCGCGACGGGGTCAAGTCGCTGATCAATGCGAACGATGACCTGACAGTGGTTGGCGAGGCCGGCTCAGTGCGGGAGGCAATCGACCAGGCCATGAGGACCAAACCCGACGTGGTCGTCATGGACGTCCGTCTTGCCGACGGCAGCGGAATCGAGGCCACTCGGGAGATCCGGGCCCGACTGGAGAAGACACAGGTCTTGATGCTGACCTCTTTCGCCGACGACGAGGCGCTGTTTGCATCGATCATGGCCGGCGCTGCCGGCTACGTCTTGAAGCAGATCCGCGGCGGCGAACTCGTGCGCGCGATTCGCGAGGTTGGAGCGGGCAGGAGCCTGCTTGATCCCGAGGTTACGAAATCAGTCCTCGAGCGCCTTCGCAAAGGCAAGACGATGCGCGACGAAAAACTGGCCCGGCTCTCCGCTCAGGAAGAACGCATCCTCACGCTTGTCTCACAAGGGCTGACCAACGGTCAGATCGGCAAGCAGCTCAAGCTGGCCGAGAAGACTGTCAAGAACTACGTTTCAACCATCCTGTCCAAGCTCGAGGTGGCGCGCCGGGCCGAGGCAGCGGCGTACCTCGCCCGACACACCACCACGCCCGGAGCCAACAACTAAGCAGTCGACCTTCCGAGCTGGCGGGAGATTGACTCCGCCAGGCCTCTCACGGTCGCCTCGGCGACGTTGTGCAAGCCGAAGAGGCTGAGCGCGCCGACGACGAATGTGGGGTAGAGCCAGTTGGAGGGGTGCTGTATGGGTTCCTTGTCGAAACCGTCGGCTGAGTAACTGCCATCCCGAGGCCCTATCTAACTCCGTGGCGATAACGGAGCGCTCCGGCGGTCGATTTCGCCGGAGCGTGGCCGCCCGAAAGTGCTGTCACGCAGCAGCCTTTTTGACGACCTTGATCGTTTCCTGCCGGCGCACTGGGATGAAGAGCTCGAAAACCAGAGCTCCGAGCACTGCGAGCGTCGCCAGCAAGAGGCCGAGGCTCGCGTAGATCGTGTACGTGCCGATGGTGTCCCAGCCGTAGGCGTTCAGAAGCATCGAGCGCAGCGTCTCACCCTGGAACAGCGTTGCCTTCTGCGCGTTCAGGGTGGCCAGCTGGGCCTGCATCGTCGCGTAATTGGGGTCGGTCTTGGGAGTTGCAGCGATCTGCGCGTTCAGCGCGATAGCAGCGCTGCTCACCTGAGAGTAGGTCTGGCCCTTGGCCACACCCTGAAGGTGCTTACCGATGAAGTCGTTCGCGTAGACGCGGGCCTTGTCGCCGTTGTCGACCTGCTGCCCGGCGTACTGCCGGATCTCGGACGGGAACTCCGTCGGGTCGAGCGCTCCACCGGTCTTGATCTGGTCGGTCCCGGGGAAGTAGATGCTCTGCGACACGAGCTGGTCGTGAATCATTCCAGTCACAAAGTTGCCCTCATAGAAGAGGAAGCCGGAGGCCCCCGCCAGCACGAGAACCAGAATCGACTGAAGAGTCACGATCCGCCACCGAATTGCCTTGTTCATCTCCTGTCCTCCTACAGATCCCTCAATGAGGGAGTTGTCTTTGTTTGAGCGTTCGGACGGCTCATGAAACGAGTCAACAGCGCGGTGGCGGTGACCACGATGGGCTTTCGACCCTCTAGCGAAAGGCCCAATGGCCCCCTATCAGGGAATGGTCTATGAAACTGAGGACGCCGAGTTCCTCAGCCTCCCGGTCGAGCCTCAAGGCGACGCACTCATCGAGGGTCGGGAGTCCCGGATCAAAAGGGCCGTGCGGCCCTAGAGAGATCCACTCGAAAAGGCGACATTTGTACCAAATTCGTGAAGGAGGGTGCCTGATGGATTCACCGACGACATATTTTCATTGGGGTTTCATTCTTATTTCGGTACCGAACCTGCTGGTCATCGCGGGGATGATCGTCTTGTTCGCGATCGCGCTCGTGGCGCCCTTCCCACACGGAGGTGAGGGCGAAGATGAACGCCGCTGAGCCGGTCCCCGAACAGGCCGCCAGCTGGACCGTTCGTGTCCGACGCGCGATCGACCGCCACCTGCCGATGGATCACCTGCTGCCGGTTCGCCAGCCCTACTACGTAGGGTCATGGGTCTATGTCTTCGGCGTGATCACGATTGCTGCCCTGGTCTGGGTGGTTGTGAGCGGCGTGGTGCTTGCCTTCATGGGGCCGCAGTGGTGGCACGACTCCAGCGTCGGCCGCTTCTTCAACAGCCTCCACTTCTGGTCGGTTCAGCTCTTCTTCATCTTCATGGTCCTGCATCTATGGGGCCAGTACTTCATGGCCGGCTGGCGCCACGGACGCGCCGCCACCTGGGCGATCGGTGTGGTCATCTTCGGGGTCAGCATCCTGACGGCATTCACAGGCTATCTGTCCCAGCAGAACTTCGACTCGCAGTTCATTGCCGTCAATGCCAAGGACGCGATGAATGGGGCAGGTGTCGGCGCTTTCTTCAATGTGCTGAATTTCGGCCAGATGTACGGCCTGCACATCATGTTGCTGCCGATCGGGGTGACGATCCTGGTGGTTCTGCACATTGTCATGGTCCGCGCCCGCGGCGTCGTCAAACCGATCGATCCGGAAGGGGGGACGCGGTCATGAAAGCTATGGGAGCAACCCAGGAGGAGTACTACCGGGGTGTACGGATGGTGCCGTACGACCTGATCAAGGAATTGGTGCTCGCTCTAGCCGGCGTGGGCATCCTTGCACTCGCCGTCTCAGCGATCCTTTCCTCGCCGGACGTGGCGCCGCTCACCATCGCTGCGTGGGCGCAGAGCGATCCGGTTGACTTTGTAACCACGGCAACGAACGAACTTGCCGGCTCGACCACTAGCGCCGGCTACGGCAACCCGTACAACACCAGCGGTTCGGGACAGGCTTGGGGTCCGATCGCTCCGCAGAAGTGGATCGGCACGCGGATTCCGATCGATTCCGCCAACACATTCGTGATCCAGCCGCTGGAGCGGGGGGCGTCCAGCAACTCCAACCTTGGCACGGCGCTTGACACGTGGCAGAAGGCCAGCTCTGATCAACAGGGCAAGTGGACCGACGCGTACACAAAGGCACTGCCGAACGCGACAGTTAAGGACGGCAAGGTCACGGTGCCCGATGGCGACTACGGCCCGCTGCCGGTGATGATGTCCAACCTCTTAGCCATCGCCCAAACCGGCGGACTGGACGGCCTGCTGATGGTCAATGGCCGCTTTTATCAGACCGACTACACGCCCGCACTGCTCTTCATGGGCGACGGAACCTACTTGGCCGGACAAGCCCAGCAGTGGAACCTGCTCGGCAATCAGTGGGGAATGATGAACGAGACGGGTCGCTACCCAGGGCAGACTTGGTTGTGGCTGTACACGATGTGGTACCAGGTGCCGCCGTTCACGAGCCCGACAGGCTTTCTGGGGATCAACTCGTCGAATGCCGACCTCGGGATCATCATCCTGATGACGCTGCTGACGGCCGCGCTCGCTCTGGTGCCACTGATCCCGATCCTGCGCGACATCCCGCGCTGGGTGCCGATCCATCGACTGATCTGGCGCGGGTACTACGCGCCGAAAGCTCATGAATAGATGTCTTCCATCGCTGGCGACAGCGGTGAGGTCCCGAAGCCGTGTCATCGGCGCTTACCTAGTGATTCGGAGTAGGTGCCGTGAGCTCCGTTCTCGCCACTAAGCCCCGAGTGGGAATCGACCTCTATTGGCTCCCGCTGGGGGCGGGAGGCAATTTTGTGCGCTTAAACGGACGCGTCTATGAGGCAATAAAGGCGCGCCTAAACCGGCGGCCCACATGTGATCTCTACCACTCCGCTCTACAGGTTTACGTGCCTGAGGGCCGTTATGTCGTCGAGAACACGCCAGTTGTCGACGACCGGGGGCGTGACCGTGGAGTGGTCGCTGAAGGTCCCGTAGGTGTGCGCTGGGCTGGCCACTGGCGAATGTTCCGATACGAACTGCGCAGGTGGCGTGACGGTGAAATTGCTGACATCAACGAGGCGGTCGACAGTCCGCGACGCCTGAGCGGCGATCTAAGCGACGCTCGGCTCATCCTCGAACTGATTCCACAGATGCCGATCCTCGTGTGGGGCCGCGACGAGCTCAAGGCAGGCGAAATGTGGAATTCGAACTCGATGATCTCCTGGTTGATCGCGCGCACTGGACTTGACGTGGATGCGATAAAGCCACCCGCCGGCGGACGTGCACCTGGCTGGAACGCCGGCGTCGTGGTGGCGGGTACCGAATCGGCGGTGGCTCCTCGTCTGGCGCTGCGACCGATCTCGGACAGACACGCCATATGAACGCAGCACTCCTCACAGCTAGCGTCGGGGATCTACCATGCGTATGCGTGATCTCTTTCTTCAACTTCAGCGGCCGCATGGAGGCTGCGTCAGGACTTCCGATGGACGGACCGCAACTTGGCGAACAGCTCGTCAAGATGCTTTGAGTGAAGAGCTGGATTTACAGCACGTGGTATCGGCGGTTTCCGGTCCCCTGGGATGTGGGTCCGCGCGCGGAGTTGATCGCGCTCGTGCAGGGCGGACGCATCAAGCCGTGCCGAGCGGTCGACCTCGGATGTGGCACCGGAAGTAACGCGATCTTCCTCGCTCAGCACGGCTTCGAGGTCACCGGAGTGGATTTCGCGCAAGGAGCGATCGAGAAGGCGATCGCGAAACGCAACGCGGCCGGCGTCGATGTTGAGTTCGTAGTCGACGACCTCACCAATCTGCATGGTGTCACCGGGCCATTTTCGTTCGCGCTCGACTACGGAGTCCTCGACGACTTGAACTACAAAGACCGAGCGAAGTACGTCGACACGCTACTCCGGCTGACAACTCCAGGCAGCCAATACCTGCTCTGGTGCTTCGAGTGGGAGCCACGATGGTGGGAACCGTGGCATCAACTCATGGCCCTGGTGCCTGGAGAGGCGCAGGCGCGGTTCGGCAAAGATTTCGACATCGAGAGGGTCGCGGGTCAGGAGCCTGACTTTTCGAAGTATCCACCCGCTTTCGCTGCTTACCTAATGCGACGCCGGCCCCAGGCCGTGTCGCATGCTCCTGTCGAAACTAGCTAGGCTCCCGGCAGCGTCGCGCCACTCTCCTTCGCGCTACGCGCCAACCCAAACTATAGTGAGTGTCCTCACTATGGGGAAACCCGATATGAGGCCCCACGCTGATCTCACGCACGGAGACCTGACGGTCGACGCCTCCGGATACCTCTATGACCCGGCCATGCGACGTGCTGTGGTCGAGTCCGCCGGCGAGGGTTCCGTCGAGGTTTTCGAGGCTTTGGCCGCCCTGCGGCTGGCTGCGAAGC
>WNFB01012867.1_pt1 | contig 11021 bp, 8 predicted proteins | sample 5400501 | NCBI WGS metagenome assembly WNFB01 (sample SAMN13153341, study PRJNA577476) | soil metagenome | isolation source: 200 cm saprolite under Douglas fir tree site 2 hole 1 | place: USA:California | collected 2015-04-18 | reverse complement strand
TCCAAGATGACGATCGAAGAATTTGACCGAACCCGAATCGCCTCTTCTCTCGTCACTGAGGCTGGGATGCCCCAGAGCCTAGCAGACGAGGTAGCATCAGAAGCTGAAGAAAGACTTCTACGCTTCGGAACAACCTATCTCACTGCGCCCCTAGTCCGTGAACTCGTCAACACTATCCTCGTCGAGAGAAAACTCGAAGAATATCGCCACAAGCTAACCCGACTGGGACTCCCTGTCAACGACGTAACGATCCTGCTCAAAGAAGCTGGCCGAAAACATCTCGATTCGGCCTGGGTACAACAATCTGCAGGTGCCACGGTCACCGAGGAATATGTCCTGCTGAACATCCTCCCTAGACCCCTAGTCGACGCACACTTCACCGGACAGATTCACCTGGAAGACGCGAAGTCCTGGATACTCAAACCCAGCATATTCTTCCATGACCCACGCCCCTTCCTCCGAAAAGGACTCCCACGATCCACACCACCGGTCTCTCTCGAAACCGCGCTCGGAGCATTACTCCGGTTGGCTCGCATAACCGAGGGACAGGTATCGAGTGAGCAAGTCTTCGACCACATCAACGTCCTTCTCGCACCGTTCATTCAAGGGGTCCCGACTCAAAGGGTCCAAGAAGCAATCAGACTATTCCTCTCCCAACTCAACTGGGACGGATTCTCAAACAGTCTCCCTTTCCGCACCACCATCGGACTTGACCGAGCGATTCCCATGTCTCTCGAGAAATCAGACGCAATAGCAGCCAACGGGAAGAAAGAGGGAGTATACGGCGACTACGCTGACGAGGCTGAAGAGTTGTTCCGAACAGTCATCGATGCCAGTATGGAAATTGCAAGGAACAATCTCCTAGTCAACCCTTCAGTCACAGTGAACCTCAACCGGGAAAGATTCTCCGAGCCTGACAGCCTTCTTTCAATGACCTACGATGCGTCTCTGAAGTATTCTATCCCAAATTATAGGATTCACGATTCAGAACAGACCATTACCGTATCCTCCGACGGCAACGCTATGGTCACCGATAGCACGAACACTGCCAGCGGAGCAATGGTTGGAACTGTCCAAGTCAATCTCCCCAGAATATCATACGAGGCAACGGGAAAAGACGAACGATTTCTCCAAGGGATTCAAAACGCAGTTGATGAAGCGGTAAATGCGCTAGAGATTCGCGGTCAGGCCATACGGGAAAGAATGAGGGAGGGACTTCTGCCCCTACTTTCATGGGAAACAGACGGGAGCGCATACTATGGATCCCAACCGATGGCAGAGATTGGCCTCCTCGGGCTAAACGAGGCCGTCAGGCATCACACCAAGAAAGATGTTGACGCCAAAGATTCCCTTGCCTTTCTCAAAAAGATCATTGAAGCAGCACGACGCGCCATATCAGAAAGCGACAATCCTAAGCTAAGAATCCGGGTCGGGCTCCATCCCTCTCCGGAGGCATCCTCTAGACTCGCGAGCATCGATGCTGAAAAATACGGATTCTCCACAATAGTCTACCAAGGGTCCAAACGACACCCCTACTACACCGACGTGCCCCTCATTCCGTTGACTCAGAAGATACCGCTATCTTCACGCGTGTTTCTTGAGGGGGACGTTCAGAAACTCCTCGATGGAGGGACAATCTTGCCACTTCTCATGGGAGAAAAAACAGAGACCGTGGGGTTGGCGAGAGCTTCTCAATTGCTCGCAGATTCGGGAGTCAAACACTTCACTTTTTCCAGCATGCTTTCGCGGTGCCAATTCTGTTATCAGGTAGATACTGGAGTCCATTCAAAATGCGCGAATTGTGGTTCAGACAAACTGACATTCGTCGCGAAATACGCAGGTAGACTGATTCCTCTCGACTTATGGACCGAGTCAAGACGGAGAGACGTGGACAGGATTCCGGGCTACGTCTTCTCGTAGAGAAACCAGACCTCTCCCAAACTCACCGTTGAGCAATAGGGTGGTGCAAGTGGGCGAGACAGGACTCAATTGAGTTTATCTCATTGGCCGTTTGACAAGGCGAGGTGGGAAGCGCGGCTTTGGCAGAGGTCCGGGTTCGTTCGAGGAGGCCTTTCAGAATTGGCCTTTCAGTAGGAATTCTCGCCATCATAGTCGTTCTCGGAATACAGTTGGTCTTACTGAGAGAGCTTTCGGTGTTCAACACCGGGCTCGGGCTCTGGGTCCTCGCTACAGAGTTTGTTTCCACGGCCGCATTGCTTTTGGCCTTGGTGTTCGTCGGCTCATTTCTGGCTGCGAGGGTTCAGCGTCAGTCTGGTTCTAGGACTCCATGGGTAGTCTACTACATTCTTCTCGGTCTGGCTTGCTTCGCCGCTTTCATCCTTGGGATGAACAGCGGCCTGACTTTTGATGTGAAATATTCAACCTACGCCACGAAAGCAGGAATTAGCTTTCTCAACCTTCAGTACCTAAACGGAGCAGTCATCTGGACAACCCTGACCCTAACAGCTCTTTTCATGCTCAGCGACCCGAGAATCACCTCGGTTATCGGAAGTGATGGGAAGAGACATTTCTACATGCACAGCAAACTCCTCGGAATTCTTCGACTACTATCCCGGACAAACCTGGGAGCGATAATGCAGTCCGCCAGAAGAAGCTACTATGAATCATCAAGCCTTAGACCATCCTTCGACTGGGATATTGGAGAAACACCTGACCATGCAGTCCTATCGAAGAATGGCAAGTTGCAATGGAACGACAAGTTCCCAGTCTCCTCTCCCCCATTCCTCGCTTGGACAACGATCAAGTTTCTCCTCGCCCTAGGAGTAGCGGCAACCATCGCCAATGACATCGCCCTAAGATTCGTCACCATACAGAACTATCTTGTCCAAACAAACAGCACCTGGTTCGCACAGGTACAGAACTATTTCTCGATACTTGGACTGAGGCTTTCAGGAACCTATCAGGTATCCTCGACTTTCGGCATCGACAATGTCTTCACCTTCGAAGTTTTCAAATTCATCCTCTCAATAATCGGGCTAGCCTTTGCCGTGATAGGGATCAGACTCGGAGTCGCGCTTCTTGCAAACGCGATGGTGGGGCTTTCTAAGAGAGCATTCGGGATGTCCCGTGTTGCGCTCAGTAACGTGTTCGTCATTGCAACGCTACCAATTATTTACGCAGTGCTCAGCAGCGGGGCCTGGGTCTATGACGTAGGCACTTCCTTCATTCTCTCCACCCTTGTCATCGTGATGATCGGAGTAGCGTTTCTAGCAGGGTTCACACGGACCCAGAGAATAATGCGCGTCAAGATCACCCGGGTCAAAGGTCTCCTAATACTTGCAATCGTCCTAGTTTCCACAATCACGCTTCCCGTCTACGGGACATACCTACGCGCTCAGTCCGGGCAATACATCAACTATCAATGGAACCCCGCGTACCCAGACCAACACGTTGGACCATATCCGCATATTCACAAACCAGTCGGCCCGGCTGAACATGAAACCCCTGGTCGGCGTCAACTGGATGTCCATAGACAACGCTCCTGTCGACATTATCTACATCAACGGGACTGAATACTGGGTATCCATTCTCCAGTTGGTACAGGCAAGTCTCCAGAATGACCCTGATGTCTGGCGGACCCAGCATCTGCTGCTAACTCATTCGGAGAAAATTCTCGCAGTTAACGCGGCCACGACACAGGCTGTAGACATAACGAAGATCTGGAACCTGACTCAATCTCCCCAGGTCTACTACGGACGAGGAGGACTTTGGCAGTCGGTGGACGAGGTCTACCTGAACATTCCAGGTTTCAACGAGACCCACTTATCCGGCTACGCGGGGCCGCCTTCCTACAATGCTGCACCGGATTATATTTACAAGGGCTTCTGGTTGTACTGGAAGTTCTTCTGGCAGGGAAGGTTCGACTTCGCAAACGGAGCCTACGGTAGTATCAAGGCTCTCGAATATCGGGACGCAGACAGTAGGATTTCCAACATTCTACTGCCCAACATGCAAACAGATCCCGACTCCTACCCCGTTGTGGACAAGCAAGGAAACATCTACCTATTGCACTGGGTCTGGATTGACTGGCATAGCCCCAGCGACTTCGCCGATTACCCCGATCACTCTAACACATCGATCCTTCGGCTGTTCGCCGCGGTGCTAACTAACGTGAAAACAGGAGAGGTTACCGGGTATCTGTACAACAACGGCAAGAACGATTATGTCAAGTCGTTCTATCGTTCCATGTATCCTCAGTGGAATCAGCAAATGCCCTCATGGCTTCTTCCGCAATTGAGGTATCCTGAATCATACTTCAACGCGCAACAGGACGTGTACAACTTCTACTTCCAAACAGATCCGCTGCAATGGCAGAGGAACGTCTTCCTGCAATCTACTGAGACTACTCGGTTCATAATCACGCCGATCAACGGGACTCTGACCTGGGCCGCCGTCCGGCTAGTGGAAATTTACCACAGCCCATCTCAGAACCTAGCAGGTCTCTACATCGCTCCCGCGGGAACTCGGACTGGACAAGTCTTTTTGATCAGATTCCCAGAGGGAACGACGATTATCGGACCTAATTCGGCCGTTTCAGCAGTCGCAACTGATCCGTTGGTGAAAACTCAGCTAACGCTACACCCGGACTGGGCAATTGGAAACATACTCCTGTATTCTGTGAACACCCGTTTGATCTACGTCATACCATATTATGGAACACAAGGGATTCTCACTGTACCAGAGATGGTGACGGTTGTTGATGCTTCTACAAAACAGGTGGGCCATTATTTCATTCAACAGCCTACTGACTCCGTCGAAGTAGGCAGCGCGACGACTAAGGCGGTCAACAGCATCGGCATATCCACAGGCCGCATAACCATCAACGGCAACCTGACCTCAAGAGACCAGTACGTGCATGGGGGAAACACTCGTTGGATTCTCGGAATAAGCACGACTGGGGGACTGGTTTATGTCCTAGCGAAAGAAGAAACCTTGACAGAAGCGGACAAGCTCACACTTACTACTACGCCCTTTGGAAAACCAATTATGCTCGTAGTGGACAACACAACGAGCCCCTACACCGTTCTGGGCGTTAAGTGAACGTCGCGAAAAGATCCGTCGAAGGCTCTAGATGACGCCAAAGACCAAGCCGAGTAGCCCCATCCTCAGCACTACGCCGTTACCGACCTGTGGGAAATATTTTGCATGACTTGTCGAGTCGACACTCGAGTCTATCTCATCGACCCTAGGCAACGGATGCATAACGATCGAGCTCTTCTTTGCTCGAGCGAGCTCGTCTGACGTTAGACGGTAGGACCCCTTGACCTTCTCGTACTCTGCTAGATCTCCGAACCGTTCCTTCTGAACTCTTGTCATGTAGATGACGTCCAATTCTTTCAGATGCTGCTGCAACGAGGTGGTCTCTTCAACATCTATTTTCTTCGAGACCTCTTCCAAGACCTCTTTCCTCATCCGCAGTATCTCGGGAGATATGAGGACCAATCTCACCTTGTACTTCGCTAGGGCATACGCAAGAGAGTGAACCGTCCGGCCGTACCGTAGATCCCCGATCAGTCCGATGCTAATGCCATCGATAGCCCCGAGCTCTTTCTTGATGGTGTAAAGGTCGAGCAGTGCCTGAGTGGGGTGCTCCTCTGCACCCGATCCCGCGTTAATCACGGGGACCCTGGAAAACTCTGCAGCCATCCTCGCCGCCCCCTCTAGGGGATGCCTAACCACGAGCACGTCGGCATAGTTCTCGACAACCCGCACAGTATCTGCAAGGTTCTCACCCTTCTCGACAGACGTCCCTTTGGTCTCTGCAAATCCGAGAGCGGTCCCGCCGAGCCTCGTCATCGCGGACTCGAAGCTCAGCTTCGTGCGCGTGCTCGGTTCGTAGAATAGTGTAGCCATTATCTTTCCATGAAGCATATCGGACCCTGTCTTTGCTAGAGGCTCCATTACCTGGGCCATGTCCAGAATGTGATCGATCTCCGACCGAGAGAGGTCGCGAACGCTAACAATGTCTCTGCCGGCAAAGTTAGATGTGGGCGGCATTCCGATTCCTAGCTGAACCAAGGAGTCCTATAACTAGCTTCAGAGTGAACCAATGATGGCTGTTCAAGTTCTCGGGATAACTTCAGACCTGTTCCTCCAATCGAGAATCACAGAGCTTGCAAACTCGATGGGTGTAAATGCCAAGGTAGTAACAACTGAGGAAGCTCTGATTAGAGAAGCGAACTCGATGCACCCGAACCTGGTCATACTCGACCTAGCCGCATCCGACTACGACCCCTTCTCATGTGCCCAAAAACTGAAGACCATGACTCCCAAACCTAGGATACTCGCCCTATTTCCCCACGTCAGAAAAGACCTCAAACTAAAAGCCGAAAAAGCAGCAATCGACTACATCGTTCCAAACTCAGCCTTCCTCAAGACTCTCAAAGACATCCTGGAAAAAGAGGTCCGGGTCAAGTGAGCTGGATCGTCAGGGACCTTTGGGACACGCTAGAGAAGCGTCGTGGAGAATTCGAGAGTCTCTGGAAGGATCATACTCTGCGAGCCTTTGAAACGATGAACTGGATTGCCAGCGAAGTGGGCGAACGCTGGGGGGTTCTCATACAGATCAACTTTCCACCCGGCCAAGAGAGACCGGATGCTACCCGCATTGGGCACAGAAACCTCAGCGTCCTAGTGGACAAGAACAGGAAGAGGTTCGAATCAGTAACCGAGGACGAGGTGAAGAAGGCAGCTCAACGAATGAGCCCACTCTCGTTTGACCCCGCTCGCTTTGGTCATGAGGGATTCAGGGCAAAAATAGCGTCTGGACAGATAGACTGTCTGCCAAGCGGGATTCACCTATGGTGCGGCATAACACCTGAGGTCTTGGATTTCCTCGACTGGATATTCGTAAACGGATACGGGCTGAAACCAACGTCACAGGCCTAGGAGACGGGCATGAGCTTCTTGCCAAGTCTTCTCTCGATATCCATCTTGGCGCGCCTCAACTGCCTGGCACGTTTGAGCAGCTCGATAAGATAATCCAAGTCGACGATCGGACGCAAGGCCGGATACTCCCAGGGAGTCTTGTTAATCTCGTCAGGATAGATCATGTACCCGTTTGGATAGTGCGTCAACAGTATCCCCGTGGGATCTGTTTCAAGGACCTTTGAGAACTCGCGCAGGGTGTATCCTGCCTTCTTGAGCTGTTCCAGCGCTCTATCGAGCTCATCGCTGGCCCTCTCCAGCTCGGCAAACATCTCGCCCCTGTCGCCATCTCCCATAGAATATCTCCCTAGGACCCTTGTTCGCGAGAAACGAGGCTCGCGGCGGGCATAAGCGTTCCTTAACCCACCAACCCTTCCCACCGAAACAGGAACAGCCGCGCTTGAACGAAGCCATGAGATTACGCAGTAGACCCTGGGTGGTAGTTTGGAGTTAGATTCTAGTTACCTCTTACTTTTCTGACCCATGTCCTGTTTGCGGCCGGCTACGAGGACTATTCCAGCTGTGCTGAAGACTGTGTCGTCTCGAAGCTTCTCGTTATCGTCAAGCATTCCCTTCATCCAAGTCTCAAACCAGCGGTTATATTGGTCGATTTTCTTTTTGGACGCGCCGCCTGCTTGCATGGCCTTGGCGTCGAGCTTCCTAGTCTCCTTGAAGGTTGCGAGGTAAAACCCGAGCTCGTCCCTTACATCCTCTAGCCTTCTCCTAGGATCCGAGGTCAAATATGTATCCGCCTGGACCTCAGCCATTATTCCGCGCAGTCCTGCTTTGTAGAAGATGGTCGGTAACCTGTTGCCGACATCGAAGTTCTTGCCCTCCAGCTTTCTCACCCCGTCGAGATATGATTCGCCGAGCCTAATGGCAAGCTTCGTGAACTTTTCATCATCTGGAGCGTAGAAGGATTCGAACCTGCCGGGTTCAAATGCAACTACAGTACCACCCTTTCGTACGACCCTGCTCATGTCCCGGACAGCCTTCACCGGGTCAGTCAGATGCATCAAAAGAGTTCTACAGCATACGAGATCCGCCCAGCCATCTTCAACGGGAATGTTGTAAGCGTCACCTTTTCGGAACGAGATCTTGCCTGCCATTCCTTTTTTCCTGGTTTGTTTTTCGGCGGTGCGAATGTTGGCGGCCCGAATGTCCACTCCAATAATAGTGCACTTACCAGGTATGAGGCTGGCGAGATATCTGGTGAAGTCTCCTGTTCCACATCCCACATCCACGATTTTCATTCCGGGCTTCAGCCCGAGAAAAGTAGAATGCATTAGTTTGATCCATGGCTTAGTTTCCAGATAGCGACGGTAGATTTCCCTGCTGCGCCGAAGGTAGCGCACGCGAAACGCGTGTGATGAGACCCCAGTTTTCTTGCGGGACAGTTCTCCTTCACTTCGCACGCTTTCTCGGAAGAGAAGTGAGAGGACCGCTGATCTCGCACATCGCGATCAACTGTTCGGTGTTGGCTTGGCCTCGGATCGTCTTCGAGTGAGGACAAGCTTCCACAGAATGAGTATTCCTCCGACAATCGCCGCCAGCAATGTTCCGACGTACCCTGTGAGGAAGAAGCCGAGCGGCGATGCGTTCTGGCTTATCCATAGCTGGAAGAAATAGTTCGACTGATACTCATTGGAGATAGCAACAAGCAGGCCTATTGTGATCGCGAACTGAGCGATAATGACAGTGCTTACAGCTCGGGATGTCTCGCGATGACTAACTTCGGGTACAATAGTAGTCTTCGTGGTCTGGGCTGATTTCGGGTTCGGGATTAGTAGTGAGCTGATAGCTCCGAGCGAGACAAAGATGCCGGCCGTGAACGCTGCCCAACGTGCTCCTTGCGCAATAGCATCGTACAGGATTGATAGGACGGCGGGTACGTTTCTACCGAACAGGGCAAGAAAGGATGGGTCGATCCCTCCAGAGAGTCCTGAGTTGAGGGCAGCTGTCAACGCGAATTTCTGCTGCACGGTGAAACTTGCAGTACTGGTTGCGAGGTCGGCCACTCCGACCGTGGAAATCTGGGCTACCAGAACTGCGCCGATTACAGCGATTCCGAAGGCTGAACCGATCTGTCTAACAGTGTTGTTGGCCCCGGACCCTACTCCCGCCTTTTGCCATGGTATACTCTGTAGGACGGTACTCGTGAGCTGGCTGATCGCCAGACCAACGCCCGCGCCATAGATGACGAGGATAGGATACATGTAGTAGACAGGATTCTCAACGCTGATGATCTGAGATAGGCTGAAGAGTGCAATGGCTTCAAGAGCCATGCCCGTGGTGACAACCCATTTGGGGCCAAACCTGGTCGCTAGAATGCCGGCTACAGGTGCAAAGATGAAGACGGAGATGGCCATGGGTAAGAATGTAAGGCCGGCGTTGAACGCCGATAGTCCCTTGACTGTCTGCAAGAATATTGAGATGATGAATACTGCTCCGAACTCGCCCATAGCAACTATTGTGACAGTGAATAGTCCGTACCTGAAACCCTTGAACTTGAGCAAGCTGAAATCAAAGAGAGGAACCTTTCCCATCCTCAGCCGGCGAATCTCGTAGAAAGTAAACCCGGCAAGTAGAACAAGCCCTGTTATGATAGAAACGAGAGGAAGTGATACGGCGTTTGAGGCCGACCAAGAGAACCCTCCCACAGCAAAGTCATTGTTGGGGACAATCCACCCGTAGGTTTGAGCTTCGATGAAGCCGAACAAGAGACTGGCTAGACCTAGAGTGATGAAGACCAGTCCAGGGTAGTCCGTGGTGTATTTTGGATCCTTGAATCGGGTTTCCTTGATCGCAAAGGCCGCCCCGACAAGGGCTGTGATCCCTATCGGGATGTTGATGAAGAACGCCCAACGCCAGGTGAGATTGGGATCGCTTGTAAAGTACCCACCTAAGACTGGACCCAGAACTGCGGCCGCGCCCGCGGTTGCGCCCCATATGCCGAAAGCGACGTTTCGCGCTTTGCCGGTGAAAGTGGTCGTTAGGATTGACAGGGTGGAGGGAGAGGCCATCGCCGCCCCGAATCCTTGCATTATACGACCTACAAGGATCTGGCTCAGACCTTGTGAGAATCCATCGACGATGGATCCGATAATAAATAGAGAGATTCCGGCTACGAAGATTCGTTTTCTGCCAAACTCATCGCTCAGTTTCCCCCAAGTGAGAAGGAACGAGCCGAAGACCAGAGCATAGAGAGACGTGATCCACTCTAGATCTTTCAGGTTGATCCCGAAGTCTTTCTGAATTTGATATTGAGCGACTATCACTATAGTGGCATCGATCACGATGATGGCAAGGGACAGGCTTAGGACGAACAGAATGAGAAGCTGCTTTCTCTCGATCTTGGTAGATCCTCCGGCCGGCGCCGTACCCGCTGGACCCGCTACTTGGCCAACCTGACCAGAGGGTTTGCCCTCGCCTGACATTTGAAACGACATCACACTGTTCGGGGTAATCAAACATTCCCGTTAAGAAAAAAAAAGGTAGTCCCGCCTTGGAGTTGTGAAACATCTAAGAACTCGCATGAAGAGGCAACGTCTCAGATTTGCCAAAAGATCTTCACACAGGCCGCTATAGAATCGAGCCTGGACATGAAGTTCGTCTGAGCGATGTTGACCCGAATGATACTTCCGGTTTCGAGGGAAAAGATGAGGACGAACAGAAAGAGTCGAAGAAGCTCAACGAGAAACTTAGACAGCTTCAGGAAATGCTCTACGCAGAACACGAACAGAAAGTCCTAGTTGTTCTGCAAGCGATGGATACTGGAGGCAAAGACGGAGTCATAAACCGAGTCTTTCAGGGAGTGAACCCTCAAGGGGTCCGCGTCGCACACTTCAAAGAACCCACCGCTGAGGAATTAGATTACGGTTTCTTGTGGCGAGAACATAGACAAGTACCTAGAAAGGGAGAACTTACGATTTTTAATCGAAGCCATTACGAAGGGGTCCTGATCGAGAGAGTTCACAGCCTCGTCCCTGAGGGAGTTTGGAAACATCGGTACCGGCAGATCAACGACTTCGAGCGATTACTCTCTGAGGAAGATGTGACGATATTGAAATTCT
>WNFB01005833.1_pt1 | contig 11023 bp, 10 predicted proteins | sample 5400501 | NCBI WGS metagenome assembly WNFB01 (sample SAMN13153341, study PRJNA577476) | soil metagenome | isolation source: 200 cm saprolite under Douglas fir tree site 2 hole 1 | place: USA:California | collected 2015-04-18 | reverse complement strand
GAGCTGGCCGCCCTCCTCATCGAGGACGTAGCGGAGGAACCACGGCCCGCGCATGATCCAGGTCAGCTGCGCCTTCTTGCGGAAGCTCACTCCTTCGGCGAGCTCGTAGCCGATGAAGCTGCCGCCCATCACGAGCACCCGCTCGGCCGCATCGGCCTTTTCGATGATGGCGTCGGTGTCGTCCAGCGTCTGGAAGCCGATGGTCTGTGAGACCTCGTCCGAGCCCGGCCAGGGCGGGGGCTTGGGACGGCCGCCGGTGGCGATGAGCAGGGCGTCGTACTCAAACTCCTGGTCTCGGTTCGTGCGCACGACCTTGCGCGCGAAATCGACCTCTGTGGCCCACGTCTCGAAATGGATGTCGAGGTTCTGCCTGGTGTAGTCCTCGGCTGTGCGCATGAAGACCTTTTCCCTGCGCACCTGGCCGCGCAGGTATCGGGGCAGGGCGACGCGGTTGTAAAGAGGGTGTCGCTCGGCGGCGATCATCGCGATCGATGCGTCGGCGTCGAGCTTGCGCAGCTCTTCGGCGGCCGTCTGTCCGGCGATGCCGTTTCCGAGGACTACGTAACGGCGGCTCAACTACAGCGTGAGCGTGTAGATGTAGCTGTGGTCGTCGTCATTCGCGAAATCGTATCCGGAAGCCCTCATGTCATCGGCGGCAGGGTGGTCGCGGGGCAAGCTGACGACCACGTCGTCGAGCCCGTCCGCGTCAGCCTCGAAACGGAGAGCCAGCAGCAGCTCGCGAAGCGCCCCGCCGGCGCCCGCGAGGAAGCCGACGGCGAGGTTCTCCCCCCACGGCCTGCGCAACCCCGCGACCGCGCGGCCGCCCGGACCGACCCGGAGCATCCCCATCTCGGCCAGCCTCGCCAGCTCCGCCGCGCCGAGGTCGCGTGCGCCATTGAAATCCGCCATCACCCCGTGGTAGAGCTCGATTCCCGGGCTCTTGGCAATCGCCGGCCAGAGCTTCTCGGCCTCAGCCGCCGCAGGGATCCTCGCCGATTCGCCGCCCTCGACACGCGGCCCCCGCCACCAGCGGAGGTCGAGCAGCCTCTGGAAGCCGACGGATTCGAACAGGCGAACCGCATCGGGATTGCCGGTTGCGAGCCGCATCTCACCATGGCCCTGCTCCCGCGCCTCGGCGATCGCAGAGGTCAGCATGGCGCGCGCCAGGCCCTGGCGCCTGTGGCTCGTCGCCACCCGCAGGCCCTCGTACCACACCAGCCCCGGCGCATACGGCCGCAGCCTCTGCACCCCGACGACCTGGCCGTCGACCTCGACCGCCTGGAAGGCAGAAGCCGCGTCGGCGACCCAGTCGTCGAAGACTGCGTTGATGTAGTCGTGGCCGCCCCACACATCCTTCGTGAGCTCGGCGACGCGGTCGCGATCGGAAGGCCTGACCGGCCTGATCGTCAGCTCTCGCGCGGTTGCCAATGCGCGATCCCCGACAGCGCGACGCCGCTGTCGAACACGAGCTCGTCCCCATCTTTAGCGAGCATCTCCTCCAGCAAGGTACGAGCTCTGGCCTCGTCCCAATCAGAGCCGACGAGCATGCGGCAGTCGGTCAGCGCCTCGTCCATGTCCGTATAGCGATTGACGACCGGGTACCGCACGAACGTGACGTCGGGTGCGATGTCCATCTGCATGAGCACCATGAACAGGTCGCTGAACTGAGGCACCGGCCGCCCTGGCCCTCCGGTCAACCGCTCACGGAGCCGGGTGGCGGGATGAGGGATAGGGCCCTCGCGCAGCATGACGAACACGCGGTCGCGCGCCGATGCCTGAAGCTTGGCGATGAAGGGAACGGGCTCCTCGATTCCGTACAGGACGTGGCAGCAGATCACGAGGTCGGCCTTCGCCACCTCGGCGTCCTGCCAGGTGCTTGCGATCACGGTCATGTTGTCGCGGGACGGGATCTGCGCACGCATGCCCTCGGACGGCTCGACGGCCGTGACCCACTCGAGCCGTTCCGCGAGCGCCACGGCGTGACGGCCGGCGCCCGCGCCCGCATCGATGAGCGTCTTGCGCGGCGACAGGTAGGGCTCGACCACACGAAGAAAGTCGTCCTTGCGATCACGGGTGATCCGGGCGTAGGAGGGCGCGCGCCGGTCCCAATAGGTCGGGTCGGGCTGGGCCGATCCGGTACGTTGGCGGACGATGGCGCGCCACCGTTCCGCCCAGTCGATGTCCTCGATCCGGCCGGTTATCCCCAGCTCCATTTGGACTCGAGGCTAGCTTGTTAACACCATTGGGGACAACTGGGGGACAAGTTTCGGGTCGGTCACCCAGATGCTGGGGTCGGCCGTGACACACCCACCAGATGTAGTGTCGAGTCTAGGATAGGCGGGCTCCATGGCAGACGAACCGTCGTCGGAATTCAACCCGGCCGAGGCCGGCGTCCTCGCCCGCTACTTCACCAACCTCGACCGCCCGGTGTTCGCGCTGCGGAATCTCCCGGAGGTGGTCAAGGGAGCCCTTTTCTCACGCTACTCGCGCACCGAGAAGAGCCTTCGCCGCGTGCTGCTCGAAGAGTTCATCAACGAGCCCGACTCCGGCTTCGATGCGCTGACAACCAGCGCCGCGGACGCGGACGACATGGTGGCGGTCCGCCGTGCCGAGGAGTTCTATGAGCGGGTCCTGGTCGGGTACGGAGACGATTCCGTCGCGGAGCTCGCGGGCGCGCACGTCGCCGTTGAGCGCACCTCCACGCTCGCCGCCAAGGCGCTCGAAGACAGCCGCATCGGCATCTCCCCGCTCGAGAAGTCGACCCGATACGTGAGGTTCGATCGGCCCGGCCGCGACGGCCGCTTCCTGTATCACCGCGGGCCCGAGCTCGCCCATCGGGATTACGAGCCCGCCGCCGACCTCCTTTTCGAAACCTACAGCGCCCTCATCGAGCCGCTCACGCGGGCGATTCGCGAACGCTTTCCCATCGAGGAGGACGAGACCGATCGCGCGTGGAAAGCCGCGACGAGGGCCAAGGCGCTGGACATGTTGAGGGGACTCCTACCGGCGGGGACCCTGACGAACCTCGGCCTGTTCGGAAATGGACGGGCTTTCGAATACCTCATCACCAAGCTCGCCGCCCACGAGCTCCCCGAATGCCGAACATTGGCCGGCGATCTTCACCGGGAGCTCTCGCTCGTCATCCCGGCGTTCGTCAAACGGGCGCTCGACGAGCGCTATGGCTCGCCGAGCGCCGAAAGGCTCGTGCGAATGCGCCAGGCCACGGCCAGGCTGGCGCCGAGAACCGGGGCGAGGGAATCGGGGCCTTCGGTCCGCCTCATCGAGCATGACGTCGATGCCGAACGAAAGGTGGTCGCCGCGGCGCTGTTTCCGTATTCGGATGAGCGCTGGGAGGATCTGCAGGGCGACCCGGGCCAGGTGCTGGACGCCATACTGTCGGATCGCGCCAACCGCCGCCAGCGACCTCCGCGGGCGCTCGAGCACGCGCAGTACACGTTCGAGATCGTCGCCAACTTCGCCGCCTACCGCGACCTGCACCGCCACCGCATGCTCACCCAGGACCGACAGTTGCTCGGCACCCGCATTGGGTATGACGTGCCTTCCGGGCTGGCGGAGCTCGGGATGAAGGAGCGATTCGTAGCGGCCGTCGAGAGGGCCGCCAATGCCCACGCGAGCCTCGAGAGCGACCTCGGACCCGCCCTCGCACAGTACGTCGTTCCGCTTGCGTTTCGCGTGCGGTGGTTCTTCCGCATCAACCTGCGCGAGCTCTATCACCTCTGCGAGCTGCGGACCACGCCGCAGGGCCACCCCGACTACCGGTGGGTCGCCCAGGAGATGTTCCGGCGGGTCAGCGAGGTGCACCCCCGGCTGGCGAAATACGCGGCGTTCGTCGACATGGGGCCGGGCGATGAGCTGGAGCGGCGACGGTCGGAGCGCCGCCTTGACGAAAAGCTTTCCGCAATTGAGCGTCGAGTGCCGTAGCATCGTCCACCTGATCAAGAGGGAGGGTGGTATGGAATCCAATGAGACCCAGGTGGAACGTGGCACCGATAGACGCATGACGGCAAGGCGAGTGAACCCGGACCGGCGGTTCGGCGAAAGGCGGTCGATCGACCGCACCAACGCCGGCCGGCGTGTGGAGTTCGTCCCCGACCGGCGGGAACAGGAACGCCGCGGCCTCGATCGCCGGGTCTTTTCGCCGGCCTGAACAGAAGCCCTGGCACCTCCCGCGCTCATCGTCCACGGCGGCGCGGGCCCCGTTCCGGCCGCCGAACGCCCATTGCGCCAGGCCGCGGTCGAGCGAGCGCTCGAGCTCGGTTGGGCTCGAATCGGTGACGGCGCCCTGGCCGCTGCGGTCGCCGCGGTTCGCCATATGGAAGACGAACCTCTTCTCAACGCGGGCATCGGTGCGTGCCTCAACGCCGACGGTGAGGTGGAGCTGGACGCGGGCGTCATGGAGGGCGCTGCGCTGCGGGCCGGCGGCGTCGCCTGCTTGAAAGACGTGCGCCACCCGATCGACCTCGCGGCCTCGGTGATGCAGGACGGCCGCCACGTGCTGCTGTCCGGATCGGGCGCTTCGCGCTTCGCTCGCGACCACGGGATCGAGATGACCGATCCATCGGTCTTCATCAACAACCGCAAGCGCCAGCAGCGGCTGCCAGGCGCGGACACGGTCGGCGCCGTCGCGCGCGACTCGGAGGGTCGGTTGGTGGTGGCGGTCTCGACGGGCGGCATCAGCGGCAAGCTGCCGGGGCGGATCGGCGACTCGCCCATCCCGGGCGCCGGCATTTACGCCGACGACCTTTTCGGCGCGGTTTGCGGGACCGGCCAGGGCGAGGCCTTCATCCGGTTGGGCCTGGCGCGGCTGATGGTCGTCGAGCTGCAGCATGGGATGGAGCCGCGGGCCGTGGCGCAGGGCGCGGTCGACTTCCTGGCCAGGACCTTGCAGGCGCCGGGAGGAGTCATCCTCATCGGCCGCGAGGGGCCCCCGCACGCGGCCTTCAACACGCCCGCCATGCCCTTCGCCATGGCCCAGTGAGCGACTCGGCCAATGCCGGCGAGCTGATCGCGCTCGCCTTGAAGCGCTCAGGGGTCAGCCACTTGTTTACGCTCAATGGCGGCCACATCTGGCCGATCCTCACCGGGGCCGCCGAGCACGGCATCCGCATCGTCGACGTGCGCCACGAGCAGTCGGCGGCTTTTGCCGCGGAAGGCTGGGCCAAGGTCACGCGCGAGTGTGGGGTGGCCGCGGTCACCGCCGGCCCAGGCGTCACCAACTCCATCTCCGCCCTGGCGCAGGCGCAGGCAGGCGACAGTCCGATGTTCCTGATCGGCGGCCGCGCGCCCGAGGCGCGATGGGGAATGGGTTCCCTCCAGGAGATGGACCACGTCTCGGTCGTGCAGAGCCTGACCAAGAAGGCGGTGACGCTGCGGTCGGCTGAGCAGTCCTACCCAGTCGCCGCCGACTGCATTCGAACCGCGTTGAGCCGCCGCACCGGTCCAGTGTTCATGGACGTGCCGCTCGACGTGTTCTTCGGCTCGGACGACATACCCGAAGCGACTGAGCACCTCATAGCTGACCACGGACCGCTGCCCGATCCCGATGCCATCGAGCAGGCCGCCCGTCTCATTCGCGAAGCGAAGCGGCCCGCAGTCATGGCGGGCGGCGGCGTCTGGTGGGCGCACGCAGAGGACGACCTGAAGCGCCTGGTCGAGGTCGCTCACCTGCCGCTGAACGTCAACGGCATGGCCCGCGGAGTCCTACCGCCGGGCCACCCGCTGTTCTTTCCTCGCGCTCGCGGCCCGGCCCTCGGCGAGGCCGACCTCATCCTGGTCATCGGCGTGCCTCTCGACTTCCGGCTCAACTGGGGCCAATCTCCGGTCTTCGCGGATGGCGCCCGCCTCGTCTTCCTCGACGTAGACGATTTGCGCAAGCACAAAGCGCCTGACGTGGCGATCTACGGGGATCTGAAGGCCTCGCTGGCCGCCCTGGCCGCCGCCGCCGAGACGCCCGATAGAACCGAATGGCTCGCCCACCTTCGCGACGCCGAGGCGGCAGCTCGCGCCCGCGATACCGCGATGACGAGCTCGGACTCCTCTCCTGTGCACCCGGCCCGGTTGATCGCCGAGGTCAATGGATTCGGCGATCCCGACGCGATCTACGTAGGCGACGGGGGCGACTTTGTTTCGTTTGCCGGCCGCCTCATCGAGCGGCCCAAGCCGGGTCTATGGATCGATCCGGGACCGTTCGGCTGCCTCGGCTCGGGCCCGGCTTACGCCATGGCCGCCAAGCTTGCACACCCTGATCGGCAGGTGATCCTGCTGTCGGGAGACGGCGCGTTCGGCTTCTCGGCGATGGAGTTCGACACGATGGTGCGCCACCGGATCCCGGTGGTGTGTGTGGTGGGCAACAACGGGATCTGGGCCCTCGAGAAGCACCCCATGGAGAGCATGTTGGGCATGAGTGTGGCCGCGGACCTGGCGCCGCGCACCCGGTACGACAAGGTCGTGGAAGCGTTGGGTGGGTACGGGGAGATGGTCGAGCGCCCGAACCAGATCCGGCCTGCTCTGGACCGTGCCTTTGCGTCCGGCCTGCCCGCCTGCATAAACGTTATTTGTGATCCGAGGGCGGAATATCCGCGATCATCGGTGCTGATGTGAGCGCCACCGAGCTTCACCCGGTCGTCGAGGCTGACGAGTGGCGCACCGCGCAATCGCAATTCGACACCGCGGCCGAGATCATCAAGCTCGAGCCGTGGCTGCGCGAGGTGCTGCGCGAGGTCCAGCGGGAGTTCACCTGCAACTTCCCGGTGCAGATGGACGATCACCACCTACGTGTGTTCACCGGCTATCGCGTGCAGCACAACATCAATCGCGGGCCCGCAAAGGGCGGCATCCGCTACCACCCCGACGTCTCTTTGAACGAAGTCAAGGCCCTCGCCATGTGGATGACGTGGAAATGCGCGGTCGTCAACATCCCCTTCGGCGGCGCCAAGGGCGGCATCATCGTCAACCCGAAAGAGCTCTCGCTCAACGAGCTCGAGCACATGACCCGCCGGTTCGCGACCGAGATCTCGATTCTCATCGGCGCCGACCGCGACATCCCGGCGCCCGACGTGAACACCGACGGGCAGACGATGGCATGGATCATGGACACGCTCTCCATGCATCTCGGTTACTCGGTGCCGGCTTCGGTGACAGGCAAGCCGATTGAGGTGGGCGGGTCGCTCGGCCGCGTCGAGGCCACGGGCCGGGGCGTGACGATCTGCTCGATGGCGGCGCTCGAGCACCTGGGCCGCCTGCCTCACCAGACGCGCGTCTCAGTGCAAGGGTTCGGCAACGTCGGCAGCATCAGCGCGCGGCTGCTCGAAGAGGCGGGCTGCACGATCGTCGCGGTCAGCGAGGACTACGGCGGCATCTACAACCCGCTCGGGCTTTCCATCAAGCGCGTGCAGGAATATCGGGCGCGCGAGAAGACGCTGCGCGGGTTTCCGGGTGCCCAGGAGATCGGCAACCATGATGTGCTGACGGTGGACTGCGACCTGCTCGTGCCCGCGGCGATTGGGAACCAGCTGACATCGCGCAACGCGCGCGACGTGAAGGCGAAGCTCATCGTCGAAGGGGCCAACGGACCGACCACCCCCGAAGCAGATGCGATCTTCCGCGACCGCGACATCTTTCTGGTGCCCGACATCCTCGCCAACGCCGGGGGCGTCACGGTCTCGTACTTCGAATGGGTGCAGGACCTCCAGTCATTCTTCTGGTCCGAGCACGAGGTCAACCAGAAGCTGAAGGCGATCATGTCGCGCGCGTTCATCGAGGTGCTGAAGACCAAGCTCGAGCTCAAGCTGGACATGCGGATGGCCGCCTACGTCAGGGCGGTGGCGCGCGTCGCCGGCGCCACGCGAGAACGGGGCCTATACCCCTGATCGACTCGGTCGGCGCGGATGGACATCTGGGCCAGATCGGCTCTATCCGTAATAAGGGATGTGCGCATCCGGGCCCGAATGGCGGATTTCGTCAGATCTCGCGGGTGCGGAAGCTCCAGATGCTCAAGGTCAGCATCAGCCCAAACCACACCACCACCCACGCGAGAAAGGCGGTGGGCGGCGGATCGACGGCGCTGAATGGGTTGGCGCGCCCGGCTGTTCCGGCCGCACGGAGCGCAGCCAGGATCACATCCGGCTCCATCGCGTAGACCGCTCCCCGCCACAGCCCGTCGGTGGGCAGCAGAAGGTGGCTGATCGTGCCGACGTTCTGCAGGGCGGAGTTTTGCAGCCCCGTCCCAATGTCGCCCACCACGCCCGCGATCCAGGCCATGAGCCACGCGACCAGCGCGATCACGCCTCCGGTGATTCCGGACAGGCGGGTCGACAGGACGAGCCCGAGCGAGAGCAGCGCGAGCCCTTCGGCGGCGACGTACAGCACGAGCTCGACCGGGTGAGGAGGCTCGTAGCCTGTCGCCCAGTTCACGGCCGTCAGCTCCAGAAGAGCAGACCCGGCGGCATAGATCGTGACGAGGATCGCCAGCCCGAGCCACTTGCCGATCACGACCTCGCTGCGCCGCACGGGACGCGCGAGCATCGAGAGCAGCAGTCCGCTTTCCACCTCGCTCGAGATGAGTGGACCTGCGACCACGGCCGCGCTGAGTGCCAGCACGCCGCTATACATGAAGGTGATGACGATCAGCAGTTGGGACGTGATCAGGCTGACCTGATCGTGCGGCAGCAGGGTGCCGTCGCTTCGCGTCACGGTCGTGATCTTGTTGAAGCCCCACGCGGAGAACCCCACCACCAGCAGCGTGAGGATTACGAGCGCCAGGAGCAGACGGCGACGCGATGACTCCTGCACGGTGAGCCGCGCGAACACGAGAACGGGGGGCACTACTTTTCGTCCTCGTGGAGCAGCTGCAGGAAGCGGTCCTCCAGCGTCTGATGCCGCGGCGACACCTCATAAACCCGGCCGCCCAGCGCGACGATCGTCGACACCAGCTCGGGGACCCGCTCGATGTCGAGCTTCGTGAACGTCAGGTGCTCTCCTTCGTCGTCCAGCGGGCCGAACGCCGCCAGATTGGTCCGAGCCGAATCGTCCAGGCCGCTCACGCGCACCTTCACCGCAGTTCCACTGAGCAGCTCGTCCATCGTCCCCGACGCGATCACCCGGCCGCGATCGACGACCGCGACGCGGTCGCAGACCTGCTCGACCTCGCTCAGGAGATGCGAGTTGAGGAACACGGCGGTGCCTCTGTCGGAGAGGCCGCGAATGATCTCGCGCACGTCGTGCCTACCGACCGGGTCGAGCGCCGACGTGGGTTCGTCGAGAAAGACCAGCTCGGGCTTGCCGACCAGGGCGGCCGCCAGGCCGAGACGCTGCTGCATGCCTTTCGAGAACGTGCTCACGCGATCGTCGGCGCGATCGGTGAGGCCGACTGTGTCCAGCGCCGCCGCAATCTCCTCCTTCCAGGTCGAGCGGGGCAGCGGCGCCAGCTCGCAGTGGAGGGCGAGCACCTCGCGCGCGTCGAGCCAGCCCTGGTATCGGAAGAGCTCCGGCAGGTAGCCGATGCGCCGGCGCGTGCCCAGGTCACCGATGGGCTCGCCGAGCAGCCATGCTTCGCCCGAGGTGGGCGTGAGGAGGCCAAGCAGCAGCTTGACCGACGTCGTCTTGCCCGCGCCGTTGGGACCGAGAAAGCCGAAGATCTCGCCGCGCGGCACCGTCATCGACAAGCCCGCAAGCGCGACCGTGCCGCCGAATCGCTTGGTCAGGTCGACGGTATGTATGGCAGGAGCGGCAGCGGCCACTCCCATCGGAGTGGCCACCGCTAGACGTGCTGGTTCAGCCACCTGAGCAGGCTAGCTGAGTATCTATTTCAAATTGCGCGCGATGTCCACCGCGGCCGACAGCTTGAGGGAGCCGGCGACCACGAAGACGTTGGTCTTGTGGATCCAGATCACTCCGGAGCCGACGCCGGTATTGTCCCCGAGCGCGACGCCAGGGTCGCCGTTGATGCTCACCTTGCTCGAGGTGGCGTACTCGACCGGCACGGGGATCGGCAGCGTGGTCGCGGGGTCACCGATGGAGCGGATGGCCGCCGCGAGCTCCGGCGACAGGCCCGGCATGGACAAGATGTAGGCCTCGAGCTGCTTGGCAGTCACCTGGGTCGACGTGACCACCGGCACGGCCGACTTGGCGACGATCAGCTGCGGCACGTTGATGTTCTGCGAGCTCGAATCGGAGCCAGAGGCGGCATTCATGTCGCCGAACACCTCTACGACCGCGGGTCCCACGGTCACGGTGAGCTTGGCGCCGTCCATGCCGCTGGGCAGCTTGGGCAGCGCCTTACCGGTCGCGGCGGCCGCATCCGCGGCCTTCTTGGCGTCGAACGTGAACACCGCGACTGCTTCAGGCATGGCCGCGTAAGTGACAGTGGAGGACACGCCGGCAGGCACCTTGGAGACGACCGGGACGTCGAGCCCCGAAATCGCCTTCGCATCGGCCGCGGTCAGGACGATCTGCGGCTTAGGCTGCGTCGACCAGGTCAGAGTGCCGTACGCGCTGAGCTGCTCCAGCGCCTGTAGGTCGGCGAACGTCACCGGGACCGGCTGCACCGTCTTGGGCTGGAAGAGCGGCAGGATGTTGGCGAATGCGGTGATGGCCAGCGCCACGACGAGGGCCGCCGCTCCGACGGCGAACATCGGGCGCGTGGACGGTCGCAGGATGGGAAGGCTGAAGCCGAAGCGCGGCTTCGCAGCCGGCGCGGCCTGCACACGCTTGTATGCCGTCGCCACGTCTAGCTGCAGGTCCGAGGCGGAAAGCAAGGTCGCCGCCACCTGCGCGTCATCGGCCATGCCTTGGTTGCGGGTCTGGCAGGCGGTGCAGTCCATATAGTGCCGGCGGTCCGAGCCGGTGAGCGCGTCCGGATCGTCGACGAGCCGGCGCAAAGTTCCTTCAGATAGATGTGCCACGAGTGACCTCCTTGCGCAGTGCGGCTTCTGCGCGCCTCAACAAAGTTCCGATCTGTCCGGTTCCAACTCCGATCGCCTGCGCGACCTCTGCATAGCTGAGG
>WNFB01005832.1_pt1 | contig 11023 bp, 11 predicted proteins | sample 5400501 | NCBI WGS metagenome assembly WNFB01 (sample SAMN13153341, study PRJNA577476) | soil metagenome | isolation source: 200 cm saprolite under Douglas fir tree site 2 hole 1 | place: USA:California | collected 2015-04-18 | reverse complement strand
CGCTTCCTGACGGTGAGGTGAGCCGCGGCTATGCCGTTCGTGGGAGAGGCAGTCAAGTTTTCTCTTCAGATCTTTGCGCAAGTGTCCGGCAACGCGACAGTTTCATCCCGCAGATGGACGCCTGCGAGCCCGCCTCGGTCCTGCTTTTCCCAAGAAGTCTTTTTGATTCTGTCGCTTCTGCTCTACTGGCGGACGGCACGAAGATTGCCCTGGATTGTTGCGGGAGTTACTGTCCTCACTCCTGGAAAATCTTAAATAACGAGGCCCCCGTGAAATAATTCGAACGCGTGCACGAAACCGTAACCGCCTGGCCGGATTCCGATCACCTCAAACAGCGCGAAGCCGCCGGATGGCGCCTGGTCGCCGTCGAATGGGAGCGCGAGGTCATCCCCGAAATCCCAAAGAAACCGGACGCCGCCTCCGGCGCGGCGCGCGAGGAAATCACCTACGGATTGCGCATCGCCTCCGATTGCCTCCACCTCGAGGAAAACTCTTCGGAAATGGAAGTCCTCAAGTTCCTCACCGAGCTTATCGTCCAGGACGCTTCCTTCACTTCCATGGCCGACGCCCTCAATCGCCAGAATTTCCGTTCGCGCGACGGCAACCTTGGGAATGCCGCGGCGGTCTTCAAGCTGACCCCGCGTCTCATCGAGGTTGCCCCGCGCATCCTCTCGGGCAGCGAGTGGGAGTCCCGCAAAAAACAATTCTCCCGCGTGGCGTGGAATTCCTAAGAGATTTGAACGCGCTCCAGTGAATTGCGGGAGTGATATCCGGGAGTCATCCTCGCAACGGCGAATTCCCGCGGCCGGAAACTTCGCAGGGAATAAACTCCCGTCCAAAGCTTCGCCGGATTCGAAATCTATTTCCGCTCCAATTTGGCGCGCAACTTGAAGCGCTGAATTTTTCCGGTCACGGTCTTCGGGAGCGCGCTGCAGAAACGCACTTCACGCGGAACTTTGTAGGACACCAGTCTCGCCTTCACGTGCTCACAGAGCTCCGCAGCCAGTTTCTCGGACGCTGCGATTTCTTCGCGCAGCACTACATTCGCCACGGAATACGTCAGCCCCTGCTCATCCGTCGCGCCGACCACGGCAGCTTCCGCCACCTGCGGATGCCCCAGCAGCGCGTTCTCCACTTCCGCCGGCGAAACCCACATCCCCGCGACCTTCAGCATGTCGTCCGCGCGCCCGCAGTAACGGAAGTAGCCGCCAGGTTCGCGGACGAATTTATCGCCGGTCACCACCCAGTCCCCGCGCTTCGTGCGCGCCGTCAATTCCGGAATCCGCCAATACTCCGCGAACGCGCTCCCGCCGCGCACCCAAAGATTCCCGATCTCGCCGTCGCGCATCGGCTCTCCGGCGTCATCGACAATCTTCGCCTCGCAGCCGGGCACGGGAAATCCGCAGCTGCCCGGCTTGCAATTCCCCGGTCGGCTCGAGATGAACATGTGCAACATCTCCGTCGAACCGATCCCGTCGAGAATCTCAATCCCGAATATCCCTCTCCAGCGCTCAAAAATCTCTGCGGGCAGCGCTTCTCCGGCGGAAACGCACAACCGCACCGAAGAAAAGTTCACGCGATCGCGGGCCCTTTCGGCTTCCCGCAACACGGATGCGTAAAACGTGGGCACCGCGAAGAAAACCGTCGGCCGGTGCCGGGCAACCATCTCGATCACTCTCTCCGCCCTGGTTCGCTCCGGATTCAAGATGGTTCGAGCGCCCGCCGAGAACGGGAAATACATTCCATTGCCCAATCCGTAGGCGAAAAACAGTTTCGATACGGAGAACGTGACGTCATCCTCGCGCAGCCCGAGCACGCCATGCGCATAACTCCTGCTCGTCACGAGCATACCCTTATGCAGATGCACCGCTGCTTTTGGCGTGCCCCCGCTTCCCGATGTGTAAAGCAGGAACGCCGGATCGTGCGGCGATGTCTCCGCAGCCGGGAGGCGTTCGCCTGCCCCGCCCGTCCATTCGCGCCACTTGGCGTAAGCAACGCCGCGTGTCTCGAGTTCCTCGGCGCCGGCCACGACAATCGGCATTTGCGGTCGCTGGTTCGACGCCGGCAAAAAATCTCCGAGTGCCTCCGCGTGCACGATGGCGATCCGCGGCTCGCTGTTCTCGATGTAATGAATATAATCTGCCGTCCGCGCGTAGGGATTTACGGGCACGGCTACCGCGCCGATCTTGGCGGCGCCGAAAAAGGCCGCCATGAACTCCGCCGAATCCGGCAGCACAATCAGTACGCGGTCGCCCCGGCACACGCCTTGCTCCAGCAGCGCGTTCCCGGTGCAATTTGCGAGCGCCGCCAGCTCGCCGTAGGTCACTTCGCGCGGTTCCCCCGCGATCGCCACGCGCTCGGGATGCCGCTTCGCCGGCACATCCAGAAAATGCACCGCCAGGTTGAATCGCTCTGGAATTTCTTCAGGAAGAAATTCATTTGCGGAGGTGGCTGTCATCCCGGACTCGTTATATCCTGCGCGCTACTGAGCCTGCGAACTTGCTCCCGTGATTCGCAGCTTGTACCACACCGTGCCCGCCGGATAGAGCGCGTCGTTGATCTGCGAATTTTTCTGTTCGCCCGGAGCGAGGGTGGCCGCAAGGGTCCCCTGGTTGACCAGGACCGCGTTGTTGTCCACACCCACATAAGTGGTCTCATATTTGATGTTGCTGTAGCTGTAGACCGTGGATTTGTTTTCAAGGGTCACGAACCATACCGCCATGGTACCGGTGCGGTCCTTGCTCATCGTCGCGCGCTGGACTTTCAGGTCATGGACGGGGTCGGCGTCGCCCTTGGCCGTCGCAGACGCGCTCGCCGCGGCAGGCGATGGCTTGGCTACATTGCCCCGGGATCGCAGGAACAAGTACCCTCCGGCCGCCGCCACGACGATGACCACAGCTATGCCGATCCAGAATCCTTTTGGTTCCGTTTGTTTTGCCTCTTCGGGGGTCTCAAACATTTGCACCTCCAGTCCTCCGCCCGCGCACTCCCGCAGCGCATCTTCGTTCGAATCCGTAGAAAAAAAAGGTCCGCGGCTCAGTAAGTGATTCCATCGATCGTGCCGGGCATGGCTCCGCACTGTTGGGAGCCCGAATTGTCTTAGAAATAGCACTGTAGCCCAGGAAAAGTCCATGAGGGAGTTGCACCGGGACGGACCCCTCTGCACTGAACAAATCTCGGCGCCGGTTGCCTGTACGGACAGTACCGGCCGTATTCCAAAATTTACCTACAGTCGTGCCGGTCCTTCTTCTCCGATGTCCTCGTCCCACACGGCCGCGTTTTCCGCGATATAGCTCGCTAGCATCTGAATGCATTCTTCCGAGCGCAGGTCGATCACCGCAATGCCGTTTTCGCGCAGCCAGTCGATACCTCCTCGGAAGTTCACGGACTCGCCTACGACCACAGTTCCGATCCGGAATTGGCGGATGAGGCCGCTGCAATACCAGCACGGCGCCAGGGTGGTTACCATGATTTTATCGCGGTAACTCCTCAGCCGCCCGGCGCGGCGGAACGCATCCGTCTCGCCGTGCGCCGAGGGATCGCCTTCCTGGACTCTCCGGTTATGGCCTCTTCCCAGCAATTTTCCCTGGCGATCGAAAAGCGCGGCGCCGATCGGGACGCCGCCCTCCGCACGCCCGGCGCGGGCCTCTTCCACCGCCACCTTCAGCATCGCTGAATAGCTCTCCCGATCTGCTTCACCGCCTGTGCCCATCTCCTGTGCTCCTCGCGGTTTCACCTGCTCACTTCAATCGGTTCTCTGCGCGTTGGGAAAGAGCCGGATCAGCAAAAAATGCGTGGGCCAGTACAACAGCGCGATCGTCCCCGCAAGAATGACCGCGAGGTGGAAGGGAGCCGGCCCCCACGCGCGGTGAAACAACGGGTCGCGATACGCGTAGTTCATGTTCAGCTCCGGCGACAAGAACCGCGAGAAGATCAGAAGCACTGCGGTGAGGGCGGTCTGCAGCGGCAGCGCCCGGGGGTCGTACCCTACTTTTTGCATGGCCCAGAGCAGCGCCAGCGGCAGCGCAATATGGAACAGCGAAAGCAGCCGGATCCCCAGCAAGTAGTGCGAGTCCCACATATACTCGGTTCCGCCAATCAGATGATGTCCCGTTGCCAGCCGCCAACCCGCGTCCAGACACCACAGAAACCCGGCCAGAAGCGCATTCAGGGACTGGCTGGAAACCAGGAGGGGGCTCCCGAACCACAACCCGATGCACGCAAGGATCACCGCGGCGTCGCAAAGATGCACCAGGTTCTCCCAGCCCCAACCCCACACATAAAGCGGCAGCCATACGATCAGCCACAGCAAGGCCACCCACCTGAGCACCGGGAACGCCGTTGACGCTCTAGCCATCCACTTTCGCCGCCAGCTCACTCGAATCCCGCACAGCCTACCATAGCCCGCCACTCCGCACGCCAAGGGCTCCCGGACTTAGAGAGTAAGCGTGGAAATCGGTGCGACTTCCTGTCTCGGCTGACCAATATGGAGCTTGGCGGCGCACTTGTGGACTCTTACCATAAGCGCCAATGAGCAGACGATCGAGAAGCGATGAGGCGCGCATCCGCCCCATTCTCGCGTGGCTGGCCCAGCGGGAGGACGAAATGGCGGCTCTGCTTACGGAGCTGGTTGCGATTCCCACGGAGAACCCGCCGGGGAGGAATTATCGCGCCTGCGTAGATTTGCTCGACCGCCGTTTGCGCGAATTTGGTTTTTTTTGCCAGCGCGTAGGACCGGCTAGCCACAAGAAAGCTGGCGAAGAAACCGCCGCTTGTCTGCTGGCCGCTTCCGGGAACGAAAACCTCCGCGGCAGCAACCAGGGAAAAACCCGGACGCTCTATTTTCACGGGCATTACGATGTCGTACCGGCCCAATCGCCGGAACAATTCCAGCCTTTGCGGAAGGGTCATTTTTTGTTTGGACGCGGCTCCTGCGACATGAAAGGCGGCCTCGTCGCGATGCTCTTTGCGATGCGCGCGCTGAAGGAGTGCGGCGCAGAGCTCCTCGGCCGCATCGGGCTCGCGCTGGTTCCGAATGAAGAGACAGGGGGCGAAAGCGGCTCGGCCTGGCTGGTACGCGAAGGTTTGCTCGGACGCAATGGGATCGGAATGCTTTTGGCGGAGCCAACCAGCGGTGCGGTGTGGCACGCCAACCGCGGCGCGATTTCGTTGCGGGTACAAGTCTTTGGAAAATCCGCGCACGTCGGCCTGCAGCACTTGGGCGCAAACGCCTTCGAGCGCATGCACTATGTCGTCGGGCGGCTTCAGCAGTTGAAGCGCGAAGTGGAGAAACGGACAACCGACTTCCCTATCGGTGCAGAACAGTCACGCAACTCGATTCTGATGCTCGGCGGCCAGAGCGGAGGCGGGACCAGCTTCAATGTCGTGCCGGAGAAATGCTGGTTCACCGTCGACCGGCGGATCAATCCGGAGGAAGAGTTTGACGAGGAGAAAACAAAGCTCCTCGGCCTCCTCGAGCGTTGCAAACGCGAAGGCATTCCGCTCGATTGGGAGATATTGCAGGAGGGCCGCCCCGCGGCGTGCCGCGAGGACGGCCCGCTTGGTCAAGCGCTGTCGCGCAGTGTGAACGCCGTGACCGGCAAGGTCCCGCGCTTTGAAATGTGTCCCGGTCTGCTGGAAATCCGCTTTTATGCGGCGCGGGGGATTCCCGCCTATGCCTACGGACCCGGCTTACTTTCCGTCGCGCATGGCCCGAATGAATATGTCGACCTGCGCAAAGTGCGGGACACCGCGGCAATCTACGCGCTCACCGCGATGGACATTCTGAAGCGCTAACGCTCCGAAGACGCTCGCACGGAAAAACAGAGGGCCGGGGAAACCTCTCCCCGGCCCATGCCCCTGCGTTGTTCTGCGTGTCGCTCAGCGCTTGCGTACTTTTTTCGCAATCAGCTCCGGCGGATTCGCGCCGTTCTTGAAGAGCAGACCCTTCAGGGAAACGGTGTTGCCATCGGCCAGGCCGCTGACGCCCGTCACACCCTGGAAGTCCGTCTGGCTGGACGTTTGCACGTGGATGCTGGTGATGCCTGCAGTAGTAAACAGCGAGGGCAGGCTGCCCACCGTGAAGTTTGGCGGAGCTGGCGCACCGCTCACATTGGCCGTGAATTGCGTCATGCGCAGCCGCACACGGTCCGCCGTCGCCGACACCGGCGGTCCCGCGCTGACGGGAGCCGTCAGCCGGATCTCGACGGACTGGCCCGGCAAAAGTTGCGAGGTATCCACCGCGCCTTCAAACGTGCCCTGAAGCCCGCTCGGCACCGACAGTTCCTCGGCTTGTACCCGGAAGCTTGGGCTGCTCAGCGTCACGACAACCGGGTTGCCGACGGAGACATTATTGATCGACCGCGATTCGTCAAGCACCACCATCTCGAAGTGCATGGCGTCATCGATCTTGAAGACGATGCCCTCCAGTTCGTCGTCTTCCGCCTCGTCTTCGAAGCTAATCTCCTTGGCGAGGAAGATTCCGCCGGCCATGAGCTTGACGTCGACCTCCACGACCTGGTTGGTCTTCAGGCAGGAGAAATTGTTCGCCGCGCACGATTCGAATTCGAACTGGGTATTGGTATCCGTGGTGATCGGGAAATCCCCGGCCATGCTGTGCAGCGTAAACGTATTGTGCATCGTGTCCAGATTCTGCACGCTGCCTCGCAGCTCATCCACATCGTCCAGCTCGCCTTCCCGTTTCACCGTCAGCTGTTGGACGCTCACCGCGCCGGCCAGGCTGAAGTCCACACCCAGCGTGGCACTGAGGATGGTGTTGGGATTCACATCCACCTGGAGTCCCGTCGCCGAATTTGCGCCAAGGGTGATGCCCGGTGGCGGAAAACTCACCATCGAGGTCAGCGTTCCTGTCGGCTTGATTTCGCAAACGGCGCCAACAGCACAACCCGCAAGTGGCGCCGCCGTGTCGTTCTTAAAGGTGACCTCAGGATTAGCGAAGGTAAGGCTCAAGCCGTTGTAGGTCCCCGGCATGACCCTGGCGGTGTTCAGGAAAGCTGATTCCGTTTCGAGGTTTTCTACCTCAATCGAGACGGGTCCCCTGCCCGCGAGCAGGTCCGCGCCACCCGGACTAAGGGTGGCTCCTGTCAGGTTCACTTCGAACGATAGCACTGTCACGCCGGCGGGGGGCGTGTCCGTCATCGTGAAGGAAACCGCCGCGCTCTGCGACTGTGGAGTATTCATGCTGGACCCACTGCAGCCGTTGAGGAGTAACACGCTGAGAAATAGGGAAAATACTCCCAGTCGAATCCTGTTCATCGAGCACACTCCTTTGCAAGTGATCGCATTTCGCTTTCTCTGAGCTTAACCTGGAAATCGGCTGGGACAACTGGAACTTTTGACGGTGGCGAAGCGCGAAAGGATGCCCGCCTCCAAATCCATATGCGCCACGACCTTGTACCTGCTCCGGGCCGCGGCGGCGATGGGATTCCTGGCGGGAGGCTATACTGCCGATTCTTAAGGAAATTCCAAAATTGCCCAGTCATGCCCCAAGCTATTGCATTGCAATGACTTGCCACAGTCTCCGTCGTCTTTTCGTGTACCTTTCGCCCTCGCGCCCGGCCAGTTGTCCGAAAGTACTATTCCACTTTTCCTTTTTCTTGCCGATGATGGCGTGCCATGCCAAACCTGTACTTCTGCCAGCCCCACACAAAAAACCAAGGCATGCTCCGAGCCGTTCTTTCGGTCAACGAGTGCGAACGAGTGGTTAGCGAGCACCCGGCAACCTACGTGGGCGAACGATTCCCCGATTTGGGCAGCGGTGGGCACGGGGCAAACGATTTCGCCGTCCTGAGCGTCCGGGCGGATGAAAAGACACCCACCTGGCGCCCCGGCTATTATCGTCTGGACTCGGACCTGGCCAAAATTAACGAAGCGCTCCTCCAACTTTCAAGGTAACTACCCGCCGGTTTTCCTGCAACGCGTCGGTTATCTGCTGACTCGCTCTCCTGCTCCCTCGCATCCCTCCCCTAGAACAGGAATCCAGGAACCCTTTCCCATCCTCCACGAAGAGAGGATAAACTCAATCTCTTACCGTCAGTGGGGCAGGCATCCTGATGGATTGGAATATCGCTGATTTCTTGCAACGCCGGTCCAAGCCCTTCCGCGTTCTCTTTGGGCTGGCGCTGTTCGGGGCTGTCGTTCTTCTGGATCATAGTACCGACTGGGAGATCACCTCTTCCGTCATCTATCTCTTGCCCGTTTCGTATTTCGCCTGGCATTTTTCTCCGCGAATGGGAACGCTCTGCTCACTGTTAAGCGTTCTGACCTGGCTGTATCTGAACCACTTGAAGGCGCCCCGGTATTCCGTGCCCGTCGTTCCCTATTGGAACGCCGCGCTCAGCCTTGCCCTGTACCTCTTCTTTGTCTTTCTCGTCGCGGAAGTAAAAGAGCTCTACTTGCGGGAGCGCGAAAACTCTCGTTTGGATTATTTGACGGGGTTGATCAACCGGCGCGGTTTCTATGAAGCCCTCGCCAGAGAGCGCGACCGCGCCTCCCGGCTGGGGCTTCCGACGACGCTAGCCTACGTCGATCTCGACGATTTCAAGCAGGTGAACGACCGCTTCAATCACCTGACCGGAGATGAAGTTCTGGCTTCAGTGGGTCAGACGCTCCGCGCTTCGATTCGAAACACGGATCTCGCCGGACGCCTCGGCGGCGACGAGTTTTGCGTGCTGCTGCCGCATACGGATCAGGAAGGAGCGCGCATCGTGCTCGAGAAAGTGAAAGACGCCCTCCTGAAGGTGATGCGCGCTTCTAGGTGGCCCGTAACCTTCAGCATGGGCGTGGTCACATTCCCCCAAGCCGACCAATCCGCTGAAGAAATGCTGAATGCCGCCGACAATACTATGTACTCCGCGAAGGCACAGGGTAAGAATCGCATCCAGTACGCCATCCAGCCCGCTAGCACCCGCGCCGCTTCCTTCCAGCGCCAAGCGTGATGTGGTCCATTCTCGCGCCGGACGCCGCAACAGATTCGGTACCTCCCGCTCCCGAAACTATTTCCAATTCCCTGCCGCGGCCAATAATTGCAGGCCGATGGCAAAGGAGTCCGTGCCCAAGGGGATGCAATAGACCACGCGGGCCCGGGCGCGGAAATCTCCCGGAAAGGACTTCACGTTCAGGCGCTCGTTTTGTTGGCACGGCTTGCTCGAAACAACACGCGCTCCATGCCTGCTCACATTTTCCGTGACGCCCTCTTGCGGGCGCTTACGGATGTCAAGACTCGAGAGATCCACTCTTACATTGAGTGGAATTCGTTCTTCCAGTCGGCGCGCTAGGGTTTCCATAGGACACCGCACCGCCATTGCGACTGGGACGGCGGGTGTCGGGGGAGGGAACGACAAGACCATCATACTCCTGGACACTCGATTCCTGCTAGTAGTTCCGTGGCGGCGATTAGCGATGATGCTTAGCTCGATCAAATCTCGGTTGGCCGACCTTCTTGCAGGTTACGACGCTTCGGAGCACCTCGCTTCCGTCGTTTCGGGAAGCATCGAAGGGCTGTTGGGCCGTGGGAGCCGCAGCGCTCCCGGGACTACTTGAGCGACGCTTCAATTTTGTTTTTATACTCGCGGGCCTTGGCGATCGCCGCCGCTTCATCCACCGTCAGCAACTTCTTGTCGCGCATCACCACGCGCCCGCCGATGACCACGGTCTCCACGTCGCTGCCCTTTAACGCATACGCCAGCTGCGAATAGATGTTGTACATCGGCACGGCGTTGGGCGCGTCCAGACCGATGAGAATCACATCCGCCTTTTTCCCGGTTTCGAGCGACCCGATCTCCTTTTCCAGGTGCAGCGCCCGCGCCCCGTCGATCGTGGCCATTTCCACCACCGCTTTTGCGCCCAGTGCTTGCGGATCCATCTTGCTGATCTTCTGGAGCTTCGCGGCCAGGTCCATCTCTTCCATCAAATCGAAATCGTTGTTGCTGCCTGCCGGGCCGTCCGTGCCCAGGCCGACCGCCACGCCGGCCGCGCGCTCTTCGACGACCGGCGCAACTCCGCTCGCCAGCATCATGTTGCTCGAAGGATTGTGCACGCAGCCGGTCTGGCGCCGCGCCAGGATCTGCCGGTCCGTTTCATCCACCCAGATGCAGTGCGCAGCCAGCACGTCCGGCCCGAGGATCCCGAGCTTTTCCAGATACTGCACCGGCGTGGTTCCATTTTTCTCCCGGCTGTCGCTCAATTCTTTCCTCGTTTCCCCCACGTGGATCAGAATCGGAGCGTTGTACTTCCTCGCCAGCGCCGCCGCATCCTGCAAAGTCTGCCGCGAGCAGGTGTAAATCGAATGGGGCGCCGCTGCCGCGTGGATCAGTGCGTCACCCTGCCAGCGCTTCAGAAATTTTTCCGTGTAATCGAGCATCGCCGCGTTGCTCTTGTTGTCCGGCGCGGGAAAGTCGAGGATCGACTCGCCCAGCACCGCCCGCATCCCCGCGGCCTTCGTCTCCTCGGCAATGGCGTCCTCGAAGTAATACATGTCGGCAAACGTCGTCACGCCGCCGCGGATCTGTTCGGCGGCCGCCAGACGGGTTCCCCAGCGCACGAATTCTTCCGTCACGTTCTTTGCTTCCGCCGGGAAAATGGATTTCGTCAGCCACTCTTCCAGCGTGACGTCATCCTTCAAGCCGCGGAACAACGACATGGGCACATGCGTGTGGCCGTTGATGAATCCCGGCAGCACCAGCTTCCCCTTGGCATCCAGGAACAGCGCCGCGGCATATTTCGCCTCGATTTCCGCGCGCGGCCCTACCGCCACGATCCCGTCTCCCTTCACGGCCACGGCCCCGTCCTCGAGGATGCGCCGTTCCGCATTCATCGTGACGAGCGTGCCGCCGGATACGATCAGATCGACTTTTTCTTTCTTCGGGCCCTGCGCGGTTGCCGGAACGAGAAAAGCTCCGCCGCAGATCGCCAGCAACGTCACACTCCCCGCCAACGTTTTCACTCGCACGGCACTCCTCCACGCGCATCCAGACATTTGAGCTGCGCAGGCATCCGATCCGCC
>WNFB01007291.1_pt1 | contig 11024 bp, 8 predicted proteins | sample 5400501 | NCBI WGS metagenome assembly WNFB01 (sample SAMN13153341, study PRJNA577476) | soil metagenome | isolation source: 200 cm saprolite under Douglas fir tree site 2 hole 1 | place: USA:California | collected 2015-04-18 | reverse complement strand
CCAATGAAAGCCATGATCCTCGCCGCCGGCCTCGGCACCCGCCTCCGCCCGCTCACCGACAATCGCCCCAAAGCCCTCGTTGAACTCGCCGGTCGCACCCTCCTCGAAATCACCCTCTCTCGCTTGCGCACCTTCGGCATCACTGAAGTCATCATCAACGTCCACCACTTCGCCGACATGGTCGTTGACTACCTGAAATCCCACAAAAACTTCGGCATGCGTATCGAAATTTCCCGCGAAGAACTCCTGCTCGACACTGGCGGTGGCCTGAAAAAAGCCTCTTGGTTCTTCCTCGAAGATCCCGCCCGTCTCGACGAACCCTTCCTCCTCCACAACGTCGACGTCATCAGCACCATCGATCTCCTCCGCATGCTCCAATTCCACACAGAAAATCACGCCCTCGCCACCCTTGCCGTCCAATCCCGCGAAACCTCCCGCTATCTCCTCTTCGACGACCGCCTCCAACTTTGTGGCCGCCGCATCTCCGGCAAGGACACCCTCATTCCGCTCTCTGACAACACCGACACTCCGCTCCCCGACCACGTCGACACCCCGAGCCTCGAGGGGTCACTCGTCACTTCCCACTCGCCACTCACCACTAGCCACTCGCCACTTCCCCAAGCCCTGGCTTTCTCCGGCATGCACATCATCTCCCCCCGCCTCCTCCCCATGCTCACCGAAGAAGGCGTCTTCTCCATCATCCCCTCCTACCTCCGCCTCGCCGCCCAAGGCGAAAAAATCCTCGCCTTCCGCGCCGATCAATACTATTGGTGCGACCTAGGCCGCCCCTCCGACCTCGCCCAAGCCGCCCTCGATTTGCAGCAAAATGTTCTTCTGTAATACGCTCACTGCATCCGTTGTTTAGCAGGTAGCTAAGGAAGCTCACGTACTATCATTCCGAGCGCGGCGAGGAATCTGCTTTTCAAAAGAAAAATAAGAAACATACTTCCTAACGGGGCGCCTTCCAAAGCGCATTGCACGGTAGTGGGTTGCTTTCCGATTACGCACTTCGAGCAGAAGCGCGAGTCTCGTGACGGTCGCTCCGGACGATCTTCGTGGTGTAGGGGAGCAGCGCGGCAATCGCCGCGCCGCGATTCGGCCCTCCGCCTTCTGTTCACTCGACAAACGAATGGTCAACGATCAGCTATTGCAGCGCCGCCAAGGCGTTGATCCTGCCGTGGCCAGACTGCGGGTCGGCGCCCGGCTTGAGGATGTCATCGGCGGACTGCTCGATGAGCGTCCGCAACTGAGACGGATTCATGTGCCCGAATTTACCTACGATCAAAGCGGCAAGGCCGGAGACGTGCGGTGTCGCCATGGAAGTACCGATCGCGAAGAAGTAACGATTGCTGGCTCCCAGCTTGCCGCCGGGGCTCAGCACAAAGTCAAACACAAAGCAGGGAGCGGTTATGGGGCCAACGTGGCATACGGCACTGGTGGGAGTGAAGACCGCATCGCCGCCGGGGGCTGCAACGTTGACTACCGACTGTCCGAAGTTGCTGTAAGACGCTAGTCGGTCGAAAACAGCCGGGGCACTGAACCCGAACGCGCCAAACCCGATCGGTCCAGTGGCAGAAACCGCCATACCATTGCCCGACTGCGCCGGGATCTCAAAAATACGGCTGTTCAGGTCGACCCCATCGTTGCCGGCGGCGCTCACCACCAGAGTGCCCCGGGCCTCCGCATGATTCACGGTGCGGTTCAGAGCCGCGAGAAGTGGCCCGTCGCCGCCGCCACCCGCGTTTATGCGATCAAAGTTGGCGCCCAAGCTCATGTTGATAACGTCCGCATGGACGGAGGGACCCGACGCATACTCGATACCGGCAATCACTGATGCGAAGGAACCGCTGCCGGAATCCTTCAGAACTTTAACCGCCACAAGTTCGGCGTTGGGAGCGACGCCCTGCGTACCAATCCCGTTAATGGGGGCGGCTACGATCCCAGAGACATGCGTCGCATGGCTGAACTTTCCGTTTGACGGAAAAATGAAGCTGGGCTCCGTGGGAACGAACGAGATGCTCAGAGCAAGATTCAGGTTCGCGGCTATGTCGATATGGCTGGCTACAATGCCAGTGTCCAGCACTGCGACGCGTGCGCGCACCAACCCGTTCCCGCGATCGCCATTCGCTGCTGTCTGGTCCGAATGGATTTGATGCAGGTTCCACTGCACTGCGCTAAATGTTTCCGCGTTGGCCGGAGGTAGGGCGGATGCGCCCGGGGGAGGCGCTGCCGAATCATCGACAACTTCGTCCGCCTGGACAACCATTTCATTAGGTGAGATCCACTGCAATTCTCGGTCTTCTGCCACCTGCCCGACTCCGGGCAGCGCTGCCACTTGAGCGGCGAAGTTGGGATCGCTGGACTGCGCGATGACCACCCCAGTTTCGTCGTATTGCGCTACCACGCTCGAACCAAGACTAGCGGCAAACGCTGTACTGCCGGCTCCTTGTCCGTGGGCGAGAATCACGTAAGTCTTCGTGGGACTCTGCGCCGTGCTTACGCAGGCTGTGAAAAGGCACAGCGCCATGATTGCGAGGATTTTTCTGGGCATCGTATTCTCCTTTTAGTAGGTCATCCTTATTTGCTTTACCGGCGGGGACTGCCACCGCCCCGGGAACGCACTGTTGCGAGATCCGAGCCGGAGCGGGTTAGCACCACTCGGAACCATTAGAAAAACCAGGACAGAGAGGGGCCTGAAGTGTCCATCCACCCAGCCCTTATGGACAGCCACTCTAACTAAGTTACCCGAGATTTTCAACAGCTCCCAATCGTATTCGCCATTTGCTTTCTTGTCGGAGCCTGTGCGCGATTGTGAACGAATACGAACTGGAGCACCCGCATTTCCCAGATCGTTCCTTAGTCGCTCCCGAGCTTCCCGAGCCGAGAGCCCCTGCCGGGCCCTCAGCGATTACCTCGCAACCCGCGCTCCCAGAGACGAGCCCCTTAGATTCTCTTCCGCAATTTGTGAGGAGAGAATCACGATTTCAGACAACTTAACGCGTTTGATCACTTTCCAACTTGCTCTGATCTGTTTCCATACGCCAAATACCGCATGGGCGTCGTCCCCAGCTGTTTCCGGAACATCGAAATAAACGCACTCGGACTGCTATAACCTGCCTCCAAAGCCGCCGCCGTCACCTTCTCCCCCGAGGCCATCAGTTGCAGCCCATGAAGCAGCCGAAGTTGCTGCCGCCACTTCCCGAAATTCATCTTCGTTTCTTCCAGAAACACCCGCTGAATCGTTCTCTTGCTTGCGCCGCAGTCCTCACAAAGTCTTTCCAGGTCTCTCTGATCGCCCGGATCTGCCAGCAACGCCTTCACTACGCGCATCGCCCGCGCGTCCGTCGGATGCGGCAACTGCAGCGGGATCGAGTCCACCGCCTGCAACTGATCGACGATGATCTCGATAATCCGCCGCTCCGCCAAAGTTTTCTTGTTCAACCTCTTGAACTTGCAAGCATGCAGAATCAGTTCTCGCAAAAGCGTCGAAGCATTCATCACAAAACACTTTCCCGGAAGCCTTCGGCAAAGCTTGGGCAGGAAATATAGCGTCCTCATCGAAACCGGCCCCGACATCGCCACGGAGTGCGGCGTATCCGCCGGAATCCACACCGCCCGCAGCGGCGGCACCACCCAAACGCCTTGCTTCGTGCGCAGCGTCATCACCCCTCTCGAAGCAAACAACAGCTGGTCCTCCGGATGGGAATGCTCAGGGATTACATGCCCATGAGCGAGGTCGGCCGATACGCTGGCCATCTCACCGAGAAGCCCGCCGCTCGGCGCAAAAAGTATGCTTTGGCACTTGTGCGACATTTCTTGTCACAATATCGAGAGAATTTGACCAGGGCAAGTGCTATTCCTGATGACCGCTGAGCCCCAAGCTGAGGTAGGACAGCATTCTTGCCTGTCTAGAAGCTGTCTCATGAATGGCTTTGGGGGTCGGAGCTTTAGCTCCGACTTTACGGGGGCATCATGAAGGTGGGCTTTAGCCCCTGAGGAATTGCTCTCTTTTGTAGGGCCCGCCTTCTGAGGCGGGCAGCTCCTGCGGCTATTCCTGTGGCCCGCTGAACCCCAACCAAACCCCTGTAGGACAAGGCATTCCTGCTTGTCTCTCAGAAAGGCGCACCAGGAGGCAACCAATGCTCGCATCAGCAAAGTTAGTTGGCTTCATCCCCACCAAGGACTACGACAAAGCGCGAGCCTTTTACGAAGGCAAGCTTGGATTTAAGTTTGTAAGCCTCGATCAATTTGCCCTGGTCATGAACTTCGGCGGCCACATGATTCGCGTAGCAAAGGTCCCGAATTTCACTCCGCTGCAGGGCACCATCCTCGGATGGCAAGTCCAAAACATCGAATCCGTCGCCGCTTGGCTCCGGGACCGCGGCATCCCCCCGGAAAAGTATCCCTTTGCCCAGGACCAGAACCTCGGCATCTGGACCACGCCCGACGGCAGCAAAGTCGCCTGGTTCAAAGATCCCGACGGCAACATCCTCTCCATCAGCCAGCATGTTTCTTAACAAGATTGGGCCGCCATCACGTAGGCAAATAAAGGTTTATGACGAACGAAAATTTTGTTCGGTTCCATGGATCTCGGCCAATCAGCAGTCCGCCTCAAATTGGCATTGACAAGTCAAGTATATTGCCGTATATCGCCTTTGGGTAAATCTACCTTTGGACTGCGGGAGACTCTGCTCCCGCTTTTTTTTGAGCCTGCGTTATCCGCCCAAGCAATTTTGACCGAACAAAAGCATGTCTCTTACAATCAGCTATTTACGAAATAGAAATTTTGTAAGTCTTTTCCTTTGATATTGATGTGAATTGGTGGGGGGTAGGGGTTGTCTCCCCTTTTAACTCCAGGTCGCAGTCGGGATCGTCGCAATTTAGGCCAAGAGCAAGAACAAAACGGGAATCATTTCGTCTCCTCGCTAGACTCCGAGTAGCGACAAAGTTCTAGTGTGCCGGCGCGGATGCCGTCGCAAATCCCAGCGCCTGCATCACCGCGTCATGCAACTCGACGCGCACCTTTTGGATCTTCATATTCTCGCGCGTCGGATGCACACGATTTGTCAGCAACACCACAAAAAGCTGCCGGTCCGGATCAATCCAGATGGAAGTCCCTGTGAAACCCGTGTGTCCAAAGCTGTGTGCCGAAAAATAATGCCCGCTCGACCCGCCTTCGGTTGGCACCGCCCAGCCCAGCGTCCGCGTTCCGCCGGAAAGTTGCTGCGGCGTCGTAAATCGTCCAACCGTCGCGCGCCGCACAATTCTCTGGTGCGCGTAAACTCCGCCATTCAGCACCATTTGGCAAAATGCCGCTAGGTCCGGCGCCGTGCTGAAAACGCCCGCATGCCCCGAAACACCCCCAATGGCAAACGCATTTTCGTCGTGGACTTCGCCCTGCACCAGCCGGTGCCGCAAATTATTGTCGACCTCCGTCGGCGCAATCGTCGGCCAAATCTTTTTCGCTGGACGGTACATCGTGTCTTTCATTCCGAGCGGCGAAAAAATGGTGCCGTTCGCTAAATCGTCGAGCTTTCTTCCCGTCAACCGCTCGATGATTTCCGCCATCAAAATAATTCCCAGGTCGGAATAAATTTCCTTTGTCCCTGGTTCGTAATCCAACGGCTCGGCAAAAATCTTCGTGAGAGTGTCCGACTTGCTCTTCGACGTCCGCCAATATTCCTTGAACGGTGGCAACCCCGAAGTGTGCGTCAACAAATGCCGCACCGTCACTCGGTGCCGCCACTCCGTGTTCGGCCCGCTAGCCCATTCCGGCAGGTAGCGCTCGATCTTCGCATCCAGATCGAGCGGAACTGCGAAGTCACCCTCCGCTAACTTCGCCACGAGTGTCGTCGTTGCCACCACTTTCGTCAGCGAAGCGATGTCATACATCGTCGCCGGCAGCGTCGTCGCCGCCTTCGCGTCGTAACTTAATTTTCCGAAAGCGTGGATCGCCACTTTCCCGCGATACCCCACCGCCAGAGTTGCTCCGGGAAACGCCTTCTCCGCAATCGCTTTCTCAATCACATCGTACGCCGGCTGCAGTTGCGCTTCACCGCGCACATCCATCGGCTGTACCGTCATCGGACTTGCCGGCAACTCGATTCCGAATCCCGCCTTCAAATTCACGCCGGGAATTGTCACCGGCAATTTTCCGTGAACTGGAATTTGTCCAAACAACGCGCGCGCCACGGAAATCTGTGCGACATCGCTGATCCCAAACGCTGCCAGCCACGTCTCCGCTTGCGGAAATCGTTCAATCAAGTACGGACTTCCGAATCCCACAGTGATCACCGGCTTGCCCGTTTTGTAAATTTGTTCCGCCAGCGCTGCCTGCTCCGCCGGCACATCCACGTTTCCCTTGCGATCGCTCACGCGCACAAACAGGGCCAGAATCGCAAGGTCATAACTTTCCGGCGGCGGTAATTTCAGAATGGAAGCGTTCACAAATCTTGTATCGGCGCGCAACGTCGTCACCCAATCGAATCGCGCGCGCAACTCGCGCTCCAGGTCTTCGCCCGGATAAGGTTCCGGATCGGCGTAAAACGCCAGCAGCAGCGCGCGCGACGGTTTTGTCGCATCGAGGGGCAAGCGATGCGGTGTATCGCGGAGCAAAGTCACGCCGCGATCGGAAATCTCCTGCGCTTCGTTCTGCCAGGCAGCACTACCGAATTTCTTATTGAGCGCATTTACATCGACGAGGCGAGACGTATTCAGGCCAAGGCGCGCTTTCGCTTGAAGAATTCGCCGCACGGATGCGTCAAGCCGCTCTTTCGTAATTCGTTCGGACTTCACCGCCGCTTGCAACGCTTCGAACGCCGCGTCCGGCACGGGCGGCATCAACACACAATCCGCTCCCGCCTCGACCGCGCGCACCGCCGCTTCTCCCGGCGCGTAGCGCACGGTGATTCCACTCATATCCATCGCATCCGTGACGATGAGACCTTGATAGCCAAGCTGTTTACGCAACACATCCGTGAGGATGTTGTGCGAAAGGGTTGCGGGCGTGTTCGGGTCGGGCTCGAGAGCAGGCACATTCAGGTGCCCCGTCATGATGCTGTCGACCTGCATGGAAATAGCAGCACGGAAAGGAACAAGTTCAAGATCATCCAATCGAGCGCGGTCGGCGCGAATCACCGGAAGATCAATGTGCGAGTCAGCGGCCGTGTCGCCGTGGCCAGGAAAATGTTTGGCCGTCGCAAGCCCGCCATTTTCTTGCACGCCGAGCACAAAGGCGCTCACGAACTCTGCGACGCGCTGCGGATCTTCGCCGAACGACCGCGTGTTGATAATCGGATTTCCGGGATTGTTGTTGACATCCGCGTCCGGCGCATAGATCCACTGAACTCCGACGGCGCGTGCTTCAAGAGCCGTGATTTTGCCCATGGCGTAAGCATCTTTAAGATTGCCCCCGGCGGCGAGCGCCATTGCCGTTGGAAAAGACGTGCCTTCATCCAAACGCATTGCTGTGCCGCGCTCGAAATCCGCGCCGATCAGCAGCGGCAGTTTCGACTTGGCCTGGAGCTGGTTGTTCAGCACCGCGCTGGGATAAGCCTGGCTCTTCACGATTCCCAGGGGTGATCCGTGCGTAATGTTGATGAAACCTCCGACGTGAAGATCTGTCACATCGTGCATGATCTGCCGATAGGCCGCTGTGTCCGTGGCCGTCAAACTTCCGTGATAGGTAGTGAAGAGAAGCTGACCAATCTTTTCGTCCACAGTCATCTTGCGCAGCGTGGTTTCCACCCAAGTGTTCGCGGCGGGTGACAATTTGTTCGGCCGGCTCTTTGCGGAAACTGCGCCTTCATTGGCGGCGGGCTCTTTTGCCGAAGTGCTGCGGCTCTGGCTGCGGGCGTTATAGGCCATAAGGAAAACTATTGAGACGGAAATGAGAAGCAAAAAACGGACGCGGCGTCCATCCATCGGTTAGAATCCCCCAGTGGCCGCGCGCAGTCTGCATTTATACATAGCACACGCTCATCGTGCTCTCAACGCAGCTTGGGCCAGCGCGTTCCAGAATATCATTGTATGGTTTCAATAGCGGGGGACCCTTTGACTGGACTCAAGCGGGCGCACTCTACTTTTATACATTTCACGATCTTCGTCGCGTTGCTCTCGATTGAGCCGGGGCCGATGCATGCAGCGTCGAAACACTCAAGTCGCGCGGCGCGCGTGCAAACCGGTCTCGATGTTCTTGAAGCACAAAAATTCGCTCCACTTCGCGGCAAGCACATCGGCCTGATCACCAATCACACCGGCCTTGATTCGCAAGGGCGCAGCACCATCGAGGTATTGTCGCATGCGCCTTCCGTGCAACTCGTGGCCTTATTCAGCCCGGAACATGGACTTGCCGGCCGTAACAATGAAAGAGTTTCTTCCACGAAAGAGCCTTCTACTGGCCTCCCGGTTCATAGCTTGTATGGCGAGTCGCTGCGGCCGACGGACGAGATGATGCAAGGCATCGACGCGCTGGTTTTCGATATCCAGGACGCGGGCGTACGGTTCTATACCTACACGGTGACCATGGCTTATTGCATGGAGGAAGCTGCGAAACGAAATATTCCGTTCTTTGTGCTCGACCGGCCGAATCCGCTCGGCGGAGAAATTATCGAAGGGCCGATGCTCGACGCTGACAAAACTAATTTTGTGGCGTACTTTCCTTTGCCGGTGCGCTACGCGCTGACGATCGGGGAACTCGCGCAGCTCTTCAACGCCGAAAATCACATCGGCGCGGACCTGCACGTCATTTCCATGAAAAACTGGCATCGCAATTATTTCTTCGAAAGCACAGGCATCAGGTGGATTCCTCCCTCGCCGAATCTTCGCACGATCAAGGGCTCCATCCTTTATCCGGGGATTGAAATTCTCCAGAATTCAGGGGTCTCCGTCGGACGCGGCACGGAAGCCCCGTTTGAGGAATTCGGGGCTCCGTGGCTGGACGGAGATGAAGTGGCGGCGGCGCTGAACGCCCGCAATCTACCAGGCTTGCATTTTGCCGGAAAACCGTTCATCCCGATTGCCGGGCTGTACGCTGGACAGCGCTGTGGTGGCGTTTCGATGCGCGTCACGGATCGCGCCAAGGTGCGCGCGATGCGCGTGGGATTGGAAATTGCGGCAATGTTGCAAAAACTCTACCCGAAACAGTTTGACGTGTCGAAACTGATCGAACTGGTCGGAAATTCGGATGCGGTCCAGCAATTGGAATCTGGCGCACAGCCCGAAAAAATCGTCGCAAGTTGGTCCAACGGCCTAGCTGCCTTCGACCAAATGCGCCGCAAATATTTTCTTTACAAATAGTTTCCGCCGCCCAAATCTCACCGTGTTCCCCTGCAATCCGCACTCGGTCTCTCTTTTTTTCGTCCTGGGCCATGTCGGCGCATTCCAAGAAAAGACAAAACCAGACTCAGTAGGTCGACCATAGACCTGGCGTGGCCAACTCCAACGAGTTTCCATCAGGGTCGCGGAAATAGAGGCTTTGGCCGCCGCGCTCCCAGTGCACTTTACTTTCGATCGCAATTCCATGATCCAACAGATGTTTCTCCCATGCTTCAAGCTGTGAAAGAGCGATAGGAAATGCCAGATGCGAGTTGCCGCTGCCATCACAAGGAGGAATCTTGCCCCCTGGTGTCACTACGGCTTGCAACGAGGCGCCTATCTTGCATAGAAGCAAGACCTGCGTTCTTCCAATATCAAGCGCAGTCAGGCGGTCAGGTTCCGCCGATCTTGCCAACACCGGACATCCGAAGACGCGCTGATAAAACTCGATGGCCCGGGCCATATCCTCAACATACAGGGCAGTCTCAAGGACGCGGTCAATCCGCAACACGTCGCTACCTCCTTTCTTGGAAAACGCCCAGCCTGGTACTCCGCAGCCGTCGATTAGGCCATTCGTCCAAGGAACGCTATCGATCCGGCAACTTGTAATCATTGCGCTCTGCGGGATCCTGCGAGAGGTACTGGACGAACTCCCAATCGTTGCCCTCGGAATCATAGAAATAGCGACGCTTGCGGTACGGATGTGAATTAGGTGGCGTGGACTCTCTGTATCCGGCTGACTTCATTCGTTGGCACAATGCCTCGACGTCGTCCACCTCATAAGCGAGGTGATTCACCCCCGGTTCGCCCGTGTACGGCACCCAATGTTTCTCGGAATCTGCCTTCACTGGATTCAACACAATGTAGGTGTCATCAGTGCCCACGTGAACCCATCGTATGCCATGACATATGCCTTCGCCACGTAACCGAAATTCAGGAAGCGCCGTCTGCAAGAAACGGATCATCCCCTCTGGATCACGTACATTGAAGTTAGCGTGTTCAAGCCGGGCAACCATTGCACACCTCCAAAGCGGCCTAGCTCCTGTTTAGGCTGACCTGGAAAAAACCGGCCTTGGTCGGCGTAGGAAACGACTTCCGCTTCGGTGGCCTGAGATGGTTGGGACAATGCCGGAGATCTTGCGTGTTTCCATAACCTTCCTAGAGGCGAGAGAGCGTCAGGAGAGAGGATCGGCCGTCCCGGAGCTTAGCACTTTCCTGAGATCTCAGCCATCGGTTCGGGGAGAAACTGCCGGCACTAAGGAACGGACTCGGCGTTGCCTTCTTCTGAGTTCGACTTCCCGCAGGACGGTCTAGAGTGGTACATTCCTGTCCCATGCGGATCGTGTCGTTACTGCCGTCGGCTACGGAAATTCTCTTTGCGCTCGGATTGGACCGCGAAATCGTGGGCGTGAGCCACGAATGCGATTTTCCGCCGCGCGCGCGGACGAAGCCGGTGGTCATTCATTCGCGAATGCCGCACGATGCATCTCCGGCGGAGATTGACCGGCTGGTGAGCGAGTACGTTCACCGCGGCGAAAGTTTGTATGCCGTCGATGCCAAGATGCTGGAGTCTTTGTCGCCGGATCTGATCATCACACAGGATTTGTGCCACGTTTGTGCCGCGTCACCGGACGATCTCGCTACAGCGCTGGCACGATTCGAACGGCGGCCCGAGGTTCTTTGCTTAAATCCGCAGGATTTGGGGGATG
>WNFB01008743.1_pt1 | contig 11026 bp, 12 predicted proteins | sample 5400501 | NCBI WGS metagenome assembly WNFB01 (sample SAMN13153341, study PRJNA577476) | soil metagenome | isolation source: 200 cm saprolite under Douglas fir tree site 2 hole 1 | place: USA:California | collected 2015-04-18 | reverse complement strand
TTCATGCCCTGGCTGGTGGGCACCGCGCTGATCCATTCGCTCGCCGTGACCGAGAAGCGAGGAAGCTTCCGCAGCTGGACCGTGCTGCTCGCCATTGTCGCCTTCGCGCTGAGCCTGCTTGGTACTTTCCTCGTGCGCTCGGGCGTGCTCACCTCGGTGCACGCCTTTGCGGTGGATCCCAAGCGCGGCATCTTCATCCTCGCGCTGTTCGTGCTGCTGATCGGCGGCGCCCTGGTGCTCTTCGCGTGGCGCACTTCGCGCATCGGCCTGGGGGGCAGCTTCGAGCTGGTTTCGCGCGAGTCGGCGCTGCTCGCGAACAACGTGCTGCTCGCCGTCGCCGCCGCCTCGGTGATGCTCGGCACGCTCTACCCGCTGGTGCTCGACGCGCTCGGCGTCGGCAAGATCTCGGTCGGCCCGCCGTACTTCGAGGCGGTGTTCGTGCCGCTGATGGCGCCGGCGCTGTTCCTGATGGGGGTCGGCCCGCTCGCGCGCTGGAAGCGCACGAGCCTGCCCGAGCTCGCGGTGCTGTTGCGCTGGGCGCTCGGCGTGAGCCTCGCGCTCGGCCTCGCGCTGCCGTTCGCCTTCGGCCGCTGGAGCGCGCTCGTCGGCTTCGGCCTCGCGCTTGCAGTTTGGGTTGCATCGAGCGCTTTCCTTGCGTGGAAAAAAAGGCCGACCCACTCGCGCGCCCATCTCGGCATGGTGGTGGCGCATCTGGGCGTCGCGGTGTTCGTCGTCGGCGTGACCCTGGTGAAGGGCTACGAAGCCGAGAAGGACCTGAAGATGAAGCCCGGCGACTCGGTCGAGCTCGCCGGCTATACCTTCCTCCTCGAGGACGTGTCTGCGGCGGACGGGCCGAATTACCGCGCCGCGCGCGCCAGGATCGCGGTGAGCCGCGAAGGCAAACCGGTCACCGTGCTCTACCCCGAGAAGCGCGTCTATACGGTGCAGGAAACGACGATGACCGAGGCCGCCATCGATCCCGGCCTGACGCGCGACCTCTACGTCTCGCTCGGCGACCCGCTCGAAGGCGCGTACTGGCTGGTGAAGGTGCAGCACAAGCCGTTCGTCGACTGGATCTGGACCGGCTGCCTGATCATGGCGCTCGGCGGCCTGCTCGCGGCGAGCGACCGCCGCTATCGCGTCGCAGCGCGCGAGCGGCGCGGCGCAGAGGTCACCGCATGAGGATCGCGGGAGTCATTGCAGTATTCCTTGCCCTGATCGTGTTATTGGCGCTCGGCCTGCGGCTCAACCCGCGGGAAGTTCCCTCGCCGCTGATCGGCAAGCCGGCGCCGCACTTCGAGCTGCCGGTGCTGCAGCAGCCCGACAAGACTTTTTCCGAGAAGGATCTGCAGGGCAAGGTGTGGATCCTCAACGTGTGGGCGTCGTGGTGCGTCGCCTGCCGCGACGAGCATCCGGTGCTGGTCGAATTCTCGAAGAGCAGCGCGGCACCGCTGTACGGGCTCAATTACAAGGACCAGCGCGACGATGCGCTCGGCTGGCTGAAGCGCTTTGGCGACCCTTACCGGCTCTCGGCCTTCGATCTCGACGGCAGGATCGGCATCGACTACGGCGTGTACGGCGTGCCGGAGACCTACGTCATCGACAAGCGCGGCGTGATCCGCTACAAGCGCATCGGCCCGGTCACCGGCGAGCTGGTGCGCGACAAGCTCATCCCCCTTCTGAATGAACTTGATCGCGAGTAGCGCGTTTGCATTGTTCCTTGCTGTTTCGGTCGCTGGCGCGGACGACGCGGCGCTCGACAAGCGCGTCATAGACCTCGCCGCCGAGCTGCGCTGCCTGGTATGCCAGAACCAGTCGCTCGCGGAGTCGAACGCCGGCCTGGCCGTGGACCTGCGCAATCAGATCCGCGAGCAGCTCGCGCGCGGCGCGAGCGAGCGCGAGGTAGTCGACTTCATGGTGGCGCGCTACGGCGACTTCGTGCTCTACCGTCCGCCGCTCAAGGCGAGCACGTTTTTCCTCTGGTTCGGTCCGTTTGTCCTTTTGATTGCTGGAATTTACGTCTTGATTCGGCGCATCCGCCGCCAGCGCACGATGAACGGCCAGCTTTCGGAAGCCGACCGGCTGCGCGCCGAGCAGCTGCTCAAGGAATGATCCTGTTCTGGGGGGCAAGCGCGCTTCTCGCCGCGGTGGCGCTATTTCTCGTCATGCGCCCGCTGCTGCGGCGCCGCGCCGCGGCGCGGGTTTCGCGCCGCGCGCTGAACATCGCCGTGTACCGCGACCAGCTGCGGGAGCTCGAGGCCGACCTGCGTGCCGGCACGCTCGCGCAGGCCGATTACGAGCGCGCCCGGCGCGAGCTCGAAGCGCGTCTGCTTGAAGATGTAGAAAATCAAGCCGAGGAAGCCGAGCCGCGTCGCGGCGGCCGCGCGATGATGATTCTTGCGGGGATATCGATTCCTGTGCTCGCGCTGGCCGTTTACCTGGTGGTCGGCAATCCGGGCGCGATCGATCCGCAGGTCGAGCATGGCATCACCGCGCGGCAGGTCGAAGCGATGGTGGAGCGGCTCGCCACGCGTCTCAAGGACCATCCGGACGACGTCGAGGCCTGGAAGCTTCTCGGCCGCTCCTACAGCGTGCTCGGGCGCTTCCAGGAGGCGGCCCGCGCCTATGCCAAGGCAGCCGCGCGCGCGCCGCGCGATGCTCAGCTTCTCGCCGACCTCGCGGACGCTCTCGGCATGGCGCAAGGGCAGCGCCTCGCGGGCGATCCCGAAAAGCTGATCGCGCGCGCGCTCGAGATCGATCCCGGCAACCTGAAGGCGCTGGCCCTCGCCGGCACCGCCGCGTTCGAGAGGAAGGACTTCAAGGCGGCGGCGGCGTACTGGGAGCGCATGCTGCCGCTCGTGGCGGCGGATTCCGAGGACGCGCGCGCGATCCGCTCCAACGTGCAGGAAGCAAGAAGCCTGGCGGGCAGCACGCAGGCGCTGAAAGGCACGATCAGCCTTTCGTCCAAGCTGAAAGAAAAAGCCTCGCCCGACGACGCCGTGTTCATTTTCGCGCGCGCCGCCGAGGGACCGCCGCTGCCGCTCGCCGTGCTGCGCAAGCAGGTGCGCGACCTGCCGGTCGCCTTCTCGCTCGACGACTCGATGGCGATGGCGCCGGGATTGAAGCTGTCCGGTTTTTCTCGCGTGGTGGTCGGCGCGCGCATTTCGAGGTCGGGAAGCGCCACGCCGCAGCCGGGCGATCTGCAGGGGATCAGCGCGCCGGTGGCGAACGATGCGACCGGCGTCGCGGTGGTGATCGATACCGTTCGCTAGTGCATGCCGCCCTGCTCGACGGCGACGCCGTCGGCCGTAATCGCGCCGCGCAGCCAGCCGACGAAAGGCGAGCCCCACACCTCGATGCGGCGCAGCCCAGGAAGCGGCTCGTCGTTCCTGTAAGTGTGCGTGTCGCCGTTGACGAGGATCACCTTGCCGGGGCGTTCCGCGCCGAGCTTGCGCAAGCGCTCGAGCAGCGTCTCGTAGCCTTTTCCGGCGACGAAAGGATTGGCCTGCATCAGGATGACCAGCGTGCGGCCGCGGCTCACCGCTTCCGCTTCGTCGAGCCATGAGAACACGGCCCGCATGCGGCGCGCGTATTCCGGGTGGCCGTAATTGTTGTGACTTCCCGGAACGTTGACCGCGACGAAGACCAGGCCGCCGAGCTGCCAGCGCACGTGCTCGCAATAGGGGTTTCCTTGGCTGGAGAATCCTTCCACTGGAATTGGTTTGCAAAAGAGCTCTCTCCACTTCGCGAGGCGCTCCATGGGATCGAACCCGCTGCGGTGGCAGTCGGTCCAGTCGTTGTCGCCAGGCAGGAGAATGAACGGATGCTTGAGCCGTGCGAACTGGCGCTTGCGCGCCTCGAACCATTCGTCGGTGCAGGGCCCCCGGCCGGAAGTGATGTCGCCGACATGCGCGACGAAAGCGAGGTCCAGGGCGTTCAGCTCGTCGATCAGCGTATCGAAGCGCTGCACTTCCGCCTCGGAGTAAGGCGCATCGCCCATCAGCGCAAAGACGATCGCGCCCGGCGGTGCCGGCGCCAACGCCGCGCAGCCGGCGAGGAGAAGAACAACTAGATACCGTAGGCCTTGCGTAGCAGCGACAGGGGATGGGACTTCACGGCGTTCTGCGCTTCATCGCCCATGCCTTGCCGGATGTGCCGCGCGGCGATCGGGCAGTCGGAGGCTACGTAATCCGGATGCGGCTCGGCCATCTGCCTGAACACCGGCCGCCCGATCTTCATCGAGTTGGCGAAGTACTCGCTCTTCACGCCCCAGGTGCCGTCGTGGCCGGCGCAGCGCTCGACCGTGGTCACCGCGGTGCCGGGAATCGCTTCGAGCATCTCGCGCGTCTTCTGCCCCATGTTCTGCACGCGCGAATGGCAGGGGATGTGATACGAGACCTTGCCGAGCGGCGTCCTGAACTCGGTCTTCAGCAGGCCGTCCTTCCTGCGCAGCACGAAGTACTCGAACGGATCGAACATCGCATCGCGCACCGCGATGGTCTCCGCGTCATCCGGATACATGAGCGGCAGCTCCTGCTTGAACATCAGCGTGCAGGACGGCACCGGCGTCAGGATCGCGTACCCCTCGCGGGCGTACTTCGCCAGCACCGGAATGTTGGCCTGCTTGAGCCGGTCCACGGCTTCCAGGTCGCCCAGCTCGAACTTGGGCATGCCGCAGCAGGCTTCCTTTGCCACCACGACGTACGGAACCTCGTTGTGCTCGAGCAGCGCGAGCAGGTCGTGGCCCATCCCCGGCTCGTTGTAGTTCACGTAGCAGGTGGAGAAGATCGCCACCTTGCCCGGGGCATTTTTGCCGTCCTTCACCGGGAAAGAGCTGCTTTCTTCGAAATTTGATCTAAATCTTTTGCTCGTGTACGGCGGCAGTTCACGGTCCTTGTGGACCCCAAGCACAGACTGAAGAGCTGCTCTTGCAACCGCGTTCTTATTTACTGCATTGACAGTTTGGGCGACCACCGGGATCGTCGCCAGCTTGCCCAGCGCATCGGTGGAGGACAGCAGCCGGTCGCGGAACTTGATGCCTTTGCGGAACTTGATCGCTTTCGCACGCAGCATCAGGTGCGGGAAGTCGACGTTCCAGGGATGCGGCGGCACGTACGGACACTTCGTCATGTAGCACATGTCGCACAGGTAGCACTGGTCGACGACCTTCCAGTAGTCGTGCTTCGCGACCCCGTCCACCTCCAGGGTGGCCGAGGCGTCCACCAATTCGAACAAGGTGGGGAAGGCGGTGCACAGGTTCACGCACCGCCTGCAGCCGTGGCAGATGTCGAAGACGCGCCCGAGCTCCTTCTCGACCTTCGCCTGGTCGTAGAACTCGGCGTTCTGCCAGTCGAGCGGATGCCGGGTCGGAGCCTCGAGCGAACCCTCGCGCATCAATCGGCCAGCGAGTCCAGGGCTTTCTGGAAACGGTTGGCGTGGCTGCGCTCGGCCTTGGCGAGCGTCTCGAACCAGTCGGCGATCTCGCCGAAGCCTTCGTCGCGCGCCTGCTTCGCCATGCCGGGATACATGTCGGTGTACTCGTGGGTTTCGCCCGCCACCGCCGCCTTCAGGTTGTCGCGCGTGCGGCCGATCGGCAGGTTGGTCGCCGGATCGCCCACCGCCTCGAGGTACTCGAGGTGCCCGTGCGCGTGCCCGGTCTCGCCTTCCGCCGTGGAGCGGAACAGCGCCGAGACGTCGTTCTGGCCTTCCACGTCGGCCTTGGCGGCGAAGTAGAGATAACGGCGGTTGGCCTGCGATTCGCCGGCGAACGCGGCCTTGAGGTTTTCGTGGGTCCTGGTGCCTTTCAGCGCTTTCATGGAAATGTCTCCTCGGGAGTGACGGAGCATAGCCTACGAGCGCTTACTCAATAGATCAAATCAAAATTCACAATTCGATCTATTGAGAATGGCTATTCAGCTACAGCGCGCCTTACCCGATCACCCCGGGCCACGAGGTGGTGGGAAAGGTCGTTGCGAACGGCGGGAATGCGGCCCGCTTCGTCGTCGGCTCCCGCATCGGCATTCCATGGCGCGGGCTGAGGGGAGGAAGGTGTTCGCCTTCACCCGCCCCGGCGACGCGGCCAGCCAGGCCTTTGCGCTGCAATGCGGCGCACGTTGGGCCGGCGACTCCACCCAGGCGCCGCCCGAGCCGCTGGACGCGGGCGGGAAGACGGCGCGCGGTTGCTTACGCCGTGAGGCCTGGCGTCAGGCCGGAAATGAGGCCGAGGATACCGATGATGATGAGGTACAGCGCGACGATGTAGTTGAGCAGCTTCGGCATGAAGAGAATCAGGATGCCGGCGATCAGCGCGACGATCGGCGCCACTGCGATGCCCATGATCATGGAGGTCTCCTGGAAGGTTGCTGACCAGGAATTTTCCTCCATGCGCTGCCTCAGCGCATGACGGCCGGCTTATATACGGCGACCAGCTCCCAGCGCTCCAGGGAAGGCTCCCGGCGCAGCACGAAGTGGCGGCCGTCGTCGACGCGCACTTCGAAGAAGTGATAGGCGGAATCGGCCCAGCGGTTGAGAACCGCCGCCACCGGCAGGCGGCGCTCGGCCAGGAAAAAAGCGCTCGGCGCCTCTTCCGCCCCCGGCTTGCCCCCCCTGCACACGGTGATCTTCATCTGAGCCAATTCTCATCGTGGGCCTGGAAAAAGGCAAGTTGTCGGCCTGCGGCATGGTCCGGTTGACTCAGGTAACCACCGTGTCGGCGACCGGTAGCGTTAGAATGCCGGCCCGTGAGATCCCTGATCGAAACGGCGCTGCGCCAGCTCGGCGAGCGCACCAGCATCCCGTTCGCGGTCCGCTTCGCCGAGGGTGGCGAGCACCGGACTTCCGACAAGCCGCCGGCGTTCACGCTGGTGTTCCGCAACGCGCGAGCTTACTGGCGCATCGCCGCCTTCGGGCACATCGGCCTGTTCGAATCGTATTTCGAGGGCGACCTCGACATCGAGGGCAACCTCGCCAAGGCCATGGCGGCGGGGATGGAAGGCGGCATGGACCGCGCCAAGCCGCTGGTGCGCGTTCGCAACTGGTGGCACGAGTTGCGCTTCTCCAACGCCTCGTGGCGCCAGGCACGGACCAACGCCGATTTCCACTACGCGCTCGGCCCCGAGTTCTACCGCCTGTGGCTCGACGACCCGCTGATGATGTACACCTGCGCGTACTGGAAGGAAGGCACGCGCACGCTCGAGGAAGCGCAGAGGAACAAGATCGACCACGTGGCGAGGAAGCTGCTGCTCGCCCCGGGCGAGGAGGTGGTCGACATCGGCGCCGGCTTCGGCGGCTTCATGTTCCATGCCCATGAGCGCTTCGGGGTGCGAGTCACCGGCGTCAATACCACCGCCTCGCAGGCCGACATGGTGCGCGGCGAGATCGAGCGGCGGCGGCTCGGCGGCACCCTGCAGGTGCTCAGCGATTTCCGCGATGCGCGCCGCGAGTACGACAAGGTGGTCTCGATCGGCACGCTCGAGCATGCCGGGCGCGACCAGCTCGCCGAGGTGGTGCGGGCGCATGCGAAGTTTCTGAAGCCCGGCGGTCTTGGCATGCTGCATTTCATCGGCCACGTCGGGCATTTCCAGACCGAATTTTTCATCCGCAAGCACGTCTTCCCGGGCGGCTGGATCCCGAGCCTTGCCCAGACCATCGTCGAGATGGAGCGCGCCGGCCTCGAGGTGCTGGACATCGAGAACCTGCGCCGCCACTACGCGCTCACGCTCGACGCGTGGGGCGAGCGCTTCGACCGCAACTGGGAGCGCATTCGCAAGCTCGATCCGAAGCGCTTCGACGAGCGCTTCCGCCGGGTGTGGCGCGTCTACCTGTACGGCTGCGCCGAGATGTTCCGCTCGCCCAAGGGGCACACGCACCTGTTCCAGATCGTGTTCTCCAAGGGCAACGTCACGCAGGCCAGCTATCCGATGAGCCGGGGATTCCTCTACGAACAGCCTGCATACCACGAAAAAAGAAGCCTTAGCAGCGCGGCTTAGGGAAGGCAGCGGCCCGGTCGGGCTGGCGAAGGACACCTCGAATCTGTTCCGCGACCGCGCCGGCGCGGCGCGCCGCCGGCTCGACGTTCGCCACTTCAACGAAGTTCTCCTGATCAAGGAAGGCCATGTCGAGGCCGAAGGCATGGTCACGTACGAGGCGCTCGTGGCGGAATGCCTCGCGCACGGCGTGATGCCGGCGGTGGTGCCGCAGCTGAAGACCATCACCCTCGGCGGCGCGGTCGCCGGCGTCGGCATCGAGTCTTCCTCGCATCGCCACGGCCTCGTGCACGACACCGTGCTCGAGATCGAAGTCCTGCTCGGGGACGGCCGCATCGTCACCTGCACCCCCGACAACGAGCAGGCCGATCTTTTCTTCGGCTTCCCGAACTCCTACGGCACGCTGGGCTACGCACTGCGCGTCAAGGCGAAAACCGTGCCGGTGAAGCCGTTTGTGCGCCTTGAGCATCTGGCTTTCGATTCGCCCGAAGCGTTTTTCAACGAGTTGAGGGCGAGACTGGAAGCGCGGAAAGCCGACTTCATAGACGGCACCGTTTTCAGTCCCGGGCAATTTTTCATCACGTTGGGAGGCTTCGCTGATTCCGCGCCCTACACCAGCGATTACACGTACGAAAACATTTACTACCAATCCTTACGCGCAAAACGCGAAGACTACCTGACGGTCCACGACTACCTGTGGCGCTGGGACACCGACTGGTTCTGGTGCTCGAAGAACGTTCTTGCGCAGCATCCTTTGATACGAAAAATCTACGGAAAAGAACGCCTGGGATCCCGCACGTACACTAAAATCATGCGCTGGAACAGCCGTGTCGGCGCGACGCGCTGGATCGAGCGCATCGCCGGGCTGCACTCCGAATCGGCGCTGTACCCGATGAAGCCGGACTGGTATGTCAATTTCGGGTTCTGGGATGTGAAGCGCACGCGCGCGGCGTACCCTCGCGGGCATTTCAACCGCATGATCGAAGAGAAGGTGAAGGAACTCGGCGGCATCAAGTCGCTCTATTCGGAGAGCTTTTTCCCCGAGGACGAATTCAGACGGATCTACGGCGGTGACGCGTACCGGAGGCTGAAGAACAAGTACGACCGGCAGGGGGCGTTCGCCGATCTGTACGCGAAGTGTGTGCTACGCCATTAGGGTTGGCCCGGAGCGCTTTTCTCCTGGGGCGCCTTACCGGGCGCTGCAGTTCTGCGGATCGGCACGTACAGGACCGACGGCCGCAGGCCGCCGCCTTGCGGGTACAGGTCCATCAAGTCGTACACGCTGCGCGGCATGTCGGTCGACACTTTGAGGCCGAGCTGGCGCGCGGCCTGGACGGTAATCGGAAAATCGTGGGTCCAGCGGCCCTCCGAGAGGATGGTCGCGAGCGGCACCGCCTGCTTCTCGGGCATGTGCTTCAAGAGGACCTGCGCGACGAAGCTCGCCACCTGGATACGCGCCTTCTGCGCCATGTCGGCGAGGATGAGGATCTCGTCGCTTACTTTGGCGGGTCCTTTCAGCTGCACGACCTTCACGATGGAAGCCGCGGGCATGTCGCCGATCTGCGGATCGACCGGCCCGAGCACGGCGTTGGCGTCCATCACGATCTCATCGGCCGCGAGCGCGATGAGCGTCCCGCCGCTCATGGCGTAGTGCGGCACGAACACCGTGACCTTCGCCTTGCGCTCGACCAGGGCCTTCGCGATCTGCTCGGCGGCCAGCACCAGGCCCCCGGGCGTGTGCAGGATGAGGTCGATGGGCTGGTCGGCCGGCGTCAGGCGGATGGCGCGCAGGATCGCCTCCGAATCGTCGATGCTGATGCTGCCGGCGACCGGAACGCCCAGGATGCTTGCGCTCTCCTGGCGATGAATCATGGCGATGACGCGGGAATTGCGTTCCTTCTCGAAGTGGCCGAGCAGCGCAGCGCGCTGGCTGTCCTGGCCGCGGGAACCGAGCAGCTGCAGCAGTAGAATGGCGAGCAGCATGAGCCAGAACGCCGCGCGCGCCAGGTTTGCGACATGCTGTGACCACATTCTCTTTTCGCCGTTCATCGGTCCCCCGTCAAAGCCGCCATGAGCCTACTCTCCACCCACCTGCTCCTGCAACCGCGCAAGCTTGCGGCTGCCTTGCTTGTTTTATTGGTCGTCGACCCCCTTGCGGCTCAATCGCCCGCCACGCACGAGCACGGCTTCCGCGACGCGGAAAAATGGGCGCATGTGTTCGATGACCCGGCGCGCGACGCCTGGCAAAAGCCGCACGATGTCATCGAGGCGCTCTCTCTCAAGCCCGACGCCGTCGTCGCCGATATCGGCGCCGGCACCGGCTACTTCGCCATGCGACTGGCGAGCATGCTGCCGCGCGGGCGCGTCTACGCGATCGACGTCGAGCCCGACATGGTCAAGTACCTGGCGGAGCGCGCGCAGCGCGAAGGACGCAGGAACATGATCGCCGTCGCCGCAAAGCCCGACGACCCGCGCCTGCCCGACAAGATCGATCTGCTGCTGCTGGTGGACGTCTATCATCACCTCGACGCTCGCGAGCAGTACTTCAGGCGGCTGAGTCCGGCGCTCAAGCCCGGCGGCCGCATCGCCATCATCGACTTCCGCCTCGATTCGCCCGAGGGGCCGCCCAGGCAGGCGCGCATCGCGCCGGAGCAGGTGAAGGCCGAGCTGGCGAAGGCCGGCTACACGCTGTACGAAGAGCACAGCTTTCTGCCGCGGCAGTACTTCCTGGTATTTCAGGCCGCCGAGCGCTGACGCGCCGGCGATTTGACAAAACGAGGCATGGGTTTCGAGTCCCTCGGTGGTCTGCTGTCCGGCATTGCCGTGGTCGTCGTCGCGGTGCTGTTTTTCCTGCTGCTGTTCGAGCCGGGCCTGCCCTACCGTTTCACGCGGCCGCAGAGTACGAACGACTCGCGCGAGTTCGTCGACTTCCTGAGCGCGATCGTCAACGCCCGGCTGTTCTCGGCGGGCGAGGTGGATGTGCTCAACTCCGGTGCTGCGATCTACGCGGCGGAGCTCGCCGCGATCCGCGGCGCGAAGCG
>WNFB01005828.1_pt1 | contig 11027 bp, 5 predicted proteins | sample 5400501 | NCBI WGS metagenome assembly WNFB01 (sample SAMN13153341, study PRJNA577476) | soil metagenome | isolation source: 200 cm saprolite under Douglas fir tree site 2 hole 1 | place: USA:California | collected 2015-04-18 | reverse complement strand
TGTTTGATGAACCGGACGGCCACGAGCGTCTCGTGCAGATACCAGATCAGCGGCACGTTCTCGCCATGCGCAGCCTCGACGGCCGGCCAGCTCGTGATCGTGTTTGCAACGACCACGTCAGATTCACGGCACAGAGCACGCAGTTTTTCCCGCTCCGGATCAATCAGGAGCGCGGGATCGATTTCGACACGAACGCCGGCAGTTTTGAGCAAATCGGAGATTGGTCCGTGTTCCGGCGCGGCGACCAGAGGCCGCCATCCATTTCTTTGAAGCCAACTCGCGAGATAGAACAAGGCAAACGGCGCGCCGCTGGGCGTCATCTCGTGTGAGACAAGTAAGATACGGCGCGAATCCATTCTGCCTCAGCGACTCGATCCCATCGCTTCGCTTGCGCGCACGGATGTCACGGCCGTTTGCGGCTGCGATTGAGCCGACGACGAGATTGCTTCCTCCACCAGTTTCAGGAAATCTGCGCCGAAGCGATCGAGCGTAAAATACTTCTCGTAAGCTTTGCGCGAATTTCTCCCCAGCTTCTCGAGCAGTTCAGGTTCGCCAACAAGGCGTTCAATCGCGGTGGCTAGGCGCTGAGCGTCGCCCGGTTTGAACAACAATCCATCCTCTCCGGGAACCAGCTTTTCTCCCACTGCGCCGACGCTCGTGCTGAGGATTGCCTTTCCCAGAGCCATGCCCTCGATAAGTGTAATTGGTCCGGTTTCGTCCCACGACGCAGAAATCATCACGTCGGCGTCGCGGATTAACGCGAGAGCGTCGTCGTGAGCGACATAACTGTGAAAGGTGAGGGACGAGCAGGCCGCGGCCGCAGCTTCAATTTGCTTCGTAATTTTCAGATCATTCGGACGTCCGACGATTTGAAAATGAGCTCGCTCCAAAACATTCTGAGGAAGTTTACGCAACGCCTCCAAGAAAATTTCCTGCCCTTTGCGATGTTCAATGGTGCCGAGCAAAAGAAATCGTGGCGGTCCAGCTTTACGCGCTGGCAGCGGCCCGAATTTGTGCGCCGTGTCAGGAATACCGTAGAGCAGCCGGCGGATCGGGCGGCGGGCAAAAGGCTGGTAGATCAACGAGCTGTGCGTGTCTGGCGTCACAATAAGATCAGCAAGGCTGATAGTGGTGCGCAATTTTGTGTCGCGGCGCAGGTAATGCTCGCCCACCGCACCCTCATGAATCCACCAGATGTGGGGAATAGCTTTTCGTTGCGCCGCGCCGACGGCAGGCGCGCCAAAAATTGTGCTCGCCACCAGACAATCAAAGCTGCGTGCAAAGTTCGTGAACGATTCGTGACCCGTTGCCACCAGCGGATCCACAATCACCGGGACGCCTGCTTCCACAAATTTCTCCCGCAGCGGGCCGTCTTCCGGCGACATGACGACCACAAAAACACCCCGCTCCTGGCACCACTTCGCCGCATGCAACAAAATGATCGGCGCGCCGCTCCAGCTCAGGTCGTGCGAAACGAAAAGAAGATCGCGTGAAGACGTCGGCACGGAAGGAAATTCCGGAGCAAACATTCGAATCAGCGTGGGCGAATCGGCATAAAGCCAGTCGCGCATATTCTCGGTGTAATAGGGATCGCGGCAGGTGAAACCGGTCCAGCGTTTGAGGAGGAAGATGGAAGATTTATCGCGCGGCCGGGCTTTCGTTCTATCCTCGCTGTCGCCTATCGAGACGTGTCCGCGGTGGATCATCGTCGCGAAGGGCGTGTAGACGCAACGCATGCCGTCCTGGCGAATCTTGAAACAAAGATCGGTGTCCGAGTGCGAGACAGGCGTGTTCGTTTCGTCAAATTCACCCAGGCGAGAAAAGTCTTCTCGCCGCAAGGCCAGACACGCACCCGAGAGCACGGAAACATCCCGCATCGATTGCGCGAGATTAAAATAATCCACCGAGTCTGCATTCCACTGGTGAAACGCAGTGCCGATAAGCCCGCGCACTCCCATGACCAGCCCGGCGTGCTGAATTTTTCCGTTCCCGTAAATCATTTTCGGCGATACCGCTCCCACCCGCGGGTTTTCCAGAGGTTCAATCAAATTTTGTATCCAATCCCGCTGCCCGCTCTCCACGTCGTCATTAAAAAAGATGAGTCGTTCACCGCTGGCAGCACGCGCGCCTCGATTGCATTTCGCGGAAAAATTAAACGGCTGATCAAAAGCAACGAAGCGCACGTTTGTCCCAACAGACAGTTTTTTTGAAACGGCAGCTATGAGCGCACTGTTCGTGACGAGCACAATTTCCAACGCCGGATAATCGGTTTGTTTAGGTAATTCATGTGCGCAAGCTTCGGCACGGGAAGCCGAATCGGTCGGAATGATAATCGAAACGCGCGGCCAGTTTGTGATTTTCATCCGCGCGCGATTGGCTGTTGGATATTCGAGCACTTCGGCGTTCAATCCACGCCGTTGCATTGCATAACGCAACGCCGCCAGGTTTGTTTTCCGTGCTTCTGGTTTACCGCCCAAATTTCCCGAGGCGGCATGTTCCCGCCAATGATAGAGCACGTGCGAAATATGTTGGACCGCGTGCGTACGTTCAGTGGCGCGCAAAGCAAAATCGTAGTCCTGCGATAAATCGAATTCTTTTCGAAAACCGCCCACCGCCGCAACCAGATCCCGGCGGTACGCGGTCAAATGGCCGAGATACATGAACGATTGCAAAAGCTCAGGACTCCATTCTGGCTTGAAAAATGGGGAGTGCCGTATTCCCTTCTCGCTCCAGCGGTCTTCGTCGCTGTAAAAAATTTGCGTGTCCGGGGATTCACGAATCGCCTTTGCCAGCTCGTAAAGCGCAAACGGCGCGAGCAAATCGTCATGATCGACGCAGGCCACGAAATCGCCCGTCGCGAGTTCGAGTGCGCGATTTGTATTTTCGGCGATACCAAGATTCTGCGGCAAATACCGGATGTGAAATCGCGGCTCCTGCGCTTCCCAGCGTTTCAGTATGTCCAGTGTCTCAGAATTATCGGACCCACCATCGATCAAGCAAACTTCCCAGTTGTCGTAGGTTTGCCCAAAGACAGAGGCCAGCATCTCGTCGAGAAGCTTCGGCGGCGTATCGTGAACCGGCAGGAGCAGGCTGATTTTCGGACGCCTCGCCCAGCTCCGCGCTACCTGGCGCTGCTCATCGAGCCCATCTACATCCAGCTCGTGCTCGTGAATCCATGCCGCGTAGCGCTCCACCGGATCGAGAACTGGCGGCGCCGCACTTTGTGTAGATGGCGCAGCTTTCGTTTCCGGCAGAAACATTCGCCGCAAATTGCGCGGGAGCCGCCGAATTTCGCGCACAATTTTTTCTGCAATCGGGCGCTCGACTTTCGGTTCCTTTAAGATTTTCCTTTGCTCTTTGATCTGCTGCTTCAAGTCCCGGACTTTCCATCGGAGCGCTATCAGTTGTTCCGCTTGCGCATCCATGATTTCCTGCGCGTTTTCGAATTTGTGTTGCCAATCTGAAATGACGCGCACCTGATAATCCATGATCTCCTGCGCCTTCCATCGGTCGCCGAGAACGGAGTCCAGCCAGATTTGCCGGCTCTGAAACGCGGCGGTTTCTCGCTCGGCGCGCGCGACCTGCGCCTGCGCGTCGATCTTCTCGGCCGCCAAATAATAAATCTGCGCCAGCTCGCGATCGCTGGTCATGAGTTGTATCTGAAAAAGCGATTTGCTTTTCGGCGGCTTACCTGCCAGTGCAACGCCCAGGCCGATTCCCTCGTGAAACGACGCATGTTGATGATGAGAAACAAATTCTGCCCACGCCCGGAGCGGGGCGTCGTCACGCTCAAGCCCGAGGCCGTGCACTACAACAATCGCGTCCGATCCGAGCCTTGATTTCCACGCGGCCAACTCTGCGCCGATAATTGATCCGGAATCGCAATCGTCGATCAGCAAGAGATCGACATCGTCATTCGCAAAGTTCTCCGCCAGATCAGCCGGCGCGCCCGCCAGAAATTGCGCGGCTTCACCGTAGAACTCTTCGCCGTAGGCTCGACCCGCCTGCCAGATCGCATCGTCGCTTTCTTGGCCTTCCTCGCGATGGATCGCGACGCATCGGCAGTCAATTCGCTTTTCCCGCGCGGCCTGACAAAGAGTAAAGAACGCCTCACCTTCATCGAATCCGATCGTGACGATCAATTTCGGTTTTTCGATCGCCACCAGGTCGTAGAGCAACGGCAAATAGAATCGGATCGGTCCGCCGCGATAAAACTTCGGCGTGAAATCATGCAGGCTCGGCAATTTCGTGAACGACCAAGGGCGCTCGGTCATGAGGCGAAGTTTACTGCGCCACTCAACTGCGCCAAGCCTCCACGTGGATTTTTTGAAAAATTCGGCGGTTCCAAAGTGCATTCCGCTATTGCCCAAATCATGGCTGCGCGATTCACTGAAAAAGAGATGCACCAGAGTTCCTACGACAAGATGGCGGCGTTTTGCCGCGATTATCTCGCGGCGCGCCAGGACGAATCGCTCACGATTGTCGATCTTGGAAGTCACGACATTAACGGATCGTATCGCCCGCTCTTCGCGCGACCGCCCTGGCGTTATCTTGGTCTTGATCTTGCGCCGGGCGAAAACGTCGATGTCGTCTTGCGCGATCCCTACTCCTGGCGCGAACTCGCATCCCGAAGTGCCGACGTCGTTGTTTGCGGCCAGACGTTTGAGCACACGGAATTTTTTTGGGAAACGATGCTCGAGATCGCGCGAATTTTGAAGCCGCGGGGCCTTTGCTGCATCATCGCTCCTTCCGGCGGGCCGGAGCATCGGTTTCCTCTCGATTGCTGGCGTTTTTTTGCGGATGGGCTTTATGCGCTGGCCCGCTATGCCGATCTTGAAGTTATCGAGGCCCGCACCCAATGGGAAGATCGTCCGGAGTACGACTTTGAGAGCAACAAATGGCACGAATCGATCCTGATCGCACGCAAACCGTGGGAGCCGTTGCGCAAAACGCTGCAGCGCTCTTTCCGGTCGTGGTTGAAACGCCATCTGGGCCTTTGCAGGAAACGCTCTGAAGCGCTCATCCAAATTTTTTATACAACGGACGGTGTCTACCGGGAAAAAGATTCCGTGAATTCGCGGGTCGAGCAAGGTGGCTGGAAAAATGTGGCCATTGCGCTGCCCTCGAGCGCCGGAGCAGCGCCGCCGCTGCGAATTGATTTCTCCACCATCGCAAGCGTAGTGGACATTGCGGAATTGCGCCTGATTCGCGCGGGGCAGATTTTTTTCCAAGCAAACAAAGCGCCGGACTTCGACAAAATCGACATCCGCGGCGATGCCGAGCGGCTGCCACATCCCAGTTCTTTCCGGCTGAAGATTACCGGGATCGATCCGCAATTATATTTACCGCCGATCTCTTCCATCGCCGGCGGGAAATTGATCGTCGAAATGCGATTGCGCTTCCAGGCCGGAGGACTCCCCGGCGATTAAAATAATCACGGCACCTAAGAAATCTAAAGTTTCCACTCGCCCGGAGGTAACAAATTTTTCGCCCAAAGACCGATCTCTGACCTCTGACCTCTTAAACTCAAGCCTGCGGAACATTTTGCTCGTACGAACTCTCGACCCGCGTGGCCACATCTTTATAGCCGTAGTCGGCTTCGTAAATCTGCTTCATGCAGTGGAGCGACTTTTCCCGCTCGTTCATCCGCTCATAAACGAGTCCCAGACTGTAAACGATCTCTTTCTTCATCGCGTCCATCGCCAAAATCTCTCCCGCCGCGTCTTCTAACTGCTTCGCGGCCAGGTCGAGCATGCCGAGCTCGCGGTAGCAGCAGCCGAGCAGGTTCATCGCTTTCAAACGCGCATTTGGATTTTGCCGCGCTCGCTGCAACTCCGGTATGGCTTCGCGGAAGTGCCCCGCGCCGACCAGATGCGCGCCCAGCTCGAAGCGAAGCTTGAGATCGGTCGGATTCCGCTCCGCTCGCTCGCGTGCATCGTCGATCAAAATTTCTGCGCGCTTTCCCCGCGCGATTCGCAGCTCATCGGATTTTCTTGCATACAGCTCATCATCGGCGCCATGGATGGAGAGAAATTCTTCATGCGCGGTGATCTCGCGCTCAAAAAGTTTCATCCTCAAATCGGAAATTTTCCGAACCAGCCCGACGTCAGCGCTCTTGGTCAAATTGGCAGCATATTGATACCAGGCGATAGCCGCCTCGATCTCGTTCTTCTGCTCGTTAAGTGCGCCCAGGCGTCTCGTTAGATCGACATTTTCGGGCTGCGCTTGATGGAGCGCGTAGGTTTCCGCAATTTGTTGGTCGAGGGATTCGCCCGCCAACTGCATCCGGCTTTGCTGCTCGAGCGAGATGGCAACCTCCTTGTCCTTGATCAAATCACGGTAGCTTTCCGCTTGCGTCCAACCGCCAGTCGTCATCGAGGCGTGCGCCGAGGCATTTTTGCCCAGTCGAAGCGCTTCGGCATCCAGCGGATCAATCTCGTTAATTCGGTTGTAAACTTCGACCTCCGCTTCGTTCTGGCCAAGGTCGTGATGCAGACGACCGAGCTGATGCAGCACTTTCACGTCCCGCGGATTGTCCTCCAGCAAAGTCCGCAACGCGAAGACGCCAACATCCGGCCAGCCAGCCGCCACCGCCGCTTCTTTGAGGACGAAATTCGCTTGGCGATGGTACGGCTCGTGTTCCAAAACCTCTTCGATCATTTCCACCGCGCGCTTCGGGTCCTTTTTCATTTCTCGCTGCGCTTTCATCACCGCGATGGGCGCGGTCGAGATATTGAAAAAACTTTTCTTGGCCGCTTTGTTCTTTGTGACCTCCGTGCGCCGTAACAATTGCCGGCCAGTCAAAAATTCCGGCTCCTGTTTCAGGATTGCCTGCAAAAGCGAGATGGCGTAGCCGAAATTGCGCAGCTCGATCGCGGCCACCGCTTTGAGCCAATGACTGCGCTGCGTCTCGCGTAGATCTTTCTCGGTTTTGATCGGCATGTTAACCGCGCCAGCTACGCATCATAGTTTCCGGCGAGTGCGCCGTCAGTGTAAAACTGTAGAGGCGGCCGTGACGGCCGCATCCTTTTGATTTGCAGGCGACACGCCCGCCACTACAGCAAATCTAACTGCGGCTTATCGGCCTTCGAGACAGCCCTTGTCGATCGTTGCTTTTTTTGGGAAGCCGCGGCCGCGCCATCCGGCTTTTCCAAATGCGATAAAATGTCTTTCGCTCGATCGAGAATTTCCTTCGGCAATCCAGCCAGCCGCGCCACCTGGATGCCGTAACTCTTGTCCGCGCCGCCCGGCACAATTTTGCGCAGGAAAATGATTTGCTCGTTCGACTCGCGCACCGCCACATTGAAGTTGCAGACGCCGCTGCGCTCCTCCGCGAGCTTGGTCAGCTCGTGGTAGTGCGTCGCGAAAAGAGTGCGCGCCTTGATCTTGTCGTGCAGAAATTCTGCCACACTCCATGCGATGGAAAGCCCGTCGAACGTCGATGTTCCGCGGCCGATCTCGTCCAGAATCACCAGGCTGCGGTCGGTCGCGTTGTTCACGATGTTCGAGGTCTCGTTCATCTCGACCATGAACGTCGATTGGCCACGCGCGAGATCATCGTTCGCACCGACGCGCGTGAAAATGCGATCGACCAGCCCGATCTCGGCGCTCGCCGCCGGAACGAAGCTGCCCGTCTGCGCCATCAATACGATCAGCGCGACCTGCCGGATATAAGTTGATTTGCCGGCCATGTTCGGGCCGGTCACGATCGCCAGCCGCATGTTTTCGCCGTCGAGTGAGGTGTCGTTAGGCACAAATTTCTCTTCCACCAGATTTTGATCGAGCACCGGGTGCCGGCCGTCTTTGATGACGAGCCGCAACGATTCGTTGAGTGCGGGCCGGCAGTAGTTGAAAAGGCGCGCAGTTTCTGCGAGCGCGCAAACAACATCAACAATCGCAATCGCCGCGGCGGTCTGCTGGATTGGGGCGAGTTCACGCAAAGTCTCGTCGCGCAATTTTTGAAAAAGTTGATACTCGAGCTGACGCGCCCGTTCGTCCGCCCCGAGAATTTTTCCTTCCATCTCTTTGAGTTCCGGCGTGATGAAACGTTCGCCACCGACGGTCGTTTGTTTTCGCGTGTAATGCGTCGGCACGCTCGCGAGATTCGATTTCGTCACTTCGATGAAATAACCGAAGACCGAGTTGTAGCGCACCTTGAGCGATTTGATGCCCGTCGCAGCGATCTCGCGCTCTTGCAACTGGCTGATCCAGTTCTTGCCATCGCGCGAAGCCTGATGCAGTTCGTCAAGATCGATATCGTAACCGTCGCGAAAAATTCCGCCTTCTTTCAGCGTCAGCGGCGGATCATCGACGAGCGCTTTCCCCAACTTCTCGGCCAGCGCCGGCATTTCCTGGATTTCGTTTTGCAGACGCTGCTGTAGGGGCAGGCGCGCCGCCTGCTCCGCCGAAGGAATTGCAGCCGACACGGCTGCCTCTAAAGATTCCATCGGCGCGCCCACCGTCAGCCCGGCTCGGACCGGTCGCGTCCTACCAAAATTGGTTCGCTCAATTAGTTTCCCCAATTCGCCTTTCAGCTTCGGGATCTGTTGCAATGACGTTTTCAGCGCCACAAGATCTCGCGCATTGCCCGAAGCCTGGCTCAAGCGGCCGACCGCGCGTTCGATGTCTCGAATCGATTTCAATTCGCTCCGAATCGACACGAGCAGGTCCGGTTCCTGCAAAAGATCGGCGATCATCTGCTGCCGGCATTCGAGTTGCGTGATGTCGCGCAGCGGCTGCAAAATCCATGCTCGCAGTTTGCGCGCGCCCATCGGCGTGACTGTTCGATCGAGCGCCGCGAGCAAGCTCGTGTCGCGCGCATTGCGGGATTCGACCAGCTCGAGGTTTTTCTGCGTGGCTGCGTCGAGAAGGACGTAATCGCTTGGCGCATCGCAGCGAAGCGAGCTGAGATGATCGATTTTTCGCCGGAGCTGATGCTTCAGGTAATGAACGATCGCGCCCGCCGCGGCGATCGCTTGCGGCATGTGCGTGCAGCCGAAGCCGTCGAGCGATTTAACCTGAAAATGTTCGCACAGCGTGAAGCTGGCGTGTTCTGACAAAAACGCATAACTATCGTACTCTAGGGCGTGATTGATTTCGCCGAGCTGTTCTTTTTGCTCAGCACTGATCAACAACTCCGAAGGCGAAACGCGTGCGAGTTCGTCCAGGATTGATTGTCGATCTTCAACTTGCGTTAATCGAAACTCGCCGGTCGTCAGATCGGCATAGGCGAAGCCGTAAGTGTTATTGTCGAGGTAAACCGCACCCAGGTAATTCGCCCGTTTCAATTCCAGCAGGTCGAGCTCGCTGATCGTTCCCGCGCTGATGATTTGGGTGATGTCGCGCGAAACAATTTTGCCCGGTTGCGGCTCGCTCGTCTGATCGCAGATGGCCACGCGCCGGCCGGCCTTGATCAACTTGGCAATGTAACTTTGCGCGGCGTGGTGCGGCACACCGCACATCGGCACCCCGTTCCGCTTGGTCAGCGCCACGTTGAGCAGCGCTGACGCCTCCTTCGCGTCCTCAAAAAACAATTCGTAAAAATCGCCGAGCCGAAAAAGCAAAAGCGTATCGGGCGGAATACTTTTCCGCAGCCGCTGATACTGCTGCATCATCGGCGTGAGCGCATCCTGCATCACACCAGAATTAAATCAGCGAACGAGAATTGCGAGTTTGGAATTTTGTTCTCGTTGTTGTTAAGGTCGTATTGGCCTAGTCACTCAAATGTCGGAATCATTCGTTGTTCGTCTCGCCACGCCGGCGGATGCCGACACGGTTGCCTGGCATCGGGCGTGTATGTTTCGAGACATGGGTGACGTGCCACCGAACCTATTTGATGAATTTCGCGGCAAAGCGAAGGTCGCGATTGAAGATATGCTTGCGCGCGGTGAGTATGTCGGCTGGCTAGCAAGCCCCGACGGTGCATTCGACAACATTATCGGCGGCGCTGGTCTTCAGCTTCAGCGTTCCTTGCCGCGCCCTTTCAGTTCCGCGGGCGGCACGAAAGTGTCCGACGGTCGCCTGGGCGTCATCATTAATGTATTTACCGAGCCGGAATGGCGGAGACGAGGCGTAGCCGAGCTATTGCTTCGGCAAATCATCGAATGGGCGCAAGCGGAGCGCGTCGATCGAATAATCCTCCACGCTTCCGAGGAAGGCCGCTCCCTTTACGAACGCCTGAGATTCGTCGCGAGCAACGAAATGCGATTGGCCCTCGATTGATTGCCCTGAGTCGGATTGAATTCGCCGTTCGGCAGCCTGCCCCGAGAGTTTTTCGGGGTTGAGCGTTTGCTTCTCTCAACCCCGAACCGTCTTCATTCCGTGCCGGATGATCCGGTCGATCAATTGCGGATAAGGCAGGCCCGCCTTTTCCGCCGAGAGCGCGAAGTCCTCGTCCGCCGCCAGAATCGGATTTGGGTTCGCCTCGATGAAATAGATCTCGTTGGCCGCTGTGAGCCGAAGGTCAATGCGCGCGTAGCCGTCGATCGTGAGCAGACGGTAGATGCGTTTGCACGTCTGCTCGATGCGAGCGACCAGCGCCGGGTCGAGCCCCTGGGCGAACCGATTCTGTAAGCCCCAGCGTTTGCGATACTCCTCATCCCACTTCGCCCTATAGGTTGCAATCTTCGGCTCGTCCGGCGGCACTTCGCGGAAGACCAGCTCGCGGATTGGAAAGACGCTCAGCCGGAGATTCCCCATCAAACTCACGTACAGCTCACGGCCCGCGATGTATTCCTCGGCGATCGCGTCGGCCTCGTATTTCTCGTGAATAAAGGCCACGCGCTCTCGGAACTGCTCGTCGGTCTCGACGAACGACGCTTGGGAAATGCCGTACGACGCCTCTTCTTTCACCGGCTTCACCAGGATTGGAAACTTGAGCTGCTTGGGCCGTGCGATGCGTTGGCCGCGCGAGATGACCACGAAATTCGGCACGTGGATGCGATGATAGCTAAGGATCTTTTTTGAGATGCCTTTGTGCTTGCAAAGGGTGAGACCGGTCGCGCCGCATCCGGTAAAGGGCACGCCTT
>WNFB01005827.1_pt1 | contig 11028 bp, 15 predicted proteins | sample 5400501 | NCBI WGS metagenome assembly WNFB01 (sample SAMN13153341, study PRJNA577476) | soil metagenome | isolation source: 200 cm saprolite under Douglas fir tree site 2 hole 1 | place: USA:California | collected 2015-04-18 | reverse complement strand
GGACACCAGCCGGCGCGTCGCCGAGGTGATCCGCCTGGTCGGCGCCGAGGGCTACGCCGGCCGCTCCATCGGCGAGCTCTCGGGCGGGGAGCAGCAGCGAGTCCTGATCGCGCAGGCGCTGGTCTCGGGCGCGCGCATGCTATTCCTGGACGAGCCGCTCGAGAGCCTCGACCTGAGCAACCAGCAGGCGATCTCGGGGCTGGTTCAGCGGATCTGCCAGGAAAGGCAGGTCACGGTCTTGCTGGTCGCGCACGACGTGAACCCCATCCTTCCCTACCTGGACCGGGTCGTCTACGTGGCCCAGGGCCAGGTCGTCTCCGGGAAGCCCGAGGACGTGATCCGCACCGAAACCCTGAGCCGACTTTACGGGGCGCCGGTCGAGGTGCTGCGAACCAGCGACGGCAGGCTGGTCGTCGTCGGCCAGCAGGAGCCTGTCAGCTATCACGGGCACGGAGCCACCTGAGATGGCGGATCAGCCCTCCTGGGATCTGCTGGCCGACCTCCAGCTGATCCTGCAGTTCCACTTCATGCAGAACGCGCTGCTGGTCGGGACCCTGGTCGCCCTGCTGGCGGGCGCCATCGGCTACTTCGTGGTCCTCCGCGGCCAGAGCTTCGCCGCCCACATGCTCTCGCAGGTCGGGTTCCCGGGAGCCGCGGCGGGGGCGCTCTTGCACACCTCGCCGGCGCTCGGCCTGATCGCTTTCTGCGTCGGCGGCGCCCTGGGCGTCAGCTGGACCGGCCGCAGCCTGGACGCCGGCCGGCGGGCGGAATCCGCCGCGGTGGGCAGCATCCTCGCCTTTTCGCTGGCCCTGGGACTTCTCTTTTTCAGGCTCTACGCCGGCTCGGCCCAGGGCATCTATGGGTTCCTGTTCGGCAGCATCCTCGGGATCACGGACCGCGACGTGCTGGTGGCGGCTGCCACCACGCTGGCCGGCCTCGCCGTGGTGGCCGTCATCGGCCGCCCGCTGCTCTTCGTCTCCGTCGATCCGGAGGCGGCGGAGGCGCGCGGCGTCCCGGTGCGAGCCGTCTCGGTTCTGTTCCTGGTCCTGGTCGCCCTCTCGGTCGCCGAGACGGTCCAGGTGATCGGCACCCTGCTGGTCTTCGCGCTCTTGGTCACGCCTGGCGCCGCCGCCCAGCAGCTCACCGCGCGTCCTGGCCTCGGCCTGGCCCTCACGATCGCGCTTGCGCTGCTGTTCGTCTGGGGCGGCCTGGCGCTGGCCTACTTCAGCCTCTTTCCGGTCGGCTTCTTCGTCACCAGCCTGGCCTTCGCGACCTACCTCGGCATCAGGATGATGCTGAGGGCGGCGGCCGGCAGCCGCCCCCCAGCCCACGCGGCCCTGGGGTCAGCGTCGTGATCGAGCTTGCGCTCCAGGCTTTTTCGCCGAACCTGGTCGACGACGTCCGGGAGATCCTCAGCTACGACTTCATGCAGCGCGCAATCGTGGCGGGGACCTTCATCGCGCTGGCCGCCGGTCTGGTCGGCTACTTCATCGTGCTCCGCAACGAGGTGTTCACCAGCGACGCCCTCGGCCACGTCGCCTTCACGGGCGGGCTGGCCTCGCTGCTGGCGAATCTGCAGCTGCTGCTGGGCGTGTTCGGGGGCACGATCGCGGTCGCGGTCGGGATGGGCAGCCTGGGCGGGCGTGGGCGCGGGCGCGATGTCGCGACCGGCACCGTGTTCGCCTGGGTCCTTGGAGTCGGCGCCCTCTTCCTCAGCCTCTACACGTCTGCCCGCAGCGCGGGCGGTGGCACGGCGGGGGTGACGATCCTGTTCGGATCGATCCTTGGCTTGCAAGAGCCTCAGGCCACGATCGCCGCCGGGGCCGCGATCGCCACCAGCCTGGTGCTGCTGGCGATCGCCCGGCCGCTCATGTTCGTGAGCATCGATCCCGACGTGGCAGCCGCGCGCGGAGTCCCGACGGCGCTGGTCACCGTCCTCTTCCTGGTCCTGGTCGGGGCCACGGTCGCGGAAGCTGTGCAGGCGGTGGGGGCGCTGCTCATCTTCGGCCTCATGGTCACGCCGGCGGCGATCGCGCAGAGGGTCACCTCGAGGCCCTACGCCGGAATGCTGCTTTCGGGAGCCCTGGCCGTCTGCTTTGTCTGGCTGGGCCTCGGCCTCGCCTTCTACCTTGCGTATCCGGCGAGCTTTTTCATCACGGCGCTGGCCTTCGGAACCTACCTGGCGTCTGCGCTCGCCTCCCGCAGCGGACGGCTCCGCCTACGGTCGGTCTAGTTCGGGCGTCGCCTTCCTCAGGCGAACCTCCTGGACGGCGTAGCCGCCCGGTCGGGGTGATCGTTACGACCTTCGCAACGCTGAAGCGACCGAGCGCACTGATCCCCCTGGCGATGTCGTTCGCGGCCCTCAGCCTGGTCCTGGGTCACACTGCGCTCTACGGCGTGACCCATGAGGCCGACGAGGGGCTCGCGGCACACGTCTGGCAGCTGCTGATGGCTGGCCAGATACCGGTCATCGCGTTCTTCGCGGTCAGGTGGCTGCCGCGAAGCCCAGCGCCAGCACTTCTGGTCCTCGTGCTGCAGGCCGTGGGGGGGCTGGCGGCGGCCGCCCCCGTCTTCCTCCTCAAGCTCTAGCGGCCGCCGCTTGCTCAGCCCCTAATTCACGTCCAGGTCCAGCGCCTGCCCGATGTAGTAGCGCAGGACATCCCTGTCCAGGCTGCCGGCGTTTCTGATCTTGATGTGTCTCCCTGACTTGCCCGCCCCCCGGAGGAGGTCGAACTTATCCTCGAACCTGGCACCCCGTGTAAAGCCGAGGGTGATGCCCTTCTTGTTCGGGATGATCCAGGCGAAGATCGTCCTGCCCTTGAAGACTGGCATCCCGTAGCTGACGGCCTCCTGGGCGTGAGGAGCGCACTCACGGACCAGGGCCCGCAGCGTCGCAACGGTCTCCCGATGCTCGAGAGGAAACTTGCTGTTCACGAAGTCATCCACCGTCATGACCGCTCCCCTGCCTAAGCCCTCTTGATCCGCGCGGCTGCCACCAGCTCCTCGAGCCGGTCCATGGTCTCAGTCGCCCCGGACTCCATGCCGCTCTGGACCATGCCGTCGCGATCGGCGACCGACTGGAAGACGGACTGATCCGTCAGCCTGGTCTTGCCGTCGATCTCTTCGAGGGTCAGGGTCTCCAGCAGGACGTGGCCGGGCACGCCTTCGTACTCGAACGTGAAGACGAGCCGCTCCGGCGCCGTGATGTCGTGGTAGACGCCGTGGAACGCGTGCTCGTTGCGGTCAGGGTCGAGGTGCACGTAACGCCACCTGCCGCCCGGCCGCACGTCCATCTCGTCGACCTTGGTGGTGTGGCTTCTCGGGCCCCACCACTGCGGTATGAGCCTGGGCTCCGTCATCGTCTTGAACACGAGCTCGCGAGGCGCATCGAACGTGCGCCGCCCGACGATCTCCTGCTTCCCCGGGACAATCTCGAGCGCGTAAGCCGTCTTGCTCATGGTGTCTCTCCCTTGGCGTCCGAGCCTTCATCACGCCCCGCCTGCAGCCCGCGCAGCAGTTCGTCGAGCCGATCGTGGCGCTCCTCCCAGGCATGGCGATACCTCTCGACCCAGTCGGACACGTCCTTCAGGGCTGCCGGCTCCAGGCGGCAAGGCCGCCACTGCGCCTTCCTCCCCTGACTGATGAGACCGGCCCGCTGCAGCACCTTCAGGTGCTTCGACACTGTGGGCAGCTTCAGGTCGAACGGAGCCGCAAGCTCCAGTACCGTGCCCTCGCCGTGCTCCAACCGGGAGAGGATCGCTCTCCGGGTCGGGTCGGCCAGTGCCATCAGCACCATGCTCAGTCGATCTCTCGGCATGTCATTCCACCGTCTGGCTAATTAGCTGATTGGAAGATTACCCACCCGACCGACCTCTGTCAAGGCCCAGCTCAACTGGAAGCAATCGAGGCCCGCGCAGGTTATTGAGCTGAAAAGCAAGTGGAGGTGCAGCCCATGATCGGCAAACTGCTGGCCCTGAAGAGCCTGGTCGTCCCCGAGCCGCCCCAGCCGCCCCACGCTGAGTTGGAGCACGCCCACTGGGACGCTGACACTCGCACGTGGCGAGGGCACCCTCAGCCGGCCGCCGAGGACGACGCGGCCTAGCGCGGATCTCGGCGCAGTCATGATCGGGCCTCAGGTCGCCGCCGCCGCTATGCTCCTTGAATGGCAGCCCCGAGGTTGGTCCTGACCCGCCGGCTGGCGCTCGACTTCGGCCGCTGCCAGACCGCGCTCTGTAGCCACTGACCCTCACTCCACGCTCACCGGCGCGCGTAGGCGCGCCTCCGCATCAGACAGATTCGAGGAGAGTCAGATGAGCGTTACCGAAAAGCTGCTCGCGAACAACCAGCGATACGCGGGTTCCTTCACCAAGGGCGACCTTCCGATGCCGCCTGGCAAGCGGGTCGCGGTGCTGGCCTGCATGGACGCCAGGCTTGACGTCCACAAGATTCTCGGCCTCGAGGAGGGCGACGCCCATGTCATCCGAAATGCGGGCGGCGTGGCGACCGACGACGCGATCCGCTCGCTGGTGATCTCCCAGCGGTTGCTGGGGACCGAGGAGATCATCCTCATCCATCACACGGACTGCGGGATGCTGACCTTCACGGACGGAGAAGTGAAGCAGCAGATCGAACGGGAAACCGGCATCCGCCCCCCGTTCGCACTCGAAGCCTTCAGCGATGTCGAGGAGGACGTCCGGCAGAGCATCGCCCGAATCGAGGCGAGCCCGTTCATCCCGAAAAAGTCGAGCGTCCGCGGTTTCGTCTACGACGTCCGCCGAGGGCGCCTCGGCGAGGTGAGTGTTCCCGCCGGCCGCGCCGGCTGAAGCTCCACCTGGGTGGGGTGGGCATCGGCCCCACCCCACCTGGCGGCGGCGTCGGGCCTGGATGTCGAAGCTCAGATGGTGCCCCCGGGAGGACTCGAACCTCCGCACGTGGTTTAGGAAACCACTGCTCTGATCCCCTGAGCTACGGGGGCCGGGGGTTAGGTTACCCGGCCCGGCGGGCGCGGCCGATGCGCACTTGCAGCTGATCGACCTCGAGCGCGAGTGCTACGCGTGGGATCGACTATGAGCTGGCCCAGGGACCCACGGGCGCGGTGGTCACCCTCACCGCCCAGGGTGAGGGCGAAGCCGTGCTGGCCGGGATGTTCCTGCCGGGCTAGACGGGGAGCGGGATCAGGTCAGGCCGCGTGAGCCTTGGCCGAGATCAGGGCGCGGATCTGCTCGTCGCTCATCTCCATGTCGCGATGGACCTCGTCGGCGTGAGCGCGGACTGCCTTGAACAGCTCCTCCTGGTTCTCTCCCTCGATCAGCTGGCCGCAGCTGCAGTTCATCGAAAGCATCTAGCTGGCCCTCCGTTGCTGAAGTCGGTCCTGGTTCTTCTGAACGCAGTCCTGCGAGCAGAAGACGAGGTCGCCGGCCACGAACCCGTTCCCGTCCCCGTCGGTCCACTCGGCCCGAGGCTTGCCGCAGCCGGGGCACGGCTCCTGGACGTCGGATTCAACCTGCATTGTAGCCTGATCTTACATCATAACTAACAGGAAATGGCAGCCAACTGGGCGAGGATAGGCCTGCCGCCGGGGTGCCGATCAGGCGGTCCGGCGGGCCGGGAAGGCCTCCGCGCGGTGGGAGCGGGGCCTGAGCGCCGCCTCCGCGTCCGCCAGCGTGACCCGGGCGCGCTTGTAGTTCCGGAGGGCGAAGCGGTCGCAGGCGGTCTCGGCCTGCGACTTCCGGCCCAGCCGCTCCTTGATGTACCAGTGCAGCCACTCATGGCAGTAGAGGAACCGGAGCACCTCCCGGGGCCGGGTGAAGGTCACCCCCGCGGAGAGCCAGACGAACCGGATGCCGCGGGCCCGGGTGCGGCGGGCGGCGTAGTAGACGATCTCGCCGAAGGGCAGGAAGGGATCCGGCAGCTGAAGCGTGATCCGGTGGTCGTCGAACTCGGCCCGAGCCGCCAGATGGGGCTGGCGGCGGTACCGGAGCGGGTCCACGAAGAGGTCGTATCCGTCGGCCCGGGGCAGGCCTCGGAGCATCCTACGGATCTGGGCAGGGGTGAGGGAAGGGACGTTGGAGGTGATCTTCAAGGCCGTGGAACCTCAAAGATTAATGCCCGCAGGCCCGCCCCGCCAGCCCATCGGGAAAGCTGGGGCGCCGCCGGCCGGCGCCCCGCCCCGAAGCTCGAAAGAGGGCTACTTCAGCAGCAGCCAGACCACGCTGTTGACGATGCTGAGGGTGGCGTTGAACTCGGTGTTGAAGTCCTTCTGGGTGCTGCTCAGGAGGAGGGCGAAGTAGGTGTTGCCGTCCGCGGTGGCGCCCATGAACACCAGCATCACCGCCGGGATCGACTGGCCGCCACCCTGGGAGACCAGGGTGTAGCAGTAGCCCTGGATGATGCCGTTGGCGCCGTTCAGGGCCCCGGTCTGGGTGTTGATGCACTGCTTGGTGTCGGGGTACTTGGACTGAAGCGTCGCCAGAACCTGGGCCTGGAGCTGGGCCGGCGTGGCCGCCGGGCTCTGCGGGCCGCTCGAGAAGACGAGGATCCCGAGGCCCTGGTTGTCGGCGATCGCGATCGTGTTCGCGGTGTTGCTGACAACCCGGAAGCCGGTGGTCGGCAGGGTGACCTCCAGCGCGGAGTTGCGCACCGTCTGCCCGCCGCCCCCGGTCGGCTGTGAGGTCGGCCTGGTGGTGGGCTGGGTGGTCGGCCTGCTGGTCGGCTGGGTGGTGGGCTGGCTCGTCGGCTGGCTCGTCGGCTGGGACGTAGGTGAGGCCTTGGGCGAGGGCAGCACCCTGGCCTCGGGCGAGGGGGTGACGTTGCGGGCCACGGCGTAGACGACGACGCCACAGCCCGACATCAGCACGACCAGCCCGACGATGACGCCGATGATCAGCGCCCAGGGGGTCCGGTGGACGGTCGGCTGCGGGCCCGTGGCTTGGGGTGCGTAGTACGGCGGCGGGTAGGCGCCGGGCGGGCTCCCGGGGGGCGGGGCCGGCGGTGGGGCCGGCGGCGTGGGCCCGGCCGGGGTGGCGGCGGCGGCCAGCGGGTTGCCGCACGACATGCAGAACTGGTTGCCTTCCGGGTTCTCGGTTTTGCAGCGGGAGCAGGTGATCGTCGCCATCTATGCGCCCTCCCCGGAAGCCGGCTGGGCCGGCGTCGGGCCGCCGGTGCTGGGCGTAGCCGCGGGGGTGGCCGTGGGCGTGGCCGGCGGGGCCACGTCCTTGCGCGGTCGCCGGCTGCGCTTGATGTGCGCCGGCGCCGCGGTCAGCGCCCGCCCGCAGTTGGGACAGAAGCCGCTGGCCACGATGTGCCGGTGGCAGCTGGGGCAGACGGTCTCGGCGTAACCCATGTGGGCCGCCTCCTCGAGCAGAGAGTGGTGCAGCAGGTAGCGGACGTAGATCAGGACAGCGGCGACCACCACCGTCTGCCAGATGATCACCGCCAGGGGCGAGATCGCGGCGTCGGCGATGACGATCGAGCCCAGCGAGAAGGCGACATGGGCGAGGAAGGCCATCGCGACCGCGCCGATCTCGCGGCCGCCCAGCCCGCCCCGGGCCTGGCGCCAGATGGCGGCCACGATCATCCCCGTGCAGCTCCCCTGCAGCAGCGGCTGCAGAACCGCGATCGTGATCAGGGGGAAGATCCAGTTGCCCGGCTTCACTTGCGGCGGCAGGCTCTGGATGACCGGGCCGAAGTTGACCAGCGTCTCCGCCAGCGCGAAGCCGAGGCCGGCGGCGACCCCGAAGACGAGGCCGTCCACGGTCTCCGGGAAGTCGGCCCGGTTGGGGAGCAGGAAGGAGGGGATCGGCTTCAGGACCTCCTGGACGATCGGCAAGAGGAGGCCGGCGAAGAGCAGAGCCCCGAAGTCGATGCCGCCGCCGCCGAACGGATGGGCGATCGAGAGCACCGGATGGTAAAGGAAGGCCTGGATGGCGCTGACGATGAGGCCGAGGATGACGCCGCCTCCGATCGTGAACCCGAGCACGACGGCAGGCTCGTCCCGGTAGACCTGCGCCTCGTAGAGGTAGATCAGGTAGAGGACCGGGATCAGGAGGGCCGAGACCAGGATCGCGGCCGTGATGAGGCCGATCAGATAGAGGATGACCACGCCCGCCAGGCCCGCGATGAAGGCCCAGCGGAACTCATGCACCTTATGGTGCCCCAGGTGCGGAAAGAGGGTCGTGAAGATGGTGGGCTGGGCTACGTGCTCGGAGGGGTGCGCCGCGTAGCGGTGCTCGCGCAGCTTGGGATCCCCGACCGCCTCCTCGGAAGTCCCCTGATGAGCGCCGCAGCGCGTGCAGAAGGCGCCGTCCGGAACGTCATTCGAACAGTGGTCACATCTCATATACCGCCTCCGTTGAGCTCCCGAAGCTGGGCGGCAAACGCTGGGCGCCCCCGAACGGTAAAGGATAGGGGCGAGGTTGGGAATTGCAAGGGCCAGCGCCACCACCCGGCCCCGGTGGCGCGGCGGCCCGGCTCCGGCTATCCTCACGCGGCATGGCTCCTGAGCTGAAAGCCGCCGCCTGCGGACTCGGGCTCCTCCTGCTGGTCTCCTGCACGCCGCCGCCCCCGGCCAAAGCTTCCCCGAAGGCGCCGCTGGCCGGCGCCCGCCTGCTGGCCATCTCGGCGATGCCGCGCAGCGACCCGCCGCCGGGCGCGAAGGAGCTGGTGGGCGCTGTCGACCTCGTCTACAGCTCGGGGGCTCGGGGCGACTTCGAGGGCCGCACCTGGAAGTCGCTCGAGGCCCGACCCGGCCGTCCCGACGTCGGCGACCTCCGGGGCTCGCTCGACTACATGGGCAACCAGCGCGGTCTGGCCCTGCTCTTCAACCTGAAGGTCATCGACACCTCGGCCAAGCTGGTGCCCGACGACCTGGCCGGGGTGGCCTGGGACAACGGCAACCTGAAGAGCCGCTTCCACGCGCTGGTGGACGCCGTCAAGCCGGTCACCACCTCCCACCTCCGCTACCTCTCGATCGGGAACGAGGTGGACGTCTACCTGAGCGCCCACCCAGGCGAGTGGGATGCCTACCGGTCCTTCTTCCAGGACGCCGTCGGCTACGTCCACACGGCGCTGCCAGGCGTGAAGGTCGGCGTCACCACCACCTTCGACGGGGCCCGCGGGCCGAACGCCCAGCGGGTGGCCGCGCTCAACGCCGCCGCCGACGTTGTCATCCTCACCTACTACCCGCTGGACGGCTCGTACCGCCCGCGCACGGCTGCCACGGCGAGCGGCGACTTCGCGACCATGGCCGGCCTGGCCGGGTCCAAGCCGCTGGTCCTGCAGGAGGTCGGCTATCCCTCGGCCGGCCAGCTGGGCAGCTCGGAGCAGGCGGAGGCGGCTTTCTTCACGAACGTCTTCGCCGCCTGGAACCAGCAGGGGGCGCGGATCGCTTTCCTGAACGTCTTCGCGCTGCACGACCTGGCGCCCTCCACCTGCGACGCCCTGGCCGGCTTCTACGGCCGGCCCGGGGACGCCAACCTGAAGGCCTACCTCTGCTCGCTGGGGCTGAGGCACGCCAACGGCACCCCCAAGCCGGCCTGGCAGGCCACCCTGGACGGGGCCAAGGGCAGCGGCCTACCCCAGTAGCGGCCGCTTGCGGAAGTAGAGGTTGTCGTAGTCGTAGCGGGGACGCGGCCGCAGGGGCCGCAGCTTCCCGGCCTCGTACTCGAGCGCGGCGTAGCCCAGGCTGTCCAGGTAGCCGATCAGCGCGGCGCCCTCCGACGACCCCCGCACGTCGTAGTCGCCGGTCTCGACGGCGAGGAGCGGCCCGCGCTCGCGCAGGAGGCGCTCCATGCCCCGCAGCACCTCCAGCTCCACCGACTCGGCGTCGATCTTCACGAAGTCGGGCGCGCGCCCGGCGGCCGCGAAGTAGTCGTCCAGGCGGACGCACTCCACCTCGTATTCCTGGGCCCGCAGCGAGCGGCGGTCGGCCTCCGGCAGCCGGGCTTGCCCGAGCAGCGTGTTGAAGGCGGAGTGGCGGGGTCCGAAGTCGCTGATCACCGCCTGGCCCGAGCGCGAGTGGGCGGCCACGTTCTCGGTCCGCACGTTGGGGAGGCCGGCCAGGTTGCGGCGCAGCAGCCCGAAGGTGCGCCGGCTGGGCTCGAAGGCCACCACCAGGCCGTCGGGGCCGACCAGGTCGGTGGCCAGCAGCGAGTGGTAGCCGTAGTGAGCGCCCACGTCGGCGAAGACCATCCCCGGCCGGAGGTGCTCGATCAGGACGTGCGAAAGCGGCGCCTCGTAGACGCCATGGCGGTAGATGTCGATCGCCACCTTCTCGGGCAGCAGGACCCGCAGACGCCGGCCTGAGAAGAGCGGCGCGACGGCCTCCTGCTCGGCCAGCCGCAGCCGCCAGACCAGCCGGAAGCGCAGCTCCCTGGCCGGGTGGCGCAGGAGCTTCAGCAGGCGCGGTGCGCCGGCCAGTGCCGTGTGGCGCTCGAGGCTCTGGACGAGTGCCCCCCGGCTCGCGGGCGGAGCCATGCGGCGGACAGATTAGCAACCACGCGGGCTGTCCACGGCGGCCGTCGTCTTGCTATCCTGTGGGCTCCAAAAAACAGCGCCCGGGGGGCGCGCGCTGGCGTTCAGGGGGGAGTTGCCGCGGTTGCTTTATATCTCAGTAGTTCTGCCTACCTATGAGAGGTTGGCTATCCTGCGTCGCTGCCTGGACCGGCTGGCGGCGCAGTCGGTTCCGCTCGACGACTTCGAGGTCCTGGTCGTCGACGACGCCTCCCGCGAGCCGGTCGCACCCAGCCTGGAGCCGATCTACCGGGACGGGCCCCTCCAGGTCCGCTGGCTGCGCGTCGAGCCCAACAACCCGGCCCGCGCCCGGAACGTCGGCCTCGACGAGGCGCGCGGCTGGCTGGTGCTCTTCCTGGGCGACGACGTCCTGGCCCTGGCGAACCTCCTCGAGGAGCACCTGGCCGTTCACCGGCGGACTCCCGACAGCGCGGCCTGCCTCTGCCGGCTGGAGACGGACCCGGAGCTCCTGGGCACGCCCTTCCAGCGGTTCTTCGACCCCTTCGGCTTCAGCCGGCT
>WNFB01005826.1_pt1 | contig 11028 bp, 7 predicted proteins | sample 5400501 | NCBI WGS metagenome assembly WNFB01 (sample SAMN13153341, study PRJNA577476) | soil metagenome | isolation source: 200 cm saprolite under Douglas fir tree site 2 hole 1 | place: USA:California | collected 2015-04-18 | reverse complement strand
TGCTCTCCACAGGACGGGGATGGATATCACGTGGCTGACCGACCGGATCGCGGTTGGTGGCGGAATCTGGACGGCGGACAACATGGCGAAGGTGGCGCGGGTGGGCGTGACGCACATCATCGACATGCAGATCGAGTTCGATGACACGCCGCTCGGGGCGGAACATGGCATCGAGGTTTTGTGGAATCCGACCGATGATGACTTCGAGCCCAAGCCGGCGGCGTTGTTTCAGCGTGGCGTACAGTTTGCCAAAGCGGCGCTGGACGAGCCGGGGACGAAGTTGTTCATTCACTGCGCTGCGGGAGTTCACCGCGCGCCGATGATGGCGCTGGCACTGCTCGGCTCGATGGGATGGACGCTGGAGAGTGCGAAGGATTTGATCGAGGGACGACGCCTGGTCGCGGATTTTGCGGATGTGTATGTGCGCAGCGTTGAAGAATTTCTGGATGGGCGAGGAATCTGAGGCTTAGTCAGCGTGGATTCCGAGACAAGGCCTAAGGGTCGAATCGCAGACGCCGCTGAGGTTTCGCAGAGTGCGCGGAGAAACTGGCGGACAGGAGTGTCCGCCCCACACAAGTACGGTTGGAGGAAGACATGTCTTACGCGGGCCGCCGCCCTATGGGGCGGATTTTTTATTTGGGGCTGGTTGGTGTAATGCTGGCGGGCGCGGGAAGAGCGCGTCCGCTTCCGGCTGCGCAGAGCGGCCCGGCGATGACTACGGTGAGCGATACGGTTTATCGCGCGGACGGCAGCCCGGCGCAGGGGACAGCGATCATTATGTGGCCCGTTTTCGTTACGGCGGACGGGACGGCGGTTGCGGCGGGGACGGCGAATGTCAGACTGGGGACGAATGGAGCGCTCAGCGTTGCGCTGGTGCCGAATGTGGGAGCGAATCCGGCGGGAGCGTATTACACCGTGGTTTTTCAACTCGGACCTGGCGAGGTGAAAACCGAGTATTGGCTTGTCCCGACAACTTCTCCGGCGAATCTGGCCACGGTGCGGACCACGCCGGGTTCCGGATTGGCGACGCAGCCGGTTTCGATGCAGTACGTGAATACGGCACTGTCGGGCAAGGCGAACGATAACGCCGTGGTGCACCTGAACGGATCGGAAACGATCAACGGAAGCAAGAGCTTTGCGGTTGCGCCGAGCGTGCCGACGCCGACGAGCACGGGACAGGTGGCGAACAAGGCTTACGTTGACAGCTCGGTGGCCACCGTGGGCTCGGGCAATTTCCTGGCGACCGCGGGCGGAACCATGACGGGGCCGATCACGCTGCCGGCGAATCCCGTGGCGCCTCTGCAGGCGGCGACCAAGCAATATGTGGATGCGGGGTTCGCGGTGAAGGCGGACCTGATCTCAGGGCTGGTTCCGCCCGGTGAACTGGGCTCGGGGACAGCGAATGCCTCGACTTGCCTGCTGGGCAACGGGACCTGGGGCAGCTGTGCTTCGGGAGCGGGAGCGGGGAACGTGTCCACGACGCCAGCAGCCAACCAGAATATTATTCAACCCGTAGGCACGCAGTTTGGAGCGGACAACGTGGCGGGGATTCGCTATATCACGACTTCAGGATCCGCTTTCAACTGGACAGCTAGCGTTACGGGAACGAACCTCACCGGGCTTATCACGGCGAATCTGAGTCCATGTCCAAAAGGAATTTTCGGAACGGACAATAGCACCTACATCTCGATTAACAGCGGGGCGGAGTATGCACTGCTGCAAGGCGGGGGCACGTGCGTGCCGGGGAGTGCCGGGAGCATCACGTTTACGGTGATCGGAACTTACACGAATCCCACGATCGGGAGCGCGTCCTCTGGAATCCAGGAAGCGTTGATTGATGCGCAGACGAACGGGACGGGAACGAAGAAGGCGAACTATCGGATTGTTTTCCAGCCGACCAACCCTCCGAACACGACGTATTATGCGATAAATGCGGCAGTGACCATTCCGAATGGAGTGGCTGATATTGATTTCTCTGGCGCGTCGATCGACTGCGAGGCGGATGATGCTTGCTTCAAGATCACGGGGGCAGCATGGGATGTGGTTCTGCACGGAGCGCGGGTCGGCACGAAAACGACGAGAGCCGGCGGAGCCATCACGAACACGGCATGTAGCGGAAACATAACCACGATCACGACGGCGACCACTCCTCCTGTGCCCACGGTCAACAAACCGATCTGGGTGGATATTCAAAACACGGACCACACGCACTTCTGGGGACTGCATCCCGTGCTTGGGGTGAACCCGGGCGTCAGCTTCATCATGACGGACAACAATTGCGCGTGGGCAGCGAATCCAGGAGCTGGGAGCATTACGTCTGCCGCCTCACCGGGCGGATGGGCGCTGGAGCATGCATTTATCGAAGACAGTGGAACCAACACCACGATGCGAGACCTGTATCTGGATATGCCGGGCTGGGCCACCGGGAAGCTCAACAACTTCCTAGTCATCTTGAATGATCAGGCCGCCACGATGGACGACATCGTAACCGGGGGCACTGGCGTGCAGTGCGACGCGAACTACTGCGGGCAGGTGATCTACAATCCGGGACCGTTCTCCGGGAACATTCAATCGCCGGCAATCGGAAGAATCACCCGGAGCAATATTTCGCTGCAGTGTGCGGGGAACGGCATTAACTGGCTTGGGGGAAACGGGATCAAGGTCAGCGAGAACACGGTCATCCAGGGATTCCAGCAGTTCAGCCTGCAGACGGGGACGATACGTGGCGGCTACGCTGAGAGTTTCATCGACAGTTTGTACAACGAGGTGGGAGGGTGTTCGAATCCGTTCTGGACGGCTGCCGGTTTGTCTGGTTTGGCATCGCGAAACATGGCGGGAGTTTCGGTTCTTGGGGGCTTTCTGAGTGCGGTGGGAGGAGCGATTGGACAGGAGCCACAGTTTGCGACGGGTGGTTCCACCACGTATGAATACTGGCTGGTGATCTGCGATGGGGCGAATTGTTCGATGCCCCTGCGCTTCGGACAGGCGGCACCGCTGAACAGCAATCCATATACGATTGGCTGGCCACACTACGGTTCGCAGAGTGGGAGCACGATCACTTACTACGTTCTAAGGACAACCGGGGCTGGCTACAATCTTTCGGCACCGTACGGGAGTGGGAACTGGTCACTGACGTCGTCGGCAATCGCGCAGTGCGCATCGCTTGTCTGCACGACTACAGACAGCAGTGCCACCGCGCTGCAAACCTACGTAGTGTCGAATGCGCCGGCGCTGGCTCCTTTTGTGTGGAACTGGCCGGGGTCGATCGTTTTGAGTGGTGGGGCGATGATGGAAGGCGACGACCTGCCGATCACGAATATTTCGTCGGTGGTGGCGACGGTGCAAAACGTTCCGAGTGTATTCGTGCAGCGCTGCGGGAGTGCTACACCGGGCGTCTATGTGAGTTGCCTGGCGGGAAATTCTGTAGGCAACAACAATGGAGCAGTGGGAGCGACGCTGTTGCAGAACGGTCCGAGCAATGGGGGGCAGACAGCGAACCTCAAGGGCAGATTGAACATCACTGCTGGACCGTATCCCAGCCTGAATAGTGGACACATTATTACGCTGGTCGATTCCAATGCGTTTAAGACCTGGGCGGATTCGAACCATCGGCCTACTAATGATGCGAACGATACATATCTGGGGCTGGATGGCGGGGCGGTGGGAGTTGCGTCGGCGCAGCTTGCGATTGGTTCTCCGGCAGCGATCTCGAACTATATCGGGAATGCGGGCGACAACACGAGCTGGAAGGAACGGCTGACTGCGGCGGCGAAGACGTTTAAGGTTCCGGTGACGGTGAATGGAAATCTGACGGTGACGGGCGGTACGGTGACGCTTCCGGTAACAGGGACAGGGTCGCAATGTCTGCACGTGAGCTCCACGGGTGTGCTGAGCGGCACGGGAGCCGATTGCGGTTCGGGCGGCGGCGGATCGGGGATAGTGAACAGTGGAATCGCGACGCAGGTGGCGATGTATACGGGTACGGGAGCGGCGGTCAGCGGAGATTCTGCCCTGACCGATAGTGGCGGCATGTTGAATTATTCGGGAGCGGGCGGGATTTCGGCGGCGGCGGGAACGTTCGGCGGGAACCTGACGGTGAATGGACAGCTGCTGGTGGCGGGACCGTGGATGGTGAGCTCGCCGGTTCCGGGAACGGCGATGCCGGCGGCTGGGGCTGGGACTTCGGCGCTGGGGATTTCGAACGACGGGAGCTTCTATATTTCGGCGAATGCCGGAGCTCCGCAGAAGATCGCGACCACGGCTACGAGTTCGTATTTCTCAAATGTGTGGCAGGAAGATGCGAACAACCTGGCGGAATATGGCGGAACGACTGCGCAAGGGTTGAACGTCTACGGGACGCGGACGGATGCCAGCAATTACGAGCGGGTGCGGCTGGGATTCGACGCGGCCAACAACTATTTCGCGGTGAGCGCGGACTACGCGGGGACCGGGGTGCATCGGGGGCTGGGGTTCAATGTGAATGGGTCCCTGCGATGGGTGATCGACTCGCTGAATACTTTCAAACCGTGGTCGGACAATGTACAGGATCTGGGATCGAGTACATTGCGGGTGCGGAATGGATATTTTGGAACGGGAGTTGTGACGCCGAGTCTGACTTTGGATGGGAGCGCACTGTCGAGCGTGATCGGGACGCCGTCGGGCGCGCTGATGACGGCGGGAACGGTGAGCGGGACGGGGCAGCCGCTGTGTACTGACGGGACGGGGAATCTGACGATCACTACGGTGGGGTGTCCTCCGGGAACGGGAACGATCGGGGGGAGCGGGGCGGTTCCGCAGTTCGCTTACTGGACGAATACCAACGGTTTGGGGGCGGCGCCGCTGAATGTCGCGAGTGCGAACACTGTGGAACAGTACAACGGGACGAACATGCAGACGTTCAACGTGTATGGGACGCGGACGGATGCTTCGAACTATGAGCGGGTAGGATTGGCATACGTTTCCCCAGATGGATACTTCGAGTTGCAATCCCAGCAAGCGGGGACGGGATCACAACGCGGGTTCTGCTTTGGGGTGAACAATTCCTGCAAGTGGGCGGTGGACACGACCACCGCGTTCAAACCGTTCAATGACAATACGCGAGACATTGGTACGGCGAGTTTGCGGGTGCGGGATTTTTATCTTGGCCGCAATCTGATCATGAGCGGAACTGCGACTACGTACAACGGGAAGGCTACGGCGGGGACAGGTCTGGCACCGGTGTATGGGACAGTATCGCTGACGGGGCAGACGGCGGCGATTGCTTCGAGCACGCTGTGCGCCAGCGCGACCTGCGGGGCGGGACAGTACGAAGTGAATTATTACCTGGACTCGACGGTGGCTTGCACCACGGCAGGGAGCGCAGCGGCGGCTTTGACGATCGGGTGGACGGATGAGACTAATGCGAAGTCATTGCAGGTTCCGCTGAGCGGGGCAGGCGTTTCGGGTGGGAATTCTTTGGGGTTGGGGAGCACGGCAAATTTTGGAAGCGGGTCGATTACGTTGTGGTCCGCGGGCGGCGCGAATCTTACTTACTCGTCTTCTTACACGGGGTGCACTACCGGGACGGGGACTTATGCGCTGCGGGTGGTGGTGCGGCAGTTGCAGTAGACCAGTGGTCAGTGGTCAGTAAAGACTGCATATGTAGCTGAGGCAGGACGGATGACTTGAGGCTACCCGCTGGAGCTGGTGGCCCTTTTTGTTGGGCTTTGAAAAGCAAAGCTCAATCGCAGAGTACGCGGGGAACTGCCGCAGAGTACGCAAAGTTCGTGCACATTGGGGATGGGCTAGCCATCGGCGAGTTGCCGGTGGATTTTTTATTGGTGCACTTATGGGAGGTCGCGCTTTTATTTTCGTTGTGGCGGCTTTTTTGCTAAGCGGCATTGGCTGCGAGCGGCGGGCGGTGCGTGTTGCGCTGCCGAATATGGTGATCCCGGTCGGGTGTGCCTCGGAGATCACTTTGCTGCAGTGTGACGCGCGGGTTACTCCGCCGAAGTGCAGGAGTGCGCGAGTGAAGTATCGCAATGGGTGTGAGCAGATTGTGGTGGTCGGAAACGAAAGGTTGAGAGGCAACGAGTGAGAATTCCGAACAAAGTCGCCGGCAGCGGGGGTACAAAAGGGATCCTTCGACTGCGCAAGCCGATTCGCTTCGCGATTCGGCTTGCTCCGCTCAGGATGACAGGGGTTAGGAGTGTGGCCGGGGGGATCGTCCGAGTGCTCGTCGCGACGTTGGTGACGTTTCCAGGAGCGCTGGCTTCGGCGACAACCTACTACGTGAGTTCGAGTTTGGGGAATGATTCGAATAGCGGGACTTCATCGAGCGCGGCGTGGCAGACGGTGGCGAAGGTGAATGGGCGGACATTTGTGGCGGGGGATTCGATTCTGTTCCGGCGGGGGGATGTTTGGAACGAGAGTCTGGTTCCGGCTTCTTCGGGTGCTTCGGGAAATCCGATTACGTTTGACGCCTATGGGTCGGGAGCGGCGCCGAATTTGACAGGATATTATGCGGTACCTCCGCAGACCTGGGTGCTGGTTTCGGGGAATGCGTGGAAGGCGGCACTGCCGGCGGTTTATTCGACGATCAACTTTTGTTTGTTTGGGTCGGTGTGGGGGCAGAAGGTTGCGGCATCGACTTCGAACTTGCAGGGTCAGTGGGATTTCTACTTCGCGAACGGATCGCTCTACGTCTACTCGGTGGGAAATCCGGATGCCTTTTACAACACGGCGATTGTGCCGATGGCTTTGAGCAACGTGCCGGTGATCAACATCAATGGGAAGTCGTGGCTGACGTTCCAGCATTTCCTGGTGAACTGGTTTGATCAGTATGGGGTTTACGTTCAGGGGACGAGCGATCATCTGGTGTTCGCGAATATGGAATCGGATTCGATGATTCCTCAGGGGACACAGCCGCTGGGGTTCTATGTGAATGAGAGTGCGCCGGGGCCGGGGGACATCAAGATCTACAACACGGAAGGACTGTTTGCGAGCAAGTCGGGAGCAGAAAAAAAGGATGCAGCGATGTCGTTTTTGCAGAATGCGCTGGCGATGACAGATGCCGTTGCGGCGCGGGAGATCGTTCAGCCGGAAAAATTTAAAGAGGGTATATCCAAGATCATCGATGGAACGGTTCAGTGTTTGAATGCGTCCACGTGGGCGAAGAGCAGTTCCCAGCCAACCATCGTTAACCCGCAGTGATGGTACCAGCAGAGGGACTCTTTCGCCCCGCTGGGGCTTCCTTCCGTTTCTGGCAACCCACGGCTTACGCCGTGGGCTGCATTCTTTCGCCGCTCCGCGGCTTTCTCCTCGGGCTTCGGTAACTCAGAGATAAGCGTCCGCATCCGACCTACCCGACCTCTTCGCTCCAACTCTCCAGGTTCTTCTTCACCAAGGCCATGAATTGGTCGGCTACGGCGCCGTCGATGAGGCGGTGATCGTAGCCTAGCGTCAGGTGGACCACGGAGCGGATCGCGATGGAATCGTTGCCGTCTTTGTCGGTTACGACTAGCGGCTGCTTGGTGATTCCGCCTACTCCCATGATCGCGGAGTTCGGCTGATTGATGATGGGGAGTCCAAAGACGGCTCCGAACTGGCCGGGGTTGGTGACGGTGAAGCTGGAGCCTTCGACGTCTTCGGGCTTGAGCTTCTTGTTGCGGGCGCGCTCGCCTAGGTCGGTGATACCGCGCTGCAGGCCGAGGAAGTTGAGGTCTCCAGCGTTCTTGAGAACGGGGACGATCAGGCCCCAGTCGAGGGCGACGGCGATTCCGACGTTGATCTGGCGGTGATAGCGGATGTTCTCACCTTCGATAGATGCATTGACGATGGGCCACTGCTGCAGCGCAATGATGGCAGCGCGCACGAAGAACGGCATGTAGGTGAGGCGGACGCCGTGGCGCTGCTCGAATCCTGCCTTGTGCTTGTTGCGCAGGTTGACGATGCGGGTAAAGTCCACTTCGTACATGCAGTGGACGTGAGCGCTGGTACGGCGCGACTCGATCATGCGCTGGGCGATGATCTTGCGCATATTCGTCATGGGGACGAGGTCGCCGGGGTAGGGGGCGGGGGCTGCAGGGCGCGAGGTTGCGGCTTGCGAAGGGGCGGCGCTTGGATCCGGAGTCGCCGCCGGAGCGGCGGGGGGACGGACGAATGCGTCCGTCCCTACGTGGGCTGGTTGTGATCCCTGGCTCTCGATGAACTGCATGATGTCCTGCTTGGTGATGCGGCCGCCCAGTCCTGTGCCGGAGATTTGCGAGAGACTGACGCCATGCTCGCGGGCGATCTTGCGCACGAGCGGCGAGGAGCGGGTTTCTTCGTCCTCTGGGTGAGTTGCTGCGGGCGCGGGTGTTGCAGCAGGTGGTGGGGTGGGAGCGGTTTTCTTCTCTTCTCTTTTTTCTTCTTTCTTCTCTTCTTTTTGTGGCGGAGCGGCAGCGGCTGGGGCGGACTTCGCGGGCGCGGAGGCCTCGCCGTCCGTGGCGATCGTGCCGACCACCGTGTTCACGCCGACCGTCGTGCCTTCTGTAACCTTGATCTCGCGCAACACGCCGGAGGCTGGGGCGGGGATTTCGGCATCGACCTTATCGGTAGAAATTTCGAACAGCGGTTCGTCGCGCTGGACTTTATCTCCAGGCTTCTTCAGCCACTTGGTGATAGTGCCCTCGACGATGGATTCGCCCATCTGGGGCATGATGATGTCAGTCGGCATGATTTCCTTCCGCGTGGGCCCTACGGTTGGGAACAGAGGGCCGGACGCAAACGAATATTATAGCGGGTGGCGGAGCGGACTTGGAAACGTCTACCTTGGCAGTTCGATCACACGACCGAAGAACTCATCGCAGAGATCGCTGAGAACTGCCGCAGAGAACGCGGAGCAGTTCAAGTCTGAACTTAGCGGTTCTGCCCCAGCGAAGGCGCCTCAATCGTGATCCTTCATCCCTTCTTTCTTCTCGCCTCCGGGCACAACGCCGAAGTTCGTCTTGTAGTACCCCTGCGCGGCGGGCGGAAGTTTTTCCAGGTGGGACAGCAGGGACGTGATCTTCCAGATGTCCTGTTCACTCAACGTCTTGTCCCAAGCAGGCATGCCGGTGTAGCGGATGCCGGTGCGGATGGTGTAGAAGAGGTGCCACTCGGGATCGTCGGGAGGATGGGTCGGAAGATTCGGAGAGGGAGGGTAGAGCGAATTGGCCAGCGAGGCGGGCTTGAGATCGAGGCCTCCGTGGCACAGGGCGCAATTCATGGTGTAGAGCTTCATCCCATCTTCCAGGTTCTGGTCAGTGGGAGGCACGGGATTGGTGACACGTGGGGCGTGACGCTCCATGGAGGCGTCCACTGCGGTGTTGGCGAGGTGATGCTCCCAGCGAGGGGGAGCGAGGTTGGCCTGAGTGGGGAAGAAACCTAGCGTGGCGAAACCGAGTCCGCCGAGGATGAGTACGAGGAGGGTGAAGATTACGCCGAGAATGAACTTGCCCATGGAGCCTCCGGAGCGAACATTGTGGCAGATGGATGGGGTCGCGCGCTAGTCGGTCGGCTGCTGGCTCTTTTATCGAGTGCGGGATCTGTCACGGTGGCGAAGACTGTCGAGCTTCGCTCGAGGGACAGCCGATGGCGGCTGTCCCCACATGGTTCTTGGTGATTCCATACAATTCTTTGAGGGCGGACGAATGCGTCCGCCGCTACGTGGATCAATAGGCTTTCAGGCGGCGGGATTCGCGGACTACGTCTTCGAGCTTTGGTAAGTAATGATGTTCCTGCGGTGGGGAGAACGGGATCGCGGAATCCAGGCCGGCGATGCGGACGATGGGGCCGTCGAGATCGTCGAAGGCTTCTTCGTTGATCATGGCGGCGATTTCGCCGGCGAGGCCTCCGGTGCGCGAGTGCTCGTGCAGGATGATGACTTTGTTCGTCTTCTTCACGGTCTGCGCGATGGCGTCGCGGTCGAGCGGCGAGACGGTTCGCAGGTCGAGGATCTCGAGATCAATTCCGTCGTTCTTCAGAACCTCGGCAGCTTCCAAAGCGGTGTGAACCATCGCGGCATAAGTAATGATGCTCAGGTCGCGGCCTTCGCGGGCGATCTTCGCTTTGCCGATGGGAACGACGTAATCCTCCGGGGGGACTTCACCCTTGATGCGGCGATAGAGATATTTGTGCTCGAAGAAGATGCAGGGATTGTTGTCGCGGATAGCTGCTTTGATCAGGCCCTTGGCGTCGTAGGGTGTGGCCGGGCAGATGACTTTTAGACCGGGATTGTGGACGAACCACATCTCGGGATTCTGCGAGTGGAAGGGGCCGCCGTGGACGTATCCGCCACTTGGGCCACGGAGAACTAGCGGGGCGGGCGCGCCCCAGAGGTAATGCGTCTTCGCAACCATGTTGGAGATCTGGTTGAAGGCGCAGCCGATGAAGTCCATGAACTGGAACTCGGCGACGGGACGCATGCCGGTGAGCGACGCTCCGAAGGCCGCGCCCACGATGGCGGACTCGGCGATGGGCGTGTCGATGACGCGCTCGGGGCCGAAGCGGTCGATGAATCCGTCGGTGACTTTGAAGGCGCCGCCGTAGATGCCGATGTCTTCGCCGAGGCAGAAGACGGAGGGGTCGCGGTCCATTTCTTCCCAGATTCCCTGGCGGATGGCTTCGAGGTAGGTGAGTTGCATAAATTGTCCGCAGATTTCGCTGATTGACGCAGATTACAAAGTCTTGCCAATTTTCACTTTGACATCTACCTCATCAACGCACGTTTGTACTGGCAAATAGTTCGAGGCTGTGTGCCATTCTCCTGCCGATTTTCTTATCGCAACATCAAAAAGTTCATCAACGCGGACGCAGCGCCAATTGTCCGGTGAACCATCGGGTTTCAAACCGCTGCGGCTTTGTCCTGCAAACTGATAGAGCAGAGCCTGCGCGCGACCGCTCTTCTTACCGATCACATGAGGACACATTTCGCGCATATAACCACGGTAGCTGGCGATCACAACATCCTCGTCGATGATCGCCTGACGAACGATGCAGTAGACTTCATCTGCGGTCTGTTGTCCAGCG
>WNFB01005825.1_pt1 | contig 11028 bp, 13 predicted proteins | sample 5400501 | NCBI WGS metagenome assembly WNFB01 (sample SAMN13153341, study PRJNA577476) | soil metagenome | isolation source: 200 cm saprolite under Douglas fir tree site 2 hole 1 | place: USA:California | collected 2015-04-18 | reverse complement strand
CCTGGCTGGTCAACGTGACGACGAGCTGCGGCCCGCTCACGATCACGCTCGACGTCAAGCGCGCCCCGAAGACGGCCTCGTCGTTCGCGTCGCTGGCGCGTCTGGGCTTCTACGACGGCCTGACCTTCCACCGGGTCGTGCGCGGAGACCTCATCCAGGGCGGCGACCCGCGGGGGGACGGGACCGGCGGGCCAGGCTACAAGACGGTCGAGGCGCCGCCCGGCGACCTCCACTACACCCGCGGCGTCGTGGCGATGGCCAGGCAGGAGATCGAGGACGCCGGGACCGGGGGCAGTCAGTTCTTCATTGTGACCGGGCCGGACGCCCAGCTCAACCCGGAGTACGCGCTGGTGGGCCGCGTGACCGCGGGCATGGACACGGCCGACCGCATCGCGGTGCTCCCGACCGACCCGAACACCGACCAGCCGCTGCAACCCGTCGTGATCGACGCGATGCACGTGGTCGGAGTCAAGAAGAAGTGACGCCGCGCCTCAGAACAGCCGCGCCGCGGGGTCGGCGGACCGATCGCCGGCGGGCGGCTCGAGGCACGCGGGGCCGTCGTAGCGCGCGTCGTTGACGGCGTCGCCGACCGCCCGGATGGCGGTCAGCTCGTCGGGCAGCGGCCGCAGCAGCTCGCGCAGCTCGTTCGGATCGCTGGCGGGATCCAGCCACGCCGCCTCGGCACCGGGCGGCAGGATCACCGGCATGCGGTCGTGGATGGGCTCGAGCGTGTCGTTGGGCGTGGTCGTGACGATCGTGCAGGAACGCAGCCACGTGTCCTCCGGCGTTCGCCAACCCGCCCACAGACCGGCGAACGCGAAGGGCTCGCCGCCGGGGAGGCTCACCCAGTACGGCTGCTTGGGCGGCCGCGGCGAATCGTCGAGCTTGCGCCACTCGTAGAACCCGTCGGCCACGATCAGGCAGCGGTGGCGCCCGAAGGCGCGCTTGAAGGCGGGCCGGTCGTCGAGCGACTCGGCGCGGGCGTTGATCGTGCGGTAGCCGACCTTCGGGTCCTCGGCCCAATGGGGAACCAGGCCCCAGCGCAGCAGCGTGCCCTCCGGCTCGTGCTCGCGCCGGCGGATGACGCCGACGACGTCGTCGCCCGGGGCCACGTTGTAACGGCGCTCGATCTCGACCGACTCTCCGAGCGGGAAACGCGCGCGGAGCACCGACGGGTCGGGTCCGGCAAGGGTGTAGCGCCCGCACACGGCCCGGCTAGGAGCCCGCCGCCGCGCGCTCGGCGCGGGCCTTCTGCTGGCGCCGGCGTCCGAGCAGCGCCATCACCCCGAGCGCGGCGGTCACGATCAGGAAGCCGAGCAGGAGGCCGCCGCCGAGCGACACGCCGCCGAACGGCAGCGCAATGAGCTCGACGAGGCCGAGCCCGAGGGCGAGCAGCCCGAGCACGACGGCGATGAGGATCAGGATCCCCCGGATCCGCAGCAGGATGCCCGCCCCGGCGGGCGGGGCGACCAGGCCCATGAACTGCAGCGCCAGCAGCTGCCGGCGGCCCGGGGCCTCCTGGCCGAGTTTCTCGACGGCGTCCTTGAGGTCGCCGGCGCGGCGCTCGGCCAGCGCGAGCGAGGCGTCCGCCATGCGCCGGAGCTGCATGCGCTCCTGGGGCCGGGCGGCGGCGATCGCCTGCCTGAAGTACTGGCGCGCGGCCTCCGCGTCATAGCGGTCGGCGGCACGGGCACCGAGGATCGCGCGGGCCGCGGCGCGGTTGCGCGTCTCGCGCTCGAGCTCGTCGTCGGAGCGTGACTCGAGGTCCTGCATCGCGGCGAGGCCGCCGCGCTGCTCGATCCGGATCTGGCGTTGCTTGGGAGCCATCGTGCCGGAAGTCTACGACCGGGGTCTATATGCTCGCCCCGGCGATGGGCCTGGCCGAGCAGATGGAGCGCACCAACCGGGGGATGATCGCCTTCGATCTCGTCCTGGGCACCGGCGCCCTGCTCGCGCCGAGCGCGACGCTGCGCGTGATGGGCCACGACGAGCCCTCGCCCGAGGCGGAGGAGCTGTTCCGCCGCTGCGCGCCGATCTGGTTGACCTTCGCGGCGGCGCACACGGTCGCGGCGCGGCGCGGCGAGAGCCGCGACTGGTGGGCCCTCGCCTGGCTGCGGGGTACGGAGCTGCTCACCGACGTCCTGTGGTCGCGCTCGCCCGGCTTCTCGCGGCCGGGCGCCAGGCAGGCCCTCTGGCTGGCGGGCCCCGGCAACCTCGCGATGACGATCGGGTTCGCCGCCCTCAGCCGCCGGCGCTGATGTCGCCGATCCTGGCCGACGAGCAGCTGGAGGCCTACATCGAGGCGCATACGACGCCGCCGGAGCCCCACCTGGCGGCGCTGGCGGAGGAGACGCGCGCGACCCTGAACGCGCCCCAGATGCTCACCGGCACCGTCGAGGGCCGGTTCCTCGAGGCGCTCGTCTGGACGGCGCGGCCGCAGCTCGTGCTGGAGCTCGGGACCTACAGCGGGTATTCGGCCCTGGCCATGGCCGCGGCGCTGCCGCCCGGTGGACGGATCGTCACGTGCGAGCTCAGCGACGAGCACGCCGACTTCGCCCAGCGGCACATCGACGCCTCGCCCTACGCCGACCGCATCGAGCTGCGCCGCGGTCCGGCGCTCGACACGGTGGCCACGCTCGACGGGCCGTTCGACCTCGTGTTCATCGACGCGGACAAGCCGAATTACGTCAACTACTACGAGGCCGTCCTGCCAAAGCTCGCCGAGCGGGGACTGATCGTCGCGGACAACACGCTGTGGAGCGGGAACGTGGCGGAGGAGGAGGACCAGTCCGACGCGACCGTGGCCCTGCGGGCGTTCAACGACCGCCTGCGCGACGACGATCGGGTGGTGTGCGTGATGCTCAGCGTCCGCGACGGGATCACGCTGATCCGCCTGCGCGGCTAGGAACGCTGCCGCGAGAGCCAGTCGCCCAGCTGCTCGCCGATCTCGGCGATGGACGAGCCGGCCTGCTCCAACGCACCGCTGATCCGGTCCCCGTAATGCGAGGCGGCGGTGTCGGCCTCTTCCTTGAGCGGTGGCTCCTGGCCGCGGCGGAGGTACTCGCCGTCGACGATCCGGTCGTACTCGCCCGAGTGCATCCAGTCGATCAGTGCACGTGCCCGCCGGACCGGCATGGGGTGGGTGAGGTTCATGTCGTTGACGAGCTTGGTGATCCGGTCGAGCCCCTTGCCGCCCTCCTCGTAGTCGGCGGCCTGCGCCATGAAGGCGTCGAGGCTGAGGTCCTCGGCGGCCGCTCCGGCGGTCAGGACCATGAGGGACCGGCAGACCGCGGTCGTATCGCGGGTGACGAGCGCGGCGGCGCGGTCGCAGCTGAGCTCGGCCGCGCGAAACCACTCCAGCAGCGCGAGCCGGATCGCCAGCAGCGGTAGGCCGGCGAGCGCCGGGAGCCGGGAGGTCCCCAGACGGACGAGGATCAGCAGCGCCGTCTGGTACAGGACGTGGTCGGAGTGCACGTGCGCCGCCTCGTGGGCGAGCACGGCGCGGCGACCGCTGTCGTCGAGCAGGTGCAGCAGCTCGGAGTTCAGCAGCACGATCGGCTGCTTCGACCCGATCGTGTACGCGTTCGCGAGCGGGAACTGCGTCAGGTAGAGATCGGGCACGGCGTCGTCGAGATCGAGCACGTGGAAGACCTCGCGGTGCAGGACCCAGACGCCCGGCAGCTGGCGCTCGCCGAGGCGGACCGCGCCCCCGAGGGACACGGCGCGCAGCGCGCGCTCGTAACCGAGCGCGATCAGCTGGCGCACGACCTCGTCGAGGTAGGGCACGCGCTGGAGCGCTGCGGTCGCCGCGCGATCCGCGGGGTGCTGGTAGGCGCGCGGCGAGATCTCCTTCAGCTGGAACGTCTCGACCGGAAGCGCCATGGAACGAGCCTACCGACTGCCCGCGGTCGCCTGACCAGCCCGCCGACGGCGACGTTTCGCGGCCCAACCCCAAGTCGGAGGGCAACCCCCCGGCCGGCCGTTATGGAAGAACGGGCCGGCCGGGTGTGGTTAACGGCGGGCCGCCTCGAGCGCGCGTTCGAGGTTGTCGAACATCCTGCTCCATCCGTCCTTGTGCGAGCGCACGGCCTCCTCGTCCCACAGGCCGCTGTGGGTGAAGCGGACCGTGGTGACGCCGTCGGTCTCCTCGAAGACGAGCTCGATCAGCGTTCGCCTCGTGTCGCCGTCCCAGATCCAGGTGAACGCTAGGCGGGTCGGCGGCTCGATCTCCGTGTAGTTGCCGCCGCCGCCGTACTCGACGTCCTTGTTTGAGTCGCGCATGACGACCCGGACGACACCGCCCACGCGCAGGTCGACTTCGGCCTCGGTCGTCTCCCAGTCGTGTGCGGCCTGCCACCAGCGGCGGAGGACGTCCTCGCTCGTCCATGCTTCGAACACCGCCTCGGCGGGCGCCTGAAAGGTGCGCTCGATGCGCAGCGTCTTGTTGTCGGTCATGTGTCGGGCTCCCGCCGGCGTCGCACGCGCTGCATTATCCAGGCGCGCGCCACGAGCAGTCCGGCGCCGGCGCCGATCGCCGACGGCAGGATCTCCTCCAGCGGCACGCCTCCGACGTGAGCGATCACGATCACGTGCTTCTCGAGCCGCGCTGCGAGGCGGTGGCCTCCGACAGGGCCGCCTCGAAGACGGTCGCCTTGTCGTACTCGTCGTGGCGGTTCCACCACGCGTAGGCCGGGGTCTGCGGGTAGCCCTCTGGCGAGTCCTCCCACTTCTCCTGGCGGCCGAGCGCGGTGATGTCGAGGTAGCTCCAGGTGCTGCCCATTGCCTCGTCGCCGCGCTTGTCGACGAAGTAGGTGCGGAAGATCCGGTCGCCGTCGCGGAGGAAGGCGTTGGTGCCGTGCCACTCGTCCACGCCGAAGTCGGCGTCGAAGTCGTCCGTGAGCGTGTACCACGGGATCTCCCAGCCCATCCGCGCCTTCAAGCGCTCGATGTCCGCCTGCGGGGCGCGCGACACGAACGCAAGCGTGGTGTCGCGGGCGTTCAGATGGGCGGGGTGGGCGACCTGATCGGCGACCATGGAGCAGCCGCGGCAGCCGCTCTCAGGCCAGCCGTCCACGCCGGGCTCGTAGAAGAAGCGGTACACGATCAGCTGGCGACGCCCGTCGAACAGGTCCAGGAGGGTCGCCGGGCCGTTCGGGCCCTCGAACGCGTAGTCCTTCTCCACGGCCATCCGCGGCATCCGGCGGCGTTCGGCGGCAAGCGCATCGCGGGCGCGGGTCAGCTCCTTCTCCTTCACCAGCAGTTCTTCGCGTGCGGCATCCCACTCCTGCGGCGAAACTATCGGCGGCATGTTCATTGCGATTCTTCCTCCTTCAGGTACTCGTCGACGACATCGAACAGGCGCCCCCAGAGGGCGCGCTGGCGATCCATCCAGTCGGCCGCCACGCTGACCACGTCCGGCTCGAGCGAGAGCCGATGCGTCCGGCCCTCGACCACGCGCGTCACAACGCCGGTCTCCTCGAGCACCTTCACGTGCTTGGTGATGGCGGGCTTCGACACCCCGAAGCCGCCGGTGGCCTCGCCAACCGTCGCCGGACCTTCGGCGAGGCGCTCGACGATGCCACGGCGGATCGGATGCGAAAGCGCCCTGAACGGATCGTTAACCATTAAGCTAACAATATCACGCCAAGGAGGAGATGGCCGGCCACGAGGAGCGCGCCGACGAGAAGGCCGCCGAGGTGGCGGACCTCGAGCGCAAGACGTAGCTTCTACTTCAGGACTTCGACCCCAAGTCGGAGGGCAACCCCCCGGCCGGCCGTTATGGGAAGAACGGGCCGGCCGGGTGTGGTCTTACGGCCTGTCGGCGCTCAAGGCCTCCGCGATGACCTCGCGCCAGCCGCCGGGGAAGACCCGGTACACGGTGCCCTGAGATGGGCTGTCCGGCGCGTGATGAAGGCGCCAGCGGAAGAACTCCATCGCGCGAGGACACCGGCCGAGCTCGTCGCGGCAGCGGCGAACGGCGGCGGCAATCACGTCTTGCTGCGCCGAGTCGCGGGCCCGACGTCTTGCGCCACGGGTCTGCTTGGAGCGAGCGATCCTGCATTCGTCGCATGACCGCTCGGTCGACAGGCCGCAAGCCTCGAGTGCCACACGCCAGCCCCCGAAGGCTCTTGCCACCGTGTTGCGATCCGGCCATTCAGGGTGGGCCGCCGCTCGGATCTGGGCGTAGGACGGAGCGGTGAGGGACTCGTACCCCACCAGTTCTGCCCAGGCGGTGAGCGCGGCACGGCAGCGGATGCGGCGTTCGTCCCGGCGCCGGGGAGGCGGGATCAGCGGACCATCAACGTAGGTCCGAGTGGAGCGAAGAGCCTGCACCAACTGCTCTCGACGCTCTCGGTCCGGCTCGGTGCGGCGACGACCTCCCGTCCGCGCCGCCTCGAGCGCGAGCGCGCGCCATACCCGGTAGGCGGCGGCCTTGCGTCCTCGTGGGGGCTCGCCATCGAACACGCGCACCAGCCGCTCGACGTCCTCGAGCTTGGTCACGTGCCACGAGGCCCTCGCCGAAGCACTCGGCGTCGGCGTCCGGAAATCGACCCAGCCGAGGCCGTAGAACCGGCGGAGGAAGTGAGAATCGGTTCATCGTCCTGTCTGAGATTGATTCGGAAGATGGGATGGCCCGAGGGCGAAGCGCCGAAATGGCCCTCCGCGGTAACAAAACCCGCAAGGAAGGCGGCGACATGACGCGGAGATATGTCAACCGGCGGATTGTCGGGCCACACGGACATCGATCTATACGCCGCCAGGCGATGCGCCAGTGCCTTCATGCGGGCGCACCGCCTCCGCGCATCGATCGTCGGATCGGTCCAGACGGCGACGGCTTGCGCCCAGATCGCCAGATCGCCAGCTTTCTTGTTGAGCAGCGGATACCGCGTGAGAGCCGACGCGAGCCGGACGCATTCATGCTGACGCCCGATCCGCCAACCGGTCTGCGGCTTGGAGCCGGCGCGGGCCGGCACGCCAAAGACCGTGCCCAGGCCGGTAGCCGCCCTCAGCTGCTGGAGGACAGGAGCGTCGTCGCTCCGCAGCTTGATCGAGCATCGACAGTGCCAGCTTTGGCCGCCATTGTTCGGGCCGATATCGAACGTGCCGTCGCCGGCCAACAGCCCTGCCAAGAAGCCGCCCTCGGACGCGTTCAGCACGATTGGACGACCGTAGCGCCGGCCCGGCGTCATTCGGCGACTCATAAGGAGCCTTATCGGGCATTTGTTGCAAACCGAGGCGAAGTTGTCACACATCGGCCCATGACGGTCCGATCCCGCCTCCCACGCTGACCCCGAGACGCTCCCGGCTCGACCTCAGGTCTCGGGCCCGACCTCGATCTCCCCACAGCTCACCGAGGCAGGCGCCGAGGCGGTCGCTCGCGGGAATCCTGTCCCGCGGCCACCTTGGGAAAACGGCGTTATGTCAACAACCGGAGCCCGGGCGTGTCCGGTTCGCTCACGCGTGCGCCGGCGGCACGTTGACGTTGAGACGGAACACGTTGTCGGGATCCCATTCGCGCTTCAGCGCGGTCAGGCGCTCCCACTTCTCGTCGCCCAAGGTGGCGCGCCAGCGGGCGTCGACCTCGTCGGTGTTGACGAAGTTGGGGTACGCCACGCCCGCGCCGTACGGCGCCATCATGCCGGCGAATTCACGCGCGAAGGTGACGTTGACGTCGTTTCTCCGCCGGGTCGAACCACATGTTGAGGTTGTGGTACGCCCAGGAGGCGTCCGGCGTCACCAACGCCATCGAGTCCCGGTCGGTGCGTGCGTACTCGCCGCCCAGCGGTTCGAGGATGAACTGCGAATGCGGCGACGGGGCCTTCGCGGCGGTGTCCACGAAGGTGTCGATCGCCTCGTCGGACAGCGCCTTGAGGAAGTCGATCTTGAAGTACTCGTGGATGCCCCGAGGCGACGAGGCGTCGATCATCTGCTGCAGCGCGACGTATGGCATGGGCTGGACCATGTCCATGGCCGGCTCCCCCAGCGCCTCCTTCAACTCGGCGAGGGCGCGCTGGCCCTCCTCGACGTCGCCGATGAAGCAGAAGATCACGCCCGTGATCGGCTGCCCGCGCACGGGCTCGGGAATGAAGTCCAGCGGCGGGGCGGTGACCAGCGCCATGCCTCCGCCCACCTCGTCGGGCGCCGACTCCATGTAGTCGCGGTAGGCCCGCATCAGCTCCTTCGTGCCCTCGCGCGGGTAGCCGAGCTGGCCGCCCAGGATGATCGGGCCGACGGGATGCAGACGGAAGGTGAACTCCGTGACGATGCCGAAGTTGCCGCCGCCGCCGCGCAGGCCCCACAGCAGCTCGGGGTTCTCCGTCTCACTCGCCGTGACGACCTCGCCGTCGGCCGTGACGACCTCGGCGGAGATGAGCGACGCGCACGTCACGCCGTACATGCGCTCGAGCCAGCCGCTGCCCGACCCGAGCGTGAGCCCGCCGACCCCGGTGTCGGACACCCGGCCGCCGGTCACCGCCAGGCCGTGCTCCTGCGTGGCGGCGTCGAGCTCGCCCCAGTTTGCGCCCCCCTGGACCTTCGCGGTGCGCTGCTCGGGGTCGAGCTCGATCGCGTTCATGGGTCGCAGGTCGATCACCACGCCCCCGTCGCAGGAGGAGAACCCCTGGGCGGAGTGGGCTCCTCCGCGGACGGCGACGATCAGCCCCCTCTCGCCGGCGGCGGCCAGGGCGGCGCGCACGTCGGCCACCGACGCGCACTGCGCCACCGCGGCCGGCCGCTTGTCGACCATGCCGTTGGCCGTCTTGCGGGCGTCCTCGTAGCCCTCGTCGTCGGGAGTGAACAGCGAGCCCTCGAGCTGCGAGCGCAGGTCGTCGGTGGCGGCGGGGTCGAGCGTCGTCTCCGGCATGGCGGGGTCCTTTCGAAAATGGCGATACGCGCCCCCCGCGTTCGCAGGCGTGCTGAATACCGGAGCGCCCCCACCGCCGTCAACCCCAGGCTTCTGGGACATGCGAAACCCCCGGCGGCGTTACGCACAGGCCGGGGGCTCGCGGAGGGGGGCTTGCTGCCGGTTGCTTACCCAGACCGGCGTCCGCGAACCCGGAGCGCGTGGGATTGCCCGCTCTCTCCGCGAATTTCGAGGCCTTCGAACCGCGGCGACTGAGTCAACAGTAGAATGCTTGACTCAGTCAATGAAACCGGCCTCCCCTCCCCACCGCGTGGACGCCGTCCGGGCGTTCAACCGCTTCTACACCCGGGTGATCGGGGTGCTCGACGAGGGTCTGCTGCGCACGGATTACTCCCTCACCGAGGCGCGGGTGCTGTACGAGTTGGCCCAGGCCGAGTCGCTCGACGTCGGCGCGCTGCGCGACGCAGTGGCCATCGACGCCGGCTACCTGAGCCGCATCCTCGCCCGCTTCGAGGAGAAGGCGCTCGTACGGCGCGGGCCCTCCGAGGAGGACGCGCGCCGGCGGGTCGTGCGCCTGACCAGGCGCGGCCGATCGGTCTCCGGCACGCTCGACCGCCGCTCGGCCGAGGAGATCGGCGCCCTCCTGTCGACCCTGGGCGACGCCGAGCAGCGGCGGCTCCTGGGCGCGATGGACACGATCCGCACGGCGCTGCGCGAGGACCCGTCGGGGCGCGTCGTCGTCCTGAGGGAGCCGGGGCCCGGCGACCTGGGCTGGATCGTCGAGCGCCACGGCGCGGTGTATCAGCAGGAGCACGGCTGGGATGAGCGCTTCGAAGCGCTGGTCGCGCGGATCGTCGCCGACTTCGCCCAGCACCGCGACCCGCGGCGCGATCGCGCCTGGATCGCCGAGGTTGATGGCGAGCCGGCCGGCTGCGTCCTCTGCGTGCACCGCGATGACGAGGTCGCGCAGCTCCGGCTGCTGCTGGTGGAGCCCTCGGCGCGAGGCCTGAGCGTCGGGACGCGCCTGGTCGAGGAGGTCCTGCGTTTCGCGCGCGACGCCGGGTACGCGCGGGTGACGCTGTGGACCCAGGACACGCTGCGCGTCGCCCGTCGCATCTACGAGCGCGCCGGGTTCGCGCTGGTCGACGCCGAGCCCCACGCCGACTTCGGGCCCGAGGTCGTCGGCCAGACCTGGACGCTGAACCTCGACGACGGAGGTCCGGCGGACACGAGAGGATGAGCCGGTGACCGGCGAACAGGCTCACCGGCTGGCCCGCGAGAAGGGCGTCTCGCGGCCGCTGTACGCCCTCGTGCGCGGGCTGGTGGTGCCGTTCATGCGGATCTGGTTCCGGCTGCGCATCAGCGGCGCCGAGCACCTCCCGGCGGAGGGCGCGGCCCTCGTCGTGCCCAACCACAAGTCGTTCTGGGACGCGTTCTTCGTGGCGGCGGCCACACGGCGCCACGTGCGGTACATGGGCAAGCGAGAGCTCTTCGAGGGGCCGTGGGGCCGGCTGCTCGTGCGGCTGGGCGCCTTCCCGGTGCGTCGCGGCGAGTCGGACGCCGAGGCGCTCGAGACGGCTCGGGAGATCCTGCGCCAGGGTGGGCTGCTGGCGCTGTTCCCCGAGGGCACCCGCGTTCGCGAGCCTGACGAGCTGGGCGAGCCCAAGCGCGGCGCGGCGCGCCTGGCGCTCGAGACCGGCGCGCCGCTCGTGCCCGCGGCCCTCACCGGGACTGACCATCTGTTCCTCGGCCCGCTGCCCAAGCCGAAGCGCGTCCAGGTCGCGTTCTCCGAGCCGATCCCCGTGCACCACCGGCCGGCGACGCGCGAGGAGGCGAGCGAGGTCGTGGATGAGCTGGTGTGGCCCGCCGTCCAGGAGGAGTTCGGACGCCTGCGCGACCGGCCGGGGCTGATTGCCGCGGGCCTCGCGCTGCTCGGCCTCGGCATCGGCGGCGGCGTGGCCGCCCGGCGGGCGCGGCGGCGGCCGCGCTCGAAGCTCCCCTGGCGCCGCTAACGGGCCAACTGGCGCCCGGTTGGCGCGTTTCTACCTGCGTGGGTGCCATGGGGGAGAATCGACCGCGCGAACCGGAGAATTTGAGACGCCGGTCTTCCGCGGGGCCGGTGACGGCCGGGTTCGGCGGCTTGCGTGCGGCGCCCGTCACCCGGC
>WNFB01007789.1_pt1 | contig 11029 bp, 9 predicted proteins | sample 5400501 | NCBI WGS metagenome assembly WNFB01 (sample SAMN13153341, study PRJNA577476) | soil metagenome | isolation source: 200 cm saprolite under Douglas fir tree site 2 hole 1 | place: USA:California | collected 2015-04-18 | reverse complement strand
ACGAGGCCATCTGATAGGCGGCTTCTGTCCCAGCCAGGCCACCACCAATGACGACAATAGGGCGCGTGCTCATCGTCCAACAGCATCCAGCTCGACTGCGTCAGCCGTGAGCCTGGGAGAGCGTTCGGCAGACGTCCCGGCGTACCCATTGCCGCTCTCAGGTGCTGCCGTGGCCGCTACGGCTTCCTGGTATTTACACGTCGGGCACTGCCGGGTGACCCCCTGTTTCTTCGTCTGTTTCTCCAGCATATACGCTGCAGCACACTGTGGACAGGCTTGTGGTACCGGACGCTGCCAGAGCGAAAATGTGCAGCGGGGATAGTTCGTACAGCTATAGAACGTTTTCCCTTTGCGTGAACGACGCTGCACAATGGTGCCACCACACGACGCCACCGGACAGTCCATCACGCTGGTGACCACCGGCTTGGTCGCTTTACATTTGGGATAGCCCGTACAGGCGAGGAATTCGCCATAACGGCTGCGCTTCAATGCCATGGGCCTGCCGCACTGCTCGCAGGTGACCTCCACGCTTGGCGCCGTAGGGGCCTGGGCTGGCGCCTCAGTGGACAGCTCGCGCGTGTTTTTGCACTCCGGGTACCCAGAACAGGCCATGAACCGGCCAAAACGTCCCCGGCGGATGACCATGGGACGCTGGCATTTTTCGCAGACCTCGTCCGTCTCCTCGACCTCCTTCCGGACGTCGCGCATCTTACGCGTCGCTTGCTGCAACTCCACCACAAATGGTTCGTAGAAGGCATGCAGCGTCGCCACCCAATCGCACTTGCCCTCCTCGATTTGATCGAGCTTGTCTTCCAGCTGCGCTGTAAATTGCACATTGAGAAGCTCTGGAAAACTTTCGACCAGCAAACTATTCACCGTTGTGCCCAGTTCGGTGGGAATGAACCGTCGTTCCTTGTCTTCGACATAGCGCCGTTCACGCAGCGTTCCTAGAATCGAGGCATACGTACTCGGACGGCCAATCCCCAGCTTTTCGAGTTCGCCTACCAGCGACGCCTCGGTGAAACGCGGCGGTGGTTGCGTAAAGTGCTGATTAGGCTCCAGCGAGGTGACCTGCACATCCTGCCCGACGACCAGGGGCGGCAGGAGACGGTTGTGGACCCCGGCGTCCGTATCCGGCTTCGGCGACTCCGCCAGTGATTCCTCATACAGCGTGGTAAACCCTGGGAAACGCATCACTGCACCAGTCGCTCGGAAGTTATACTGCTTGGCGGTGACATCCACTGTCGTATGGTCGAGGACAGCCGAACTCATCTGGCTGGCCACAAGACGATTCCAGACAAGCGTGTAGAGGGCATGCTGTTCGGCACTCAAGTAGCGCTTCACACGGTCAGGCGTGCGCAACACCGAGGTGGGCCGGATCGCTTCATGGGCCCTTCATCACCAAGCGCCAACCCCTCATAGAGTTGTTGGGCCACCCGCATGGTGCGTTGGGTTGAGAAACGCAGTTTGCGCACCGCTTCTTGCTGCAAGGTGCTGGTCGTGAACGGCGGTGCCGGATTACGCCGGCGGGTCGTTTTTTTGACCTCAGCGACCGCATAGCGTGCCGCCTGGGGATTATCATCCGGATCGTGTGCCCCCTGGAGATCAGCGACAATGTGGTGCGCTTCCTCTGCAGTGGCGACGTCAGCTTTCTTCCCACTGATGGTGTGCAAGCGCGCTTGAAACGGCGGCGGGTCAGCCACCGCCATGGCAGCGTCAATGGTCCAGTATTCCTGGGACTGAAACGCCTGAATTTCTTGCTCACGTTCGCAAATGATACGCAGCGCGACGGATTGCACGCGCCCGGCACTCAGACCACGTTGCACCTTCTGCCACAACAGCGGGCTAATCTTGTAGCCCACCAGGCGATCGAGCAGGCGGCGTGCCTGCTGGGCCGACACCTTGTGCTCGTCAATGCGACCAGGCTGCTGCAGCGCTTCGGTGATGCCTTTTTTGGTAATTTCATGCAGCAGAATACGGTAAATATGGTCTGGCGAGGTGCGGTGGAGTTCGCTTGCGATATGCCAGGCAATCGCTTCGCCTTCCCGATCTGGATCAGGCGCCAGGTAGACCCGTTCGACCTTCTCAGCTGCGGCACGCAGTTCTTGCAAGAGCTTTCTTTTGCCCTGAATCGGCACGTACTCGGGCGCAAAATCATGCGCAATATCAATCCCGAGACGGTGTTCCGGCAAATCTTTGACGTGCCCAACGGATGCCTTCACCGTAAAGCCAGTGCCTAGATATTTTTGGATCGTTTTGGCTTTTGCGGGGGATTCAACAATGATCAACGACTTCGCCATGGCACTGTCACCATTCCTTGTCTCTGAAGATGCAGCTCTACTCTCTCAACAACGCACAAAGAGTTTGCCAGGGAACTGGCGGACCAAACCACGCAGCTCTAGTGTGAGTAATATACTGGCCACCGCCTGTGCTGGCAACTGGCTGGCATGAATAATCGCCTCGATGTGGGTCTCCTCGGGTGGCACCAGCCCCAGGACCCGTGCCTCATCGGGCGTAAGATCCGTCGGCATCGGCGCTGCGTCCGTCGGCACCGGTGCCGTGCTGTGCTGGCGAACGGCGAGGCGCACTGCTTCAGGGAATTCTTCCAGAATATCGTCGATCCCTTCAACCAGTTTGGCACCCCGTTTAATTAAATTGTTCGTGCCACGGCTACTGGGCGCGTCAATGCGCCCCGGCACCGCAAAGACCTCACGCCCTTGCTCCAGAGCATGCCGGGCCGTGTGCAGCGAGCCACTCTGGTCAGAGGCTTCGACTACGAGCGTGCCAAGCGTCAGGCCACTAATAATCCGATTACGGCGGGGAAAATTCCAGCGGTCAGGTTTCGTATCAAAGGGGAACTCCGAGACCACCGCCCCCTGGTCGCGGATCGCCTCATATAAGCGACGATGTTCCGGGGGATAGACCACATTGATCCCGCTGCCAAGCACGGCGATCGTCCGTCCACCAGCCTGCAGGGCCCCCTGGTGGGCCAGGCTATCAACCCCACGCGCCAGGCCGCTGACCACCGTGAAACCATGCTGGGCCAGCTCTGCACTCAGACGCTGGGCTGCCAGTTGGCCATACGGGCTCGGCTTCCGTGACCCAACCACCGCCACAGCGAGACTGTCTTCGTGCCGGAGCGTCCCCCAGATATAGAGCACCGGAGGTGGTTCAGGGATCCAGCGTAACGCCTCAGGATAGTCAGCATCTCCCAGGGTCGTTAGGCGAATCTCTGTGGCCTGCAGATGTTCCATCTCGCGAGTAAAAGCACGGCCCTGCTGCACCACCGCAAGCTTCTCGGTGAGCCCAGGGAGCGCGGCCTCTAAGCGCGGTATACCCCCTTCCTGCAGACGTTGCACAGCGCCTGGAGCGGCCACATATTGCGCCAATTGGGTCCGCAGGGCTGGCCACGTCACACAGGCCATGTTCAGAGCCAGCCATGGGAGTTTGGTTGTGAACTCCTCGGGGGCTTTCGGTGCCCTGGATACCACCAGTCTCTCTCCCTCTCCTCCTAGCGGCCGTCTCGTAAACTCCAGGCACCGTGTTGCTTGGCCCGTTGGATAGCCGCCGCCGCCTCTTCTGGAGCGTAGTTCCGAGGAATCACAAAAATTTGCCTGGGGAAAATGAGGTCAGGATCGCGAATTTGCTGGCTGTTGGCCTTATAGATTAACGGCCACATGAAAGGATTGTGGTAGATCTGCTCACGCCCTGAAATACCCCATAGCGTATCCCCACGCTGCACCGCATAGCGTTCCGGCTGTACTGCCGACGCGCGGCTCGCGGTGACCACGCCGGTGCGCTGCAGCAGCTCTTCGGCCCGTAAGCAGTCGGCCAGGGCGTTGTCCAGACGATTGGCGGCACGCTCAGCCTCGCCAGCGTCCAGAAGCGTATGCGCTTGCTCCACAGCGAGTTCAGCACTGGCCAGAGCGCCCCTAGCATCCGCCAGGTCTGCTGCTCTGGCACCGGCGGATTCTGCCGTCTGCAGCGTCTGCCGCGTCCTGTCTATGCAGGGAGAGACCCGTGTCAAGCGCGCCTGGGCCTGCACCTGGAAGTCTGTCTCCTCAGGACGACCTTCGGGCTGGCGGGCCAGCGCCGCACGTAGAGGGGCAATCGGTGCACCGACGTTGACCTCACGTGTACTACGCCGGATCTGGGCTGTCGACGTCCGCTCATAGACCCGTACCACGGTGAGTTCACCGATCATTTCACGTGGCACCCGAACGAGACGCCCGGTAAACGGATGGACACTGGTACGACCGTCTTGGAACACCGCATAGCGATCACCCACTTCGACGCCTTGCAGCTGTCCCTGATCGAGGATGACGGTATCACCCGCACTCACCGAGACCCGGTCTTCTTGCGTCGCGATAATCAAGCCCGCAATGTCTTTCTCGGTGACGCTGGAAGCCGTTTGGGCTACGCCGACGTGCGGCGCGGCAGTCACACTCAGCAGCGTGATGAGCACAGCCAGAAGCTTCGAGCACAGATAGCGCCTACATTGCATGGGCACGACCTCCTGCGGTAGGGCGTCACATTCCCATACCGCGCCTGATGGTGGTCTGACCAGCCGGAGGATTACCCAGCCGTCAGGCGTAGTCCGCTGGCGTACCAGGCCATGGCACCCAGCGCCTTCCAGTCTTACAACGAGAGCACTTCGAAGTGCCCGTGCGGCATGTCGTTATCACCCTGGATCGCCAGGGTAATGTGCCAGGTGTGCTCCAACGCTGCCACATGCGCCCTTTCCTCATGGTACAGCATGGCCGCCACCGTGGGGTGCACATTGAGTATCACCTTTTTGGCGTAGGGGGTCACGTGCATGACACGTTGGATCTCACGCAGCACCTTGGAACACACTGCCGCTGCGGATTCCATACGTCCGGTGCCGTTGCAGTAGGCACAGGGTTCACAGAGTACCTGGTCGAGACTGGCCCGCACACGTTTGCGCGTCATTTCGACGAGACCGAACTCCGATATTTGCAGGATCTTGGTGCGTGCCCGGTCATGCCGCAGCGCCTCTTCCAGCGCCTGGAACACGAGCTGTTTATGCTCGTCCGTGTCCATATCGATAAAATCAATGATGACCAAGCCGCCGATATTTCGCAAGCGGAGTTGACGCACAATCTCGTGCACGGCCTCGAGATTCGTGGTGAGCATCGTCGCCGCCGGATCGCTCTTGCCGACAAACCGTCCGGTGTTGACATCGATGGCAACGAGCGCTTCGGTGAGATCAATGATGATATAGCCACCCGATTTCAGCCAGACTTTGCGTTGCAAGGCGCGTTCGATTTCTTTTTCAATGCCAAACGCCTCGAACAGCGGCACCGTCTCCTGATAGAGGACGAGGTTTGCCGCCAGATGGGGTAAGTCCGCGGCCTGGAGGAAGACCTGGGCGCGTTCGTATGCTTCGACGTCATCAATAATCACCCGCTCCACCTCAGGGGTCAGAAAATCACGCAGGGTCCGCAGGACGAGGTCAACTTCTTGGTGTACCAGGCAAGGAGCGTTCAGCTGACGTGCGGTATGTTGCACGTGCTGCCAGAGCGCCGTGAGAAAGTGCAGATCCGCCTGCAATTCCTGCGGCGAGACCCCGGCGCTGAGCGTGCGCATAATGCAGCCCATCCCCTCTGGGAGGAGGGCTTTGATGCAGGCGCGCAACCGTTCCTTTTCCGCCTCATCAGGGATACGGCGTGAGACGCCAATGTGCTCGACCCCAGGCATGAGGACGAGATAGCGCCCTGCCAGTGACAGATAGGTCGTCAGGCGACAGCCTTTGGTCCCCAGCGGTTCTTTGGCCACTTGCACCAGGAGCTCCTGACCTTCCTCAAGGAGTTCTTCAATGGCGTAGGCCGGCTCGGGAGGCAAGGCGGGTTGGGGCGCTGCCCCATCACGGCTCGTGTCCAAGTCGAGCGGGGCTGTCTCATGGCCCCATGGTGGAATATGCGGGTCGACAAGAATGTCAGAGACATGCAGAAAGCCGGCTTTTGGGAGGGCAATATCCACAAAAGCGGCTTGCATCCCAGGCAGAATTTTCGCCACACGGCCGCGATAGATGTGGCCAACAAAACCATGATTGGTATGTCGCTCGATGAACAACTCAGTCACGATACGCTGTTCAAGCAGCGCAATACGCGTCTCACGTGGAGTAGCATTCACAACAATGTCGCTCAATATCTAGCTCCTCAGGCAGAATAAAGGCATTATAAGGCATTATAATGAGCCTTGAAGACGTTGACAAGCGAGGTTTAGGACGGAAACATCCCGGACTTAAAGCGTCGCATGCGCACATTCATTAACAGCCCCAGGCACAGAAACGTCATGACCAGTGATGAGCCGCCGTAGCTCATCAACGGCAGCGGCAGACCAATAATCGGCACTAAGCCGATGGTCATGCCGATATTCAAAAAAATTTGCGCGGCCAGCATGGTCACCACCCCTGTGGCGACGAGTGCCCCCAGGCGATCGCGCGACCGATACGCAATGATAAAACCATGCACGAGCAGACAGCCAAAGAGACTCAGCAGCAAGACGACCCCGACAAAACCAACTTCTTCTGCCAACACGGCAAAAATAAAATCCGTATGACGCTCGGGCAGAAAGCTGAGGCGGCTCTGGGTGCCAGCCAGCAGGCCTTTCCCCCACAACCCTCCTGAGCCAATAGCGATCTTGGATTGCCAGCTATGGTAGCCTGCCCCCAACAAGTCAGGCTGCGGGTTCAACAGCGTTAAAAGCCGTTCGCGCTGATAGTCTTTGAGCACCAGGGTCCATGCCAGCGGCACAACGCCCACACCGAGCAGGAGCAGGGTGATCAGGGTGGTGCGACGCAGGCCGATCATGAGGGCCATGACGCCCAGAAGGACCACCAAGACCATCGCCGTGCTCAGGTTCGGTTGTTTGACAATCAGCACAAAAGGCAGGCCCACCAGGAGCACGGGTAAGAGGAGCGCACGGAAGGTCAGCGAGGCCGTACCGGCCGGCGTATGCTCGGTAAAATAGCGGGCCAGGACGAGGATGAGCACAGGTTTCGCCAGCTCAGAGGTTTGCACATGCCAGGGTCCAAGCACCAGCCAGCGTTGCGACCCATTCACGACCCGACCGAACAGGAGCACAATGACCAGGCTGACCAGCAAGGCCCCATACAACACATAGGCATGCCGGCAGAGCGTCTGGTAATCAATACAGAGCACGGCAAACATACTGACCAGCCCGATCACGGCCCACAGCAGTTGTTTCAAATGCATGCCACTGGGGCCTTCAAGACGCTCAGACGTGGCACTGTAGAGCAAGACGATACTCAAGGAGACAATGGCGAGGGAAAAGGCCAGCGTACCCCAATCAAAGTTTATTGCCAGCCGCCGATCAAAGGCCACACACCACCTCCGAGGGAAAACTCACCGCGTGAGCTTGGTCGTCTTGAGAGGCATCGCCGCTACAGGATAGCTCTGCCGCAGATAGGCTTCAATAAGCGCCTTGGCATAGCCGGCAAATTGGCTGCCGCCTTTGCCAGCGTGTTCAATCATCACGACGACGGCAATGCGTGGCGCCTCAAACGGTGCGTAGGCGACGAACCAGGCATGGTGGCGGTACTGTTCCAGCAGGTAGCGCTGACGGCCCGGTGACGCGTCATGTTCTGGGAGCTGCACGACCTGGGCGGTGCCCGTTTTTCCCGCGATGGCAATCTGCTCATGGTGTGCCAGTTTCCCAGTGCCTCTCGGGTCGTTCACGACGCTCCAAAGTCCTTGCTGTACGGCAGCGACGTACTGCGGAGGCACCCGGAGTTGGTGCAGCACCGTGGGGGCCGTATCCAGCGGTGTGGGGGCATGCAACATTTCTTGGCGCAACACAATAGAGGGTTTGTACAGGGTGCCCCCATTGGCCAGGGTCGCGATCATATTCGCCACCTGCAAGGGGGTAGTCATCGTATACCCCTGGCCAATGGCCACCGAGAGGGTTTCCCCAGCATACCAGGGTTGGCCGCGGACACGACGTTTCCACTGGCTGGAAGGCACCAGGCCGCTCTTCTCGAAGCCACCCGCGAAACCCGTCGGTTGTCCAAAGCCAAAAGCCTGCGCATAGTGGGCAATACGGTCCACGCCCAGGAGTTGTCCAACATGATAAAAATAGACATCACACGACTGGGTTAAGGCCTGGCGTAGCTGCACGCACCCATGGCCGGACGGTCTCCAGTCACGGAAGGTATGCTCCCCATAATCATAATAGCCAGGACAGCATACAGTGGTCTGCGGTGTGATCACCCCATCCGCGAGTGCGGCCAGGGCCGTGACAATCTTGAACACCGAGCCAGGTGGATACTGTCCTTGCGTCGCACGATTGTGCAACGGAAAATGCGGATCGGTGCTCAACGCTCGCCACGTGGCGGGAGAGGGACGAGGGACGAAGGCGTTTGGATCAAAGGTCGGCTGGCTCGCCAGAGCGAGAATCTGGCCGTTACGCGGGTCGAGGGCCACAATGGAGCCGCTGTGACCTTCGAGGAGACGCTCGGCGAGCTGTTGTAACTGGAGATCGAGGGTCAGCACGAGATCCATACCGGGTGTGGCGGGGCGCGCCGCGATGACTTGCGTTTCACGCCCAACGGCATCGACCTCTACCTGGCGCAGCCCTGGTTGACCGCGGAGCACCTCTTCGAAGGCCTGTTCAAGCCCGGACTGTCCCACCAGATCGCCCGGATAGTAGCCGAGGTCCTTACTCTGTTGGAGTTGCACCTCGTTAATTTCCCCGAGGTAGCCCAGCAGGTGCGCCGCCAACGTGCTGTAGGGATAGGTCCGTAATGGCTCCACTTCGATGAACATCCCTGGAAAGTCCATGCGGTGCTCAGCGAAGTAGGCGACCTGATCACGTGGGAAGTCACGCTGGATCGGCACGGGTTTTAACGCTGCGGCACGCCGGCGTGGTCGCAGCGTCTCAGGGTCGATATCAATGTTCAGCGTGCGCAGGAGCGGCACGAGTTCGTCCCGCGGGGGGAGATCAGCAGGAATGGCCATCAGCGTGTACGCTGCACGGTTATCTGCCAGCACAGACCCATGACGATCCAGGATCTTGCCGCGCAGACTTTTCGTGCGCAGACTCCGCAGGCGGTTCTGTTCAGACAGGTGCAGGAAGTATTCTCCCTGGAGGACCTGGAGTTGCCACGTCCGTCCCAGCAACAGGCCGAGACTGATCAGCAGGACCGTCATCAAACCCCACAAGCGACGACGGAAGCCATCATCATACGGCGGCAAAGGCCGCTGGATATAGATGACCTCATCGTCGCAGGTGCCAGGTTCACCGGGGCTGCTATAGCGTGCCATAGCTCTAGCCTTTGTCCGGACGTATATGGCCATACTGCATGGCGCTCTGGAGTCCGTAATAGACGCACGGCGCCAACAAGATACTGAGCAGAGTCTGTTGCACGAACGTACTGCACACGATGGGCAACGCCACGCTTGGCAGCTGGAAGACCATCAGCATCACCAGGCGTGCCAGGGTATCGACCGCCACGGCCAGGCAGGTAAACAGCACCTGGACAGTAAGACTCTGGACGTGCACGTGCCGCGACAAGGTGTGGACCACAAAGGCCGTGAGCGTTTTACTAAGGGCGCTGAGGCCCAACACCTCACTGGACAGCGCGTCTTGACAGAGCCCCGTGAGAAACCCTAATACCAGAGCCCGCTTCCAACCCCAAAAGAGGCTGAAATATACCACCACCATAAGGGTGAGATCCACCCGCAAGCCGGGGCCAACCGTGAACAATAAGGGACTGGTTTGTGCCAGCAGCGCGAGCAAGACCGCCGTCACGTACACTGCACTGAACATAGGTTAGGGCACCAGGACCAGCACCTCCTCCAGTTGCGCCAGGTCCACCGCCGGTTGGACCTCGACTTCATGGAAGAGACCTTGAGGTTTTTGATGCACGGCAGCAACGGTGCCAATCAGCAGGCCCTTGGGATACACTTCCCCGAGACCGGACGCCACCACCGTATCTCCCACTTGAATATCAGTGTGCAGATCGACGTAGCGCAGCTCACAGAGACGCCGGGTCTTCCCGACCACAATCCCACGCGCTCGGGTCCGTTGGATGAGCGCATCCACGGCGCTACGCCGATCCGTCACCAGGAGCACTGTGGCATAGTGCGGCGCCATCTCGATCGTGCGTCCCACCAGTCCCTGATGGGTGGCCACTGCGATGTCCTTCCGGAGACTATCCCGACTGCCCTTATTAATTGTAACCACTTCTGACCACGGACTGGGATCGATACCCACCACTTCGGCCACCACGGCTTGTGGAAAGGCTAGGGCGCGAAACCCGAGGAGCTCGCGCAGGCGCTGCTGTTGCACGTAGGCTTCCTGGTAGTGGGTCAGTTGCCCTTGCAGCACTTCCACCTGGCGCTGCAGGCGCACGTTCTCCTGGCGTACGTGCACGAGATTGATATAGCCATTCCAGAAGCCACTGAGGCGTTGTGCGAGACTCGCAATGGCTTGTTGGAGCGGCATCACCACTGAGAGTCCCAGACGTTCGAACAGCGAGGTCTGCGGCGCCAGACGGGTGTTGAACGTGGTCAGTGCGAGCGCCAACAGGAGCAAACAGAGGAGGAGGGCGATGGGTTTCCAGCGCTCTGTGAGAGCTTTCATCGTGCACGTCCCCAGGCCCTCAATCAGACGGAGACTTTGCGGAGCAAATCCAACTCGTCCAGCAGCCGGCCAGCCCCCAGGACCACGGCTGACAGGGCGTTCTCGGCAATTGTCACAGGCAAGCCCGTTTCTTCCCGTAGCAGCACATCCAAACCGCGCAACAGCGCCCCCCCACCCGCCAGCACAATGCCTTGGTCGATGATGTCTGCCGCCAGCTCCGGTGGCGTGCGTTCCAACGTAATACGCACCGTTTCGACAATGTTGCCGATCGGTTCAGCCAGGGCTTCGCGAATCTCCGCGTCATTGATCAGGAGCGTTTTCGGAATCCCGGCAACCAAATCCCGGCCCTTGACCTCCAGGGTCAGCGTTTCGCCAACAGCCACGGCTGACCCCAGACGCACTT
>WNFB01005824.1_pt1 | contig 11029 bp, 8 predicted proteins | sample 5400501 | NCBI WGS metagenome assembly WNFB01 (sample SAMN13153341, study PRJNA577476) | soil metagenome | isolation source: 200 cm saprolite under Douglas fir tree site 2 hole 1 | place: USA:California | collected 2015-04-18 | reverse complement strand
ACCATCAACCGCCTGCAGGAATTGGCGGCGCAGCGTACCGGCAAAGAGGCCGCTCTCTTTGTCCCCACCGGCACTATGGGCAACACGGTCTCCGTGTTAGCACACGCTGGACGCAGCGAAGCCGTACTGGTTGGCGATCAGTCACATATCTACCGCTACGAAGTTGGAGGAGCCTCAACCCTGGGCGGCTCACCTATGTACGCCATTCCCACAGATGCCAGGGGGATGCTCGACCTGCACAAAGTCGCGATCGGTATTTCTGACGGCAGTGACGAACATTCGCCAGCTACTGCCCTACTCTGCATTGAGAACACGCATAATCGCTGTGGAGGCAGAGTTCTGAGTGTAGAGCAGGTCGAGGCACTGGCAGGCCTGGCTCATGCTCGCGGTGTGAAAGTACACATGGATGGTGCGCGTATTTTCAACGCCGCGATCGCTCTCGGCGTACCTGTGAGCACGCTGGCACAAACGGTGGACTCGATGATGTTTTGCCTCTCCAAAGGGCTGAGTGCCCCGGTAGGCTCGATGGTCGTGGGAAGCCGCGAGTTTATTCATAAAGCGCACCGGATGCGCAAGCTGTTAGGCGGCGGCATGCGCCAGGCTGGCGTGATCGCCGCGGCTGGCATTGTGGCATTGGAGCAGATGGTTGAGCGACTGGCGGAGGATCACCAGCACTGTAAGCAGTTGGCATTCGGGCTGGCCGATTTTCCGCAGATTGAAATTGACGTTGAGAGCGTCGTCACCAACATCGTCAACTTCTCGGTACTCGACGCCCAGCAACAGCGGCTGACAGATGCCGAGACGCTGCAGTTCCTGGCAAAGGCTCAAGCACACGGCGTCTTGATGGGCACAATGGGAGAAGGAACTATCCGAGCTGTGACTCACTATGGTCTGGATGCTGATGATATTTCTGCCGCTCTGGCCGGCATTCGCCGGGCTTTGATCGATATGCAACTTTCATAGGCTTCAGAATATGACTTTTGACACGATAACAATATGTCCTTAGACAGATACACATCATTAAATCAGTAGCATATAATATGGGTAAGCAACGGACTTATACAACATCGTTCTGATTATTCTTGAAGGAGTAACATATCATGTATCGACGAAATCCTGTGCGTGCCGTCACCAGCGGACTAACCGGCGGCATTATTCTGATTGGCCTGGCAGTCGCCTTTTTGTCAGGCCATTTTTTGCCTGTGTTTTTCATAGCACTGGCAATTGCCTCACTACTTGGTTCTATCGGTTCTCTCAGGCCAAACGGCATCTATGGCGGCTTACACAGCTTTGTGTGGCTGTTGGGTCTTGCCTTCTGTTTCGCCTTTGGCTTCTGGCCATGGATATTGTTCGTAGTTGGTGCCTCTATCATCCTTGGCGCATTGCGCGTACCAATTATGGCTGCATTGCTGGGACTAGGCATCTTCGGGTTAGCATCTATGGCAAACCAGCAGCCACAACAAGCCTACCAACCCTATCAACAACCCTACCAGCAGCCACAACAGCCCTACCAACAGGGATATCAAGAAGGTGGACAGCAATATCAGAACCCACCTCAACAATCCCAACAAGGATACTCAGAGTATCAGCAGCCTGTCCAACCTCAGTATGATCAGCCGCAGGCACAGTACCCAAAGGAAATACCACCGCAAGAGATGCAGTAATAGAGTGCAACAGAAAAACGCGGCAATTTGTGACCCTCTTGCTAGGCAAGAGGGTCACAAATTGCCGCGTTTTTCTGTTGCACTCTATTAAAAGTAGGCGACGCCAGTATCCGTGTCAAACAGGTGAATATGGCTGTTATCAACATGCAAGCTCAGATGACCTCCGACATGGGCAGAGGAACGCGGATCGAGACGCGCGAGGATCGTTTTCCCGCCACTCGTCATATAGACGAGCAATTCACTGCCCAGGTTCTCGACGACATCTGCGGTTGCCTCGAGAACAGAACCGCTCCGGGATTCTGGGGAGAGAAGAGCCATTTCTTCCAGGCTTTCAGGTCGCAGACCAAAGGTGAGATTTTTCTCTGCTGCCGACTTTGCCTGCTCTACATAAAGAGGCGGCACCTCTACCTGCCCTATACCTTCGAGAATGATCTTCGTGGTATCGCCCTCGCTCACCACTTTGGCTCCAGGGAAAAAGTTCATGGATGGTGAACCAATGAAACCGGCCACGAAAAGGTTCGTAGGGTGATCGTAGAGCTCCTGTGGTGCCCCAAGCTGCTGGATAAGGCCCTTTTCGAGCACAGCAATGCGGCTCCCCATGGTCATGGCCTCGGTCTGATCGTGCGTCACGTAAATCACCGTCGTCTGAATGCGTTGATGCAGCTTGGTAATATTGGCGCGGGTCTCGACGCGCAGCTTGGCATCCAGGTTTGAGAGCGGCTCGTCCATCAGAAAGACCTGCGGCTCGCGCACAATGGCGCGGCCAAGGGCGACGCGCTGCCGCTGGCCACCGGAGAGCTCTTTCGGTTTCCGCTTGAGAAATGGGCCAAGGTTCAGAATTTCAGCGGCTTCATCGACACGTTTCTTGATTTGATCTTTGGGAAAGTGGCGTAACTTGAGGCTGAAGGCCATATTGTCGAAGACGCTCATGTGGGGGTACAACGCGTAGTTCTGGAAAACCATGGCAATGTCGCGATCTTTGGGAGCTACGCCGTTGACTAGCTTATCTCCGATGTAGATATCCCCCTCGGTGAGCTCTTCCAGGCCTGCGACCATGCGCAGGCAGGTACTCTTGCCACAACCAGAAGGGCCGACCAGGACAAGGAACTCCTTGTCCTTGATGTCGAGGTTGATGTCATGCACCACCTCAACTTTGTTGAAACGCTTGTAGACATGCTCAAATTGGACACGAGCCATTACAGATACTCCTTTGCGCTCTTGCAACAGGCACGCACAATTGTAAACGTGCCCTTGTTGCATCAAAACAATAGTAGAGCTTCGCTTAATGTCCACGTTGCAGTTGACTTGCAACTGGGAGTCAACGGGACCTCTTCACGTCCTGTTTGCAAAGCATTGCTTCCGAAGAGAAGCTGAGGGCAAACTAACGCTAAAGAGAGCATACCATAAAAAATGGGAAAAAAACAGTCTATTGGCAACTTAAAGCATGGAGTGAGCATGGCTGAGGCAAGCGCAGCCACTACTATACACCCTATACGCCCACTGCGTGGTATAGTAGTGGCTGCGCTTGCCTCAGCCATGTAAATATTTAACACCCATGAGTAGCATGACATCATTCTCGACTTTTACCCCTGCTCATGGTATAATTTTTACACAACCTCTTCATATCCCTTTCATAAGAGCTTATTCTACCTAGAGAAAGGAGGACTCACACAGCAGACACCATTCTTTCCCAGTTGACCAAATTTTTTACTGTTCTCCCCTCGATTATCAAGGAGGATAAGGCATTGGCAACAGTTGAAAAACAGGGATACTTCACCGGCTGGACTCCCAAAGCGGAGGGAATCATTGCACCGGATGAGCGGCTTCCCTGGGGGCAAACCATTTTTATTGGCCTGCAGCATGTGCTGGCCATGTTTGGATCTACCGTGCTTGGCCCCCTCATCATGGGCTTTAATCCCAACACCGCAATTTTCTTCTCCGGTATCGGCACACTCATCTTTTTTGTTGTTGTAGGAGGCCGCGTACCAAGCTACCTCGGTTCGAGCTTCTCATTCATCGCTGTCGTGATTGCTGCAACTGCTTACAGGCCTCTCGTCTTTGGTGCTCCTAACCCTAATATAAGCGTAGCCCTGGGAGGTATCATCGCCGCGGGCGTGGTCTATGCAATTATTGGGGTGATCGTCATGTTTACAGGCTACAGGTGGGTCGAATTCTTGATGCCGCCCGTGGTTACTGGCGCGGTTGTGATGGTGATTGGCCTGAACCTGGCCCCCATCGCGCTCAGTAATGCCAGCCATAGTCAATATGATGCGGTGATGGCGATCGTTACCGTGTTGGCAGTCGCTGCTGTGGCTGTCTATCTGCCGGGGCCATTGCGTCGTCTTCCCATCCTGCTTGGCGGCATCATCGGATACGTTGTATACCTGATATTTGCCAATGGTTTTGGATATGGAACGGCCATCGACTTCAGCAATGTGGCAAAAGCGGATTGGATAGGGCTGCCGCAGTTCACGGCTCCAACTTTTTCAGGCAATGCCCTCGGCCTGATCGCGCCTATTGCCATCATTCTTGTGGCTGAGAACCTGGGCCATGTCAAAGCCGTGGGCGCGATGACAGGGCGCAACCTGGACAAATACCTCGGACGAGCCTTCTTGGGCGATGGACTGGCGACCATTGTTTCCGGTTCCGGTGGTGGTACGGGGGTTACTACCTATGCCGAAAATATCGGCGTAATGGCCGTAACACGCATTTACTCCTCGCTCATCTTTGTGATTGCCGCCGTCGTTGCCATACTATTGGGCTTTTCCCCCAAGTTTGGTGCGGTAATTGCGACCATTCCTGCTGGTGTGCTGGGTGGACTTGCGATTGTGCTCTTTGGCCTGATCGCTGCCACCGGCGGGCGCATCTGGGTGCAAAACGGGGTGGACTTCTCAAAGAGTCGCAACCTGATAACGGCCGCAGTTGCTCTCACAATTGGTGCGGGCATGATCAGTGTAGGTCCCATCAACTTTGCCATCACCATTGGCAACTTCTCTATCGGCGGCATTGGAGTCGCGACCTTCGGCTCGATCATCCTCTACCAGATTCTACGCGAGCGCACTCCTCAACCGGAAGAGGCCGTTACTGCCGACTCGGCTGTTGGGCTGGACCCCGGTCGTAAAGGTGATCTGGAAGCTGGCGCAGGCGAATAAGTATCGGTTGTATGGGAAGGGCTGTTGCAGCCCTTCCCATACAACCTTCTCCTCGCTCATACATAGCGTGGTACAATGCAAAGAACGACAACATGCTAACTTTGGAGTTATACCATGACCATGCTACCCTACGCCACTGCCCCTGAACTCACCGACGATTACATCAGCACCGTTTGGGAGACGCTTCCACACTATTTACGACCGACCTTGCTGCTCTCTGCCCCAGCACTTTCTGCCCAACTTGGTTGTGATCTGACCATTGCCAGCGAGACCTTTCAGCATACCGGCAGTTTTAAATTCCGGGCAGCCTATAATCTGCTCTCCAGTATTCCCCAGCAGCGCATCGTCGCCGCCTCATCGGGAAACTTTGGACAGGCGGTGGCGTATGCCAGTAGATTGTTAGGTAAAACGTGTATCATCATCATGCCAAATACTTCAGCCCAGGTGAAGATCGACGCGGTACAATCATATGGGGGTATCGTCGACCTGATAGACGTGCGAGAAGTCAGCCGTATAGGGCGGATGCAGCAGCTGCTCGCGCAACATCCAGGAGCATTTCCCGCGCCCGCCTTCGATGATTATCGTGTGGTGGCAGGCAATTCAACCCTGGGCAAAGAAATTCTCAACGCCTCCGATTTTGATGTGATCGTCGTGCCGGTTGGCGGCGGAGGTCTCTGTTCGGGACTGATTGTGGCACGCGATCACCTGGGCGCATCCACAAAGATCATCGGGGCCGAACCTTTACCCGGCAATGATGCTGCTCGCTCCCTGCACAGTGGGCACCTGGTGAGTAATCAGCAGGAACCGGCGACCGTCGCCGATGGTGCCCGCACCTTGAGCCTGGGCCATCTCAACTGGGAGATATTACAGCGCGGCATAACAGATATCATCGAAGTGCCGGACGAAGTCACGCTGGATGCGCTGCTACGGTATTTTCGTTATGTCAACTTAAAAGTCGAACCAACAGGAGCCCTGGCTCTTGGTGCCGTGCTTACCCAACCAGAACAATTTTCTGGCAAGCGCGTCTGCTGCGTTGTCAGCGGTGGAAATGTTGATCCCACCGTGTATGCCCAGGCACTGTTGAGGGTGTATGAAAAGTTGTAGGTAGTCAAGCCACAAGAAGAGAGTGCTGCTTGATCTCCTCCAGAGCCTTTCAGGTTGCATCTTTGTGGAGCGTCGCAAACTCCACAGAGCTAACGTGCTCGTTCAATCATGTTTGAACGCAGGTCGCAAGGTGGCCAGCGTTGCCTTTGTGTTGCCCATGCGTAGGAGTGACCCGTTCGAGTGTCAGTCGTGCGGGAAATGTCTGGTCGCCGATGGGCAAGGCCACCATCAGCACGCCATTGCCATAAGTGACGTTGGCACACATTGCATTGACCGGGACTGGTAGTACGAGTTCGCGGTGATAGACGCCCACGCTCCATTCATCGACCAGCAGCTCCTTGACCTCCTTCAGCAGAGCACGCTGATCTCCATGGAGAATGAGGCGACCATCGCTGGTGACTTCGACCAGAATGTTCTCGGGTTCCAGTCCAGCCATCGGAGCTGCGATCATCAAGCGATCGTCTGTGCGGTAAACCTTGACCGGAATATGCTGCTGCTTCACCTGTTCTTGCATCTGCTTTCCCTTTCGTTTCACCTGCTTAGATTCCGTCACGACTATCCATCATTGCTACGTTGCTGGAGCCGGACTCGCCCCTTCGACCTTACGCTCGTCACGCACGTCGCGGTAGTACTCACTCCAGATCAGGCGGTGGACGCCGAGATAATACGGCAGACGATTGAGATAGGGCAGGTAGGGGAAAAACACGAGCAAGGCGGTGAGAATCCCCATCGTAACTAGGACCAGTGCATCGGCGTTCGGCGAGGTGTTGTAAGGCGGGATCTGGTATTGGAAGATCTTTCTCGTCTGCTTCATCGGGTGACGGTACGGCTTCGATGGTGGAGAGGCGCTGTTTTTCCGGTTGCCGGAGCGCAACAGCGAGCATAAAGACCACGATCAGGAGAGCGATCACTAGCAAGTTGGCCAGTGAGATCAGAATAAACCCGATATGTAGATATTGGGCGGGACCATTCATTGCATGGTCTCCTTTCTGTTAGAGAAAAATGCCTTCTGGTCTTAAAGGTACCTATGGAGCGTTACAAAAAGCGTTAAATAGACCATTTGTGGCTGACTATAAAGTATGAGTTAGGAGGAATGCTATGACAGCTCCCGTGGCTCTGGGCCGAAAAGGTGCTGTGCCAGCAAGCATTCCTTCAGAAGATTCCTGGCCCGAAAGAGATGGGTCTTGATCGTGCCAATGGGCATGGTGAGGATGTCAGCCATTTCTTCATACGTCATCTCCTGGAGGTGGCGCAGGATCAACACACTGCGGTACTTGGCCGGCAGCTTCTCAATCTGCTCGCGCACGATGGCCTGCCGGTCGCGTAGCTCTAGAAGATCTTCCGCCCGCTTCTCCCTGTTTACCCCCTCCAGGATCTGTTCCGCTTCCATGGCCGCCTGCAGGGAGCGCTCCCGCTTGCGCCGTTCAAGCTGTTTCAAGGCGCAATTGTAGGCGATGCGATAGAGCCAGGTAGCAAAGCGCGCCTCGTCGCGGAATGATGGCAGCCCCTGCCATGCAGCCAAAAAAGCCGTCTGGGTGATCTCGCTGGCCTCTTCGTAGTCTCGCAGCATGCGCAAAACCATATTGAAGACGCGGTGCTGGTGTCTTTGCACGAGTAAGGCAAAGGCATCCTGGTTCCCCTGTTGACTGGCTTTCACGAGTTGCGTGTCGTCCTGCACGGCTTGCCAGGAGACGACGCCTGGGAGGGATATCTCCAGATTGTGTGATAATTGCATCAGATTCTCGTTCCTAAAACGTCGAAGTGCTTGCCTCTGTTCGAGATGAGCTTACTAAAACATGTGCTTCGAGGTCTGTTTTTTGTGAACTGATCATGGTTCTCCTGCGCGATCAGCGCGCTACTTTGTTCCATCTACTGGCATATTAAACCACGCGGCGTTAAATAGAGCGTTAAAAAAATGTTAAAACAGAAGGTACAGAGGATGATCATCGACGCGAAACTGGAGGAACGATGGCTGCGCGCAGCAAGTCTATGCGGTGGCCAGGTCGAAGAACTACCGCGCGGCCAGGGCCGCCAGGCGGTTGAGGGCGGTGCTCTCCATCACCGGCTGGCGTGCATCCTGTGCGTACGCGAGCATCGAGGTATAGGCCGTCCGAGCCTTCTCCCACTGGGCGTTCAGTTCATACGCCCGCCCCAGGTGGGTGTAGAGATGCTCGATCTCCGGCGCAGGGAGCATGGTTCCCAGGTCAAGCCCATGCAATCGCTCTGCCATCAGGTGCTGTGCCTGCTCGTAGAAGGTGAGGGCATCGCGCACGGCCACCACCCGCATGGCCTCATCGCCTGCCGCGAGGCTCCAGCGGAAGGCTGGTTCCGCCAGCCCCGCGGCCAGGGCATGGTATGCCAGTACCGCCGCAGGCGCGGCCGCCGCTTGCAACACTTTCACGGCACGGCGATGAAAGATGGAGCACCTCGCCTCACCCGCCTCAGCGTAGACCACCGCACGGATCTTCGCGTGTGCGAACACGTAGTGCCCATCAGTCACACGCCTGCCCTCGCGCTCCGACTCATGCAGCAGGTGGCTATGCAGCACTTCGTCCAGAGCAGAGAGCCCGTCATGTTCTGCGAGATCGGCCACCTGACACAGGTGCTCAAAGGTGATGCCCTGGCCGAGGACGGCTCCTGCCACCAGCAGCGCAAAGGCGTTCGGCGTGAGGCGATCGAGCCTGGCGCAGATGACTTCACGCACGCTCGGTGGGAAGACCCCACGCACCACCGTCTCATGCTCCAGGGCGGCTGTAAAGTCAATGGTCCATCCTCCATCATCGTTCGGGCGGGAGGCGAGTGCGCCACGCTCGAGCAAGACCTTGAGCGTTTCCATCAGATAGAACGGTTGCCCCTCCGTTTCAGCAAAGAGCCACTGACCAAAGCGATCCAGGTCCGCCGCCCGCCTCCCATTTTTGCCCCCTGTCCCCCCGAATGTGTAGAGCAGGCGCAGGATGTCTTCGGCGGTGAGAGGACCGAGCTGCAGATGGGTCAGAGGCACAGCGCGTTCCATATCAGTTCGCCACTCGGCGAGTCCTGGCAGCATAGCTCTCTCTCCCATACGCAGCGTCAGGAGCAGGAGCGCGGGCGTCTCGCTCTCCGCGAAGCGCCGCGCCAGGTAATGCAACACGTCGAGCGAGGCGGCATCGGCCCACTGCACATCATCGATGAACAAGACGAGCAGCGTCCGTGCCGCAAGAGCCTGTCCCAGGCGCGCCACCGCCTCGAACAACCGATTGCGTGCCACCGACTTGTCCCCTGTAGGGGCTGGCAGGTCGGGATAGCGGTCGCCCAGTTCGGGGAGCAGGCGCGCGAGTTCCGCCAGCCATGTGTCTGAAAGCAGGTCATCCGGGGCGTTCTCCCGCTCGATGCGCGGGCGCAAGGCCTCGATCACGGGCCGATAGGGCAGCTGACCACCGGTTTCAAAGGCCTGTCCCTGCAGCACGTCTGCCCCCTCCATCTCCGCCCAGGCCAGCAATTCGGTCGCCAGCCGCGTCTTGCCAATGCCGACCTCCCCTTCCAGGAGCACAACCTGCGTCTGACCGCGTTGGGCGGTATGGTAGACCTTGATCAAGGTACTCAACTCCGTTGTCCGCCCCAGGAGCGGGCCTTCAATGAACGTCGACGGGGAAAGTGCCACCGGGGGCGTGGGTGCCTCCTTGCGACGGGGAGGGGCCACGGCCCGTATGCGGCTGGCCAGTGCCACGGTCTCCGGGGTCGGCTCAGTCTGCATGCCCGTTGAAAGCCTCACCCGACAAACGTCGTAGGCGTGCAACGCGGCGGCACGGTCGCCGGCCGCGAAGTGCAAGTGCATCAGACGCCGGTAGGCGTCCTCCTGCAGTGGAGCGAGGACGAGCCAGCGGCTGACCGTTTCGATGGCAGGCGTAAGCTCTCCTGCTTCGACTTGCATCTGGGAGAGGCGGTCGAAGACCTCACTCGTGCGCAGGTGCCAGTATTCGCGTTGGAACCGCACCCAGTCGTCGAAAGCCGGGGCATCGCGCAGCGAGAAACCCTCCAGGAACTCACCACGAGGGAGGCTGCTCGTGCGTTGAAGCCGGGCAAGCAGCGTGCGACGAGTGTCTTCTGGCATGGTCAGCGTCGTACGTGTCGACACGCGCGCCAGTGTCCAGGCTTCGTGGAGGGGATGCAGGTCAAGCTCGACCGCGGAGGTGAAATCAAGACCGAGGGTCTCGTGTTGGATGAGGAGGTGAGGCACAGGATCAGCACCTTCGCCCAGCAGATGACGGAGATGGAGCAGGGTAATGCGCAGGGCTGCCCGGCCATGCCTCGCGTCACCTTCTGGCCAGAACTGCTCGGAGAGCGTCTTGCGCAAATGGACGCGGCCTTCCACCGCCAGGTAGATGAGCAACGCCAGTTCCTTGCGCGTGGAGAACTGCAGCACCTGGTCGGCATGGCGCACTTCTGGCGGACCCAGCAATGTCAAGCATAATTTGCCCATTTAACGGTCCTTATAACGCTCTGCTGCTACCATTTGAGAAGAGATGCTACAGAGAAGAGAACTGATTCCACATACACAGAAAGGAATAAAAAGATGTCAGAGAGTTTCAAGTCAACCACTCCCTATAACCAGGGCGTGAGTCCGCGCCTATGCGGGCAACCACAAGGGCCAATACCGCTGAAATAAGGAGAACGAAGAGAGAAAGATTGGAACACGGTTTTGTGTTGGGACGCGCCCCCATATAAACAGCATATGGGTCACGCATACTATTTGCTTGCTCCAAGTCTAACAGCCCTACTCCATGAAAGTCTATGAAATGTGATAGGTGTTCTGAATACTATCCATAACTAAAACATTATGTTTACAACAGAGCACTCAAGGGCAATCCTATTTTTTGGGCCGCTTGTAGAGCGGATCGAGATCGCAGAGGTTGTGAAACGCTCCACCATACTCATTGGCTTGAGAGGCCGTTTCACACAATCCGTTTGTAAAATGTGGGTTTAAGAATCAGGCGTTTACGCATGGGGAGTTGTCACCGAGTTCCCTGCGTGACCATACAGCACATGGAACATGAGCAGTGCTTGTTGTCCGGGGGTGAGTTGCGCAATGACCTGCGACTTCATGGTGGGGGTTTTCCCGCGAATCTGTAA
>WNFB01005822.1_pt1 | contig 11031 bp, 7 predicted proteins | sample 5400501 | NCBI WGS metagenome assembly WNFB01 (sample SAMN13153341, study PRJNA577476) | soil metagenome | isolation source: 200 cm saprolite under Douglas fir tree site 2 hole 1 | place: USA:California | collected 2015-04-18 | reverse complement strand
AACGCAAAGGTTTTCTCGCTGGACAAAATGATTCCAAGCTCGTCGAGCGATTATTTTGTCATCACCGATAGTGACGTGGAGGTCGCACCCGATTTCTTGCGCAGCGTCATACCCCCTTTGCTCGATCCGAAGATAGGCCTAGTGACCTGCCTGTATCGTGGCGTCCCGGCGGCGGGTTTCTGGTCTTCTTTGGAGGCGCTTGGCATGTCGGTAGAGATGTCCTCGGGGGTCATGGTCGCCGACATGATGGAAGGCATGCGCTTCGCACTGGGCCCCGCCATGGCAACCCGGCGAGATGCCCTGAAAAAAATCGGCGGCATGCCTGCTCTGGCGGACTACTATTCGGATGATTTTGTCCTGGGAAACCTGCTTTGGGCTGCGGGATATAAGGTAGCTCTGTCCCAGCATGTCGTAGGACATGTTCTGATCCCGCAGTCTTTCCTGCGGACATTTGGCCATCAAATCCGCTGGCACAAGAGCACCCGCTATTCGCGTCCCAAGGGGCATTTGGGCACCGGATTGACTTTCGCCATGCCTTTCGGGATTCTCGGATTAGTGTCGGCGGCAGCGCTCGGCCATCTGGGCCTGGGGCTCGGCCTGCTGACGGCGGCGATCGTTAATCGCATGGTGCAGTCTATTGTGGTGGGATGGGCAGTGATCGGCGACCCTCGCAGCCTGCGCTACTGCTGGCTTTATCCCCTGCGGGACCTGTTCGGATTCGTCACCTGGGTGGGCAGCTATACCAGCCGCAATTTTTTCTGGCGAGGAGAAATCTACCGTTTCAGTGCCGGCGGAAAGATCAGTCCGCGAAATCGGCTTGCGGAAAATACATTGGCAGATCGGCCATCCTCCGGCGATAAATTCGGAGCCTCCACTTCTCCCCCGCAAAAAGAACAAGCTCTCCTTCGAAAATGAGGGGTCGGATTTAAGAACCAATCCGGACAAGTTTGCCCCTTTTCAGCTCAAAAGAATCTCCTCGCCACGAAACCGTGTGCCCGGTGAAGCTGGCCAGCCAAACTAGCAAGGCAACCACGTCTCGCAGGGGAAGCAGCCCGAGCCAACGCAATACTTGGCGATCCCGCAGGACCAGCGATCCAATAACTAAAGCCACGGCGACGCGCATCGCGGCAACGGCGGCCAGCAACTCCCACGCCCATGCGGCGCCAAGAGAGAAAACCAGAGCTAGCAAGGTCCAGGGCAAGCCGAACGTGAGCCCGAGTCCTACGGACCCCCACGGCCGCGAGTCGCGCACGCTGCGTGCCCAGCGCAGTTGATGATCCACGAATTCACGCGGGGTGTACGGCGGCAGGAACGTCTCCACCACCACTTCAGAGAGCTTTACCTCCAGCCCTCGTGCGGCGATCCGGCTTCCGATCTCGTAGTCATCGGCAAGATAATCCGCCAGGGCTTCGAAGCCCCCAATGGATTCCAGGTCGCGACGGCGGAAGGCGAGGGTGGAACCCAATCCAAAACGGATGCCGCGTTCAAGCTGGCGCGCCGCCAGCACTCCAGCAGAAAAATCCGTGCTGATGCCGATCGATTCCAGGCGCGAACCCAGGGTTGGACCAGCGACACTGCGATACAGGCAAGTCACCATGCCCACCTTGGGATCGGCCAGCGGAGCGACAACGCGCCGCAGGTAATCGGGCTCCACGCGGATATCGCTGTCATTCACGATCAGATACTCGTACCGGGCCACGGCCAGCATCTGCGCCAGATTGCTGACCTTGGTATTTGTCCCCAGATTCTTTGGACAAAACATCAGGCGTATGAGGCGTTGCGGAAACTCCTTCTTCAGTCGCTCTACCAGTTCCGCTGCCGGATCGCGAGGATCGCCGACGCCGAAGATGAGCTCGTATTCTGAATAGTCCTGGAGGCAATGACTGCGGAAGCTCTCATACATCTCGGGATCGGTGCCCTTGAGCGGCTTCAGGATGGAAACCGGAGGAACGAATTGTGTGGAGCAGGTGCCCTCGCCCGCCGCTTTTCTTTCCCGCAGAAATCCCGCTGCGCTCCACAAGCACAGAGCGTAGTAGTTAACGCTCGAAAACGCGCCCAGCACGGCGATGATTTCAATGATCTTAGCGGTGTGGTGAATCATGAACGGCGCAGAATAGCATGCCTCCCCCGCCGGACACCCGATTTCAGACTTTGGATCTCAGACTTCGGACCTCTGACCTTCGAATGTGCCCGCGGCCGAAGGCCAACGTCCGAGGTCTGAGGTCTGAAGTCCGAGGTCTAAAGTCCGAGCTTCGAAGTTCTTGCATCGAATATAATGATTTTGTTGGCAGCCGGACCGGACGGTCGCTCTCGACGCCTTCGGGCGGCGGGGGAGGAAAGTCCGAACTCCGCAGAGCTGTGTGCCGGATAACGTCCGGGAGGCCGGGTTAAAGCCCGTCCGACGGAAAGTGCCACAGAAAACTACCGCCCTGGCGGCAACGCTAGGGTAAGGGTGAAAAGGTGCGGTAAGAGCGCACCGCTGTCGCAGTAATGCGGCGGGCAAGGCAAACCCCACACGGAGCAAGACCAAATAGGGAGGGAGCTCCGGGTTCGCCCGGGGCGCGTGCCGGCTCGGTGCGTTACCACCTCCGGGTAGGTCGCTTGAGCCTCGCAGCAATGCGTGGCCCAGAGGAATGACCGTCCTGCCGGAGCAATCCGGCAGACAGAATTCGGCTTACAGGTCCGGCTGCCGATCTCCCTTGTTTCCGTTGACTTAATTGCGCTGCCTCTTAGTTCCGAGAATAAACTTCTAGGCTCGTGCCCGGACGTGGATAGCCACACTCAGCGATAGTCATCTCGTATAAAGATATAGGCAAACCCATCGTATTACGATATACTGCTCCCAACGGAGGTGGGGTATTCTTCCACTCGATTTAGGGGTCGCGCTTGCCTGTTGGATCCCGCTGGGCGGCCTGCTGCTGGCATTGTGTATTGGGCCGGCAGCCGAGGGCGACTAGCCAGCCACGACGCGGCGGTCTCGGCCACCAGATCCTCCAAGCCTGGGGGGTTCCCAAAAAGCAGGCACGATTCTCCTTCGCGATGCCGTGTATGTCTGACTGAAGTCACCTAGATTGACTTGGTGCTGCAGGTTTCCCGTAACCCGCTGCTTGATATGCAGCTCGCGCAGGAAGTTCCCGTCCGGCTCCGTAAAGCACACCGCCATTCTTCTTAGCGTCAGTGATTGCGATCACGGGACTGTGCGATGCTGAGTTTGAGAACGGCGCTCTAACGACAGGAAGACGAAACCCGCCGTACGCGCAAGCAACTGAGCTAAGGCCAGATGCTAAGCGCAGTCCGTCCGAGGATACGCTGCTTGGTTTCCTCCGGCAACGGCAATGCCCGGAAAGCGTCAAGGGCTTGCTTGATATCGTGCACACCCGGTCCAGGCCAGTCGCTGCCGAACAGCGTCTTATCCGCGATTTCCGGCAGGCGGGGAAAGTACTTGAGCAGTCGCGCCGGCGGAATACTGCTGATGTCGAGGTAGACATTGGGATGGCGGCGCACCAGGAAGAAGGCCGTGTCCATCCAGAGAGGCCGGCCTCCATGGGCGAGCACAATCTTTAAGTCCGGGAAATCCACGGCCACATCGTCAATGTGAATCGGGTCCCCATACTTGTTGCGCGCGCCGGGAAAGATGGACGTGCCCGTGTGGAACATAACCGGAATGCCGTTGCTCTGCGCCGCACGATACAACAACTCCAGCTCCTTCAGGCCCATCAAGTAGTCGTTAGGATAAAAGAGTTGATGCGGCGGATGGATCTTGATCAATCGCAACCCCAGCCGAACTATTTCATCAATGTCCGCCGCCGGGTTGGGAGAGTGCCGCGGATGCAGGCTGCCACACGAAATCAGCCGCTGGGGATCCTCCTTGGCGTAGTTTGCGGCCATGGCGTTGAGCCCAGCAGGGTAGCCGGTGACCTCAGGCGCGGCCGCATTAATCAGCACCGCACGGTCGAGACCCACCTTATCCATGTATTTCAGAAAGGCTTTGGGCGAGCGGGTAAACTCCATGACCCGATCGAAATCGGGTTGATGCTTCTTCATTAACTCCAACGCCGATGGACTCAGCAGGAGTTCGAAGGGCTGAATGTGGACATGGCAGTCGGTGATCAAGGGGTTTGCCCGAGGTATTGCCTTTTCGTGTTGAGATTAAAGTGCTGAATTATATCGCTGACGTTAGCGTAATCGTCGTGGCTGCACCGTTCGGCATCCTCTCTTGTCTTCCAGAAGCGCAGAGCCAGGATGCCTTCTGCGTCCGACACCAGCACAATTTCATCCACCAAAACCTGTTTGGAGTACCATAGTGCGGGAGAAAGCTGGCTTCATTCTTACCTGGGCGACAGGGAGACCGAAACTTGTACTTTCTGTTCCCAGCGCCTCCTTGAAAGGGAAGCCATGTGTGATTCAAGCGACTCGAGCGCACAGAGTTGTTACGGTTGCAAGGTCGTTTTCCTGGCGGCATTTCTCGCGCTCCTCCTCGCGCCAGTAAGCGCCCAGAAAAACCAAACAAAGGAGGCCAGCCATCCTAAGTACGACCTCCACACTGAGGCGAAGATGAAAGGAACCGTGGAGGAATTGAAACTGCCGCCAAAGGGCAGCGAGAAAGAGATTGCCCACTTGCTGGTGAAAAATGGCACAGACACCGTCGACGTGTATCTCTGCCCAAAGTCCTTTTTCGATGATATGGGCATGGGCTTCAACAAGGGAGACGAGATCACGCTCACCGGCTCGAAAGTGAAACAGGGCGAGGCCGACCTCATCCTGGCGCGGGAAGTGGTGAAGGGAAACGACACGTTCGTCCTGCGAGACGACAAAGGGATCCCCGTCTGGAGTTGGCACCACTGATACTGACTGCCTCGTTCGCCTCATACGACTCCGTTGAGATGGGTCGGTGAGGTTGCATTCCATGCAAAAAGAGGGCCGGTGCAGGAGCACCGGCCCTCGTCAGATTTGCAGTTACTCGCTCTCGAGCGGTGCGTTATTGCTCGCCGATCGTGAGCGCAGGGTTAGTGTTCGTCGTCGAGGCGGCGTCCATGAGCACCACTTTGGTCGGCGAAACGATATAGAAAATGAGGTTCGTGCCACTGCCGGTGATCGTCCCTCGCCCTGGGGTGCCTGTGCCGTTGGTGACGGAATACGTGTCGCTAAAGGCCTGGCCAGGGTTCAATCCACCGCCTATCGAGGCGCTATCGCTGGTGCCGGTGACAGCGCCCGCCCCATTGAATGTTGCCACGCCGGAATTGTCAGAAACGTTTTCCTCCACCTGGTTGGTCGTGCCGAAGAAGAACGTTGCTTTCAAGGACGCATTCGTAAACGGGCTGCCGGTTTGCGGGTCAAGCGTGCCCCCCTGAACCGACCCGCCACCGAATCCGGCAAACCCGTGGTTCGTACCCACCAGGTAGATAATCGCGCTAACGCCAGTAGTACCCGTCAGAGTTATGGCAGCGCGGCCTGCGGAATCGACGGTGTACGTTCCCGAGCCGGTTACAGTGGCAAGCCCGCCACCTTTGTTTTCGTCAACGCTGAAGGAGAAGCTGCCCGCACCGTTAGCGTTCACGATGCCCACGTCCAGATGGGGGGCCACAGTGCTGAGTGGTCCGCAGCCTCCGCAGAGCCCAGCGATGGCGAGGACGCTGTTGCCGCTCAACGATGAAGCTGAGAAAGGCCCGGACTGTTTTAGGACTGAGCCGGCGAAGAGCGGATTGACCGATTGCGCATCGGCGCTCATGCTCAGGGCTTCGCCAGCGGAAACGACGTAAAAAATGCCATGCACGGGTGAGCCGCCAGCGGGGTTGAAAGTAAACGTCGCGCGGCCGTTGGCGGCGACACTGTACGAGCTGGTGCTGAGGAGGAGTATGGGACCCGCAGTTCCACCGTCGACCACGCCGCTGTTATTGAAGTCCAATTCGCCTGCGGTAATCCCGCCGGCGCCATTCGCGGTGAACGCGCCAACCACTACGAAACGGTCACGCGCGGTCGTGGACAGAGACAAAGTGGAGGACGCGCCAAAAGCGTAGCTGCCGCTGATCTTTGCGTTCGAGAACGCCGTGGGATCCTGCAAGGCAATTTCGCCGGATCCGAGCGTGCCGGTTGAGTCGAACTCGATAAGCCGGCCTCTGCTCGCGACGCCCGCACTAACAGAGCCTAGGGCGAAGCGGTAGGTAGAGGTTCCCAGCGAGGTGTCTATCGTCAGGCAGCCGCGGTTATCTGAACCCACGGAGTACGAGCTACTGGCAGGGATAATTGCGACACTCGTGTGCACACCCGCGCTGTTGTTCACGTCTTCCACGCCGACGAGAGTCGCGATCTTTCCGGTGCCGTCAGCGTCGAAAGTGCCGGCCAAGGCCACCGGCCCGCTGCCGTCATACCCCTGGAACAGGAAGGCGTACTGGCCTGTGAATACGGTCTCATTGCCCGACGGACAACCGGAAGTGGTACTGCTGACCGTCAGCGTCGTGGAACCTTTTATTAGAGTCGCAGGATCAGTGGCACTAATCGTGGTGGTGCCGTTAGCCACTGCTGTAGCCAACCCTCCGGTGGTTGTTATTGTGGCTACGGCAGTGTCGGAAGAAGCCCAAGTGACGGAGCTGGTCAGGTCCTGGGTGCTGCCGTCGGTGAACGTGCCCGTGGCGGTGTACTGCTGAGTGTCGGTGGGCTTTAGCGTCTTGTTGGCGGGAGTCACGGCGATCGACTTGAGCACGGCCGCTGTGACGCTCAGCACATCGGTATTACTGAGGATCGCGCCTGATGTCGCCGTGATGTTCGTGCTTCCTACGCCCTTGCTGGTGGCCAAACCCGTGCTGCTGATCGTGGCCACACTGGTGGATGACGATGCCCAGGTTGCAGAGTTGGTCAGGTCTTGCGTGCTGCCGTCGTTGTAGTGGCCGGTAGCCGTGAACTGCTGCGTGTTGCCCAAAGCCACGGAGGCAGCCGCGGGCTCGGCGTCAATCGAAACCAGTATGGCGGTCACAGTGAGCACTGAGGCCGGACTCGTGATTCCCCCGCTCGCAGCCGTGATGTTGGTGGTACCCTTGGCCACGCCCGTTGCCAACCCAGTAGATGTGATCGTCGCCACGGTGGTGCTGGAGGAAACCCATGTGGCCGTGGAGGTCAAGGGCTGCGTGGTGCCGTCGGTGAGAGTGCCTGTGGCGGTGAACTGCAGCGTATTTCCGACCTGAACGCTGGCCGGGTTGGGGGTGACCGCAATTGACTTAAGCACGGGTGGCCCAACGGTCAGCACCGCCGTATTACTTGTTACCGTGCCAGACGCCGCCGTGATGTTCGTGCTGCCCTGGCCCACGCTGGTGGCCAAACCGGCCGCGCTGATGGTGGCAACTGCCATGGAGGACGATGCCCAGGTTACGGAACTGGTCAGATCTTGTTTGCTGCCGTCGCTAAAGGTGCCTGTCGCCGTGAATTGCTGAGTGTTTCCGAGCGCAATGGTAGTCGTGCCGCTGGGAGTAATGGCAATACTCTGCAGAGTTGGCTTCTTTTTGCTGCTTCCGCCTAAGCAACCCGCCAGCATGATGAGAGCCGCTACACACAAGAACGATCCCAATGCTTTTCTAGACACAATCCGCCTCCCGCTCTTAGACTTCATGGCGTGCCTTCTTTTCCGGGGCGCCGTCCCCGGCCTAATGTTTTTCTTTGCAGGGCGACCTGAATGGCACCCGAGATGGACGTTCACATCTCCACACAGGGCCCCCTTCAACCCTGCCCGCAAGCCCATCGACGAAATCTGGGTCGGTTAACTCTGGCACCGGCTCAGGGCTCCCAAATTTGGTATCCCGACCTGCTCCGCTGGGCCGCGTGCAGTCTCCCGGGGAATGTGGTATGCTCCGCCCACTGTTTCCGGGACGAAGCCCCGGGCCATCCCCCAGGAGACCGAGTTTCGCGGTCACCAGACTAAGCCTGGGAGCCTGAAATGTCCCTAAGAAACCCTTAAGAAATTCCAAAGTTTTTCAGGTTTGGCCATGGCTCAGCCGGCAAAAGCCTGGTACGAATTCGGCCCCTTTCGACTGGATGCTGTCCAGCATCTCCTCTTTCGAAACGGTCAATTGGTTTCGCTTGCACCCAAGGCCGTCGAAACCCTGGTAGTCCTCGTCGAGAACCACGGCCGGCTCGTGGAAAAAGAGAATCTGATGAAGGCTGTCTGGCCGGACACATTTGTCGAAGAAGCCAACCTGAGCGTGCATATATCCGCCCTGCGCAAGGTTTTCCAGAACCAGGCCAGCACCAACGGTGGGCCATACGTCGAAACGGTTCCGCGCCGAGGATACCGTTTTGTGGCAACTGTGGTAGAGCGATCCGAGGCAGACTCTCAGCGAGCGGGTCCTACTCCCGATGAACCTCCGCACCCCGCTACCCGTTCACCACGGGCTAGGTTGCCCCTGGTCATCGGGGTGTTCTGCCTGGTTGCCCTACTGTTCCTTGGCCTGGCAATCCGCATAAGGCAAGCCCAGACGTCGGGTGCCACCTCTCCTGAGATCCACTCGCTTGCAGTATTGCCGCTGCAGAATCTCTCTGGTGATCCCTCACAGGAGTATCTGGCTGACGGGCTCACCGAAGCGCTGGTGACGGATTTGGCGCAATTGCGCGCCTTGCGCGTGATTTCGCGGACCTCGAGCATGCGATACAAGGACACCCAAAAGTCATTGCCAGAAATCGCCCGTGAATTGAACGTGGATGGCATCGTGGAAGGATCGGTTTCGCGTTCCGGTGAACGAGTACGAATCACGGTGCAGTTGATCCAGGCAGGGAAGGACGAGCACATCTGGGCCAACACCTACGAGGGTGACCTCAGGGATATCCTGGGTTTGCAGAATGTGGCTGCGCGCGAAGTCGCGCAGGAGATTCGCGTTAAGTTGACGCCAGAGGAGGCGCAGCGACTGGCCACCGTACGCTTGATCGACCCGGCGGCACATGAGGCTTATCTCAAGGGCCGGTACGTATTGAACCAGCGGACCCCGGAAAGCACGAAAAAGAGCGTAGCGTATTTCCAGCAGGCAGTGCGGCAAGACCCCCAGTATGCCTCAGCTTACCTTGCATTAGGGGAGGCCTACGCTTTACTGGCAACCAACGTTATCGCGGCGCCACAAGATTCAGTGCCCAAGGCCAGGAAGGCGGCACAAAGAGCGCTGGAACTGGATCCGGGATTGGGCGAGGCCTACGGGACGCTTGCCTTCCTGGAGTTCTTTTACGACTGGGACTTTCCCGGCTCACAGCAGCAGTTCCGGCGCGCTATCGAGTTAAGTCCCAACTACGCCACGGCCCACCAGTGGTACGGACTGCTCCTGATGGCGGAAAAGCGCTTCGACGAAGCCGCTCACGAATTCGCCACTGCGCTCGAAATCGATCCTCTCTCGCTCATGACCAGTGCCGACCTGGGACAGGTTTACTTCTATTCCGGCCGGTTCGATCAGACCATCGAGCAAACCCGCAAAATACTTGAAATCAACCCGGACTTCGCGCCGGCCCACGACCTGCAAGCGATGGCGTACGAGCAAAAGGGCATGTATAAGGAAGCCATGGTCGAGTTCCAAAAGTATTCTGAGCTAAGCGGCGGCGGCTTCGATTCCAAGATGCATCTAGCTCATTTCTACGCGGTGACCGGAAAACACGACGAAGCCCGAAAGTTGCTCGACGAATTAGAAAATCCGCCGAGCGGCGAATTCGTCTCGCCCTATGACGTAGCGTCTGTCTATGCTGGCCTCGGCGAGAAGGACAAGGCGCTCCACTGGCTTGACCGGGCGCACAACGAGAGAGCAGCCATGATCCCTTTCGCAGGGATCGATCCCCTGCTGAATCCCCTCCGAGGAGATCCACGCTTTGAGGACCTCCTGCGCCGTGTCGGTGTGCCTCCATAACCCTTCATCTCGGTCTCGCTGGTGCCTCCGCCTTTCAGGGCGACAGCCCCAAGGCCCACACTGCCCACCGAGATGTTGGCGCGCATTCCCATCCTGAAGCGCACCAGAGAAGATCAATCCAGCCGCATGACCCGGGTCTGAGCGGTCAATACGGTCACCCCCCTAGCTTTTGCCCTCGGTGCTATACTCCTGGCGCGAATTTTCTTCAAGGAGACCGCTATGAGGTTCAGAACAATCCCGGCAGTCCTCTGTGTGCTAATGCTCCTCACGCTGGCCTCGGCCCAAACCAAAATCTCGGGCACGGCGCAGTGCGGCAAACCAGATACTCAGCAAAAGGTGAACGTTCCTGACCACCCCGACCATTCGCTCTCCATCAGCCAGGCAAAATGCACCTGGACCAAGCCCATGGAGGTCGCCGGCGTTCAAGACAAGGATGGCGTCACGACTGCCATGGACGATAATCACGGCGCCACCTCCACTGGCCATGGCTACTACGTGGACAATATGGCGAACGGCGACAAAGCCTACGTCCGCTTTCAAGCAACCGGGTCGTCCAAGGAGGGGACTTCGGAAGGAAAGTGGAGCTATACCGGTGGCACAGGCAAGCTCAAAGGCATCAAGGGAGGAGGCACATACAAGGGCAAAGCTGCCGCCGATGGTGGCGCAACGTATGACGTCGAAGGCGAATATACGCTTCCCAAGTAGCCTCTCGGGGCAGTCAATCTTGTTAACATGGAGAAGGCGAGATTCCACAGGCTCGCCTTGGTGCTGATCTAATTGAATTAGATCAGTACCCTCGCCTTCTACGTTTTGCACGCTAGACCCGCGGACGTTAGAATGAACTCCTGGCAGTGGTCGCAGGACTTTTGCACGCGAGTCCCGCCTGCCTTTAAATTAACCTGCATCCCAGGAGCAGATACTGATGTCAGGACCAAGCCGCCGGCCAGAGATTCGTCGCCGCCGCACGCGCAAGGAGAAGATATCTAAGCTGAAGAAACGTCACGCCACGGCTTCGTCGGAAGCGGAGCGCAGCCGTATCGCCGCGAAGCTGCAGCGCCTGGGTCTCGCCTCGCCCGGAAATCCCCTGCTCAAGAATGTCTGAGGATTTGCAATTGCCAATTGCGACTTTAAATTTAAGCAGCAGCTACAATTGGAAACTGGCGAT
>WNFB01005821.1_pt1 | contig 11031 bp, 7 predicted proteins | sample 5400501 | NCBI WGS metagenome assembly WNFB01 (sample SAMN13153341, study PRJNA577476) | soil metagenome | isolation source: 200 cm saprolite under Douglas fir tree site 2 hole 1 | place: USA:California | collected 2015-04-18 | reverse complement strand
TACCACTCCGGTGATCGGGGCGCGGCGCAGCGACAACGTCGACGTGTTTGCCCCTCTCTACGGAAGGGTGAATTCCGAGCGGCTGCCTGGGGTCGTGCAGCTGGACATCCGGGTGGACAAGACCTGGGTTTACGACCTCTGGGCGCTCGATCTCTACCTCGACATCCAGAACGTCTTCAACCACCGCGCAGTGGAGGGCGTCACATACAGTTACAACTACCGGCAGCGGCAATACTTTACAGGCCTACCCATCTTGCCCATCCTCGGCGTAAAGGGGACCTTCTGATGCGTCGCACTCCTCACCCAGGGTACCTGCTGGGAGCGCTTCTGCTCGCCCTCGCATGCTCCGACGATCTGGAGCGCCAAAGCCAGCTCCAGCGGGTGCGCGTGCTCGGAATCCAGGCCGATCCTGCCGAGGTGGCAGTCGATTCCCGCGGGCAGCTGGCGGCGCTCACCGTGGGTTTAAGGGCGCTCACGTTTGCGCCGCAAGCCCGGCCCGTGTCGATGACCTATGCCGTTTGCCGGCTCGATGCGGAGGTTTTTGCGGTCGGCGTGCGATGCCCAGGCAACGACGGCTTCACCCTGGACGGGGGAGTCCTCCCCCTCACAGACCCCGGGCTCTCCAGCTACCTGCAGCAGTTGGAAGATGGCGGAACGATTGGCGATGGCGGGAGCTTTTTGAATGACCCGAGGGTCAGCGATCGGCTGAGAACAGGGTTTCCTCTCAACATCGGGTACTTGGCGACCGATGGCACGCCGGGCGAGCACGGCTTTGAACGCGGGGTTCATCAACTCAGGGTTCGCATGACCCGGGAGCCAAATCAGAATCCGCGCTTGCTCGAAATCACCACCAGCGATGGCACTCCCGTCCAGGGACGCTCCTTCCCGCTCAACTCGCAGGTCACCTTCGTCCCCAGCCTCGCGGACGGAAGCATCGAGACCTTCATCAACGCCAGTGGGGAACAGGTGACGGAACAGCTCTTCTACAGTTGGTTCGCCACGGGCTCGGGCAAGGTGGAGGACTTCCGATCTCAAGAGCCCTACCGGGGTGCCGGCAAGCGCGAGTCGGCTTACACGACCGGAAACGTCGTCGAGGACATTGCGCTCTACGTGGTGGTCCGGGACGGACGCGGCGGTACGGATTGGATCTCTCGAACATTCAGCGTTGGCAGGTAACCGTCGATGTGGAGAATCTCGCTGGTGGCCGTAGGCTCGCTTTCCGTCTTCTGCGCGAGTGCAAACCGCGAGAGGGCAGCGGCGAACAAATCCCTGGCCCCTCTGCCGCACTCGTCGATCGCCGCGGTGCTTGCAGCTCGAGGGGAGCTCAATCTTACGGTGGAACAGCTGCGTCAACTCGAGAAAATGGACGAACAGCTGGAGAAGGCCAATGCGCCGATGCGCTCCGAAATCCAGCGGGTGGCCCAGGGCGAAGCGACCTCCAACCAAGGCGGGGCCAGCACTGGCCGACGAGCGGGAGGGGCGGGAAGCCGGCGTCGCGGCGAAGGGGGGGCTGGGTCGGCAAGGATCAGACAAGACGCGCTTGGCACTCTTCAACAGAGGATCGACGACAACGATACGCAGGCATACCTCCAGGCTGAGAACGTCCTCACCCCAGCGCAACAGCCTCGCGCCCGCGAAATCGCCTCGCGTTTTCGGGAAGAGCTGTGGGACCGCCGTCACGGCAACGGAAAACCGAACGCGACCGAGTGACTCCCTCTCGTGTCGACGGCGACACTCGCTAAGCTGCTGGTGGTCGCGGCTGCGCCCCAGCTTCCGATGCGAAGCGCGCCAGAGCGTCGTAGGGTTGAGCGCCGACCAACTGCGCGTTCCCAATCGCGAAGGTCGGTACGCCGGTGACGCCCCGCAAGCGAGATCTCTCCCAGTCGGCATCCACCGCCGCCCGCATCCGCCTTTCGCGCAACACTGGCTCCACTTCATCCCTGGGCAGACCGACGCGCTCCGCCACGGCCAGAAGAACCTCGATCTTGGCAAGGTTCGCTGCATCCACGAAGTACGCGCGGTACAGCGCGTCGTGAATTGTGGAGACGCCACGGGAATCAGCAAACTTGCCCAACTCCTGCGCCAGCCGCGAGTTGAAGGTCCGCTCGCGCCGGTTGTAGGGAAGGCCTTCGGCGTCCATCAGTCCTTTCATTTTCTGATGCATCGCCTCGAGGTCGAAACCGCGACCCTGGAAAAGCTGCGCCAGCGCCAACCCTTCCTCGGGCGTATGCGGGTGGAGCGGGAACTGCGTGTGCCTCAGGCTCAGCTGGAACGTCCGCAGCAGCCGTTCAGTACGGACCGTACTGAGATAGCACCAAGGTCAAATGTAATCGGCGAATACTTCCAGGACCATCTCGCTCATTTGGAAACCTCCTCCCTCCAGGGCTCATCGCCACAGCTTGGCCGGCACGGTCGGTGGCTCTATTCCAGCTGAAATCCACCAGGCTTCAAAGTCGTTGCGCGAGATTCCGCGATGGCGGAGATCAGCGAGCGTTTCCTGCAGGGGAACATCCTTCTGCAAGGTGGCAAGGCGTCTGTAGAGCAGCGCCTGTTGGCGATGCGAAGCCAGTGTAGCCGCCAGGGTCTCCGCGCTTCGCACCGTGCACTTCCACTCGCGCGCAGACGCCGGAATGTCCTCCAGATGCCGATAGGCGCCAAGGAGCGCCGATGAAGAGGTTTCGCCAAATCCCGGAAGGCCTGGGATTCCATCGGCCGTGTCTCCGACCAGCGCCAGATAGTCGGGAATGCTTTCTGGCTCGATTCCCCGCCTTTGCAGAAGCGCGGCCTGGTCGATGGTTTTCTGTGCCCTCCGATCCACCTGCACGATCCGCTGGCCGTCGAGGCACTGGCCGAAGTCCTTGTCCGGACTGAGAATTCGAACCTGAGTCACCTGTCCTCGCCACCGGGCAGCCGCCGTGGCGATGGCGTCATCCGCTTCCCACTGGTCCATCGACCAGACGACGATCCCCAGCGAGCGCACGGCGGCTTCGGCGAGGTCGAACTGCGCGAGCAGCTCCGGTGCAACGCCTTCGTCGGACTTGTAGTCTTGGAAAAGGTCGTTCCGAAAAGACCGAATCGGATTGTCGAAGGCTACCGCCAGGTGCGTGACCGCCTCGGAAGGATCGCTCAGCAGCGCGATCAGCGATGTGGCGATACCGGCCGTTGCCTTGACATCCTGGCCCTGCATGGACCGGCGGTCGGGCCGCTTGGAGAAATGCGCGCGAAACAACTCATAAGTTCCATCGACGAGGTGGAGTCGCATTAGCTGCCCAGGCGCCGAAGCAGGTGCTTCATCGAGGCGTTCATTGCGCATTGCGCTAGCGTTGGCGGCGACGGTTGTCAACGAGAGAGGGCTGGACGTGGGAGCACCCTCTCCCACAGCGGAGCACGCGGATAACCGCAATGTTCGCCATGCGTGGCGCGGCGCAGGGCCTTTCTTGTGCCTCTATGCGCGCGCTCCTAGAATCGAACTGACCTCGCCTCCACCGGCACGGAGGTTTCCGGGTCTTTCCATCGCAGCGCGAAATCGATCCAATACAGTGACCTTCATCTCCCAGCGCTTTTCGCTCAGCGTCCGCGCAGCGCTGAGGGTGGCAGTGGCTGGAGCCGCGCTGCTGGTCGGATTGCAACTGGCGACGATTGCGGTATCGGTCTTTTGGGGCTGGGCGGATCTACCAGTTCAAGAGCGGCTGGCGATGCAAGGAATCGCCTGGCATGTGGCGGCCTTTCAGCTGCAACTCTGCGCCGCAGTCGCCGCTTGGGGTGGCGTGGTCGCCCTGCTGGCCTGGCTGGCGCTGGGGGTCGCCGGCCTCCGACCCTCCACCTCGAAAGCGCTGTTGGCGATGTTGGGTCTGGCGGCGGCGCTCACCGCCGTCACGCTGGCGCACCGGCCGGCGCTATTCGAGCATCTGCTCTGGCGCGCGGGCGGATGGCGGGCGGCTCTGCACGTCGTGGTGGTGGAAAAGATCGGCGAGCATCGACTGCGCTATCTGTTGGTAGGAGTCGCCGCCCTCTGGAGTGGGAGGGCGATCTGGCATCTGCACGGCCGTCGACGCTCGGTCTTCATTTTGCTGGTCGCACTCGCCGCGGTGATTGCCTCCCCCCCGCGCTGGCGGCGCCATTTATCCCGCTCCCCACTTGGCGGCACTCCGATCATCGTCCTCGCCGCCGATTCACTTCGCCCGGACCATTTCTCCTCTGAGAATTACCATCGTCCGACCACTCCCAGCCTGGACGCCCTTCGTCGGAAAGCTGCCTGGGTTCAGGACTTCTTCGTCCCGATCGCCAGCACCACGTCGTCCTGGGCAAGTCTTCTCACCGGCGTCTATCCCCATCGGCACGGGGTCCGGGACATGTTTCCCCTCGCCGAGCAGACGCATCTGCACTTGCCAACGCTGCCCGCCATTCTCGCCACCCATGGGTACCGGACAGCGGTGGTGAGCGACTACGCGGGCGAGATGTTTCGCCGCGTTCAATTCGGATTCGATCGCGTCGATGCGCCGCCGCAGACCAGCCTGGAGGTGATCGCCGATCGCGAGGTAATTCAGAAGAGTCCCTTGGTCCTCGGTCTGTTCAGCGGCGGCCTGGGGCAATTGCTTTTCCCGCCGCTTCGCTATCTGCCCGTCAACGCCGACCCGGCGCTGCTGTCCGATCGGGTAGAGGATCAACTCGACGCCTTGGAAGCCGAAGGAAAGCCCTTCTTCCTGCTCGCCTTCTACTCGGTTACCCACGCGCCCTTTGCGGCACCGATGCCGGACGCCACGCTGTTTTCCGATCCGACGCACGGCGGCCCGAGTCGGTACTCCTACGAGCTCCAGCAGGTCCAGGATCTGACGCGAGCCTCCACCCGCCCAGCGGATACTGAAATTGCCCAGATCTGGTCGCTCTACGACGGCGCGCTCCACGCCTTCGACCGCCAGGTGGACCGAATTCTGAAGCGACTGGATGAAGATGGCCTTAAAGACCGGCTGGTGATCGTCACCGGAGATCACGGCGAGAATCTCTTCGAGCCGGGAACCACCACCGAGCATGGCAAGTGGTTCGAAGGCGGCGTGGCGGCCAATCGCACCGCGCTGCTGGTCGAAGGCCACGGGGTGCCGGCGATGGAAATTTCGGGATTGGCCAGCGGCATCGACTTTGCCCCGACCGTCCTTCAGATTCTGGGCATCCCGGTTCCGCCGATGATGGAGGGGGTGCCCCTCCTGGCTCCCCGCGATCCGGACCGAACCATATTCGCGGAAACGGCGTTGTGGCTCGGCGGCGAGGGTGCCGCTCCGCCGGGCGCGATCGCCTACCCACCGCTGCTCGAGCTTCTCGAGGTGGAAGCGGATTCCCACGCGCTGGTGTTGAAACGCAAGTACTCGGAAATAACGGTAACCTCCAAGCTTCGAGCCGCCAGACAGGGATCCTGGGAGCTGGTTTACCTGCCGACCGCGCATCGGCCCCGGTGGACGCTCTTCGATCTACAGGCGGACCGCTTCGCCCAGCGAGATGTTTCCACCGAGTATCCGGAGATTCGACGCGTGCTTCAGGCCAAGCTGCTCGGTTGGCTGCGCGAAGACGCGCTGCGCTGGTTGGACGTCGGGGATCGCCTGGTCGCGCGGATCGAAGAATGAAGGCCCGCCTCCGCTGGCTGGCCGCAATCGCGCTCCTGGGTTTGCTCGCGGGAGGCCTTCTTTATAGAGGGGGCTCCAGACCCCATCCGGTTGCTCGGTTGATCCAGCTGTTGCCAGAAGCCCTCGAAACACCGGCCCCGCCCAAACCCAAGCGCTGGTTGTCTCTGCAAGAATTTCCGCCCGCGCTAGCGGCTGATGCGATCGGCGTGGCTGTGGCGCTCGAGCCGCGACGACCTTTCGTCACTCGCGTCCGGCTCCACCAGACCGCCCACCCAGCGACGGCGGAGATACGCAGCTTGAATGCCGCAGAGCTGAAGGCGTTCGGACCGAGCCCCAAAGCGATCTCCGGCAGACCTCCCGGCACGTTGCTCGGTCCCTGCATCGAGGGCGCGGTGCACGACGAATGGGCCACTTGCTCGCGGGTGGAGAACATCCCCAGCAGCGCCGCCGCGGCACTGGTGATCGTCTATCATCCCGACCAGGGCGCGAGTCATCTGCAGATCGAGGACGCTGCGGGATCCGATCCTCGCGCTCCGCGCAGCCCCTCCCTGACGCCGTTGGTGAAGCTCACGCCGTGCGAGTCTCCGCAGGGAACGGACTGGCGCTCGGCGCTGATTGCGCCACCGGGCGCCCGTTACGTGTTCGAGCTGGTGGCGCCTGAAGAGCCAGAGCTCTGGCTCGCCACCGGACACGAAGAGGGGGACGACGCTGGACCGGTCCGGTTTGTGGCCAAGGAAGGCACCGCTACGCTCCTGGATGAGGTGACTTTCCCCGATCAGCGTTGGCACGACCACCATCTGCGTCTGGATGCGAAATCCGGGAGAAAAACCCGCATCTCCCTGGAGTCCTATTCGGTAGAAGGAGTGGGCGGGGCAGCGCGCGGGCTGTGGGCGAACCCCCGCGTGCTCGGGCACCTGGACGCCCCGAGCATCTTGATGATCACTGTGGACGCGCTTCGGCCCGATCACCTCAGCGCCTATGGGTACGGGCGCGATACTTCGCCGACGCTGCAGAAATTGGCGCAGACTGGCGTTCGATTCGAGCGCGCGGTCGCCCAGGCCGCGACCACCTGGACCTCGATTCCGTCCCTGCTCACCGGTCGCTACCCGGCGAACACCAAGGTGCGGGATCGCGGTGATTCCCTCCCCTCGGATGTTCCTCTGATCGCAGATCTGCTGGCCGCGCGCGGCTACGACACCTTCGCAGGCTCAGACCTCGGAATGTTTCCCTTCCAAATGCTCAGCAGCTTCGATCAGCTGGAGCGGGTGGCCGGTCCCGGGGAAAAGCCCTCGGTGGTCAAGCAGGTCGAGGCGCTCGCCTCGCGCTTTCGGTTCCGCCCCACCTTTGCATGGATTCACCTCGAGCATCCGCACTACCCTCTGCAGCCCAGACAACCGCTGCGATACGATTCGAAGTACGAAGGACGATTCAAGTTCGGATTCTCCCGATCGGACAAGGCTCATTTTCTCGGCGCCAGCGCCTTGACGCAGCGCGAAACGGAGCACCTGGAAGCCCTTTACGACGCCAGCGTGCGCGACGCGGACGACGAGATTCGAGAGATACTGGCGACTTTGGATTCGGCGGGGGCGCTCGATCACACTCTGCTGGTGATCACCGCCGATCACGGGGAGTTGATCGGCGAGCACGGATTCGCGCTCGAGCACACCTTGCTCTACGACCCTGTACTGCATGTTCCTTTGATCTTCAGCTGGTTCGACCATCTACCCGAAGGAGAGAGCATTTCGCAGCGCGTCCAGCTGATCGACGTGGTGCCCACCCTCCTGGGATTGGCGGGGTTAGCGGCGGCCCCCGGCCTGGATGGGCGGGACCTGTCCCCGCTGATGCGAGGCAAGAGTCTGCCCGACTTGCCGGCCTACGCGGAAGGCAAGAACGGCCAAGTTTACGCGCAGTACCGCGGCGACGAAAAGCTCATCTTCAACCCCACCCACCTGGAGACCTTGATCAAGGAAGTCCCGATCCGATACGCCGAGCGGGAGCTGTACGATCTTCGCCGCGATCCACGAGAACAGGACAATCTGGCGATGAAGGATCCGGCCCGCGCCGAGGAAGCAGTGCAGGCCTTGAATCGCCATCTTTTGCCGCGAATGAGCCCTGGCGACACCGATTCATCCCCCGGCTTGGGTCAGGCGGCGCTCAGCGCGCTGCGCCAGGCTGGCTATCTCCAGGAAAATGGCCCCAGCGCGCACCCGTAAGCAGAAACTCGACTCAAGGAGAGCGGGGAGTAGCCGAAAGGTGCTTGAGAACGCTTTGCCGCAGTCGAGCAGCCGGGGCCCCAAGCTCTGCTGCCCTGGTCAAGGCCGCGATTGATTCCTTGAGTTTCCCCGAGCCCGCCAAGCGCGCTCCCTCGAGATGCTCGGTGGCACCAATACCCTGGGCACCGGCGACGCGCAGCTGGGCCGGCCCGAAGCGTTCCAGCGCGTCGATCATCGCATCCGGATGCAGTCCTCCCACTGCATTTCCGCGGGGCGTTTGGTACTCCAGGTAAAGGTTGTCGTCGGTCGATACCAGTTTCCGCGCAGGAACCTGCTGGCGGGCGGCCACGTCGGCGATCAGGCGATCGACGCCCGCGTCATCCAGCCGAAGCTCCCCGTAAAGCGAGAGCAGGTCGCGTCCGGGAATCCCGGTCATCACGAACGAGTCCTGGAGCTTGGCATTGAGCGCCAGCACGCGGGGGTAATCGACGGTCAACGGCTCTGCTGAAGCGATGATCTGTCCCTGCCCTCCCCCGCTGAAGAGCGCCAGGTGGGGAAGCTCCTGCCGGATGGTTTGAAGAATGACGGCCAGGTTTCTCGGCGTGGTGTGGTGCAGTTGCACCCACTGCTGAAGGACCCCGCCGGGGGACAGGTGCTTGCGGACGAGACTGTAGAATTCACGGTTGTAGAGGTCGGCGGCACCGGCGATCCAGATACTGCTGATCTCAATCGTGATCAGGTCGTAGGTCTTATTGCTGAGCAGCAAGAGGTTTCTTCCATCGGCGTATTGAAGCTGGACCCGGTCGCTCTCCAGGATGTGATGGTTCAACTCTTCGAAATGAAGTCGCGCCGCCTCCACGATGTCCCGCGACAATTCGGCGGCATCGACTTGCTGAAACGGTTGCGCGGCTAGAGCTGCCAGCGAGGCCCCGGTCCCGATTCCGATCAACAGCGCGCGTTGGTACGGGTGGTTGAACAGCAGGGGCACCTGCGAGAAACGAAGCTGGGCGACGATCTCCCCGTGGTTGTTTCCTTGAAACTTCCCATTGGTGAGCAATGTCTTGGTGGCTTCGCCGGGCGGGCCTTCCTCGACCACCGTGGTCAGGCCGGATTCCACGCTCTCCCGCGCGAACACCACGGTCCCGGAGGCCCAATTGGGCATTAAAAAATAGACGTTCGCGCCGGAGGCGATTTTCGCCACATTCCAGCTCGGCAGGCAGAACGCCGCAGCGGCAGTGGCCAGGGCCAGTCCCTGGAGGATGTTCCGGTGCCGGAAGCACAGGACGGCGACCGCGCAGCCGAGCACGCACAGCAGCTGAAGAAGATTTCTCGAGCCGAGCCAGGGCAACAGAAAAAAACCCACTCCCAGCGATCCTGCCGCCGCTCCCAGGGTATTGACGGCGGTCATCCCACCGACGGTGTTTCCCACCGAGCTGGACTGAGCGGTTCTCCTGAGGAGCAACGGAAAGAAGAGGCCGAGCATCACCGAAGGGAATGAGAGAACGGCCAGACACGCCGCCGCTCGGACCAATTCGCGGCCCTGGAAAGTCTCCACGTGCGGTCCGATCGCCGCGAAAATGCTGGGCAGCTCCCCCCAGAGCGGCAGCGTGGCGACCACCGCCAGGGAGGACGCCAGTTGAATGCCGCCGAGCAGCGCCCAGGATGGATTGCCGTTCTTGAAGCGGGAAGCGCCCACCGAGCCGATCGTCAGTCCGAAGAGAAACGTCGCCAGCATCAATCCGAAGGCGTACGCGGAGCTTCCGATCACCAGCGCGACCAGCTGCGTCCAGGCGACCTCGTACGCGAAGGTGATGAACCCCGACCATGCCGAGGCCGCCAGATAGAGAGCGCGCGCCGGTTCGGCGAGTGGCTCTGTGGAGGGCTTCAAGAATTTCTGACTGTGCACGACCCAGGCTGCACCGACCGCCGCCACCAGGTTCAGCGCGGCCCCGAAGAAGAGCGTGCCGGAGAGGCCGACCGAAGGCAGCAAGGCATAGGTACCGAGGGCGGCGCCCGCCGTGGCGCCCAGCAAATTGAGGGCGTAGACATGGCTCACGCTCTTTCCCAACTCTCGACCCGGGTCGGACAAGCGGGCGATCCCGCTCGACAGAGCTGGGAAAGTGCCCCCCATTAGGAACGCCGGAACCAGCGCCAGACCCAGCGCCAGGAGGAGCCGAATCACCGCCACCGACGCCGAGTCCGGATCCTTTCCGGCGGCCAGGAACGCGAAGGCCTGGATCAGCCATTGAGTGGCCCTGGGAGTGGCGATCGCCGCGCAACCGATGCCAACCTCCAGCGCGGCGTAGAATCGGATCGGATTTGCCATGCGGTCCGACCACCGTCCGAGCGTCGCTGCACCTAGAGTGGTTCCGACCATGAATGCCGCGAGCACCGTCGCCGAGGCCCAAGCGGTGACGCCAAAGGCTCGCGACAGCTCCCGCTGAAGGGCAACCTCGAAAATCAGGCCCGCGGATCCCGAGAGTCCGTAGATCGCCAGGAGACGAGCTCGCGCTGAGAATTTCATTTCACGAAGGGTGCCGCGAACGGCCCGGCCATCTTACCAGCGCGACCGGCCCGGAAGCTCCGAGCGTCGGCATCGGTGTGGTCGGAAGGGCTCGATTTCGGCACACGTCCGAGCTAAGGCTTTCGCGCCGTCCATACCGGCACCTGCCAGAGCGCATAGCCGCGCGGATCGCGGACGCAGGCGATCATCTCCCGCCACCGTCGCTCGATCTCCTCGCGAGAGTGCCCGGTGTGCTCGACGAGCGAATCGGTGTAACCGTCGCGCCACGCCTCCCAGATGCGGGCAAATGTCTCGCGCGGCACCCGCAAAGTATCGACGACGATGTAGTCGACGGCGATATCCTTCAGTCCAAGATCGTTGAGCAAGGTAAACATCTTGCGTCCCACCTGCACGTCGCAACCGATGGCCGCCGCGTACAAGGTAGGGAGCTTCTGCCAAAAACCGTCCGCATTGCTGGGCGTGGGATGGCACCAGAGCATGCCGTAATCCTCGGCCAGCAGGTGAAGACGTCCGCCACTGCGGGTCACTCGGGTCATCTCCTGCAGCCCCCGGCGCGCATCGGGAAGCGACTGCAGCACGTGGCGGGAGACGACCAGGTCGAACTCCGCCGCCCGTAAAAAGAGCGCCAGCGCGTCGTCCCGCTGGAAACGCACCCGCGCGCCAAGGCCCGCGCAGCGGG
>WNFB01010566.1_pt1 | contig 11032 bp, 9 predicted proteins | sample 5400501 | NCBI WGS metagenome assembly WNFB01 (sample SAMN13153341, study PRJNA577476) | soil metagenome | isolation source: 200 cm saprolite under Douglas fir tree site 2 hole 1 | place: USA:California | collected 2015-04-18 | reverse complement strand
AATTGCACTCTCCGCAATAAAAAGTCGAGCGGTCATTACAAAGCTGCGATCTAATGTTTTTGGGTTGCCGCCTCGCCGGGCACGGCTGGGTATTTTGATACCTGCGATGCTGGGTAGCTTGGCCGGCGACTCCTCCAGGGAGCCGCGTCAGCGGGACCGCTGTAAACACGACCCTCTGAGGCGCTTCTCGTTGCTCACCTCAGCCGCTTTGGGCTTAAGTGCTCCGGCCTTACCCGCAATCCTAAGACTAATACCGGCCCGAACTGCGACCCTCGACCTGAGCCTACGCGGGCCAACCAGCTGCGCCTGTGGTTCTACTCGATGGCTTATGTCCTGCTGTGCGCCCTGCGCCGGATCGGGCTCCACGATACCGAGTTTGCCCAGGCTACCTGCGGCACCATTCGCCTCAAGCTGCTCAAGATCGGTGCGCTCGTGCGCATCAGCGTCCGCCGCATCAAGATCGCGATGGCGTCGGCCTGTCCGGCCGCGCAGGTCTGGGGCCTCGCTGCGATCCGGCTCGCCGCCGCCGCAAAGGCCCGCGCCTCGCCCGCATGACACGCGCCGCCGCGGCGCGATCCTTGCGCGGCACAACCAACCAGCCCACGGAGATCCCGAAAAACCTGACCTCCAAACCGCGCACCTCGGCGCCACGGACCTTCGTGCCTCCAGCCCAGAAGCCGTCGAAACTGGCTTACGCGTTGCGCAATCCATCAGTAGTGTGAGAAATGCGGGCTAGCAGCGGCGATAGAGCCCTTTAGGCGCAGAATACGAACCCTTGGGATGTTCTACTGGGAGATGGCTTGGAGACCGCACCATTTCGCCGAAGAACACATTCGGACACCGGAACCGACATCGATTACCAGGGCTGTGAAACATGCTGTAGGAATGGCCGCCTTTTGGTCCGGTATGCAAAGCTTTGCTTTTTATCTCGCAAAATTGCTGGCGCAGAATCCTAATGAAACAGCATTTGAGGTATCTGGATCTCTTCAGACGTTTGTTTTCGTTTCCGCATTTTTTCTCCAAGTAGTTCCCATGGCAGTTGTTTTGTGGCTTCTGACTAGAAGACAGGCGTTATCCTTTTCGCGGTAACTTCTGATCTTTATGCATGCCTTTAATCTATTTTTGGGTGCGGGCATCTTGCTGTTGTGTGGAGCCGTAATGGTGTTGGGACCGTTTGAATTGTTTGCTTACTTATCTGGCTTCATGCCCACCTCTTTGTCTGACTTCACGTCTACCTTCGACGTTAAAACTGGCCAGTTTTTTCGTTGGTTCTTTATCGCATCAAGTCCATTCATGATGCTTCTGTTATACATGATCTATCGATGTACGTTAGTTGTAGCACCTAAACTGATTGCAGGTGCTCTTAACCTTCGATACTGGCAAGGCCTGTGGCGTTTTTGGCTTAGTGCCTTGCTAGGAAGCGTCCCATATTTGCTATTGCTCGGCGTATTGGAATGGCAGTTGCTGACGATGATGGAACATTTGATGCAGGTACCGCATCACTAGCGTCCGAATTACGCAGTTGCGGGTACAGGCGCACCGACTTGGGATTTCCGCCCTTGACATCGCCCCGTCGTTCGTGATTTGGGAAAGTCACGGTCGGCGCGGCGCGCGCCGGCCGTTTGCATTTTCAGGACATCGTAGCCCGGATGCAGCGACCGCGCGTAAGCCGGATGTTTCCGGCTTGCGCCAATGTTTTGATTGGCCGAACCCGGAAACATCCGGGTTCGGCGAGCGGTCGCGTAATCCGGGGATGGCGTTCCCGGATTACGCGGCGCTTTCGCGCTGCTTCATCCGGGCTACGGCAGCGCGCTACGGCAGCGCGCCCAACAACAAGAAGAACAACAATGATCGACGGAAGCGCCGTCAAGCGCGCGCGGGAAGCCGCGCACCTCACCCAGGCGGGACTCGCGAAGGCGGCGGGCATGGCGGCGCAGACCGTCTCCGCGATCGAGCAGGGCCGCCTGAAATGGACGAAATTCCTGCCGCAGCTCGCCCGCGTTCTCAACCTGACGCTCGGCGAGCTCGATCCGGATTGGGCCGCGTTCGACGCGCCGCGCCGCGCCGTGATGCCCGCGAGCCGCGACCCGCAAGCGCGCCAGCGCCTCGATGCGGATTATCCGCGCTTCGCCGGCGAGATTCTTCGCATCCGCACCAAGGGCGGCGCCATCAAGGCGCTCATCTTCAACCGCGCGCAGCACCACGTCCATGCGGCGCTCGAAGCCCAGCGCGAACATCTCGGCCGCGTCCGCGCGCTGATCCTGAAAGGCCGGCAGCAGGGCTGCTCGACCTACATCGGCGGGCGCTACTACCACCGCGCGAGCCGCGGCCGCGGGCTTCGCGCCTTCATCCTCACCCACGAGGCGCGCGCCACGCATAACCTGTTCGAGATGGTCGAGCGCTTCCACGCCAATTGTCCGGCGGCGGACAAGCCGGTGACGGGAGCCGCGAACGCCGAGGAGCTCGCTTTCAGCGCGCTCGATTCCGGCTTCAAGGTCGGCACCGCCGGCACCAAGGGGGTCGGGCGGTCCGCGACCATTCAGCTCTTTCACGGCTCCGAAGTGGCGTTCTGGCCGTTCGCCGAGACCCACGCGGCGGGCGCGCTGCAGGCGGTGCCGAACGAGCCCGGCACCGAGGTCATCCTGGAGAGCACCGCCAACGGCATCGGCAATTTCTTTATCGCGATCTTCGTGCCGTGGTTCTGGCAGGACGAATACCGGATCCCGGCCGGCCGCGCGTTCAGGCTCGACGCGGCGGAGGGCGAATATGCCGCGCTCTACGGCCTCGAGCCCGACCAGATGGCGTGGCGGCGCCTGAAGATCGCCGAGCTCGGCGACGAGCTGCTGTTCCGGCAGGAATATCCGGCGACCGCCGCCGAGGCGTTCCAGATGAGCGGCCACGACAGCTATCTGGCGCCGATGCTCCTCGCGCGCGCGCGCAAGGCGCGGCACGCGCCGAGCGGGCCGCTCGTCATCGGCTTCGATCCCGCCTGGAAGGGCGGCGACCGCCATTCGATGGCGTGGCGCCAGGGCCGCTGCGTCACGAGGATCGTCAGCCGGCGCGGCCTCGACACGATGGAAGCCGCGGGCTGGGCCAAGCAGGTGATCGACGCGGACAAGCCGAAGAAATTCCTCGTCGACGTCGGCGGGGTCGGGGCCGGCGTCTACGACCGCCTGCAGGAATGGGGCGAGCCCTATGCGGGAATCGTGGCGGCGGTGAACTTCGGCTCGGCGCCGCGCTCGCCGCCGCCGCTCGACGAGCACGGCCGGCCGAGCGGCGGGCCGCTCAACCGCCGCGCCGAGATGTGGATGCGGTCCAAGCAATGGCTGGAAGATCCGGCCGGCGCGCAGATCCCCGACAGCGATTCTCTGCAAGCCGACGCCTGCGGGCCGTCCTACCGCTACGACAGCAACACGCGGCTCGTGCTCGAATCCAAGGAGAACATGCGCCGGCGCGGGGTCTCGAGCCCGGACGAATGGGACGCGGTGGCGCTGACCTTCGCCGAGCCGGTCGTGCCGGCGGCGGCGAATTTCCACCGCAGGCTCGTATACCGCTGCGCGGGCGCGATCGTGTGATGATCAGTTCGTCGCAAAGCAGTAGAACAAGCCGGCGCCGCCGACCCGCTGCAGGTTCGCCGGAGCGCAGCCAGGCGTCTTGTGCGAGTAGTTCCAGAAATTGGGGCCTTGGGTGTTGCCGATCAGGTCGTGGTGTCCGACCACTGCGCTGCCCCGGCCGTCGGCGCTGCTGCTCCAGTTGCTGCAGGTCGCATCGTCCGGCCCCGGAACAGCCGTGCCCTCGCGTTGGGTGCCGGTAAGCATATCATGGTGGTTGGGCGTATCGACGCGCCCCTTGACCGTCATGCCGCTTTCATCGAGAGCGGTCTCCTTGTCGATCTTGTTTGTGTCGCTGTGCAGGTCGACCGGATTCGCCGCGATCCGTATGCCCTTGGCATTGAACCACGGGCCGTTACCGATGCGGTCCTTGGCATCGACCCCACCCGAGCCTTGGGTCGAGAGATAGGCGCGCCACGTCTTGCCGCCCGCACCAACGGCCCGAGCGAGGCTCTGGCAATGGCGGTCGGCGCCCTCGAGTCCGCCGAGGTCGCCGCCCTTACCGAGCCCAACGCTGGTGACGAAGAAGCTCATTGGCCCCTGCTGGGCAAGGGCCGGCGTGCCCATGAACAGGCAGAACGCCGACGCGGCCGCAAGCGCGGTGATCTTCACCATCTCGCAATATCCTCCACAATTACGCAGGGACGATCCTTAACGTCCGTGCTCCCGTCCGCCTTCCTATTCGTGGTGCCACAGATGGGCGTGATTTGTCATATGCATGACCCGAAGCGAGGCGTGAGCCGGCGCGCTTACTTCACGCCATACTTGGCATAGTCCTCGGCGATTCCGGATTTGATGGCCTTCGCGGCCGTGATGTCGGCCGCGCCGGTCGAATCCCGCTTCTTGAGCTTTGCCGCGCCGCGGCCGTAAAGCGAGCTCGCGAGCTCCGGGTTGGTCTTCAGCGCGGCATCGTAATCGGCGATCGCCTTTTCGAGCTGCCCGAGCTTGAGGTAGGCGAGCCCGCGACTGTCCAGCGTACTGGCGTCATTCGGCCGGAGCCGGAGCGACTCGTCGCAGTCGGTCAATGCCGCTTCGAGGCGGCCGAGGATCGCGCGATCCCAGCATCGGTAGTTCCACCAATTGGCGTTCGTCGGTTGCATCTCGACGAGTTGATCGTAGCCCTCGACGGCTCGATCGTATTGGCCCTTGTTCTCATATGCGGTGGACCGGTTGTTCAGCGCGGCGGCGTACTTGGGATTGAGCCGAAGCGCCTCCTCGTAATCGGCAATGGCCCGGTCGTTGTCGCCCTTGAGGCGGTAGGTATCGCCGCGGTCGTTGTAGGCGACGGCGTATTTGGGATCGATGCGGATCGCCTCGCTGTAGTCCGCGACGGCGCGGTCGTAGTCGCGCTTGCCGCGGTATGCGTCGCCGCGGTTGTCGTAAGCGACGGCGTACTTGGGATCGAGGCGGATCGCATCGCTGTAGTCGGCGATGGCGCGATCGTAATCGCTCTTTCTGCTGTAGGCGAGCCCGCGATTGTTGAAGGCGGTGGCATATTTGGCATCGAGCCGGATCGCCTCGTTGTATTCGGCGATGGCCCGGTCGTAGTCCTTCTTGTCGAAATACACGTTGCCGCGGCCGTTGTACGGCAGCGCGCTCTTGGGAGCGAGCCGGATCGCCTCGGTGTAGTCGGCCAGGGCGGTGTCGACGTCGCCCTTGGAGCGATAGGCGTTGCCGCGGCCGTTGTGCGGCGAATCGTAATTGGGATCCAGCGTGATCGATTGGCTGTAGTCGGCAATGGCCCGGTCGTACTCCTTCTTGTCGAGATACGCGTTGCCGCGACCGTTATTGGCCAGGGAATACCGAGGATCGAGCCGGATCGCCTCGTTGTATTCGGCGATAGCGCGGTCATTGTCGCCCTTGTCGCGGTACGAGTTGGCGCGGCCGTTGTGGGGGGAGGCATACTTGGGATCGAGCCGCATCGACTGGCTGTAGTCGGCGATGGCGCGGTCGTTTTCGCCCCTGGCGCGATACGCGTTGCCGCGACCGTTGTAGGGGTAGGCGTAGTTGGGGTCGAGGCGGATCGATTCGTTGTAGTCGGCAATGGCGCGGTCGTTGTCGCCCTTGGTGCGGTAGCCGTTGCCGCGGTTGTTGTAGGCAATGGACAGGTTCTTCGGGGTTTCCTTCCCGGAACCGATCACGCTCGTGCATCCCTTGATCTGCACGTCGGGCGCAGCTTTCTCCTTGTTCACGCACCAGGTCCACGGCTGGGATAGTTGCGCGCTTGCCGATGTGCCCGACAAGAGGCCCGCGGCGGCAAGGCAAGCCGCGATCGCGATGCCGCGATAGAACGCGGATTTGCTAGCTTCGATCATGAGCATTTCCCCCCATCAGCCGTTCCCGCGAGGCCGGGAAAAGGCTAGCACATCGCACCGGAAACGAAAAAGTCCGCACGAGATGCGGCCGCCGCCGCGGACGACCCCAGGGAGACGTCGCCGCCGGCAAATCGGCAGATCCGCCGCAGGACGGCCTGCCATTGACTTCATCAGGCGACGTGCGCGAGCGTATCAAGGGGCTGAGGAGGACCAGAGCCGTGCTGCACCGCCGCTGCGGGCGGAAAGAGTGGAGGCGCCGAATGACCACCAAGGATTCGCCTGTCCTTTACGACCGGCTCGGCGGTGTCTACAGCATCGCCACCGTGATGGATGACTTCATCGACCGGGTCATGGTCGATCCCCGCCTGAATGCAAACCCGAGGGTAGACGAGGCCCATCATCGCGTTCCCCCCGCGGGCTTCAAGTACCTCGTCACGGAAATGGTCTGCTGGGCCACCGGCGGGCCGCAGAAGTACACGGGCCGCTCCATGAAGGAGTCGCACCAAGATCTCATGATCACGGCGGCGGAATGGGAGGCTTTTCTCGACGATCTCCAGCAGACCCTCGACAAGTTCGCCGTGCCCCAGGCCGAGCAGGCGGAGATCAAGACCATCGTCGCCGGCACTCGGGCCGACATCGTCGTGCAAGGGCGCGAAGGCGCAGCACCCAAGAGGTCCGCCTGACCGCGGCCCGCGGCCGCCCATCGGGCGAATCGGCAGCCTTGCTCCGCTTTGTCACCGCCTTGCCGCATTTCGTTGGCATCCGTTGCGCCGACCTCGTATCGTCCGTGCCGGTCCGCGGGCGAGGCTTTGGGGAGGGGACCATGCGGGCGGCGTACATCCGGGGATTGGTGCTTTGTGCCGTGCTGCTGGCGGGATGCTTCGCCGCGCAAGCCGCGCAGGCCGGCCAGCTCGCCGACGACCCGGATGCGCCCTGGATCCCGGGGCTGCCGATCGCCAATTCGTTCGCCGGCATCGTCGAGCTCGATTCCGATCCTTCCGGCGCGGAGGCGACGACCTCGTTGGGCGGCAGCTGCCGCACGCCGTGCGCGCTCGAACTTTCGGCGGAAGGGCCCTTCACCGTGACGTTCACGCACGAGGGCTATGAGCCGACGACGGTGGAGGTGAAAATCCAGCATGCCCGGATGGGCGTATCGGAGCGGAAATTCGCGCCCAATCCGGTGGTTGCCCAGCTTGCCGCGGTCGCCCCGCCGGCGCCGCCGCCGCCGCCAAGTCCGCCGAAAAAGCCGGTCGCAACGGCGCAGCCGCCGAAAACGGCGCCGAGGAAGCCGGTTGCAGCCGTGCAACCGGCCGCGCAACCGCCCGCGCAGCCCGCCGCGCAGCCGGCCGCGCGACCCGTGCCGGCTCCGTCGGCGTGGCCGGCGGAGGTGAAGCCGATTCCGGGGATCAACTCCGGTCAGATCGTGCCGCCGGCTCCGCCGCGACCGAGCGACACCCCCGTCGCGCGGCGCTGGCTCGAGGATTTCAAGCCGGCCTCGGAGTAGCCGGACCAGACCAGCATTTGCGGCTGCTGCCGAGCTTCGCGCTGCCCTGCCGGAAGGGGATGAACTCGCCTCGGGTGCCGGGCAGCCGTTGACGTCCTCGTCCCGCGTCCGGCGACACGTTTTTTGAATCGGAGCATTTCGCCGACGCGACGGGTTTGTTTTGACGGTGTCGCATCAAGCTCCCGGACACCTGCTCGAACCCGAAATGCCACGGCCGGCTCGGGACCAAGGGGTTTGCAACAGATATCCGATAGCGGCACGACTGCGACATCAGCGGTGCCTCTTGGAATTCTACTTGCGGCGCCTGAGCGGACGTGGAGCGGAAACAACCGAAGGACCGTGTTTGACCCGTTGCGGACTTCGGGTGTCAGTGCCATAGCGGGTACCCTCTGGCTGACCGCCGCGAATGATATTTCTGCAATCCTTCGCAGGCTGGCGGGTAACCGCATGCAGTTTGTTCGGCTGAACGCCGCTCATACTGTGGCGTGCACGGCACACTCGCCGCCAATCTTAACCGTTTCCTGACATCGCGCTTGCTCGGCTGAGATCGCGCGCGCACTTTGTTACTGTTTACGGCGCCGATGTAGGGGGAATTTTGAACCCGGCGCCGCCATCAAGGGGCGAGCAGAACAGATAGGAACGATTCAGTCATGCAGGTTTCACGATGGCTGACAGCCCCGTCGGTCGCATTTGTACTTGCTGCGGCCACGGCGATACCGCAGTCCGCGCAAGCCCGCGAGATCGTCGGCTTCTCTGGCAATTATTCGGCCGGCACCGTGGTGGTCCGCACCAATGAGCGATCGTTGTATTACGTGCTCGGCGGGGGTAAGGCCATGCGCTATCCAGTTGGCGTCGGGCGTGCCGGCAGGCAGTGGGGTGGTACAACCTTCATCAACGGCAAGCTTCTGCGGCCGGCGTGGGTGCCACCGCCCGTCGTAAGGCGCGATAAACCGAACTTGCCAAGTCTGATCCCCGCTGGCGCGCCGAACAACCCATTGGGTGCGGCGGCAATGCTTTTGGCTGGCGGCGAACGCGCCATCCACGGCACGAACAATCCAGGATCGATCGGCGGGGCTGTGTCCTATGGCTGCATTCGGATGTTCAACGCGGACGTGCTCGATCTCTATGGCCGTGTCGGCCTTGGAACCACAGTGGTTGTGACGCGGTAAGCCCGGGCGCTTTATATCTGTTCCGAAGCGGAAAAGCGGCCTACGCGGTGATTCACCCGCGTCATCGATTAGCCCAGGTCTCTTGTTGGCACTTCTGTGACCTAGCGACTTGCGCGAGGAGATCCGCTCACGGTCGAGGAACGGACATGCTGTGGACGCTGCGTAGAAGGACTGAGCGAGGAAACTACGAAGTTCTGGAGTTTCCGTTGCAGCCGATTAATACCCGTGAACCGCTGCGATACAATGTCCGCTGCAGCCAATCGATCATTCCTGCATATCGCTTTCGAGGACTTTGGGCGATAGGGGCAACTCGGGGGTCTTCAACAAGTCGCGGGGATTTAGTTTAATAAGCCGCTTGTCATCCTCTCGCGCGGAACGCGGTGTCTGCGGAGGCACGTCATGCCTGACGGCGTCTGGCGCCGGTTCCTGCGATCGGTTGGTGTGGTGCGCCAGTTCCCTCCACCGCGGGTCGAGGGAGACGCGCAGGCGCGGGCCGTGCGCGGGGCGCTCGAGGCATTTCTCGCGCGGGACGAGGATCGCTTCCGTCGGCTGTTCTTAGGCGGGGAGCCGCTCGTGCTGGCAGACGCCGAGCGCCCGTGGATGGAGGTTCTCGTAGCGGCTGGCTACGTCACAACGATCCTCGCAGGTGCCGTCCGGCCGTGCGTTCGCGTCTTTTTCCTTGACGAACTCTTCATCGCGACGGACCTCCTTGCCCATCACGACGAGGATCAGGTCTTCTCCCTCATGCTCGAGCAGGTGTTCCTGGTGCGATCGATGGACCTGCGCAAGGGTGACCATGTGTTGGAGCTGTGTCTCGGTTCGGGCGTCAACGCGCTTGCCGCAGCGCGTCGTGGGGCGGCGAGGGTCCTCGGCGTCGACGTGAGCGAGCGGGCGCTTGCGTTCGCGGCGATGAATGCCGCCGTCAATCTGTCGCGAGAACGCGGCGACCCGCCCCTCGAGACGCTCCGCGGGAACCTGTTCGACCCTCTTGCCGAAGGGGAACGCTTCGATCTCATCCTCGTGAACCCTCCGTTCGAGCTCGTCCCGCCAGGCACGCGGTACTTCCTCCATTCGCACGGCGGAGAGGACGGCCTCGACGTTGTCCGCGCGTTCCTCCCCGGTGTCCCGCAGCGGCTCCGTACCGGCGGACGGTTCGAGATGTACACCTGGACGCCAGGCAACGAGGATTCGGAGCAGGTGACCGATCTCGTCCTCGCTGCGTTCCCGGGCTTCCGGGTTGAGGTGCGGCGCGTGGACGGGTTCCCGCTCGAGCGCCGTCTCGCCGCATTCCGTAATGAGCCGGGCTACAGGGCGTGGCGGGACCGGCTCGCGTCGCAGGGTGTGACGCACGTGTCGGGCGTCCACGTCCGCGCGCTCCGGGAGGGGTCGGCGGGAATCGTGCGTATCGATGCAACGGATGACGTCCGAGCGTGCGATGCGACGCTCTCGCGGTGGGACTAGGAATCAGCGCGCATGCCAGCACCGACCGACGACCCAGCATCGATTTTACTCGGGGTCCGAGACCGGGTCCTCTGCCCCGCAACATATCTTGCGGGTTCTGGTTTTCGTCGTGATCATACCTGTTTTTTGATCGACGACTTGGTCAACCGCTGTGCCTACGATGCAACTCCCCTCGACGCGGGCGCTGACGGAGACATTGCCTCGGAGTGTCAGCGTATGCTGCTTGTTGTCCGGACATTCGGTTAGCTTCATCGTGACGGTGGCGCCCTTGAACGTGCCGCCTTTTGGCACAGGGGTATTCTTTTGGACTTGGTCAGTGCCACCAGTTGCCGGCGTGGTTTTATCAGTCGAGGCGCCTGAGCTGTTGCCAGAGCCACTTAAGGAACCAGAGCCGGTATCTACGCTGTCGCTGGCCGTAGCCGGCGATGAGGGGGGTGCTGGCTGTCCGGGCGGAGGCTGCGGGTCAGTATGGTCAACTTTGATTTCGATTGATGCGATTGCCATGGACCAAATCCCCTGGGCACCGGGCGGTCCCTATGTTGGTCCCGCCAAAATCTCCTCTCCATTCCCCGCTTCTTTGCGAGTGCCGAATGAAACTGCAACTCAAGGTAAGAGTCAACAACTTCAAGATCGCCAAGGCGCTCGGCCTCATCCGTCCCATTCTCGCTGCTTGGCCGCCCCGACGAGGTGATCGAATAAGAATGCTGATTGCCGCGGTGCAAGAGTCCGGAATTGGCACGACTCAGACGAGCTGATCACGGCCGGACATGTCCGTTCATTGGGGTGAAGCGGTCAAGGTGACTCGGCGCCCGAAATGACGCGTTTGACCCAACTCGGACATTCGCCGTCGCGCTCATTCAATCACCGCATCGGCGGGCGAGTAATGAGGGGGGCACGGTTACGCCAGGACGCTGACTCACGGCCGCGTTGCACAGACATCGTTCGAACGTGATGGCGGGGACGCAACTCGCG
>WNFB01009354.1_pt1 | contig 11033 bp, 10 predicted proteins | sample 5400501 | NCBI WGS metagenome assembly WNFB01 (sample SAMN13153341, study PRJNA577476) | soil metagenome | isolation source: 200 cm saprolite under Douglas fir tree site 2 hole 1 | place: USA:California | collected 2015-04-18 | reverse complement strand
CGCAAATCGCGTTGAATCTGCGTCACCTCACGAATCGTGAGCCGGCAAAATTCCGGTGTGACCGGCGTCAATCGCGGATCGTTCAGATAGCGAGTCAGTCCCAGCGGCACAATCGCGACGCTCGACACGCGCGGATGCAGTTCCGCCAAATCAGCGATCGTCTTGCGCAAGACTTCGCCGTCATTGATCGCCGGACACAGCACCACCTGCGCGTGAATCTCTATGCTTGTCGATGCCGAGCAGATAAGCGCGCACATCCAAATCCGTGGCGTGGACCGAGACGTATTGCGGCGTCAGCCGCTGCTCGACCACGCGCCGCATTTCGTCATCAGTGATCGATGTCAGCGTCGTGTAGTTGCCGTACAGAAAAGAGAGGCGCACATCTTCGTCACGCACGAACAGTGAGGGCCGCGCGGTTTCGGGATTGCCTTTGCAAAAACAGAAGAGGCATTCGTTGGCGCATTGACGCGGCACGATCTGTTCGAAGCTCAGACCAAAGTCTTCCGCCTCGTCGCGCTCGATGTTCAGCTCCCAGTGTTCGCCGCTGGGCTTGCGCACGTCGACCACCATCTCAGTTTCGCCGGCAGTCTGAAAACGAAAATCGAGATAGTCGCGCACCACCCGCCCGTTGACGCTCATGACGCGATCGCCCGGCTCAAGCTCCAGCTCGGCGCCCAGACTGCCGGCCGCAACTTCCGCGATCTCGACGCCGCGGCGGCGAATCTGGGTTACTGCTGGGGTGACGGCAAACTCGTACATTGAAATCCTTTGCGTTAACCAAAACGAAAGTATAGCAAACGCGGCCGTTCTTTGTTGATTATGGCGTTGACAACGAATCAGGTCGAGTTCTACTCTCGTTTTGTCCGACGTTGGCATCGATCGCCGGCTCCCCTTTTCCTGGCCCGCCGGATTCGCCTCGACTCGGTTTTCAAAATCAATGGATAAAAAGCACGAGTCTCAACCAGCCGTTCTTCCCCAATCCGCCATTGTTGCTGACCAGCCAAAGGGCTGCGTGCTGCTGGTTGAAGACGATCGCTCGGTGCGCCGCTATCTGGAAGTGACGCTGCAGCGCGCGGGCTACAAAGTGATTTCCGCCAAAGATGGATTGGAAGCGATGAAGCTCGCACTGTCGTCACCAATTCACGCCGTGGTCACAGACGCCGTAATGCCTCATCTGAGTGGTCAGCAGTTGGCTCGCTTCGTGCGCAGCAATCCGAAGCTGGCCCGGATTCCGATTGTTCTGTTGACGGGACAGGAGAACAAGGCGGCCGCGGCTGCGCCCGATGATCAAATCGACGCTTTTCTTTACAAGCCGGTCAAGGCGGAGAAGTTGACGCGTTGTCTGGCGAGTCTGCTGCAAAAACCCCGAAACCCCAATCAATCAACCTAAGCCTTCTTCGGCGCCGACATGTTTTGGTTAGCTCTCGGCCCGAGTAGATGGTCGTAGAGTTCTGTGGCAACGAGAGTGCAAATTGCCATCCAGTGTCCTGAGTTCTCCCGCGTCCAGTAAATACTGTATTTGAGGTATTCGGCTTTAGTAATTGGGTGGTGAAATCCATGCGCCGACAAGAAGTACTGATCATTTCCTATGTTCGATATTATTTTCGGTTCATAGCCACGGAGGAAAAACTCGCTCGTGAAGATGAAATTGAAGGCCGCATACAAGATGAAAATCGCCGTGACCAGGCCCAGCCCCCAGCGGAATCCATCGTAAGTTGCGGTGGTGTGAAGATCCCGTCTCCCCAAAGAGATTAGCGCCGGAATGAAAGCGAACGCAGTGATGAGTTGAAAGGAATACCAAGTTATCGGCAGATTGCTTCTGGGATCAAACCCGAAATACGTCGAGCCATGCAAGACCAAGCCGAGGCAGAAACCCGCCAGCGAAAGGACGAATGCTGCGCTGAGGACACTCCTCGGAATCTTCATGCGTAGAGAAAACTGATCCAGCTCAATAATATTCGCGTCCCTACGATACCGCCACTGCTTCGTAAGTCAATCTGCCCGCGTTCTGGTCTACGCAAACCCGAGATGCTATGCGCCGTCGGTTGCTTAAAATGGCGCGGGTGAAGCGTTTCATCGACGCTGTTTCAGCGCTTGCGCGAATGGGAAGCTCTGGTATATTCGGTGGGCAGTTTTGCCAAACAGTACTCGGATTCGGGTTGCTCGGTGTTTATCTGGTGACCACCGGAAGCTGGAGTCGGTGCATGGCGGTGCCGCACGAGGAGCTGGACCCGTATAGCGAACGTGATGGGAGTCGCATTGAGCAAAGTCAGACTTTCCAGCCGGGCGACTGAGATGCCGGCTTCTCCGATTCGACGGCTGGTGCCGTATGCCGACCGGGCCCGGGCCCGCGGCATCAAGGTCTATCACCTGAACATCGGCCAGCCGGATATCGAGACCCCGACCGAGATGATGAACGGATACCGGAACACCAATATCAAGGTGCTTTCCTATGGGCCGTCGCAGGGCTTGCAGGACTATATTGACGCGCTGGTTCAGTACTATGGCCGTGTGGGAATAAAGGTGCGGGCCCAGGACATTCTTGTTACGACCGGCGGCAGCGAGGCAATATCGTTCGCGCTGGACGCGGTGGCCGACGCCGGTGACGAAGTCATCGTGCCGGAGCCGTTCTACTCCAACTATTCGGGATTCGCGGCAACCGCCTGCGTCAAGCTCGTCCCGGTAACCTGTCTGGCCGAGACCGGCTTTGCCCTGCCGCCCAAGGCCGAGTTCGAACGGGCCATCACTAGCAGGACCAGGGCAATCATCTATTCCAACCCGGGCAACCCGACCGGCGCGGTTTACACCCGACTGGAACTGGAGATGCTTGCGGGTTTGTGCGTCGAGCACGGACTCTTCCTCATCGGCGACGAGGCGTACCGCGAGTTCATCTACGAGGACGACACCGAGCACACGAGCGTCCTCAATCTGGCCGGAATCGAAGACCGGGCGATACTGGTGGACAGCGTGTCCAAGCGGTACAGCGCGTGCGGAGCACGGGTGGGCTGCTTTGTCAGCCGGAACGCCGAACTGGTGGCTGCGGTACTGAAGTTCGGTCAGGCCCGGCTTTGTCCGCCGACCGTTGACCAGTTGGCGGCGATGGCCGCGGTGAAAGTACCGGATAGCTACTTCACCGAAATGCGGCGCGAGTATCAGTGCCGGAGAGACCTGGTATGCGATGGAATCGCGAAGATACCGGGCGCGGTCTGCCGCAAGCCTGGGGGCGCATTCTACGTAGTCGCCAAGTTGCCGATTCGCGACGGCGAGGAATTCGCCATCTTCATGCTTGAGGAGTTCCAGCTCGACAATGAGACCGTGATGGTCGCGCCGGCAGACGGATTCTACGCGACGCCGGGCAAGGGCAAGGATGAGGTCCGCATCGCCTACGTACTCAACTGCAATGACCTGGCGCGGGCAATGAAGATTCTTGCGGCCGGGGTAGAAGCGTACAACCGGAAATAGACGACCGAACGAAATTAGAAGTCAGTGTGAAGAATGTAGAATTCGCCGGCCTTCTACTTCTGGTTTCTGCAATCCGAATTCTGAGTTCGTCCTCTGGGGATCTACATGGTCTCCGACAACTACTACCCGTAGTCGAATCTGGAGCCGTCCGTAGTTTATACACGTCCGGCACCCCGCGTACTTCTCCATCAGCACGCGATGGCCTGAGTCAGTAAGCGCGCGCACCCCGGCAGGCGCCAGGCCGACGCGATATTCGTTGCTTTGACTTCTTTCGGCAGTCCAACAATCACTTTTTCTGCTCCAGACGATTTCGGTTTGAGCTTGCTCCTGATCCAATCAGATGGTTCGCTGCCCCGGGTTCGCGGGCGACGGCCGCGGGGTTCGGGCTCGCTTCGATTTTCAAACTGCGGCGAATGGCGAGCCAGGCAGTAGCAGTAGCGGCGATTTCTATGTCAGAGCCAATCAAAGAAAGGAGCACGAGTCGCGGGCCGAGCTGGAGCGAGTAGATCTCTGCGTTACCGGGCTGGTTGTTAAGCACTGCCCGCAGTCTGACACCCGTTGCCTGCGTGCCGGCCACTTCGATCTGCGCGGGCGTGCGCAAGACATTCGGATCCTGGTCGTGAATCTGTTGCCACATCGTTTCGACAAAACCGTCTACGATTTCATGTCTGGCCGCCGCGAGCTGTTCGGCAGAAGTGATTTGCGCATAGCGAGAAACGATCATTATTTGCGCCCTATCCTTACTCTGGATAACCAGATGCTGACCAGCTGGATTACTGCGGTTATCCAACTCAATCGCCGCGGGATAGTCAAACGACAGTCCCTTCGCGGCAAAGTGTTTCAGCTCCTGGGCCGGGGTCTGGGCGAAAACCAGTAACCCCAGCGCGCCGGCGGACACGAGCATCGCGAAAAATCTTTTCATCACTTGTCCTGGTCTCGACCTTGCTCCGGCCCCTGGCCGCTAAACTTCCACTTCATCAATCTGCGCGCGCTGCAGTTTGCCGCTGTAATCAATGTAAATCGACTTCCATTCGGAAAAAATGTCGAGCACCTGCGTGCCGGCTTCGCGGTGGCCGTTGCCGGTGGCTTTCGTGCCGCCGAACGGCAGGTGAACTTCCGCGCCGATGGTCGAAGAGTTAACGTAGAAAATCCCGGTGTAGGTTTCGTTCATCGCATGAAACGCGCGGTTAACATCCTGGGTGTAAATTGCCGCCGAAAGACCGTAGCGCACGCCGTTCGCAATCTCGATCGCCTCGTCCAAAGAGTTCGTCGGAATCACCGACGTCACCGGCCCAAAGATTTCCTCCTGCGCGACGCGCATGAGAGGCTGAACGTCGGTGAAGACGGTTGGCTCAATAAAAAAGCCGCGCGCATGCTCGTCTTTGGTCAGACGGTTGCCCCCGCAAGCGAGCGTGGCGCCGTCTTCGTGCTCGCCGATATCGACGTAACTCAGGATCTTGCGCACCGCGTCTTCATTGATCACTGGGCCCATTTCAGTTTGCGCATCCGCGCCGCTGCCGACGCGCAGAGTCTTGGCCCGCTCGACCAGTTTTTTCACAAACTGGCGATAGACTTTTTTGTGAACCACGAGGCGCGACGAAGCGGTGCAGCGCTGCCCCGAAGTTCCGAACGCGCCCCACACCGCGCCTTCGATCGCGTTATCTACATCCGCGTCCTCCATCACGATGATGACGTTCTTGCCGCCCATCTCGAGCGAGCAAATCGCGTTGCGCTCGGCACAGGCGGACGCCACCAGGCGTCCCGTGTCCGTCGATCCCGTGAAAGAAATCAAACGCAAAGCAGAATGGTTCGTCATCTCAGCGCCGACGGTTTCCCCATAACCCGTCACGAGATTAACGACGCCCGGAGGGATGCCGGCTTCTTCGCACGCTTTGACCAGGTTGTAGGTTGACAGCGGCGTGTCTTCGGCGGGTTTGATGACGACCGTGTTGCCGCAAACCAGCGCGGGGATTAGTTTCCATGACGGGATCGCCATCGGAAAATTCCACGGAGTGATCAAGCCGCAGAGTCCCACCGGCTGGCGCACGCACATCGCAAACTTGTTCGGCATTTCCGCCGGCGTCGTAAAGCCGTGCAAGCGCCGGCCCTCGCCGGCCGTGTAGTAAGTGCAATCAATTGCTTCCTGAACGTCACCGCCGGTTTCCTTCAGGACTTTGCCCATCTCGCGGGTCATGTCCGCGGCATAGACGTCTTTGTTTCGAATCAGGATTTCACCCAGGCGGAAGAGAATTTCGGCGCGGCGTGGCGCGGGCGTGCGCCGCCAGTGATCGAACGCGTCAGCCGCCGCCGCCACTGCTCGATCGACATCCTCTTCAGTTGAACGCGGAAAGCGGCCCACCACATCACGAGTGTCGGCCGGGTTTATGTTCTCGAGCCAATCGCCGCTGGCGCTCGGAACCCAACGGCCACCGATGTAGTTTTGGTACGTCTTGGTGCGCGACCGATTCGCGGCGCGCCCTGCGGATTTTCTGGCTTTCTTTGCGAGTGCTTTCTTTGCCTGGGCCATTGAAGAATGACGGGTGACGGGTAACAGGTGACGGATTCGGCGACATCTGTTCCGTCACCCGTCACCAGTCACCTGTCTTACTGATATGTGAACTGCACAATTCGCGAGACGATGCGATCCGATCCCCGGTCGTAACTCGAAAGGTTGAGTACGACCGCGTCGCCTGGTTTCAGCGAGCTGATGACGCGTTGAAAATCAGCGAGGGTCGAGACCGAAACGCGATTGATACGCGTGACCACTTCACCGGCCGACACTTCCCGCGGTCGAATATCCGCAGCCAGTCCGTTGGGGTCCACTTCCTTGACGTAAAGTCCCTTCACGCCGCTCAGATGTTTTTCCGTCACGAGCTGCGGGGTTATTTCGGCCAGCGTCAGTCCCAGGCGCGCGCTGTTAGTTTTGACGCCCGCATCTTTTTCCCTGGGCGCCGGCATTTCCGAATCGCGCGCCAAAAAGTTTGGCCGCTCGCCGAGAGTGACATCGACGGTGCGGCGATCGAGTTTGCCCTCAACCTCGCGCAGAACAGTGAGCGCCACGTTCTGGCCCACCTCGGTGGCGGCCACCTTCGCAATCAGGTCGTTCGAGTCTTGCACCGTTTGGCCGTTGAACTGGACCACCACGTCGTTTACTTGCAGTCCGGCCCTGGCGGCGGGCGTCGGTTGTCCGTTTCGATCCGGCTGAACGTCGGCGATGATTGCGCCCTTCGCTTCCGGCAAACCATAGACGCGCGCAAATTCGCCTTGCACGGGCGCCAGCGTAACGCCCAGATAACCACGCTTAACCTTGCCGCCGCCGAGAATTTGTTCGGACACAAATTTGGCTTCGTTCGATGGCAGCGCAAAGCCGATGCCGTTGTAATCGCCGGTTAAGGTCGCAATCTGCGAATTCACCCCGATCGCTTCGCCGTGCATGTTAACCAGCGGCCCGCCACTGTTGCCGCGATTGATCGCGGCGTCGGTTTGCAGAAAGCGTTGAAAGTTCGTGAAGGTTTGCGAGTCGCGTTCCTTCTTCGAAATGATTCCCGCGGTTACTGTCTGGTCCAGGCCGAACGGCGAGCCAATCGCCAGCACCCAATCGCCGACCTGGGCCACATTCGAATCACCAAACTTCATCACCGGCAGATCGCGTCCGGCATCGATCTTGATCACCGCCAGATCAGTTTCGGAATCGACGCCGATCACTTTGCCGCGAAACCGCTCGCCGGTTTGCAGCCCGATCGTAATCCGCGACGCGCCATCGATCACGTGCTGGTTGGTCAGAATGTAACCCTTCGCGTCGATGATGAATCCGCTGCCCACTCCGCGCGTCGGCCGCTGCGGTTGCCGGCGCAGCAAGTCATAAAGCGGATTGCCCGGCGTGCGGTCGGTCTTGTCCTCGTTGTCGCTTTCCGCGACGTCGGGCGAAGTCTGCAACGTGTCGATGTTGACGACTGAGGGCTCGACCCGGCGGGCAATTTCCACGAACGACGCCGAGAGTGCTTCCGGCCCGCGCGCGGCCGACTGCGATCCGTCCTGAGCCACGGCCGGCCGGCCGGCCAGGATCGCGCCAATGCCTACGCCTGTCAGGACGCAGACAACGCCCATCGCCACAATCCATACGCGCAGCTTGCGCAGAACTTTGCTTTCAGCGTCGGTAGTTTGCTTGAAAGAGTCGAACATGATTCACCGCCTTAGAAAAAATTCGAGTTGAGATGCGTTGCGCTTTGCCGAAGTGCACTTCCAGTCTTTGGAAAGATCACTTCGGGCAGTATAGCGAAAGGCCGGGGGAAAAACTAGAAGACCGAAAGCCTGTCAGGGACGCAGCAAGACCTTCAGGACGCCGGGCTCTGCCGCCCGCTTCATCGCCCGCAATCCTTCGGTCAGCCGGAGCTCTTCGCTGATTAGACTTTCGACGTCCACGGCCCCTGTTTTGAGCAACTCCAGAGCCGGTGCGAACCGCCCGCAACGCGAACCGACGACGCTGATTTCGTCAACTACAATGCGGGCTGCGTCCATTTCCGTCGGGCCGTGAAAAGTCGACTTCAGCACGAGCACGCCGCGCGGACGGAGCAGGTCGAGAGCCAGCGCGAATCCAGCCGCTGAGCCGGAAGCCTCGACGACAACGTCAAACGTCTTCGCGCGCGATTGCGTTTCATTCACGGTCATCGTCTCAATGCCGCGGCGCGCGGCGATTTGAAGTTTGCCCTCGTGCTTGCCAACCAGTACGACCGGCGCGCCGGTCGTGGCCAGAACCTGCGCGCACAGTAAGCCGAGTTTGCCGTCGCCAATGACCGCAGGGCGTGTACGAACGGTAATTTGTGCGCGCTCTAGAATCCCGCAAGCTGCCGCCAACGGTTCGGTGAATACCGCGCGCTCATCGGAAATCTCGTCCGGTACAGGCAGCAAGTTCACCACTGGTAGTTTTAAGAACTCCGCGTGCGCGCCGTCACGCCCAACGATTCCCAGCACGGTTCGCGTTGCGCAGTGACGTGAATCGCCCGCGCGACAGAGATCGCACCGGCCACAACCGGCGTTGATCTCACCGACCACGCGGTCACCGGGCACTAGCCCGCGCGTAAGCAAGGGCTCATTGCTCTGAGCCCTCCCTATCGGTCGGGCTAATGCCTCGTTAAGCGGCACGCTCTCGATCACGCCGACGAATTCATGTCCAATCGTTCCTGCAAAGCCGGCATAGCCGCGTGCGATCTCCAGATCCGTGTTGCAGATTCCAGACAGCGTCACGCGCACGACTGCTTCGCCATCAACGCGAGGTTCCGGCACGTCGGTGACCGAGAGTTTTTGGTTTTCGTAACGAAGCGCCTTCATTTGGAGTGCGGCGACTTGTCGCCGCTTTGGTATGCGTCGTACGCATTTTCGATCATCAGCTCGACGGTTTGTTCGCGGCCGGCTATGTTGATCGGCAAGCGCCATTCAATCGTCTCGCCGCCGCTCAGCACGGCGGTCGCGCGCAGCCACCAGTTTCCCTCGCTCAATACCGCCACCGCGCGCCCTTCGTTATCGGTGGTCGTTTTCACCGGCGTGATTCCATGCATTCGTCTCAGAAGGAAATCGTCGAACTGTCTGGCCAGATGCGGAGTCGCCTGGAACTCGCGCTGCGCGGCGACCAAATCGAATGGATAAATCTCTACCGGAGAATTCATCGTCGCGCCCGTGATGTCGTTGCGCAATACTACGGTCAGCTTTGTTTCGGCGCGCGAATCCGTAGCGGCCAAATTCATCGCCGCCGCTCCGTCGCCGGGCAGGCGCCGATAGACGTTCCAGCCGGCGCCAAACATTCCGCCCACCAGCGCGACGCCGAGAACGATCTTCATGACCGCTACCGCTAAATTTTCTTTCGCCATTTATCTCTTGAGCTGCCGCACGTATCGCACCAGCGCGTCAATCTGATCTTCCGAAAGTTTCTTTTTGAAGTCCGGCATCTTGCCTTTGCCGTTGCTGATTGAATTGAACAGACGTTCGTCGCTCACGTTACCTTGCCAGGCCGCGTCGGTCAGATCGCGGGCGTGGACGTGTTTGGCGTGCAACGATTTCGCTCGTCCATCTTTGCCATGGCAACTCGCGCACTTGGAATCAAAGGTCGCCTTGGCGTCACCCGGCACCGGCGACGAGACATTAGCCCGCGCCTGGGTTTTCGTCGCCTGCGCGATGAACAGAACTGCAAAGGCCGCCGCCAATAGCGCCAGCACGGACCAAAACTTCTGTCGTTCTCTCATAGCTTCAGTTCTCCGATTAGCCTTTGGGTTCGCATTTGATCGTTAGTAGGCCGGCCCGCAATTGGCGTTGCTTTCGGTCGCGATTGCGCCTCGCGGGCATATTTATAACTCGAATTCGCGGTCTTGTCTTGCCCGAACTCTGCGAAGCACGGTTGAAAGCGGTGCGCAGGCGCGATAATCTGAACGCGTGATCGATCCACTCGAAGACAAATTGCGTGAAGAGTGCGGCGTGTTTGGCATCTACGGCCACGCGGAAGCCGCGCGCCTGACTTATCTCGGCCTGTACGCGTTGCAGCATCGCGGCCAGGAATCGTGCGGCATGGTCGCGGCCAACGGCGAGCGTTTGGTGGCTGAGCGGGCGATGGGCTATGTCTCGGAAGCTTTCGATCAGCCGACCCTCGATCGTCTGACCGGCCCCAGCGCGATTGGTCATGTTCGCTATTCCACTGCCGGAGAAGTTTCTGTGCGCGAATGCCAGCCGTTTCTGGTCACCTGTCAGCACGGCCAGATCGCCGTCTGTCACAACGGCAACCTGCCGTTCGCCGGCGAAGAGCGCAAACGCCTGGAAAAAGAAGGCGCCATCTTTTCGTCGACGTCCGATACCGAAGTAGTTTTGCACGGCGTCGCCCGCTCGCGCGCGGCCAGCGTTGCGGAGGCGATTCCCGAAGTCCTGCGCGAAACCGAAGGCGCGTTCTCGATGCTGTTCCTGACTCCCAGGGAGCTGATCGCGATTCGCGACCCTCGTGGTTTTCGGCCGCTGGCGCTGGGCCGTCTGGGCGACACATGGGTGATCGCGTCGGAGACCTGCGCCTTCGATCTGATCGACGCGACCTATGTTCGCGACGTCGAGCCGGGCGAAATGATCGTGATCGATGAGAACGGTTTGCGTTCGTCGCATCCGTTGTCGGCACAGAAACATTCGATGTGCATCTTCGAGCACGTTTACTTTGCGCGTCCTGATTCGCTCATCTTCGGTCAGTCAGTCAACCGCTCGCGTCACAAGATGGGCAAGCGTCTGGCCATCGAACAACCGGCTGACGCCGACATCGTCGTGCCGGTGCCCGACTCAGGCGTGCCGGCAGCGATTGGTTACTCGGCGGAAAGCGGCTTGCCGTTTCGCTTCGGCCTGGTGCGCAATCACTACATCGGCCGCACCTTTATCGAACCGAAGCAATCGATTCGCAGTTTCGGCGTGCGCATCAAACTGAATCCTGTGCGCAATCTGATCGAAGGCAAGCGCATAGTCTTAATCGATGATTCGATTGTGCGCGGCACGACCTCGAAAAAGATTGTCCGCATGGTGCGCGAAGCCGGCGCCAAAGAAATTCACATGCG
>WNFB01005811.1_pt1 | contig 11043 bp, 10 predicted proteins | sample 5400501 | NCBI WGS metagenome assembly WNFB01 (sample SAMN13153341, study PRJNA577476) | soil metagenome | isolation source: 200 cm saprolite under Douglas fir tree site 2 hole 1 | place: USA:California | collected 2015-04-18 | reverse complement strand
TAGCCATTCCACAATGGCTGGTTCATGCACTCCGAGTATCAGGTTGTAGTGGCAAGGGTCATTGAGGCGAAAAAAAAATTCCGAGTCCCTTAGTCGGGTTCGCAATACAGCCGGTCGCAAGGAGTAAAAGACGTGATCTATCGCCTTTAGGAGAATCTGTGGGGCCCGCGCCTGGCTCAATCTAACATGGAATCTCCGAACCACCAAAAAAATGCGGAACAACACGATTTTCGGGAATAGGTATGACATAGATCTGATTGTCCACCCGCTGGCTGACTTCCCCACACTCCTCAAGAACATTCATACCCCCACTGCGCTCCGCCCCTTTCCAAGTTGTCGGCCTCTCCGCCTCATCGCGCGGCGACTTGCAGGCGGCGCCGCACGGCCTAACGTATCCTGGCAAAGATCGGCCGGCGCGTTCGCGCGGCGGTCCACGGGGCGTGCGCCACGGGCGCGTTAGAGGCCCGTGCCGCGGCCAGCTTGGGAAGACGGAACAGAACGCCGACGAGAAGCCACAGATACGCATTGAATACGAAGTTCTGGTACTGAGCCATCGTCGTATAAGTGATGCCGATTAAGAGCACGAAAGCGAACCAGAGGATGGCGAAACCCAGGGGGAAGAAAATCGTCTCTCGCAGTTGCCGGACCACGCGCCAGCCCCCAACGAGCAGCGTGATGGACCAGGCCAGCCATAGAATCGGGCCCAGGATGCCCATTTCCAGGATCAGTGTCCCATAGCCGCTCTCCACATCCAACCCGAGCTCGCTGATCCCCAGCATACGGCTGATGTATTTCACGCCAAGTGAAGCGGTGCCCGTTCCAAAGCCGTATGGCCACTGTGGGTAGGAGAAAGCCAGCATCAGATTTTTGACCGGATAATCCCAACTGCGGGTGCCGAGCTCGAACTTTGCGCTGCTCGGCGACAGGGTCTCCGAATAAAACGACCAATTCACGCCGATGGCTTTGGGGAAAAACTGAACCATGAAGAAAAGCGCCAGGCCGCCCACAATAAATACCCGCCGAAGCGCCTTGGCGAGCCGGTGCCCCTGACCCCATCGCCAGGGTGCGCCCCAGAGAAAGGCTGCGGACATCACCAGGGCGCTCCCGCCGATGTAGACGACGGCGGAGCGCGCGCCGCTCAGCATCGCGCCCACGGTCACCAAAGCGAGTGCCAGGAGCGCGTACAACGCACCACGACCCTTGCGCAACATCACATAGCCCACTGTTCCCATCGCCAGGATCCAGATCAGAACCAGATACCAGGAAAACCTGCCGCCGCTGACAAACACGGACGTGGGGATGGGTACGCGCTCGCCGGAAATCGGAGCTGTCCGCGTCAATTGCCCAAGGGCCCGCAGCTCGGGCGCCATCACCGACGGGTTCAGGAAATCTATGCCGATGATCGCCTGGATGATCCCCAGAACGGCCACCACGCCTGCCACTAACAGATTTGCGAACAGGAATTTTGTCAGGTCTTGCTCGTTCCGTACCAAGACATAACCCACAAACATCAACGGGAAGTAATAGAAGTAAAGCTTCAGGCCCAGCAGCCCGTACAGGATGCTTGGCGAGTTCGGATTGAACACCTGGATCAAGCCTAGTCCCGCGAACAGACCGAAAGGGAGCAAAAAGGTCGGGCGGAACGACTGCGCCCGCCCGCGCCGTAAGGCGAGGAACAGAGAAATGTAAGTCACTCCAGCCAGCACATCCTTGCCGAAGTAGACGATCATATTGTTGCCCAAATACTTTCGCGGCAGGTCCTCAAAGATCAGCCAGATGAGGAACAGATAGAGGCCCGAACGCCAGTTATTCAGGATGGCCATGGCCACGGCCACCATCACGATGGCGAGGCCGGCCAGCACGACCGTATCTACGGTGCCTTTCAGAATCCAGGTGGTCAAAACCCAAATCAGACCCAGCGTGCCGACCAGTAGAGTTGCGGCGCGCACCTGCCGGGAGACCTCAGCGCTGCGCACGCCATCTATGTCCGTGCGAAACATAGCCGCATTGTACCCTCAAATCGCATTTCCGCCGCTTTGTTCTGCGGCCGCGACGCCGCGTGCAGTTGATGCGGTCAAGGTGGAGCCAGCGGCGCCCGCAGTTCGGCCGTGCAGGCTATGGTCGCGAACGACGCCGACGCGCAAGCCGCCCTTGCCCGCAAAGAGCTGGTCATCGTGAACCTCCGGATGAGGGCGGAAAGCATACCCCTCTCGTCCACGATGTCTATTACCCGCCAGACCTGCTTGCGACGGCCGGGCGCTTTTGCTAGGCTTCGCGGAACGCGTGAGGTTGGAATCTGTTCTGTGCTTCACGTAGCCGTTCGAGAGCGGCGCGCGATTCTGCGGGAAGATTGGTTTCACCCGCGCCAGAGGGAACAACAAAATGGCACATTGCACAAAATGCGGAGTGATGGTTGCCGACAACTCGGCCTTCTGCCCGAATTGCGGGCAGGCGCAGGCCGGCACGGCAGGCGCGACAGCAAACCCCACGTCGGCGCAGACGGGCATGTCCGAAAACGTCGCGGGGCTGCTCTGCTACGTCCTGGGCTGGCTCACCGGGATCATTTTCTTTCTGATTGACAAGCGGCCGTTTGTGCGCTTCCACGCCGCCCAATCGATTGTCGTCTTCGGCGGGCTGCATCTCATCCGCATCGCCCTCGGCATCATGTTCGGGGTGGGCTGGTTCCTGGGCGGCGCGGGGGACTGGACCGGCTTCAGCATGGGTCTTGCCCTGATCTCGTTGATCGGCCTGGTGAGCCTGGTTCTGTGGATCGTGTGCATGGTCAAGGCGTATCAGGGCGTGCGGTTTGAAGTGCCTATTGCCGCGCCCATCGCCAAGAGTCTGGCCGGATGATCCCGCGCGCCGGTCAGTCATGCACCCGGCGCGGCGCTCGTCAGGAGCCTCTCTCCGCGCCAGCTACTGGTTCCGCCAGCCGGCCATTTGCCCGGTATTTTCGGCGATCCGGAAGACGATGATCACGACCTCCAACGCCAGGCGGATGTAAAGCACCCACACGAAGAACGCGATTACACCAAAAACCAGCGCCAGGAGTCCCTGGGCCGGCGATTCCCGCAAGCCATTGACGACCGCGGCGACCACGGAAACCCCGCCGGCCAGCAGCGCAATCACGTAGAGCCATTTGACCAGCCGCGGCGTGACCAGTTCCTGGAAAGAGAAGTCGAGCAGTCCCTGGAATACTCCTTTTCCGTTGGGCATTGGATCCCTCCTATCTCTATTTCAGCACACAGTGCGAGCCTGAGAAACTCAGAATTCCTCTGCTTAGGTAATTCCTGCGGCTCGCGAAGTCAACAGGGGCCGGGGCTTTTCGCTTGACAATCATGGAGCGCGCGTCCATCTTTATTGGCTTTGCTCGCACCGAAATTCCTGGCCGGGTGCTGTGCGTGAGTGGAGACTCCGGTGAGGTTTCACCTTTGCTTCCACGACCGGTGCTTTGACGGCGCGGCCTCCGCGGCCGTCTTCCTGCGCTTCTACCGCGAGCGCATCGCTCCGCAGGCCGAATTCCACTTCACCGGCATGACCCACCGGGCCTCGCAGCCGTTCGAGGAAAGCCTGTTCGATGGCGACGAAAACGGCATCGTGGATTTCAAGTATTCCAGCTCCCCGCGCGTCACCTGGTGGTTTGACCATCACCAGAGCGCCTTCCTGAGTCCTGCCGACGCCGAACACTTTCGCCGGGACCGTTCCGGGAAGAAGTTCTACGACCCTGAATACAAATCCTGCACCAAGCTGCTCGCCACTGTCACGTCGGAAAAATTTGGTTTCGACGCGCGTCCATTGACCGAGCTGATTTACTGGGGCGACGTCATTGACGGCGCGCAGTTTCCTACTCCGGAATCCGCTGTGGGGCTGCGGGAGCCGGCCATGCAACTGGCTCTGGTGATCGAGGCGGCGCCGGAGGCCAACCTGGTTTCCCGGTTGATCCCGGAAATGGCGGCGCGGCCGCTCGAGGAGATGGTGCGGCTGCCCGCGGTCGCGCGCCACCTGGGGCCGCTGCTCGAGCGGCACAAGCGTTCCGTTGAGCTGCTGCGCCAGCGCGCCGAAGCGCGCGACGGCGTGGTCTCTTTCGACGTGAGCGATCTCGATCTGGAAGGCTACAACAAGTTCATCCCTTATCTTCTGTATCCCGAGTGCTGCTATTCGGTCGGCGTGAGCGCTTCCGCTGTGCGCGCCAAGGTTTCCGTGGGCTCGAACCCGTGGAACTCGGCGGCCACGGAGAAGAATCTGGCCTCGCTGGCCGAGCGCTACGGCGGCGGCGGCCACCCGCGCGTCGCGGCCATCTCTTTTGAGCCTCAGGATCTCGAGCGCGCGCGGCAGGTGGCCAAAGAAATCGCCGCCGCGCTGCGCGCCTGAAGCAAAGTTCTTCGCTGAATTTTGCTCGGGCATCAGGTAGGGAAGTGCCTTGGCCCAGCCCGGCGGGTCGTAATCGAGCGCGCGGATGTACCGGATGTCCTGGCCGGTCAACGTGACCCAGGCGCCGCCGCGCATCCGGTTGCGGCCGTGGTAAAAATAGAGCTGCTTGTAGCCCGGCACCGGTGGCGCGTGCAGCACCGCCATTGTAATCGCGGAGGCGGGATTCTCCCTAACCCTCGCCGCGGCGAGCACCCCGGGCGAGACGGGGAAGCTTTCTCTTTTGGAACATGCCGGACAGGCTCGCGCTTGCTTTCCGCTTGGCCACTGAACTAAGCTAATCAACCTTTCGTCCATTCGCTTCCGGCAAGGAGTTCGCCATGGCGCAGTCGGTTTGGAAGGGGTATCTGACGTTCGGGCTGATCTCCATTCCCATCCGGCTGTTTTCGGCCGGGCGCAGCGAGCGCGTCAGCTTCAACCAGTTGCATAAGGAATGCCATTCGCGGCTCCGCCAGCCGTTGTTCTGCCCGACCTGCAATCGCATGGTGGAGCGCTCGGAGGTGGTCAAAGGCTACGAGTACGAAAAGGACCAGTACGTGCTCTTCAGCGAGCAGGAGCTGGAAAAGATCGCTCCGGCATCGTCGCAGATCATGGAGATCCTGGAATTCGTCAAGCTGGCCGACGTGGATCCGCTGTATTACGACACGTCGTACTTCGTGGTGCCAGAGGAGGCTGGACGGAAAGCCTATCAGCTCCTGGTGAAGACTCTGGGAGAATCCAGCTACGCCGCGGTGGCCAAGCTGACCATGCACCAGCGGGAATACACCGTAGCCCTGCGGCCGCGCGCGAACGGCCTGACACTGCACACCATGTTTTACCCCAATGAGATCCGCCAGGTTGCCGAGTACGGCCAAACGAACAATGTGGAGCTGAAACAGCAGGAGCTGAAGCTCGCGCAGCATCTTGTGAAAAGCCTGGCGGGGGAATTCCAGCCGGAGAAGTACCACGACGAATACCAGGATCGCGCCAAGGCGTTGATCGAGGCCAAGCTCAAGGGGCAGGAGGTTGCCAGCGCGCCCCAGCCACAGCTTGCCCCGGTCATTGACTTGATGGAAGCGCTGAAGAAAAGCCTGGCCGACCGGCAGGCTGCGCCGAAGCGCCCGCCCGTCCGCGCCGTCCCTATCGCCGCCGAGAAAAAGGGTCGGAAGAAGTCCGTGGGCTAGGTCGCCAGAGCCCTCTCCCTCAATCTGCACGACAACTCGAAGCTGGCGGAAGCTCGCCTGCGGGCCAGGCGCGAGCTTTCCCAGCGACTGGCCGCAGGGACAGGTTGCAAATACGCTGAAGCGCGCAGAAAGAGCGCTTGCCCGGCCCCGCGCACCTCTTTATCGTCGAGAAGGTATGATCGTCACGCGCGAATGGGCCGAGCGCCCGGTGGAGCCCCGGCGGAGAGAGCGGTTGCCGTCGGAGGTATCCGTGCTGGTCTATGGCCGGGCAGCGGACAACAGCCCGTTCCACGATATCGCGCCGGTGCTTTCCGTCCACGCCCACGGTGGAACGCTGGCTTTGGGCGCATCGGTGCAGCGCGGTCAGACCATCCTGCTCGTGAACAACCACACGCAGGAAGAGAGGGAATGCCGCATCGTTTACATCGGCTCGGAACAGCAGGGCAAGAAAAAAGTGTGCATCGAGTTTACACGCCCGGCGGCAAATTTCTGGAAGGGGCCCTCGGCCTCGCCGACGGGCCCCGCGCAAGCGCTTCCGCCGGTCACAACGTTCCCCAAGTAAACTTCCGCTCTCGATAAGAACCTGCCTGGAAAATCTCCGCGCCTGGCTCGCGCGCCTTCCTGTGGCGGCAATCCGGTTACAATACCAGCCCGAGACAGCGCGCCGGACCACCAAGAAATGAAGCGCATTCTGATCATCGAAGACGACCGCGGCATCGTCGAACTGGCGCGCTACAACCTGGCCAGCGAAGGCTTTCAGGCCAGAAGTAGAGTAATTCCGGGCGGAAGCGGGTCGCGCGTCGTACGCCCTAGCGCCACAGTGTGTCTATTTTATAATGGGACGCGGGGCGCGAAGTTGCGCATCCATTGAGGAGGTAAGTCCTTCGATGAGCACTCGTCAGAGATTCCTAACGATCGTTTCGGCGTTGGGCATTGTTCTCGCCATCGGCGGCACGGCCCACTCACAGACGGGGCAGGAAGCCCGGTTACGGATTGCCAAGGCGTACGGATTCCAATCCTGGGATCAGGTGGAACAATTGCGCTTCACCTTCCACGTGCAACGTGGCAAGGATCAGCGGGCGCGTGCCTGGGTGTGGGAGGTCAAACCGGATCGCGTCAGCTTTGCCGGCACGGACAAAGAGGGCAAGCCCGTAAAGCTCACCTATCTCCGCAGCGAGTTGAACGCCCAGCGGGCGCAGATGAAGGAGATTGACGCCAACTTCATCAATGACCAGTACTGGCTGCTGTTTCCCTTGCATCTGGCGTGGGACCAAGCCGCGAAGGTGGAAGACACCGGGGTCCACAAACTGCCGATCGGCCCGGGAAGCGCAAGGCGCATGGTGATCACCTATCCGCCCAGCGGTGGCTACACGCCCGGCGACGTGTATGAGCTTTTTGTGGGAAAAGACGACCGTATCGTCCAGTGGATCTACCACCGCGGCGGTGCGGCCAAGCCCACGCTGGCGGCCACCTGGGAGGTGTACCGCCGGTTGGGTCCCCTTGTGGTCTCCTTGAGCCACCGCGGCGCTGAAAAGGGGTTCCGCCTGTGGTTCACCGGGGTGGATGTGAAGCTGGCGGGTTCCGCTCAGTGGATCGCCGCGAAGTGAACCCCGCGCCAGAGCGCCAACAAACCGTGGCTTTCAGCCGCGGCCATGATTTTGCGGGTTGATCAAGTCGAGAGCCGCTGGAGAAGGACGTCGCGGAGGGCCTGCTGATCGCGGGGCGCGAGCTTTTTCCCACGGCGCGTGAGATAGAACACATCGATGACCTTTTCGCCCTCCGTGTCGATGAGTGCAACTTCGATATTGCAGCCCAGCTCGGCCAGCGTGGAACTGACCTGATAGAGCAAGCCGGGACGGTCCTGGGTGATGAGCTCCAGAAGAGTGCTGTGAGATGAGCAGGAATCGTCCAGACCGATCTGCGTGGGAACCTTGACCTTGGGAGGCCGAGAATTTTGGACGTCGATTCTTCCGCGTATCAGCGTCTCGAGACTTTGCTTGCCCGCCAGAACTTCGACAACGCTCTGCTCAAGTCGCGTGACCTCAGAGGGGTTCAGCTCGAGCGTGCGAAAGAGATCCGTGAAATGAAAGGTGTCCAGGACGATCCCACTGGCGTTGGCAAAGGCTTCGGCCTTCAGAATGTTCATTCCCCAGGCGGACAGCGTGCCCGCGAGCGTCGCAAACAGGAAAGGACGGTCAGCGGTCAGGAGCGTAAGCTTGTAGAAATGTCCGCGTGTTTCGAGCTGCACCTGGATCGGACTGCGCTTCAGGGCAAGCGCCATGCGATAGTGCGCCGCGATTTCTTCCGGGGAGTGAGACCTCAGGTAGCGCTTGGGAAGGCCTTCCAGGAAGGCGCCCAACTGGTGTGACGTCGCAGGGTCCCGCAAGAGAAAGAGCACGCGCTCGACGTGTTGCATCTCGGCACCAGGAGCGTGGAAGCGTTCCTCATCCACGCTGCGGGTCAGATAGTTGGCCGCAGCCGCATAGAGCTGCCACAGCGCTTGCGCTTTCCACGGCGTCAACGCTTCCCGGTTGACCGCTTTGATGTCCGCATAGGTGAGCAGGCACAGCATTTTCAGCCGCTCCGGTCTGCCAACCTTTTCGGCGAAGACGCGGATGGTTTCTGGATCGAAGATGTCCCGGCGCCGCAACGTGGCAGACATCTCTAGGTGGCTGGAGATCAAGAAGCGAACGGTTTCGCGGTCCGGCGGTTCGAGCCCGAGCCGCGAGGAAATTTCCTCAGCCGCGCGGAGGCTTCCCTCGATATGGTCGTCCACAGGCATGCCCTTGCCCACATCGTGGAAAAGCAGGGAGAGCAGGAGGAGTTCGGGTTGTTCGAGTTCGCTGAAGAGATCGGAATAACCTTGCTCCTCCCTGCTTTCCGGGCGGAGCAGCCGGTGCAGGTTGCCAATCGCGGTGAAGGAATGCTCGTCCACGGTATAGCGATGGTAAAAGTCGCGAATCACCAGAGCATCGACGGCGCGGAATTCCGGGAATAACAGCACCAGCAATCCCAGGCGGTGCATCGTCCGCAGAGCCTCGGCGGCGTGAGGCAAGACGAGAAGCTGGCGGAGGCGAGACCAGTGGCTCGGAAGGCGGGACGCACCCTCTCCGAGCGCAGCAATGGCCTCGTGGACAATGCGCTCACTTTCCTGGCTGAGCTTGAGGCCGTGGCGGGCCATGAATTCGAAAAGCTCCAGCAGCAGGCTCGGGTCTTTCAGCCCTGCGGGCTGGCGCAACACAATTCGACCTCGCACCACCGAAAAATTGGCATTGGAAAGACGCGACCTCCAATCCTCGAACAGGTCGTAGAGAGAGGAGCGCGCGGGAAAAACTTCGTCAAGAAGCTGCGCCGTGCGCTGGTAGATGGAGCGAGCGTGACGGAAATAACTTCGCATCCAGTCGGTTGGAGCGGTACTGCAACCCGGCCGCTCCCCAACCCCCAAGAATGCGGCTTCTGCTTGAAGCTCGTAGGTCAGAATGTTGTCGTCACGTTGGCGGCGATAATGAAGAAAGCAGCGCGTGGCCGAAAGGAACTCCAGCGCACTCTTGTACTCGTCGAGCGGCGTTGCCGGCCATATGTCCTGAGGCGTTGTCTGAGACCTCTGGTTATCCAGTTCCGAGATGAGCGCAAGCCAGCAGGCCACGTGATAATCCCGTAGCCCACCCGGGGCTTCTTTGATGTTTGGCTCGAGGTGAAAGATGGTGTGGCCATATTTGGCGTGACGGCCCTGAGTCAACTCGACGAGGTTGCGGACCAGATCGAGTCGTTCACGAGCGACCATTTCGGGGATCACCTGATTGCGCAGGCGTGCAAAAAGCTGGGCGTCGCCCGCCAGATACCGGCAGTCCAAGAGGGAGATGTTGAATTCCGGGTTCTCGCGGTGAAACTCTTCGCATTCCTCCAGGGTCCGTGTGGTCGGACTGATCCGGAGGCGCAAGTCCCAAAGCGTCTGGCAAATCGCTCTGCTGGCGTCCCTGTGGAGCGCCTCGCTCCGAGTGTTTTCACAAAGCAAGAAGATGTCGATATCGGAGAAAGGAAAGAGCTCGCGCCGGCCATAGCCACCCAGTGCTACCAAAGAAAGGGCTTCGGGCTGGTTGGAGTCGATGGAAAGAAAGCGGCCACAAAGCTGGACGATGATCCGGTCGAGGAGCGTTGCGCGTTCCAGCACCGCGGCGCGGCCATCGCCCGAGGCCTGAAACCTCTCGTAAATCTTTGCGGATTCACTCGCGTAGAGCTTTTGCAGCGCGCGATTTGTGGGGGGAGCGGACATCAGCACTGCCGGCGCTGAGCGCGGGGCGTTTTCCACTCGATGAGCTGTGCAGGTGCCGAAGCCACGGCGGTGGTCCGCAGCCCGTGACCTGCATCGCGGGGCGCAGTGCCCGAACCTCGGGAGAATTTAAAGCGCGTTTTCTCCTCGTTCCTCGTTGCGGATGCGGATGGCTTCCTGGACTTTCGACAGAAAGATCTTGCCATCGCCGATCTTACCCGTCTTCGCCGCCTTCAGGATGGCCTGAACAACGCCATCTATCAGATTATCCGGCAGTACCATTTCGATTTTAATCTTGGGCAGCAGATCCACCGTGTACTCCCGACCACGGTAGACCTCGGTGTGGCCTTTTTGCCGGCCATGGCCGCGCACTTCGGATACGGTCATCCCCTCGACTCCGATCTCTCGAAGAGCGTCCTTCACCGGTTCTAATCGGGAAGGCTGAATAATCGCCTCGACCTTGGTCATCGCGCTTTCTCCGGCGGGTCAATGTTGAGCCATGCTTGCGTGTTTCGCGAAGAGGAAGCATGGGCCCACAGCACAGTTGAGTTTCGTTCCTTCGGTTGGTTCATGTTTCCAAATTGTATCCTTCCTCGCCGTGCGCAGAGAGATCCAACCCCTGGATTTCTTGCTCTTCGGCAACGCGCAGGCCGATCAACCAATCAACCAACTTGAGCAGGAGCAAGGTGACCACTGCAGCCAGCGCCCAGGCACTCGCTACACCGATGAATTGATTCAGGATTTGACGCGGGTTTCCATCTATCAGTCCCACGTTTAGAACGTTCCCCTGAGCGTCTCTGAAGACGGGATTGATAACCTTGGTCGCAAAGACGCCGGTGAGGATCGCTCCTATGGTTCCACCCGCTCCGTGCACACCAAAGGCGTCCAGCGAATCATCGTAGCGGAATCTGGCTTTGACCCCGGTGACCATCAGATAGCAGCAGACTCCGGCCACGACGCCGATGGCTAGGGCGGACATGGGTCCGACAAAACCGGCGGCAGGAGTGATGGCCACCAAACCGGCCACGGCTCCGGAGATTGCTCCGAGGGCGCTGGGTTTGCCATTCTGTAACCATTCCGCGCCGGCCCAGCCCACGACGGCCGCGGCAGCGGCGAAATGGGTGGCCACAAACGCGCTGGTGGCAAGGCTGCTGGCCCCCAGGGCGCTCCCGGCGTTGAAGC